>Ga0224508_10000008_pt1 | contig 301500 bp, 247 predicted proteins | sample SF_Jan12_sed_USG_4_FD_170157 | JGI IMG/M metagenome (GOLD analysis project Ga0224508, IMG submission 170157) | Sediment microbial communities from San Francisco Bay, California, United States - SF_Jan12_sed_USGS_21 | ecosystem: Environmental > Aquatic > Marine > Sediment | place: USA... | reverse complement strand
ACAAGGAGTCGCACATGCAATCAGAAAACGTCTACATTCGAGCTCGGAGGGTCGTGCGGGAGGTCGCTCCGCTCCTCCGAGTGGTCCGAGCACAAGATCGGGCGTTGGCGGACCAGCTCAAGAGAGCGGCGCAAGTGTGGTGCTCAATATCGCCGAGGCGCGGGGGAGCGATGCGGGGAATGCGCGGGCCCGATTCGCAACCGCCTGTGGGTCTGCCAAGGAAGTGCGGGCTGCGCTTCATATCGCGAGTGACTGGGGGTACATCGGGTCACAGACGGCGACCCACCTCGACCAAAGGCTCGACGAGGTGTGTGCCATCACGTGGTGTTTGGCGAAACGCTAACGACCTGAAGTGCCTTTTGCTGAACGATGAGTCCCATGAGTGATTTCCTTTCCGAGGGGCTTGGGGGCCCCATCGCGAGCACGCCCGCCCCGCTCCGGGGCCCGAGTCACCGGTTGACGCAGACTGCGGGCAAATGCGATACGGAGACCGATGCGCGTCAGGGTGCTAATCATCGCAAGCTCGCTCGTTCTTGTTCTCCTCGCGTGCACCAAAGATGTCGGTCCGCCTACGGAGACTGCGCAAGCCGGGTCCTTGGTTTCGCCAAAAGAAGCCAAAGCGATCGCGCAGGAGGCCTATATCTATGCGTATCCAATGCTCGAAAACTATCGAACGATGTACGCGCAAGCGCTCGACAAACAGGCGCCCGGGTTCACCGCGCCTTTCAATGAATTCTCACACAGAAGCGAGCTCCTCGGGCCGGATTTCAAAGACATCGTTCGGCCAAACAACGATACGCTGTATTCGCTTGCGTGGCTCAACCTTCGCGCGCAGCCGATCGTCATCACCGTGCCCCAAATCGAAGACAGGTACTACTCCATACAACTGGTAGACATGTACACGAACAACTTGGGGTACATCGGAACGCGCACGACGGGCTCGAAGGCGGGAAGTTATCTCGTCGCGGGGCCACGGTGGCAAGGTGCCAAGCCCGGCGATGTGAAGCGGGTTTTCAGGAGTCAGAGTAACTTCGTCTACTGCATCATCCGCACTGGAGTGGACGGACAAGACGACGTCCCCGCTGTCGTGAAGATACAGCAGGGCTATCACCTGACGCCGTTGAACGTCTTTCTCGGGCGGTCAAGAGTACCGGTCGCCTCTGGGCTCACTTTTTCGGCCTACGACCCCCAGAAGGCAAAGTCGGCAGGCTTCATCGACTACCTCAATTTTCTTCTGACCCAAGTTCGGGTGCCCCCAAGCGAGAAGGCTCTGATGAAGCGTTTCGCGCTCATCGGGATAGTACCTGGGCAACTCTCGGCGTCCATGCAGGCGGTTCCCGTGATGCGTGACGCCATCGACGAAGGGGTAGGCATTGCGCTCGTGGAAATTTCGAAGACTGCCCGCGATCTGTCCGAAGTCGAAGGCGTGAACAGCCGGGCACACGGAGGTTGGCAGGGAACGACGGGACTGTTTGGCAGTCCCGAGGCAATGAGGGGGCGTTACTTGGCGCGCGCCGTCGCCGCGATGATCGGCCTCTACGGAAACGACGAGGAAGAGGCGTACTATCCGATCGCCAACTACGATGCCTCGGGAGATTCTTTCGACGGGGCGCACCAGTACGTCATGCGCTTCGAAAAGAGTGAGCTACCGCGGGTCGATGGGTTTTGGTCGATGACGATGTACAGCCTGCCAGACCAACTCATGGTCGCGAACCCGATCAATCGCTACTCCATAGGCGACCGGAGCGAGCTTCGCTACGGCAAGGACGGATCGCTCACGCTCTACATCCAGAACGAGTCGCCAGGGATGCAAAAAGCGAGCAACTGGCTCCCCGCACCAGACCATTCGTTCTCTCTCCAGTTTCGAATGTATTTGCCAAAACCGGAAGCGCTCGACAGCCCGCTCTACCTCCCCCCGCCGGTCGAGCGAGTAAGGTAGTGCGCAGATCAGCCCCTATTGTGAGGGGCTCCCCTCGAGGGTGCGCCCGGGGCTCACGAACGAGATGGCGTTGGTCCCGGACCGTCCGACCATGATCGCTTCGACGAACGGCGCCTCTACGCTGGTATCGGTGGCATGCCACTCGACGATGAAGTTCGCTCCGGAACCGCCGCTGATGTCATGGCGTTTGACGAGAAACTCGATCGTCTGCAGCGGCCCGAGCCGGATGAGCTCATCGACGTACTTCTTCGAGAGCTTACCACTGGTATCGTAGTACTGAACGGTACTGAGGTAGAGAGGGAGCTTCAGGTCGGTGTTGCGCACGCTCAGCGTGGCCTCGAGAAGATATGGTCGCCCGCCGTCATAGTAGATGTGCGAGTAGACGGGGACATACACAGTGTGCCGGACGGGAAGCGACGCGACGGACACTCCTTTGGCAGCGTACTCCTCCAGTTTCGGCGCGACGTATGATCTCGGCGGCTCGTACTGCACCGTCTCTTCGATCGCATCGAGCCGTTCGTCCGTGCTCGTCCGACTGCGCACATACAGAAGGGCGAAAGCTCCGATCGCAAGGAGGATCAAGATTCGAACGCCGTGCTCCGCAAACCAAAGGAACCACTCCGGGTATTTCGAATCGTTTTTCACGAGAGTAGGCTGGGGTATCGCATTTTTGAAGACCCACCTGCAAGCCCTTCTCTTCGAGCTTGAGGGGGCGCGCATGCGTGTTATGAGGAGGATTGCTCCCGGGTCGTCTAAGGGCAGGACAACAGGCTTTGGACCTGTGAATGGTGGTTCGAATCCACCCCCGGGAACCATCTCATCATGCGGATGCGATCGATCGCCACAATCGTCCTGGTCGCTGGCCTTGCGAATGGCTGTACAAAAGGGGTTAGCCTTTCGCCGGCCGAAAACCCAGCCGAGGTCGAGAAGATCCTCGCCTACGCCGAGGAGGGAATGGGCGGTTGCGACCACGATATCGAGTTGAATGCGGTCGCGGAGCATGCGTGGCCCTTTCCCGCGGAGGCGCGGAACGTACGCTGGGGAAACCATTATCAGAAGATGAAGCTCAAGCTGAAGCCGCGGCCTGCGGCTTTCGTCACCGCGACGGTGACCTGGAAAGAGGGCGAGCTGATCGAGGTCGAAGACAGTGAGCTCATCGTCCAGAAGCCACGTCGAGTGCTGGCGAAGCACGATATGTTCGTCACGCGTAAGATTTGGGACCAAGGCGTACTAGTCGAGCACACGACCAAGGCCGTGTCCGCCGGCGGTGTCACCAGCTTTCTCTTCTACAACTCGCGTGGCTACTGCATGATTCTCGCCGATGACGGCCCTGCATGGACGAAATGCACCCTCGATGGCTCTTTCGAAGGTGTCACCGCCGAGCAGCCGTTTGCCTGTCAGCAGACATGGTGGATCAAGGTCCGCAAGAACAAGATCGACAAGGGTTGGATGCCGTTCGAGGACGCCCTCATGGTGCGCGTGCCTCCGAAGGACGGCGCAGCCAAATGAACGTCTCCTGATTTCCCTTGGGTCCAGTAATGACGCTGTCTGCCTCGGCCATCCGTTCAAAACCGAGCTCTTCGGCATCGCGCACGAGTGCCCTCACTGCCTCACGCCGCACTTCCATGTTGCGAACTACGCCACCCTTGCCCACCTTGTCCTGTCCGACTTGAAACTGCGGCTTGATCAAGGCCAACACGTCACCACCCGGAACCAGAATATCGTACGCGGCTGGAAGCAGCTTTTCGAGCCCGATGAAAGAGGCGTCGATCACGACGAGGTCGACGGGCTCGGGAAGGTCTGCACGGGTCAGGTAACGCGCGTTGGTCCGTTCCATACTGGTGACGCGCGGATCTCGACGGAGCTTTTCGTGAAGCTGACCGTACCCGACGTCGATCGCAAACACGGCGCTGGCACCCCGTTGGAGCAGGCAATCGGTGAAACCTCCCGTCGACGCTCCGAAATCCGCGACCACCTTACCGCTGGGGTTGTACTCGAACGCCTCCAGCACGCCTTCGAGCTTGACTCCGCCGCGTGACACGAAGGGATGATCCGGCTCTCGGACCTCGATAAGACTCCCGGGATCGAGCGCTTCACCGCTCTTCTCGATGCGTCGCTCTCCCACGAAAACCTTGCCCGCCAGGATCAGCGCCTGAGCACGAGCCCGCGACGACGCGTGCCCCTGCTCCGTCAGCAACACGTCGGCGCGGACCTTCGGCACTCGACAAGACTGGACCAACTTCCTTTGAAAAGCGAACGGCGCTATACCTGAGCTATGGCGCGAGGCGTTTTGATCATACTGGGGCTCGGGTCCATCGGATGGGGCGTCATGAGCTTTTTCGCAGGCTCCTACCTGCCCGATTGGATGGGTTTGGACGGACCGGTCCACGGCGAGCTCTACATCGAGTCACTCGCTTTGAATGCAGGCCTGTGGCCTGCGCTCGGGGTATTCGCGCTTTTCGGCGCTGCATTCCAAAGGCTCCGCCTCGCGGCGACGCTCGCGTTCATGGTCTGCGCCGCAGGCATCGCTGGCGGGCGTATCTTGGCGCTGGCCAATGGAGGGGAGCCGGGGGTCTACACCGGCCTGGCCATGGCAATCGAGATCGCGATCGTCCTCGCTGCATCGGCAGGATATGTCTCCGAGAGGACACGATTGGCGCGCGAGGCCCGCGAACAGAAGAAGGCCGAGAAAGCCGCGCTCGAAGCCGCGCTCCGAAAAGAGCACGCCGAAGCCGTAACCACGCCCCAAGCAACCGCCATCGAACAACAATAAAGGGGACAGTCCCCTTTCTTTCAGTGGATCAAAATGGGATGTCGTCGTCGCCGAACTCGTCGGCTGCCGGCGGGGCGCTTCCTCCGCCAGACGCGTCGCTGGGTGCGCCGGAATCGCGGCGCCCGCCGAGAAGGACGATGTTGGTGGCCACGATCTCGGTCGAGTTGCGTTTGTTGCCGTCCTTGTCGTCCCACTGACGATATTGGATGCGACCTTCGGCGCAGATGGGGCGGCCCTTCGAAAGGATGTTGTTGAGAGCCTCGCCGCGTTTGCCCCAGATGATGACCGTGTGCCAGTCGGTGCGCTGCTGCCGCTCGCCGGCGCGGTTCAAGTACGACTCGGTCGTAGCCAGGCGCAGGCGCAGCACGGCCTGTCCGTTTTGGGTGTATTTGAGCTCCGGGTCGGTGCCCAGGTTCCCGATGAGAATCACACGATTCAGGCCTTCTGCCATAGCTCCCCTCTTTGACGGCGATCGGCGGCGAACATACGCGCCCTGCCGCTGTGGATCAATGACCCTTTGTCTCGTTTTGCATGCGAAGCAGGATCGCCAACTCATCGGTCAGCTGTCGTCGCTGATGCTCGTAAAACGTCGGCCCTACCGACTTGGCCTTCCAGTCCCCTTCTAGGGCCGCAATCTCGTCGAGCAGCTCTTTCCGGCGTTCCTCACGCGCTTTTGCCAAGATCTGGCTCTCGTCGGACGGTCGGAACACGAGTATCAGCCCAAGAACGAGAAAGACGGCTGCGAGCGCCGAAGCCAGAAAAGGCATGGCGCCCTCTCCGGGAATCCCACGGATATGAATCCGGAGCGAATCTAGCCGTGGATCGCCTGGCCGTCGCATCACGCCGGCGACCAGAAACCGCCTATCGCCACCTTCGTGAATCCGGGCAACCGTGAAACCTTCGACTTCGAGGCTCATCCCGTCGATGTAGTCGCTGATGACCTGATATTCCATCGTGCGAAATGGCATCGGTTGCTCGAGGGTCAGCGTGTTCCCTGCGACCGGAACGTCGTACGCCCAGGTCAGCGTGATCCTTCCCGGTGGGAGCGACCCGCTGATCTCGAATCCTTCGTCGGTGCCCGAGACGCGCTGGTCGGTCATCACCGCGCGCGAATCGAACGCCTTGGACTCCTCCGGCAGTTGGATCGCGAGCCCGCCCTCGGGAAACACATAGGTTGCATCCCCGAGATTGCTGAGACGAGCCTCTTGGGTGATACGGGCACGGTCTTCTTTGAACTCCACCATCGTGCGGCCGAGCACCTGAAAGATGCGTTGGTCGTTCGTGGTGGTGCGAAGACGAGTGATGCGGACGCGCTGGCCGCTCTTCGGGTCGAGCCGGAAAGGCGTGGAGCTATAGCGCGCGCCGTTGTAGGGCACGTTGACGCGATACGAGTGTGCGGAGTCGGTCGGGAGCTCTTCGAAGTTGCAGCGGCCTTCTTCATTGGTGACACATGCTTCGCTTTTTCTTCCACCCGATTGCTCCATGAAACCGAGACGCACGGCGGCCTCTGGAACCGGCTCCCGAGCCTCATCGATGACTTCGACGGCAATCGTGCCGGCTGGCAACTGCGGATCGACTTCGGAGGTGGCAATGGAAGGGACATTCCCGATGACCCGGTTCACGATGGTCTGGTCCTGCTGGGCGGAAGCCAACGCCGGGCCCCACAGGAGGAGGCCACACAAGACTGCTCTGCGCATCAGGCGTCTTCCTCGGAGTCGCCAAGCCGCTTCGCGATGAGTGCTTCGGCTTCGTCGCGAAATGCCTCAGCAGCTTCGTCGAGCTCATGAAGCACGTGGCGCGCCTGCGCGCGCAGCTTTTTGTTGAGCTCTTCGAAGTCTTGATCGGACAGCTTGCCCGCGTCGTGCTCAAACGCGATGTCGCGAAGCTCCTGCAGAAGGGCGTCTTTTTCGGTCAAGAGCGCTTGGCGCGCATCGGAGGTCAGCTGCGCGCGGACATCACCGAGCGCCTCGTCCGAAAGCCCTAAGCTCAAGCTGAGCCACAAGCTGCCAAGCGCGACCAGCATTGCGGCCCCTGCCACGATGATGAACATCCATGGGAGGACATCGCTCATGTGTCCTCGTCGAACCGCTTGAGCTCTTCATCGAGCCGTGATTCGTACCCAAGCTCGCTGGGTGCACCTGCCGTCGCGGCGGTCTTGATCTCATGCAGCTGTTCACCGCGTCTTTGCCAACGACGGCCCACCAGGATGACGAACCCGACGGCTAAGACCATCGCCGCAATCGGAACCGCCCACAGCGCGCGGTCGAGTCCCTTGTCCGAAGGGATAGCAAGGGCCTTCGCACCGAACTCGGCACGATACGATTCCTGAATGCCGTTGGGGTCTTGCCCCGCTGCTAGCAACTCGCGAATCTCCGAGCGCCTCTCGTCGGCCCAGCCGCACGCGCACGTGTCGAGGGGAAGCCTCGCGCAATCGCCACATTGGCAGAGCAGTCGTCCGAACAACTGGCGCTCGACAGGATCGTTGATGACGACGCTCCCGGCATGAAGCGAGCTGCTACTGTCGTCTTGTGCCGAAGCGACCCCGACCCACGCCAGCATCGTAGCCACCGCGATCGCCAACGCCACCACCGCGGTCGCCGGTGAAAACCGAACCCGTCTGGGCGCGGCTTCCCGCTCGCGTACCAACTCCCTCGCGGTCGGCCACATGCTGAGAATCGCACCCAAGAGAAGCACGATGCCTCCAAACCAAATCCAAGCCACCAGGGGACGAATGATCACGCGGAACGTACCGCGCCGAGTGGACGGATCGACCGTGCTCATGATCACGTAGACGTCCTCGGCGGGCCGACTCCGGATCGCAACTTCGGTCGTCGGCATCTGTGGATGCGTCCTGTAAATAAATTTCGCCGGCGCGACCTCGCCTTTGGGCTTCCCGGCTTCGTCGAGAATCGTCATGTCCGTGTAGATCATCCGTTTGTTCGGGTCCGCCTCCATGCGAGGTTGATCGTACCGAACGGTGTGTGACCCGATCGACATGGTTTCGCCGGGGCGAAGCGCGCTTTCCTGCTCGACGTCGTACGCCGCCCCCGTGAATCCGATGAACATGAAGACCACGCCCACATGGACGATGTATCCCCCATATCGGCGCCGCCCCTTCGATACGAGACGAACCAACGCCGTAAAGGCACCCTCGCCTTTCTTCATTCGCACGCTGACGCCCCGCATGAACTCCTGACCGACACTGGCAAGGACGAAGCCACAAGTCGCAAAAGAGACGACCGGAGCAACCGCAGCCGTCCATGCAAGGATCGTCCCGGTCATCGTGTCGTAGATCTCGGTCGGCTCCACGATGGGCGGAAAGCCAACTCGCGCGCCAAACAGGAACTGCAGAACCGCCACCGCCAAGCCTACGCCCAGTGGAAACATCATGGCTCGCGCGAGATTGGATCCCGTCGCTTTGCGCCACGCCACTAGAGGGCCGAGCCCCGCAAGGAACAGGAGCACAATGCCGAGCGGCACTATCCACTTGTTATAGAATCCAGGACCGACGGTCACCTCCTCGCCCCGGAGCCATTCGCTGAGCAGTGGAAACGTGGTGGCGATAAGCACGAAGACCATCATCCCGAGCAACACCCAGTTGTTCAGGAGAAAAGCAAACTCGCGACTGACCAGCGATTCGATCTCGTTGTCGGCTTTGAGCTTAGGCAACCGCCAGATCATCAGAAGCGCGATGCCGATGATCAGGAACCCGAGGTACCAAACGAAGTACTGGCCGATGTCGGAGCGGGCGAACGAGTGGACGCTCGCGATGAGGCCCGACCGGGTCAGAAACGTTCCGAAAATCGTCATCACGAACGTCAGCGCCAATAGAAAGACGTTCCACACTTTCATCATGTTGCGGCGCTCCTGAATCAACACAGAGTGTAAGTACGCTGTGCCCACGAGCCAGGGGAGGAACGAGGCGTTCTCAACCGGGTCCCACGCCCAGTAGCCGCCCCAGCCAAGCTCCTCGTACGACCAAAGACACCCGAGTAGAAGGCCGAGCGAGAGGAACGTCCACGCGATCATCGACCACAGCCGAGCAGCTCTGACCCATTCGTTGCCGAGACGCCCGGTCACCAGCGCCGCGATCAAGATCGCGAATGGAACCGACCAGCCAACGAAGCCTAGATAGAGGCTCGGTGGATGGATCGCCATCCAGTAGTTTTGAAGGAGCGGGTTGAGCCCTTCGCCGTCCCCCGGTGTCGTGCGAATGTAAGTTGCGAAGGGGTTTGCGGAAAAGAGCATCAACACGACGAAGAAAATCACGATGCTCATCAGCGTCGCGAGAATCCAAGGCTGAAGCTCCGTGTAGCGGCCCCGAAGCCAACGGGTCACGAAGAAGGTGTAGCCTCCGAGGAGGAACGCCCACCACAGGAGCGAACCATCTTGACCGCCCCAAAGAGAGGCGATCAGGTACCACCACGGCATGGACCGGTCGCTGTATCGGGCGACGTATCGAATCCGGAAATCGTGGACCTGAAAAGCGTACGCAAGGACGCAGACTGCCACGAGAAGGAAAGCGCAAGTGGCGTAGGTGCCCCAACGCGCCGAGGGGAGCAGGTGAGGTCGGCCGCTTCCGGCGCCCATCGCCACCGCCATCGTGTACGAGGCACTTACCAAGATGAGGCACAGGATGAGTGTGCCAAAGAAGGGGATGTCGAAAGCCGGCATCAAATTTTAACCCCCGGAAAAAGGGGACTGTTCCCTTTTTCATACGGTTCTGTAAGGCTAGGGGCGGTAGGGGGGCGGAGCAAGCCCACCCCGTAGAGCAACTTCGTCGCCAGGGGGTGAGGTGCCGGCGAAGCCCCGTGGGCGGGGCGCAGCGTCCGCTTTACTGGGGGTTACTCGCCTTCTTCGAACTCTGCGTCGATGACGTCGTCGTCGCCCTTGCCTCCATCATCGGAAGCAGTGCCGGCCGAGTCGTCGGAACCGCCCTCAGGGGCGCCGTTGCCCGCGCCAGCCGCGGTGCTGTACGCTACCTCGGCGATTTCTTTCATCGCTGCCTCGAGCACCGCAGAGCGCGAAGCGATCGCGCTGGTATCGTTGGCCTCGATGGCATCGCGAAGCGACTTCACCTTGGCCTCGACGTCGGCGACCTTCTCGGCAGGAAGCTTGTCTTTCACTTCCTCGAGAGCCTTCTCGACACCGTAGGCCAGTTGATCGGCCTTGTTGCGGGCCTCGACTTGCTCTCGCCGTTTCTTGTCCTCTTCCTCGTGGGATGCGGCATCTTCGACCATCTTCTCGATCTCTTCGTCGGAGAGGCCGCTGTTCGACGTGATCGTGACCTTCTGGTCTTTCGCGGTCGCTTCGTCCTTCGCTGTCACCGACAGGATGCCGTTTGCGTCGATGTCGAAGGTAACCTTGATCTTCGGGATCCCGCGCGGAGCAGGCATGATGCCCTCGAGGTGGAAGCGCCCGAGCGTACGGTTGTTGGTAGCTTCGGCGCGCTCGCCCTGAAGGACATGGATCTCGACTTTGGTCTGACTATCCTCGGCCGTAGAGAACACCTCTTCTTTGCGTGTCGGGATGGTGGTGTTCCGCGGAATGAGTGCCGTCATCACGCCTCCGAGCGTCTCGACACCGAGGCTCAGCGGAGTCACGTCGAGCAGAACCATGTCCTGCACGTCGCCTGAAAGAACGCCGGCCTGAACCGCCGCGCCGAGTGCAACGACCTCATCCGGATTCACGCCCTTGTGGGGCTCCTTGCCGAAGAACTTGGTGACGGTTTCCTGTACGAGCGGCATTCGGGTCGAACCACCGACGAGCACGACCTCGGCAATGTCCGCGGCCGTCTTCCCAGAGTCGGACAGCGCCTTCTTGACCGGCTCGAGCGTGCGTTGAACCAGATCTTCGATCATCGACTCGAGCTTCGCACGCGTCAATCGAATGTTGAGATGCTTCGGACCCGACGCGTCGGCCGTGAGGAAGGGCAGATTGACCGTGGTCTCGAGCTTGTTGCTGAGCTCGATCTTGGCCTTTTCTGCGGCGTCCTTGAGGCGCTGGAGGACCATCTTGTCCTTGCTCACGTCGATGCCGGTGTCCTTTTTGAACTCGGCGATCAGGTACTTGATGATCTTCTCGTCGATGTCGTCGCCACCGAGGTGCGTGTCGCCGTTGGTGCTCACCACGTCGACGACTTTGTCACCGACCTCGAGAATCGAAATGTCGAACGTACCGCCACCAAAGTCATAGACTGCGATGAGATGGTCCTCGGTCTTGTCGAGGCCATAGGCCAGAGCGGCCGCCGTCGGCTCGTTGACGATTCGCTTCACATCGAGCCCGGCGATCTTGCCAGCGTCCTTCGTGGCTTGACGCTGAGAGTCGTTGAAATAGGCCGGCACGGTGATGACCGCGTCAGTGACGGGCTCGCCGAGGTAGTTCTCCGCGGCCTTCTTCAGCTTGCGGAGCACCTGCGCCGATACCTCTGGAGGCGACAGCTCCTTACCGCGCACTTCGAACCCCGCATCGCCGTTTTCGCGCTTGATCACCTTGTAAGGCATGCGCGTCGCGTCGTCACCGAGCTCGTCGTGGCGGCGACCCATGAAGCGCTTGGTGGAATAGACCGTTCCCTCTGGGTTCGTGATCGCCTGACGCTTGGCGATTTGACCGACGAGGACTTCGCCTTGGTCGTCCCAAGCCACCACGGACGGGGTAATCCGGTCACCCTCCTCATTCACGATGACCTTCGGGTCCTTGCCCTCCATCACCGCTACGACGGAGTTCGTCGTCCCGAGGTCGATGCCGATAATCTTTCCCATGTTTTCCTGTCTCCTTTTGCTCCGGGCTGCTACCGGATGTGAGCCAACCTAACCACGGCGATGAGCGCGTCAAGGTCCAGCTAGCCCCGAATTACCTACAAATTGTCCTAGGTGCCGGCCCCAGCCGCCACGCCCGCGCGCAGGTTCGCGACGTCCTGAGATTCCGCCAATACGATCAGCGAATCGCCCTCCTGGAGGAGGTGCTCGCTGCCAGGATTGTAGACGTAGTCGCCGTCGGCGCGGTGCACGGCGACGACAAGAGCACCCGCTTCCCGGACGTCCGTCTCGGCGAGACGTTTGCCGGCGAGCGGGCTCCCCTCGGGGATGTCGATCGCCTCGATGCCGACGCTGATCCCGCTACCGAAACGGACGATTCGATCCAAGAAAGCGACCGTTTTGGGGCTCACCATCTCGCTGAAGAGTCGCACGCCGCCGATGTAGTTTGGAGCGACCACCGCGTCCGCTCCTGCCCGCCGGAGCTTGGCTTCGGTCGAGGACTCGATCGATTTGGCGACGATTCGGGCAGTCGGGTTGAGGGCCCGCGCGCTAATCGTGACGAAGAGATTCGCTTTGTCGTCGTTGAGCGCCGAGATGATGCCTTTTGCGCGCTCGACGCCGGCTAGCTCGAGAATGTGGTCGTCGGTAGCGTCGCCGAGAACGTAACGCAGGTTGCCCTCGAACTCTTCGTTCAGCTCTTCGAGCCGGGCACGGTCCGTGTCGATGACGACGAATGGAACGCCGACTGCACTGAGCTCGGTCGCAATGTGGCGACCCGTAGTCCCGATGCCACACACGATGATGTGATTATTCAAAGTACCGATTGCGCGTTGCATGGTCCTACGCCTCAGAATCCCTTGTAGGTCACCTTCTACGATCAAAGCGGTGAGACTAGAAATGAAATAAAGCAGGGTGGCGCTGCCAAGGACGATCAGGGCGATCGTGAGTACACGGGCCTCCGGGTGCTCGTTCATCCCCTCGAGCGTCTCGGCGAAACCGACCGTCGAGAGGGTGATGATCGTCATGTAGAAACAGTCGAACCACGACCAACGACCCTCGCCGACGGCATAATAGGACGTGGCGCCCAGAAGGAGGACGCCCAGAATGACCGCCGCCGCAGAGATCAGGCGGCTGTACGCGTTGCGCCTCGACCGGAAAAACACGAGCTTCACTGGGCCGTAATTGGCGCCATACGACGATCCAAGTCAACCCTTGACCCACTTTGGCAAGAACGTCACAACCGGCCGCGGTGAATTCTTCAGATGATGCCAGGCGTGCGGGCCGCGGCTTGATGTCGATCGCGGGCGCCAAGGTCTTCTTCATCATCACCGGCTACGGGGTTCAGCTCTTGTTGCCGAGGATCTTCGGCGAAGCGAAGGAGTTCGGGTTGTACTCGGCTGCGATGAGCGGGGTGTCGATCTTCAACAACGTGCTGATCGTCGCCACGATCCAGTCGGTCTCGAAATTCGTGAGCGAGGACGAGAGCAAGGCCGACATGACGCTTCGGCAGGCGCTCCGGGTGCAGACGCTCGTTGGAGGCACGTTGGCTGCGGCCCTTTTTATCCTTGCTCCAGCCGTTTCGCGCGTGCTGCTCGACGAACAGCTCACTCCGTTGCTGCGAATCGCGTCGGGCATGGTGTTTGCGTACGGGCTGTATGCATCGATTGTGGGCAGCCTCAATGGGCGGCATTTGTTTGGACAGCAGGCTCGCCTAGACGCCACCTTTTCGGTTCTGCGGACCACGGGGATTCTGACGGGTGCAGCGATTGGCATCGGCGCGATAGGCGCCGTGATCGGCTTCGCGGCCGCAGCCGCGTCGATCTTGTCGATTGCATTGATCTGGGTGGGCTGGGGTAGACCCGGCAAAGGGCTTCCGCTTCGGCGCTGGATCGGCTTCATGGCGCCGATCTGGACCTACCAGGTCTGTCTCAACGGGATCCTGTTGATCGACATCCAGGTGCTCAAGCGGACCGCAACCGAAATGGCGCTCCTGGGCGCGACTTCCGCACAGGCGGCGGTCGACATCGCGAACCAGTACGTCGGTTATTATCGTGCGGCGCAAACTTTTGCTTTCGTCCCCTACCAACTGATCATCTCGATGACGTTCATCGTGTTTCCAATGATCAGCAAGGCCACGTCACTCGGAGACCGAGATGCAGCACGGTCGACGATTCAACACGCCATGCGGTTGTCGTTGCTGTTGCTCCTGTCGGTTGCCGCACCGATTTCGGGAGCGGCGGAGGGCGTGGTGCGACTCGCCTACCCGGCGGATTACGTCGCGGGGGCGCCGGCGCTCGCGATCCTCATTTTTGGGATCGTCGCCTTCGCGCTTTTCGCAGTCGCCGCGACCGCGATCAGCGGAGCTGGACAGCCAGCGCTTGCGGCAGGCATTGCGGGGGTCTCGTTGATCGCAGTGGTCGTCGCGAACCGGCTTCTCATCATGCGAGCGGGCCTTGGGCCGGAAACGCTCGGAGCAGCAGCGACGGGTACGGCGATCGGAATGGCGGTGGCGCTCGTGGGGTCGGCGCTGGCGGTCCGCTTTCTCTTCGGCGTGTTCATCCCCGTCCTAACGTGGATTCGCGCCGCATTGGCGGCGAGCGTTGGATATGCGGTGGCGGCCGCAGTGCCCCACGCGTCACCAGTGCACGCCCTGGCAGCTCTGGCTCTCGGTTTCGCTGGGATGCTGGGAGTCCTGGTCGTCACCCGGGAGCTGTCCTCGAGCGACTGGCACGCTCTCCGCAGGATCATCCGGCGCGATTAGCGTCCGCGTCGATAGTGGCCGGTTCGGCCCCCTTGCTTCTCGAGCAAGACGACCTCTTCGATCACCAAGGCGCGATCGATCGCCTTGAGCATGTCGTATAGGGTCAGCGCCGCGACCGACACCGCCGTGAGGGCTTCCATTTCGACTCCGGTTCGATCCGCGCAGCGTACCGATGCTTCGATCACGAAACGCTCGTCGTCGTCGGCAGGGCGAAACTCGACGTCACAGCTGGTGATCGCGAGCGGATGACACAACGGGATGAGCTCCGACGTCCGCTTCGCCGCTTGAATCCCGGCTATGCGCGCGACAGCGAGCGCATCGCCTTTAGGTACCTCCCCCGATAAAAGAACTCGACGCGTCTCCGGCTTCATCCGGACGGTCGCGCGTGCCTTGGCTTCACGAGCGGTCTTGTCTTTTTCGCCCACGTCGACCATGCGAGCCTGGCCTTCGCGGTCCAAATGAGTCAGCTGGTCGTCTCGGTTCATCAATCCGCGTGGGGTGGCGCCTCATAGCTCGAGCGCGGCGGGATCGTAGCTGTCCCAGCCATCCGGGCGATCAATTCGACTCTCGAATGGACGCCGAGCTTCGAAAAGATCCGCTTCAAGTACGTATTGACGGTCGAGACGGTGAGACCGGTCTCACTTGCGATGTCTCGAGTGCTCGACCCGGCTACCAGCAAAGAGACCACATCACGTTCGCGTGGTGTCAACGGCGCGCGACGGAGTGTTTGTTCGACGGCCTCACCTGGACGACGCCCGCCTTCGTCGGCAAGCCGATCGACGTAGTCGAGACCTCTTGCGTAAAGTCGCGAAGCCCACTTGAGAAGCTCGAGCTGGTTACCGGCAGGCGCGTCACCGACGATCTCGAGATGGAGGATACCGACCTGTTGGCGGCCTTGGCGAAGCGGGAGCGAGATCGTTGGCTCGGTGTTTGTCAGCGTCGACTCACTGTTCAACCCTTCACGGTCAGCGCGGTCGAGACGGTATGCGGCCGCGCCGACCAAGCCGGCGATCAGGCCTGCTCCACGCTCTGGGTACGTCCTGACAGGGTCGAGCTCCGCTAGTCGCTCGGCGATTTCCATCAGCCTTTCGCTCGATGTCATGGTGGACTCCTCAGCACATGATCGTTCATGAATCAGGTGCGAAAATCGAGCAAAAGTCAACCCCTGGGATCCCAAACGAACGATGAGCGGGAAATCTCCTCGAGGGCGAAACGCGAAACCAACTCTTCGGGCTGAATCGGCGCCGCCGTAGCCGTGATTCCAAGCGAGCAAGCAAGCTCGCCGATCACCTCCTCCGCAGAGCGCCCAGCGTCACGAAGTGCCCCGATCGCCGTCGCTCCATGTCGCTTCGAAAGCCGCACGCCGTCCGGATCGACCACCAGCGAGACGTGCGCGAATCTCGGAACTGGGCGACCGAGCGCTTTGAAGAGTGCGATTTGACGCGGGGTAGACGAAAGCAGATCGGAGCCACGGACGACTTCGGTGATGCCCATGTCGGCGTCGTCGACGACAACTGCAAGCTGGTAGGCCCAAATCCCGTCGAAGCGACGAAGGACGAAGTCTCCGCCGACTATCCCTTCGCTGCAGACTCCGCACAATAGGTCTTCGAACCCCGGCGAAGGATCGTCGAAACGAAACCGCAGCGCGGCAGCGCGTCCCGGCTTCGTCGGGCCGTCGCGGCAGCTACCCGGATAGCGAGGCCCGTGATCGCCATGAGGGGCGCTGGCAACCTTGGCGATCTCTTTGCGCGAGCAGGTGCACGGGTAAACCAACCGAGCGCGACTCAACGTGTCGAGCGCCGCTTCGTACGCCTCGCCCCGTGTCGACTGGAACACCGGGCCTTCGTCCCAATCGAGCCCGAGCCACTCGTGGTCTCGGCAGATCGCGTCAGCCGCGCCCGGAACGACGCGTGGCCGGTCGATGTCCTCGATGCGCATCACGATCTGTCCTCCGAGCTTGCGCGCCCGGAGCCAGGCCACGAGTGATGTCCGCGCATGTCCGAGGTGCAATTTCCCGGTCGGCGACGGCGCAAACCGTGTTCGGTAGGGGGAGCTCACGCGCTTTGTTTATACGACTTGCACCGAGGCTGCCATAGGGTGCATCTTCCGGTCGTGCGGGGACGAGCGGATGTGTGCGGGTGCTTTCCCACGGGGCGCCACTACCCGGGGATCGCAGACCTGATCGCCAAAGCGATTCAGAACGTCGAAGGCTTGTGCCACGAGTTCGAGCCTGGGATGGCGTGGGAGGACATTCCTTTCGCCGTAATCGACTTCGAAACCACTGGGCGCGATCCGGAGACAGACCGCGTCATCGAAATCGGGATCGTATGTTTCGACAAGGGTCAGGTGACCCGGCGAGAAGGTCTTCTCGTCAATCCCGGTATTCCCGTACCAGAAGAAGCGCGTGCTGTGCACGGGATCACCGACGAAGAGCTCCAAGGAGCGCCCGACTTCGCCACGGTCATGCCGCAGGTTTTGGAGCTCATCCAAGGGAGGCTTCCGGTCGCATACAACGCCGATTTCGATCGAGGATTCCTGAAGGCAGAGCTCGGGCGTGCGGCTCCTGAAGGAATGACGGCTGGGGACATGCCGCCGGCGGCGCGAGAAGACATCGTGTGGGTCGATCCCCTCGTCTGGGCACGCGAGATCCTCAAAGAGCTTTCGAGCAGAAAGCTCTCGGATGTGACCACGCACCTCGGGATAGCGCTCGAGCGAGCCCACCGCGCAGCCGGCGACGCCGAGGCTACCGGGAGGGTACTCCTTGCGCTCGCATCGCAGATGCCGCGCATTTACGGAGAGCTCATCCGACTCCAGAAACGCTACGCGGCGTTTCAAGATGCCGAGCTTGCCGCCTGGAAACGGTTTCGGTGAGCTTTCGGGCCACGAGAGCACGGCTGATCGGGATCCCTTTTGTACTGATGGCCGTCGGAAGCTGGACGCCGGTTTTCGCGATGTGGTGGCAAGACATCGAGTGGACCGGAGCCATCGGGCGCGCGATAGCGGTCTGGTACGCCTTTCCCGCGCTGGTCGCCGTGCTGTTCATGCAAGGGCCAGTTCTCAAGCAGCCCATTCTCGAGCCGCTCGGAATTCGCTTCGTCGTGAGCTGGTGGTGGTTGGTGGCGTGGTTGGTGCCGGTAGCGGTTCTTGCCGTCGCCATTCTCGTGACGTGGTGGGCCGGCTACGAGCCCGTGCTCACGGTGGAGCAGTTGATCGAGAACAAACGCTCGATGGTGCCTCCCGAGCAGATGACCGAGTTCGAAGAGTACCTCGCGCAAAATCGCCCACCACATCCATTGATGTTGATCGTCTTGGGAATGCCCGCTGGCTTGACCTTCAACCTGCTTCTCGCCTTCTGCGATGAGATTGCGTTTCGCGGCTACTTCTTTCGCGAAATTCCCGGTGGTTTTTGGAGCCGCTCAACCGCGATCGGCGTCTTGTGGTGGTTGTGGCTGGCGCCCTCGGTCGCGGTCGGGAACCTCTACGGTGTCTCCGGGATTACAAGTGTCGCGCTTGGGCTTCCATGGTGCGTCGTGGCATCGTGGGTTCTGGTGTACATACGGGTGCGAAGCGGGTCCGTTATCGCGACCGCACTCGCTCGTGGAACGCTTGTCGCCCTCACCGCCGCAGCCCTCGACCTCACGTTTGGGTCGCCCTGGTGGCTCAGACCTTACTACGGATTGTCCGGAGTTGCGGGCCTTCTCGCGGTCTTCGCCGTCTTCTGGATCCACGACCGCGCTCGTGACAAGGGCCGCCTGACGACGCGCTGAAGGAGCACCGCTTGGCGAATCGCACGAAACTGGGACTACATGATCGCTATGACGGGTACGCGCTGGTCACGGGCGCAGCGCGCGGCATCGGGCGAGCGTTTGCCGAGGACCTCGCGGGGGACGGCTTCGATCTTCTGTTGGTCGACCGCGAAGCGAAAGAAACGCAGGCGCTCGCACGAGATCTTCACGCAACACACGGGATCGATGCTCAGGCGATCGTCTGCGACCTTTCCGAAGACGGCCTCGCAGAAAAAGCGCGTGAATGGGCAGCGGCGTACGAGATCGGCCTGCTCGTCAACAACGCGGGCATTTCACCTATGGACCGGTTCTTCGACATCCCTCTCGACGACCACCTCGCTACCCTCGACCTCAACTGCCGCGCCACGCTCATCCTGACGCACACGATTGGACGAACGATGGCCAACCGGGGCCGCGGTGCGTTGATCATCGTGTCTTCGGTATCCGCGTTCACCGGCGCACCCTACTTCAGTCACTACTCCGCCACCAAAGGCTACGGGCTCAATCTCGCCGCGGGCCTGTGGAGCGAGCTTCGCGGAAGCGGCATCGACGTGATGGCGGTTTGTCCTGGGCTCACAAATACCACCCCCATCAAGAAGCTCGAGCTCGACCAAGTGGTGCCTTTCTTCGTTCCGATGAACGACCCAGAGGCGGTGGCGCTCGGCACCCTTCGTGCGCTTGGTCGACGGCCCGTCGTGATTCCCACCTTCGCCGATCGACTGTCGTCGAGATTGATGTCGCGCTTACTCCCGCGCAGCTGGACCCTCTCACTGATGCGTGGCTCGTTGGAGCGGATGCAGGGCTCGAAGGACGACTAGTTCAGAAACTATCTTTTGCTCCACGGATGGCCGTGAAGGATGCGACGGGATCGCGGCCCCGCGCGATGCGTGGGTCGTCGAACCTGAGGAACGGGTTCGTGCCGAGCTCGCGATCCATCCGGCCTGGAACCGTGTGCCTTCCTTCGGCTCGCGCTGAAGTAGCCTCCGCGAGAGCAAGATCGATGTCGGGGTTGTCGGGTTCGACCGTTTTGGCGAAACGGAGATTGTTCACCGTGTACTCATGCCCGCACCAAACCTGAGTCGTCAATGGCAAATCGCGCAGCTTCGCGAGCGACTGGGACATCATCTCCATCGTGCCCTCAAAGACGCGGCCGCAGCCTGCGATGAAGAGCGTGTCACCGCTGAAAAGGTTTCCTTCGGTGACGTAGGCGATGGCCCCAAGCGTGTGCCCGGGGATCTCCATGATGTCGACGGCTGCCCCCCCGAACTCGAAAGTTTCGCCGTCGGAGAGCGCAACCGTTTGGTGTGGAATGCGACTGTGTTTGTGGTCGTACGCTGATCCGCGAACAGCTTCGATGCGACACTCGTCGACCAAGCCCTCTATACCGCCGACGTGGTCCCAATGATGATGGGTGAGCCAAATCTCGACGAGCTCGACACCTGCCTTCTCGATGGCGACCAGCACCGGATCGGCCTCGGACGGGTCGACAACCGCCGCTCGACCGTCCTGAACGACGAGATATGCATAGTTGTCACTCAAACACGGTACGGGGATGATCTTCATGGCGATGATGTAGAAACCGAATCTCTCGGCGACGCAACGTCATACCAGGCCGGCCGAGTTGTGTCGATCCTCACTCTTGCCCTCTGGCAACCATTCCGCTAGCCAGTCAAGATAGGTTTTGGCATGCAGACTACCTTGCTTTCTTGGCTCTCGACCGTTTGGCTCGGTGTAGCGGTTCTGGTCGGCGGCTGCTTGTCGGCTGATCAAATCGAGCTGGTGATCATCAGCACCGAGCCCATCGCTGGCGCCCCCTCGCCCCAGGTGTTGCGCGTCCAGATCTTCGATACGGCAACCGGTGAGCAGGTCGTCGCTCAAACGGTGGATTCCGCCGACGGCCCGCTTGCGGGGCTCGGCATGCTCCGGGAGGGCGCACAGTACGTGCTAACGCTCGAGGCGTTGTTTGACGCCGGGACCTGCGCCGATGATCGTGCCGTCGGCGTCTCGACTCCGTTCGTCCACCAAACCGAAAACTACTCGATCCCGATTCAAATTGGTTGCGCCGACGAGTTTGGTCGCACTCTGTCGCAGCCCAAGGAGGCGCGTTTGGCAGCCGGGCTCGAGACAGCCGCCGACGGTACGGTGGTGCTAGCGGGTGGTGTTCCGCGGTTCGAGCTGCGGGAGCCTGGTCAAGTCGCCAACGTCGTCGAGCTGGTCGAACGCTACCATCCGTTTGCTGGCGGTTTCATCGAGTCCGGGACCATGCTCACCGCTCGCGCGTTTCCGGCGCTTCAGGCAGTGCCCGAAGGCGGTATTGCGGTCTTCGGGGGGGTGCTCGCGGGCTCTCCCCCATGCGAGGCGACAATCGAGCTGATTGTGGGATCGGCGTCGACCGCCAAAAGCTCACTCAGCCAACGCCGTTGCTTTGCAGACGTAGCCTTGCTCCCGAACGTCGGCCGCATTGTCGTAGGCGGCGGCTCCGACACACCCGCGGTGCGAACCTCCGACTTCGAAGCCTATGACGTCGAAGTGGAGCTCCAGACCGAAAGTGAAATCGAGGGGCTCGTCTATCGCTCCGCTCCGCGGTTCGTTGCGCTTGGCAATGGTGTGACGATGCTAGCCGTCGGTGGCGTCGGTGCGACGGCGGGCCGTCCCATCGTCGAAGCGGTGCACTACGGTGACGGCTGCCCTGGCAACGAAGCTCCGTGCGTCTTCCCTATCCCCGCGCCGGGACTCGACCAACGAGGGCTCACGTCTATGGCAGCGGCCCATACGGAGTGCCCGACGGGAGGCGGAACCGTTTACATCACGGGCGGCATAAGCGGCAGCGGTGACAGCAGCCGCGCCCTCGATCAGATCCTGTGTGTGCGCGAGGAAGAGAACGTGTCGGATCTGCGACTCGTGCGCGCGGGCACTCTCCCCGAGCCGCGCGCACGTCATGAGATGGTGGTGGTCCGCGGGCCTTCGCCTCGTCTGCTCATCGTAGGTGGTGGCCAGGCGACGAGCATCACCGACAACCTTCTGGAAGACGCCCTGCTCGTACCGATCGACCCCTGCGCCTGCGTCGAAGGCTCGCCGCAAGTGCTCGAGCGCATCCCCCTTCCGTTCACCGGGTCAGCGGTGCTTCATCAGCTGGCTCCCTTGCCGGACGGCAGCGTGCTCTTAGTTGGTGGCGCGCGAATTTTCAACGACGACGGGGAGCCGATCCGATACGAGGCGCTCGGAGAGGCCGCCCTCTTCGTTCCGGAGATCAATTGATGCGCATCTTGGTAATTGCGATGGGTGCAACTCTTCTGGTGGTCTCTGGCTGCGCGAGCACCCGAGCACATCGGGGCAACGAACCCTATGCGCTTCTGCTTCCGAATCACGAATCGGGTCCTGATCGGCTCCCCGACAACACCCACGTGATCGACACCGAACTGCCGCCCGAGAAACCGCCCCTAGACGCGATCGAGCGGCGGCTCGCGCAGGCGCGTCGTCTCTATCGAGACCTGGCGTTCCGGGCATCTTTGGACGAGCTAACGAGCGCACAACAAGAGCTCGAGGCGCGTCTAACCTCGAACGAGATCTACGAGCTGCTCGACCGTGTGTTCTTGCTCCGCGCTCTCAACCAGCTGGCTCTGGGGGCTCCCGACCAGGCGGACGGCGCCCTTCGGCAGGCCGCGAGTCTTCGTCCCAAACGAACATCGCTCGACCCTGCCGAGTTCTCGCCTGAGGTGCGCGCCCAATACGACGCCGTCCGCGAGACACTCGCAACCGAAGCGGCATTCGCCGTCGCGACCGAAACCGAGCCGCCGGGAGCTGAGCTCACCGTGGATGGCCGCGAAGTCGGGTTGACTCCGATCCGGGTTCGCTTGCACCGTGGGCGTCACTACCTCGTGTTTCGCGCACCCGATCGTATCGCCCAGCAGAGAGTCGTAGACGTGGAAGGCGAGCCGCCACGACCTTTGCGCATCGAGCTCGAAGAGCTCAGCCAAACACAAGTGGCGGGGGAGCTTGCCTCACTCGACGCCGCGGCGTTCACCGCGCTCGACAACGGTTCGCGCATCCGCTTGGTACCTGCCGCAGACGGCGCGACCCCCGTCCACATTGGAAGCGAAGGTACCGGTTGGGGAGCCTCGATGCTGGACCCGAGCAACGGAAACATACGTCTCAGGGCCACCGTGGGGACTTCGAGCCTGAACCTGGCCGTTCCCGAGCTGGTCCAGTCGCTACGGGACGCGCCCCAACAGAAGCCGCTGGTCCGCAAGTGGTGGTTTTGGACCGTGATCGGCGTCGCGGTGGTCGCAACCTCCGTCGGCCTCTATTTTGGGCTTCGCGACCCGCCCGAGCCACAACTGGTCATCGCTCGGCAGAACCCTTGAGAACGAAGGCCCGAGGGTCGTCTGATACCCTGAGGTAACCGTGGACCGCGGCAAGATCATCTCCCGCTATCGAATCTTGGATCGAATCGCCGACGGCGGGATGGGTGAGGTCTATCGCGCCAAGATGGAGACCCTTGGGGGGGCCGAGAAAGTGGTTGCGCTCAAGGTGGTTCGTAAGGACCTCGCCGAGAACGACGAGTTCGCATCCCTATTCATCGACGAAGCACGCCTCGCGATGGGGCTCTCGCACGCCAACATCGTGCAGTCTTTCGATGCGGGCCGGATCGACAACCAGTTGTTTCTCGCGATGGAGTATGTCTCCGGCTTTCATCTCGGGGATTTACTTCAGGCGAGTGAACGCCACCTCGGTCAGCCGATCCCGCAGCGCCATTTGATCTACATCGCAGTGGAGGTTCTCAAGGGGCTCGACTACGCCCATCGACGTGTAGACACCGATGATCGCTCGCTCGGGATCGTCCATCGCGACGTCTCGCCCGGTAACATCCTGATCTCGTTCGAAGGCGAGGTGAAGGTCGCCGACTTTGGGATCGCCAAGAGCGCACTTCGGTCGCGGAGAACGACCGCCGGCCGAGTCAAAGGAAAGCTCCCCTATATCGCTCCCGAGCAGCTGCGTGAGTCCGGGGTGGATCGTCGCACGGACCTCTACAGCTTGGGCTCGGTGATGTACGAGGCGCTCACCGATCGTTGGCTCGTCGACCCGAACGATACCGAACGAGCAATTCAGGACGTATTGCAAGGACGTTTCGCCACACCGCGCGAGATCGACGCGGACATCCCGGAGGCCCTCGAGGCGATCGTCCTCCGAGCGTTGAGCACCGAACCAGGAGGCCGATATCCGACCGCACCTGCGATGCGACAAGAGCTCGAGCAGTACGCACTGTCCGAAGGGTACTTGTTGTCATCTGCCGATCTTGCCGACTTCCTCGCGGAGATCTGCTCCGGCACCGACGAGTGGACAGCAGTTGGCATGTCGCGGTCCACCGAGCCGCCACGACCCAGCTCGCCGTCACCGAGCAATGACGCGGGTCCGTTCAACGACTTGCTCGGTGCCCAGCTCCGAAAGCTCGACACCGCCGACACGTACAGCGTCTTCACGACAGACGAAGTCTCGGGGGCGCTCGACCCGTCTGCGCTTGGAGCCTCAACCGGGGATCTCCCGATCCGACGGGGCCGCCGCTTGGGTTGGACGCTCGCGTTTGTCGGTTTGGTGGCCGCCGCGGTGGTGTTCGGGCTCCGGGGCCCCGAGGAACCGCAAAGCGAGGCAAGCGCAATCACCGAGGTGCAAGAGCAGGAGCCGCCAACCGAGGCGCCTACGACCGAAAAGACCGCGGCCGCCAATTTGGAAGAGGTCGCCGCGCCGATCGAACCAATCAGGCCGCCTGCCCCTGAAGAGGTCCCGAGCAGACCAAAGAGAACCAAGAGGCGCGCGACAGCGAAGGTGATCCCAGTCGCCGCAGAGCCTGCGTTCGTCTCGGTGAACTCCGATCCTTGGTCATACGTGGTGATCGACGGCGAGCGGATCAGGGCTACACCTCTGCGCGGCCATCGCGTCACCCCCGGGCGCCACCAGGTGATTCTTCGAAATCCCGAAGCAGGGCTCGAGCGGCGGTTCGAAATCGAGGTCAAACCCGGAGAGAGCAAACGGCTCAGCGTCGACCTTCGAGGCAGCCAATGACGACACCAGCGACTCGAACGTTGATGGTTGGGGACAAACCGCGGCGCAAGATGCGCCGGTACTGTCTTCAGTCACCTGGCGGCCCGCCCCACGCGTTTCAGTCACAGCTGGTTCGCGTGGGATCCCGTCCGGGCAACGATCTGATGTTGGAGGACAAGGCCGTAAGCCGAATCCATTTCGAGATCACAGCAGACGACATTGGATACCGTATTCGAGACCTCGATAGCCGCAACGGGACCTGGGTAGATGGATACCGGGTGGTCGAGATGTACTTGCGGTCTGGATGCACGGTTCGGGCTGGAGGTAGCGAGCTGCGGTTTTCGTTGCTGGACGAAGAGGTCGACATTCCGGCTACGTCCTCTGATGGTTACGGCCCCCTGGTCGGTTCGAGTCTCCCCATGCGAGAGCTCTATGCGATCGTCGACCGCGCCGCGCCCACCGATGTCACCGTACTGGTCGAAGGGGAGACTGGAACCGGGAAGGAGCTGGTCGCGCGCGCATTTCATGACCACAGTCCTCGCTCCCAAGGCCCCTTCGTCGTGCTCGACTGCGGGGCAGTGCCGGCCAACCTTCTCGAAAGCGAGGTCTTCGGGCACGAGAAGGGCGCGTTCACAGGTGCCAACGCGCGACATGTGGGTCTCCTCGAAGAGGCCGACCGCGGCACCCTTTTCATCGACGAAGTTGGCGAGCTTCCGATCGAGCTCCAACCGAAGCTGTTACGAGCGCTGGAGCAACGCGAGATTCGTCGCCTCGGCGGTCGGGAGACGATCTCTCTAGACATTCGGATCGTCGCTGCCACCAACCGCGACCTCGCTGTCGAAGTGAACCGCGGCGCGTTTCGAGAGGACCTCTTCTATCGACTCGCTGTCGTGCACCTCATCCTGCCACCACTGCGCGAACGAAGAGAGGACATTCGAAGACTTGCCGAGCACTTCGTGCGAAAGGCGCTAAAAGGAGATTCCCAGCGATCCGCGGAAGTATTGGCTGGAATTGACGAGGAGAACTGGAAGCGACTCGAATCGCATCCATGGCCGGGCAATGTTCGGCAGCTTCGAAACGTCATAGAGCGCACCCTCGCGTTGAGCGATCCGTCGTCCGTCGCGTTTGATCTTCCCGGCTCAGAGGCTTCTGCTTCGAACCCCTCGATGAACGCCCCTGAGGTCGACCTCGACCGCCCTTTCGGTGAGCAGAAAGCCGACGCCATCGCCGACTTCGAACGGGCTTACCTGGAAGGGCAGCTCGCGAGGCATGGGGGCAATTTCTCCCGAGCAGCAGCGGCGGCCGGCATCGACCGCATGTACTTCAAACGGCTGCTCAAGAAGTACCGCTGACCCTCGTCGGTGAGACGGTCGGTACTCAGCAACGGGGTCTCCCGACGAGACCCCACGTACTCAGCAATGGAGTGGCGATCCCAAAAGACGCCCGTTTCGAGGCGGTCTTCGTTTGGCACGGCTCGTGCTTCGTCTCGAAGGCAGGAGGTTCCCAGATGTACAAGCACACGAACACTTTCTTAGCCGCGAGCCTGCTGCTCGCTTTTGGCTGCGGAGATACCGCCACCACCGGCGAGGGCGCGGAAATCGCGGATGCCCTCGAACTGGAGAACGGCGGCCTCACCATGGAGGACGAAGCGCCCGCCTTTGGCGAGCCCGAGGCATTTGATGGGATCGGCGAATACGACACAGTCGAAGACCAGATCAACCAAGACCCCGAGGTCGTAGACATGCGCGAGCGACCCGACGCGGTGCAGGTCAATCTCATCGTCGAGTGGGGTCAGATTCCGGGGAACCCAGAGAACGAAACGCCTCGAAACTGGAGCGGTGTCTTTCACGTGAATCGCGGCGCCATGATCGTCCAACGCGTCATCAAGTTCGAAGAACGCACCGATCGCCTGCTTCCGCGCCCCGACCGTCAGCATGTCCCGTTCACCTCGGTCACCCTGCCGCACTACGACGGGATGATCTTGACCATCATCGACCCCGAGCCTCAAAGTGACGAGCCGCTGGTCTTCTCGTATGTAAGCCCGCTCCCGCGCAACGCTGACCCGTCCACCGACGAGACGGCCCGGGAGGAGACCGATACAAGGCCCGACGAGCCCCAAACGATCGTCCGCGTGCCCGTGCGCGACCTGGTCGAAGGTCGGGTCGAGCTCCTGATCGACGATGCCGGCAACCGAATGGTGGCCGCGGCGGTCGCCCGACCGTTAGACATTTGCGAGCGGGGTTTCTTGGCCGGCCGCTGGCACAAAGTCGAAGATGGCCGCGGGCGCTTCATCGGTCGCGTCATGCACGACGATGGCGAGCCCGCCGGTCACATCCGAGGAATTTACGGACGACGTGACAATGGAGAACAGGTCTTCTTCGGTAAGTTCATCAACCTCGAAGGCGAGTTCAAAGGGATCTTCGGCGGCAACTACGGCGAAGGTCACTTCCGAGGCCGCTGGCTCCATCGCTCAGGCGAGCACGGCGTGCTCGGCGGGGTCTACAGGGAAGGCATCCCCGGCCCTGAGACCGGCGGCCATTTCGTAGGTCGGTGGGCGGAGACGAGCTGCAACCTCGATCTCTGACGCTTCAAACCGCCACCCTTCTCAGGAAGGAGCTGCAGCCGATGGAGCGCCCTCGCGATCGCGGGGGCTTCCCTCGGCTTTGCGTTTCGGTTCGCTGGCGAATCTTACGGCGAGCCCTCTTCCGGCACTTCGTCGATCACGACTGGGTTTCGTGGGGGCACGTCGGGGGTCCCGGTTGGAGGTGCCGGTTCCGCCGGTGCGGAAGGCTCTGGCTCGACACCTTCATCGGCCGAACCGCTTTCGGGAAAACCGGGCACAGTCCAGTCGATCCCATCGTTCTCTACTGGTTCAGAGGACTCCCCTGTCACTGACCCTGACCCGGGCACTGTCACTGACCCTGCCCCTGTCGCGGCCTCTGCCCTTGGCGCTGCCCCTGCCGCTGCCTTCCGACCCCGTCGACGACTCGAAGCGGCGCGCTTGGTGGGCGCCTGAACCTCGGGCTCAACCTCCTCCGGTTCAACCTCCGGCGCAGCGTCATCCTCCGGCTCGACCTCCGGCGCGCCCTCGGACCCTGGTAGCTCGTCCGTCACCGCCTCGCGTACGACCGCAGATTGATCGGTCCCCACGTCGGCGACCAGCGCAGCCGATGAAGCCGCTTCGGTCGGGATTTCCTCGACCGCCGGAGCAAAGCGATCGGCCGCGGTCGCTCGGGGGGCTCGCTCTAGCCACCACGTCCCAACCACGACAACGACCAAAACGGCCGCGAGAACACCTAGAGAAGCCCAAAGCCATCCCGGCCGCAGCCGTCGCTGCCCGCGCACAGGCATCATCTCGAGCGAGGACGTCCCAAAGGGTTTCGGCGCGGAGGAGAGGAGCGCTTCCTCTTCGGGGTCTCGGTCCACCGTCATTGCAAGCGTGTCCTCGGTCCCGGGAAGACTGCTGGCGCCGAGAAGATCGGCGAGAAAAGAACCCGGCGCAGCGAGCTCGTCCCCCCATACCGTGCCCAACAACAACGCTCGAGCGTCGGACAACAAACCGGCATCGACCGCCGCCTCCGCCAACGCGTCGACGAAGTCGGCCACAGATTGGAAACGCGCGTCCGGGTCTTTGGCCAATGCATGCATGACCACGCGAGCGACACCACGCGGAACTTCATCGCCGTGGCCCTTGGTATGCAGGGGCGGGGGCTCCTCATGCACGTGTTGCATCAACATCGCGCCAGCGGTTTTGCCTTCAAAGGGAAGGGCCCCCGTCAGCAACTGATAGGTCAGGACTCCGACCGAATAAATATCGCTTCGGCGATCGGTCGGGTCACCGGTGGCGGCCTCGGGCGAAATGTAAGCCGCCGTGCCGAACACGCGACCACGCTGAGACTCCCTGTTCATCGTCTCCGTATCGAGCGTTCTAGAGATCCCGAAGTCGACGAGCTTGACGAAGTCCTCGTCGTTGCCCCGTCGGATGAGGTACACGTTTTCCGGTTTGATGTCTCGATGCACGATGCCTTTGGCATGAACCGCGCCAAGCCCAGCACAAAGCTTCATGATCATCACCAGGGCACGCTCTATCGATGGAGCTCCGTTCTGAGCGAGCTCGTTTGCGAGGGAACGCCCCTCGAGAAGCTCCATTACGATGTAGATCCGACCGTCGTTGAGCCGACCAGATAGGAAGACCTGAACGAGATTGGGATGGTCGAGCGAGATCGCGAGCTGGGCCTCGCGCTCGAACCTGAGGACGGCATTTTCGTCGCGCACGAGCTCGAGCCTGAGCACCTTGACAGCCACGTCCCGCCCAACGGTCGTCTGCCGGGCGCGATAAACCGTCCCCATCCCGCCCGTCCCGATCAGGGCTTCGATGCGAAACTGCTCTAGGAGCACGGTGCCGATCAGCGAGTCCGGCACCTCGTCGTCGGTGATCAGTCGGGTCCCGTCGTGGGGGCAGTAGTCGGCTCTACTTCCGAACTTGGAACCGCACCGAAGGCAGATCTTCCGCATGTCGGTCAACATCCTCGAACGCAGAGAGGCGTTAGCACTTGGTGGCATAGCGCACAATTCAGAGCTCGGACGTGCGGTTTGGCCCGGTGATTCACATTTGCGTATCCTTTTAGATGCAATTGGGAGACCGAGGATGAGATGGTTCACCGGATTGGGACTCGCGTTGGTCGCGGTCATGGGCCCACGGCCGATTGGGGCAATAGCACAGGATGAACCCGAGCCCGAGCAGCCCGCGCAACGGGCGATTACCGAAGAGGAGCTCGTGGTCGCAGTTCCGGGCCTCCGAGCGCTCGACGGAGACGATGACATCGCCCACGAGTTGACGGGCTGGCTGCGTGCCGCCACTTCGGCGGTCGACGGGTGGCGACTTCACTCTGCCGTCATTTCGCTCGAGCAGTTCATGCTCGTACACGGATGCAAGAGCGCGAACGAAGATTGTCTTTCGCGCATCGCGGCTACCCTGGAGGCGGATAGAATCATTTGGGGCTCGCTTCGCCGCGTCGAGGCCGAGGGACCCGACGATCAATACGATTTCGAGGCCACGCTGTTGCTCTACGACGCGAAGACCGGACGCAACAACAAGATGTCGAGAGTGCAGATCAAGCGTGAGAACACTACCCCGGAGGAGCTGGCGGTTTTCGGGCAGCAAGAAGTAGCACGCTTCGCCAGCGCACCGTTCGACGAGCTCGGGCAGGCGCAAGCAATGGAGCCTGAGCTCTCACTCGATCGTGTGCCGCCGGCCCAATCGAGGAGCCTCGGAGCCGGTCCGACAGACGTCTTTCCGATCTGGCCGGCTGCGGCCAGCTACGCCGGAGCGGTGGTGTTCGTGGGACTCACTGCGTGGAGCCAGAAGGCGATCGAGAGCGTCGAGCAGGATCCGTCCTTCGCCAGGGCACGCGCGCTCGCAGGCCCCGAGGTAACCGACATATGCGGTACCGACACGAGTTTCGGCGTGCAAGACCTCGACGACCTGTGTTCGAAGGCCAATACTCATGAAGCTTTACGATGGGTTTTTCTCGGAATGGGTGTCGCCTCGCTGAGCGTCGGGACCTGGTTGTTGGTCAAGTCGCTCAAGAGCAGAAAGGCGGCGGAACGCCGAGTGGAGCTCGCCCCAATCGCCGGCAAGAAGCTCGGGGGTATTTCGGCGCGTCTCGAGTTCTAACGACATGCGGATAGTTGGCGGTCGACTCTCGGGCCGCCGATTCGGGGCCCCGAGCGGAAAAGGAACGCGACCAACTTCGGATCGCGTGCGCGAAGCCCTCGGGTCGGCTCTTCAATCGCGGAACGCGTTCGATGGTGCGCATGTGCTGGACCTCTTCGCTGGCACCGGTGCCCTTAGCTTCGAGGCGCTTTCTCGCGGCGCTGCGGAGGCTTTGTTGGTGGACCATGACGCGCAAGCGATTGAAGAAATCAAAAAGAGCGCACGTGAGCTCGGGCTCGAAGACCGGACGCGGGCGCTCCGGATCGGCCTTGGAGGCGACCCAGTCAGCGTGGTTCGCAAGGTCCCAGCTCCTCCGAATGGCTTCGATCTCGTCTTTGCCGATGCGCCATACGCCGAAATCGAGTCTGTCCCGCCGCTGCTCGAAGCATTGCTGGCCGCGCGCAAGCTCGCTCCCCGTGCCCGGATAGTCGTCGAGCACCCGGTCTCTTACCGATGGGTCTGGACGAAGGGGCTCGCTTCAGACGCGGACTACCGCTATGGTCAGACTCGAATTAGTCTCGGTGTCTACGAGGCGAAAGGCGCGCAGTGAGAGCAATCGCCGTTTATCCCGGGTCGTTCGATCCAATCACGAAGGGCCATACCGCCATCCTGGCAAGTGGGTTGGTAGCATTCGAGAAGATCATCGTCGCCGTCTTGAGCAATGAGGCGAAGGAACCGTTGTTCAGCGTGGCCGAGCGAATGGACCTCATCCGCGAATCGGTCATCGACATGGGTGCCAACCCAGACCGCATCGAGGTCGACAACTTCGACGGCTTGCTGGTCGACTACGCGAAGAGCCGCAACGCTCGGGTGATCCTCCGTGGTCTGCGCGCGGTAGCCGACTTCGAATACGAGCTTCAGATGGCCAACATGAACCGCCACCTCAATCCCGAGGTCGAGACCGTGTTCATCATGGCAAACGACGCCTATTTCTACGTCGCCTCCAACCTCGTCAAAGAGGTGGCCAGGCTCGGAGGCAATGTGTCAGGCCTGGTGCCTGCGCCCGTCTTGCCGAGGCTCCTCGCCAAGTTCGACAAGTAAGTCGGTTGGCTGACCAGTCCCTCACCGAGCAGCCGGCGCACCTCGGGTAAGGCGGAGAGCGAGACTTTCCCAAGCTGGAGCTCGCCGAGACTCCTGTGCTCGCGGGCCACGGCGTTGCGAACTTGGAGCCAACTACCCAGGTATACCGCATCGCGTGCGACTCCCCCGCCGCGGAACGAGCGCTCGCACAGGGTCACGGCCTCGCACGATGAGAAGCCTTGCTCTAGGACGAGAGCCCTGGCCGCATCTCCGAACGACACCCCTGCGTGCATCGCGTGGGTGGCCAGCAGGCGCCCTGCCAACGTCCTTCGTCGCGAAGCGTCGAGCAGCCCTGCAAGCTCCTCGAGGTAGATCGATACGCCTTCCTGGTCACCGTAGGAGCGTGCTGTCCCGATCGCGAGGAGCCCGAGCAACTGGGCACGCCCGTTGAAGGAAGACACCAGGTGACCGAACACTTCGTGAACGGCTAGCCGCCGTGCCTCACGAACACCAAACAGCCGATCCGCAATGAAGACGGTCCGCTCACCGACGGCAGCATTGGCGATGAGGCTCGGGTCGACGCGAACGGCGATGTGAAGGCCGACCTGCTTGGCATGCGAGAGCATGAGGTCACGGAGATTTGCACCATCGGTGGAGAAGGCCGGAATCGTCTTGGGCTCAGGGTCGGCCTCGGTCTGCGACAAGATGTCGTGCGCGGCATCGAGCACCGTCATCGGGTCGTCCTCGAACACCCGCTCGCCCCCAGTGCCGAAGAGGCGCGCCGCCATGGGCCGAACGCGCTTGCTCTGCCCGAGAGACTCCAAAAGCAACAACTCGATCTCGAGCTCTTCCAGGCGAGGTAGATAGAGCGCGGACGCGGCCGACCGCTCTGCCAAATGCCGAGTCTGATCGAGCGCACGCCACACCCTCGTTTCGATGGGCACTGGTTGCCACTCCCAACGCGGCTTTGCGTGCTCACCGCGAGAGACCGAAGTAGCCAGTCGATCGCGCTCCGACGGATCACTATGGGTCGTCGCGCCGATCAGCAGCCGGGCCTTCGCGTGGAGGCGCCTCAACCCGACATCGAGCTCGGCCTGCAGCCTGAGCTCCGTACGGTCATAGAAGTTGCGTCGCGCGCTCTGCCAGCTCACTCCGTTCACCCTTCACCATTGTAACGTGCGCCCCGATATCTTCACCCTGAAAACGCTGCGCAACGACGGTAAGACCATTGCTGGCCGCATCCACGTAGGGATTGTCGATCTGATAGGGATCGCCCGTTAGCACGATTTTGGTGTCCGCACCGCACCGGGTGATGACCGTTTTCACCTGATGTGGAGTGAGGTTTTGCGCTTCATCCACGACTAAGAATTGATTCGGGAGAGAACGCCCACGGATGTAGGTGAGCGGCTCGATTTGTATGACGCCGGAAGCCACCAGCTCTTCGTAGTTTCGATGGTCGGACATTCGCCCGCGACCGCTGCTGAAGATGTATTCGAGGTTGTCGAAGATCGGCTGCATCCAGGGGTTGAGCTTTTCCTCGACGGTGCCCGGCAAATAGCCGACGTCGCGACCCATCGGAAAAATCGGGCGAGAAACCAACATGCGGCCGTACGTTCCGTCTTGCACCACCGATTGAAGGCCCGCCGCGATCGCAAGCAGTGTCTTCCCGGTACCCGCCTTGCCGACGAGAGTCAGCAGATGCACGTCCGACGAAAGGAGCATGTCGAGGGCGAAGTATTGCTCCAAGTTGCGTGGCCGCACCCGCCATACGCCCTCGCGACCGACCCGCAACGGCACCACCATCCCGCTCTTGGGATCGTAGCGACCGAGCGCCGTGTGCCGCGGGCGCTCGTGCTCGCGCAACACCACACCGGCGTTGGGATAGAGCGCTGCATCGAGCGTGCCGGCATCGACCAGCTCGCGCTTGGCCAAACGGTCGACGACATCGGCGTCGACATCGATTGTGCAGACGCCAGAGTACAGCTCGTCAATGGAGACCCTGCCGCCTTCGTATGTTTCGGCCCGCAATCCGAGTGCGTCGGCGCGAATGCGGAGGTTGGTGTCCATCGTGACGAAGATCAGAGGCTTGTCTGGCTCTTCGTCGCGGAGCTTTATGGCCATCTGCAGGATTGCGCGGTCCATTTCTCCTGGGCCGTGGCCGCGTCGAGGCATCGAGTCGGCTGGGACTGCCACCCGAAGGTCCCCGCCATTGCCTTCGAGTGACACACCCTGGTCGAGCGTGCGGCCGTTTTGATTGCGAAGATCGTCGAGGATACGTGCGACTTGCCTGGCGTTCTGCCCGAGCTCGCTTAGCTCCTTTTTGAACTGATCGACCTCTTCGATGACGAAGATCGGGAGGACAACCGTATTGTCCTCGAACTTGTAGACAGCTAACGGGTCGTGAAGAACCACGTTGGTGTCCAAGACGTACGTCTTCTTCACTTCGAGGCGACGTTAGCATGCTTTCGCGCGTCACGTACCGACAAACAAAAACCGGTTATAGTCCGCGCGACGATCGATGGAGGAGCTGAGTTACCAAGGTCTAGCAATCCTCGCCGCAGCTGGAATGCTCGCAACGGTGATCAACGTGATCGCCGGAGGCGGTGGCATGATCGTCTTGCCCGCACTGATCGCGCTTGGACTTCCAGCCGACGTTGCAAACGGAACGTACCGTCTGGGCGTCGTCACGCAGAGCGCCGCAGGATCAGCCGCGCTACACGGCCATGGCAAGCTCGACACTTCGCAGCTGGTCCCAATTATGATCCCTACCATCGCCGGTGCGGTGTTGGGTGCGCTCCTGGCTACCCAGATCCCACGCGAGCTTCTGAAGCCCATCATGCTGGTCACGATGGTCGTCATGGCTGGTCTGATCGCATTTCGAAAGCAAACCCTGATCGCCCCCGAGGGACCACCACTCGCACCACGAGAAACGCCCCGAGCCTACCTGGGTTTGTTCTGCGCGGGGGTCTACGGCGGCTTCATTCAGGCAGGCGTCGGCTTTCTGCTGCTCGGAGTGCTGGCGGGAACCCTGCGGCACGATCTGGTGAGCGCCAACGCGATCAAACTCGTCGTCACCCTGGCGTTCGGCACGGTTGCGCTGGGCATCTTCGTGTGGGCCGGACAGGTATCCTGGACCCCTGCCATCGTGTTGGCCGCCGCATCGATCGTAGGCGCGCGATTGGGTGTCAAGGTGATGCTGAAAGTGCCTGCTGCGGCGCTTCGTTGGGTCGTGTTCCTATGTGTGATCGCCACCTGTATTGCCGCTTGGCTTCGCTGAGAAGGGCTTTACACTTAAAGGGACGATGTGTGAGTTTGAGCACACTGAACAGAAAGCTTACAAGGATCTACGTTAGTGATACTCTGATAGATAAGGAGGGTCGCTTATGGGGGAAATGGTCAAGCAGATTGCTGCCCTGCAAGACTACGAACGATACCAAGATCTCCACTGGGAGGGCTCGTTCGAAGAATACCTTCAAATCGTGAGAGAGCGCCCGCAGGTGACGCGCAACGCGTTCCAACGGCTCTACGACATGGTCGTCTCTTACGGCGAAGAAGAGTACATCGACAACAAGAAGAAGCTCATTCGCTACCCGTTCTTCAAGGATCCAATCGAAAACGGGAAGGACGCGATCTACGGGCTCGACATTCCGCTCATGCGTTTGGTGCACGTGCTTCACGCCGCCGCCCAAGGCTACGGACCGGAAAAGCGAATCATACTTCTACACGGCCCGGTCGGCTCTTCGAAGAGCACGATCGCACGGTTGTTGAAGAAAGGTTTGGAGCGCTACTCGAGAACACCCGAAGGCGCGTTGTATACGTACGAATGGACCAATCTTCATGCGACAGGTCTTGCAGGCGGCGACGATACGTTCCCGTGTCCGATGCACGACGAACCGTTGCGGTTGATTCCTCCCGAGTGGCGCGACCACGCGATTCAAGAGCTTCGTCTCGGGGACGATCGCAGGCGCGTGAACGTGCGCGGTGAGCTCAATCCCGCATGTCGCTTCATCTTCCGCAACCTGCTCGAGCGCTACGATGGCGACTGGTCGAAGGTGATGAGCAATCACATTAATGTGAAGCGACTCATCATGAGCGAGCAAGATCGCATCGGCATCGGCACCTTCCAGCCGAAGGACGAAAAGAACCAAGATTCGACCGAGCTCACCGGCGATATCAACTATCGTAAGATCGCCGAGTATGGCTCGGACTCCGACCCGCGGGCTTTCAACTTCGATGGGGAGTTCAATATCGCCAACCGGGGGATCGTGGAGTTCGTCGAGGTGTTGAAGCTGGACGTGGCGTTCTTGTACGACCTCCTCGGAGCCACCCAAGAGCACAAAATCAAGCCGAAAAAGTTCGCTCAGACCGACATCGACGAGGTGATCATCGGCCACACGAACGAGGCAGAGTACAGGAAGCTGATCAACAACGAGTTCATGGAGGCACTCCGCGACCGAACCATCAAGATCGACATCCCGTACATCACCAAGATGAACGAAGAGATCAAAATCTACGAGAAAGATTTCAGTGCGGAGCGGCTCCGAGGCAAGCACGTCGCACCACACACCCTCGAGGTGGCTGCGATGTGGGCGGTCTTGACGCGGCTCGAAGAGCCAAAAAAGCATCAACTCGCGCTGCTCCAGAAGTTGAAGCTCTACGACGGCAAGATCCTTCCTGGCTACACACAGGACAACGTGAAGGAGCTCCGCAAGGAAGCGAACCGAGAAGGCCTCGATGGGATGTCACCCCGATACGTGCAGGATAAGATCAGCAACTCGCTCGTACGGGAGGGCAATGAAGGCTACATCAACCCATTCATGGTCTTGAACGAGCTCGAAAAGGGTTTGAGCGCATCGCTCACGGTCGGTGAAGATCAGCGCAAGCGGTACGGCGAGCTGATCAGCGTCGTGAAGTCCGAATACGACGAGATGGTCAAGAACGAGGTGCAACGGGCGATCAGCGCTGACGAAGACGCGATCGGGCGGCTGTGCGGGAATTACATCGACAACATCCGCGCCTACCTGATGAAACAAAAGGTGAAGAACAAGTACACCGGTAAGGATGAGGAGCCGGATGAGCGCCTCATGCGATCGATCGAAGAGAAGATCGACATCACCGACGCGCGCAAGGACGACTTCCGTCGTGAGATCATGAACTTCATCGGTCACCTGGCGCTCGAAGGGAAAAAGTTCACCTACGAGACCAACGACCGACTGCGTCGTGCGCTCGAAATGAAGCTCTTCGAGGACCAGAAAGACTCGATCAAGCTTTCGAGCTTCGTGTCCAACGTCATCGACAAGGAGACGCAGGACAAGATCGACATCATCAAGAACCGTCTGATCAAATACTACGGTTATAACGAAGCTTCGGCCACCGACGTGCTCGCCTACGTGGCCAGTATCTTCGCGAGAGGCGACGTAAAGGAGTAGCGATTGTCTCTGCGAATTGACCAGGATCATTCCCGGTTCCGCAACATCGTTCGCGGGAGGATTCGGCAGAACCTTCGCAAGTACATTTCGAAAGGTGAGCTGCTCGGGCGGCAGGGTAAAGATTTGGTGTCGATCCCGATCCCGCACATCGACATCCCAAAGCTTCGCTTTGGAGACAAGCAACAAGGAGGGGTTGCCCAAGGTGAGGGCGAGCCCGGCGATCCGCTCTCGGCGAGCCCTCAGGACGGCGATGGCCAGGGTAAAGCGGGCGACCAAGCGGGGGACCACGCGCTCGAGGTCGAGCTCACCCTGGACGAGCTCGCGGACATTCTTGGCGAAGAGCTCGAGCTTCCAAACATCGAGAACAAAGGCAAGAGTGCGATTGTCGACAAGAAGGACCGTTACGTGGGTGTTCGCAACGTGGGGCCGAACTCGCTTCGGCACTTCAAGCGGACGTTTCGAAGTGCGCTGCGACGACAGATCGCGCTCGGGACTTATGACCCGAAGCGGCCGGTCATCATCCCGACCCGGGACGACATGCGATACAAGTCCTGGAAGACCGAAGAGGAGCCAGTCGCCAACGCCGTGATCCTCTACATGATGGACGTGTCGGGTTCCATGGGCGATGAGCAAAAAGAGATTGTGCGCATCGAATCTTTCTGGATCGACACCTGGCTGCGCCGCCAATACAAGGGAATCGAGACGCGATTCATCATCCACGACGCTGCGGCACGTGAGGTCGACCGCGATACGTTCTTCCGGACGCGCGAATCAGGCGGGACGATGATCTCTTCTGCCTATCGTCTAGCAGCAGATATCATCGAGCGGGACTACCCTGCGTCGCAGTGGAACATCTATCCATTCCACTTCTCGGACGGAGACAACTGGAGTGTCGACGACACCCTACTGTGCGTCGACATCTTGAAAAAGCTTCTGCTGCCCTCGGCGAACGTGTTTTGCTACGGCCAGGTCGACAGCCCCTACGGCTCGGGCCAGTTCATCAAAGACCTGAAAGAGCACTTCTCAGACCACGATCAGCTGATCACGAGCGAAATTAACGACCGCGACGCCATCGTCGAGTCGATCCGCGAGTTCCTGGGGAAAGGCAAATAGCGAGTGGCCCAGTTCGCACTGAAAACTGCGCTTCCCAACTACCTTCGCGACGAGCAGCTTCGGATCGAGGAGTTCGCGCGGGGTGTCGGCTTGGACTTCTTCCCGACGATCTTCGAGATGCTGAGCTACGACCAGATGAACGAAGTGGCCGCATACGGTGGCTTCCCGACCCGCTATCCGCATTGGCGCTGGGGCATGGAATACGAAAAGCTCAGCAAGAGCCACGAGTATGGTCTTTCGAAGATCTACGAGCTGGTGATCAACAACAACCCAGCCATCGCCTACCTGCTGGAGGGCAATAGTCTGGTCGATCAGAAGCTCGTGATGGCGCACGTCTACGCCCACGTCGATTTTTTCAAGAACAACTTCTGCTTCCGCATGACCAGTCAGGGACGCCACCGGAAAGACAGGTCGGACGTGCGTAAGTGGATCGACGCTTTGGCCAACCATGGGGCGATCGTCCGCAAATGGGCGAACCGAGTCGGTCTCGAAACCGTCGAGCAGTTCATCGATGCGTGCCTGAGCCTCGAAAACCTCATCGACCCTCAAAAACCGTTCATCCCGAAGCTGAGCGCACCGAGCACATCCGAGGAAGCGGAACCTGAGGAGACACCCGAGGTACCACTTCTTCGAGTGGATCGGGAGTACATGGAGTCTTTCATCAATCCTGAAGAATTCGTCGAGTCGCAAAAGAAGAAGCTCGCGGAAGAGCAAGAACAATCACAGCGGTTTCCGAGCGCGCCAGACCGCGACGTCTTGGGGTTCCTGCTCGAGCAGGCACCGCTCGAACGCTGGGAGCGCGAATGCCTCGCCGTGGTGCGCGCCGAGGCCTATTACTTTTTGCCGCAGATGCAGACGAAGATCATGAATGAAGGTTGGGCGAGCTACTGGCACTCTCGCCTGATGACAGAGAGCATCTGCGACGCGAGCGAGATCGTCGACTACGCGGATCGTTGCGCAAGCGTCCTTGCCACTACACCAGGACAGCTGAACCCATATAAGCTCGGGATCGAGCTCTTCCGCCACATCGAAGACCGATGGAACAAGGGACAGTTCGGAAAAGAGTGGGACGAGTGCAGCGACTTCGAGCTCCGGCGCCATTGGGACCGGCGCACGGGGCTTGGGCGCGAGAAGATTTTCGAAGTCCGCGCGCTCTACAATGATGTGACGTTCATCGACGAGTATCTGACCGAGGATTTCGTCTTCGACCAAAAGCTATATTCCTTTGGCTATAACCAACGGAACGATCGCTGGGAGATCGAGAGCCGACAGTTCCAAGAGGTGAAGGGACAGCTGCTGACCACTCTCACCAACGCAGGCAATCCGATCATTTCCGTCGTCGATGCCAACCACGGAAACCGGTCGGAGCTATTGCTAGAACATACACACCAAGGGGCGGACCTACGCCTCGACTGGGCCAATGAAGTCTGCAAGGCGCTATGCCGCGTTTGGACGCGGCCGGTGGAAATTCACACCGTCGTGGATGAGAAGCCGACTGCGCTTCGGTTCGACGGTAAAGACTACTCGCAAAAGTCGCTTTAAAAACCGGTGCAGCGGGCGAAGCGGACCGTGGCCGGTCCCCCGTTTGGGCCGCCGACGTCGAACGCATTCCCCGTCACGTCGCTCAGGAGTGCTTCGCATTCGACATCGAAGCTGACGTCGGCGCCGCCCAAGGCGACGTTGGAGATCCGGCAAGGCTGGTCCATCGAGGGTGGCTCATTGCCGCACGCACCGAGGTCGCCGCCGTAGGAGAGCTCGTCTTCGATAATCGTGAGCTCGCAAGCGCCCGACACCATGGAGCCGTCTGAATCGACGGTGGCTCCTCGAAGCTCGAAGGCGAACCGATCGCCAACGGAAGCAACTAAGGTGAGGAGCAATCCGCCGTCGGACCTCCGCGTCCCCTCGCAAATGACGGTCACAGGAGTTTCCTCGTCGCACGAAACCTCACCGTTGACAGCGAGGATCTCGCGCAATCCGCCGGTGCCGAGGCATGTGCCATTCTCCGGAAAGAAACCACAAGCAGTCGGAGAAGCCGGACAGGTGAGGTTGTACAAAACGCCGGTGGCCACCGGCCCGTCGTCTGCACAGCTAACGCCGAGAAGCGGTAACATCACCGCGACCAGATTCCCTAACCCTCTGCGAAACCCCACCCGATCAGCGTAGCGAAGCCTCGAAACCACGGCAACTTAGGAAGCCTGAAGGGCTCGGGCGAGATCCTCCCGAAGGTCTTCGAGGGCTTCGAGACCCACGGAAACCCGTACCAAACCGTCCCGTACGCCACGGGCCTCGCGGAATTCTTTGGGCATCGAGGCGTGGCTCATCAGGGCTGGCTGTCCGATCAGAGACTCGACGCCACCCAAGCTTTCAGCCACCGAGAACACCCGGACGCGACCGAGGACCTCCGTGGCTCCCCGTAGGCCGCCTCCCAACTCGAACGAAAGCATACCTCCAAACCCATGCATCTGCTTGGATGCGAGCGCGTGCTCGGGGTGGCTTGGGAGCCCTGGATAGTGAACCTCCAGCACCTGCGGCTGCTCGACCAGCCACTCGGCGAGCGCCTGCGCACTTTCCGAGTGTCGAGCCATGCGAAGAGGAAGCGTCTTGATGCCACGCGCTACCAAGTACGAGTCGAAAGGGGAGAGCACGGCGCCCCCAGCTTGCTGAATGAAGCGAATGCGGTCGGAGAGCTCGGATGATCGCGCGACGACCGCCCCTGCGACGACATCGCTATGACCATTCAGGTATTTGGACATCGAATGCACGACGATGTCTGCGCCGAGCTCGAGTGGTCTCTGCAAGATCGGGGTCGCAAATGTGCCGTCCACGACACATGTGGTCCCGCGCCCCTCAGCAAGCTCGCAAAGGGCAGCGATGTCGAAGATCCGGAGCAGCGGATTGGTCGGAGTCTCCACCCAGAGCATCTTGGTGGTTGGTCGCATCGCCTGTTCGACCTCGTCGATGGCGCGCATGTCCACCCAGTCGACGTCTACCCCACTCGGACGAACCAGCCGCTCGATCAAGCGGTAGGTGCCCCCGTAGATGTCTCCGCAGGCGACGAGGTGGTGACCTGGCTCCAGCAATTGCAAGACCGCGTGCATGGCAGCGCACCCAGACGAGAACACCGCGGCGCTCGCGCCTCCTTCTAGGGCTGCAAGCGTTCGCTCGAGCCCATTCCGGCTCGGATTGCTGAGGCGGCCATATGCATGCCCTTCTTGCTGTCCGGGCTCCGCCAAGAAGAAGGTGGTCGAGAGCGAGATCGAAGGGGTAACCGGTTGACCAGGACTCTTCTCGGCCCGACCGGCATGGGCCGCGATGGTTTCGATTCGATGTGTCATGACTGGTGACGTACCTCGCGCGCCGAATGCTGCCAAGCAGGGTTTGCAGAACGGCGACGAACCGCGCTAGAAGTTGCAGAGATGATCGAGCTCCTCAGCAACCCCGATGCCTGGATCGCGCTCGTCACCCTGACCCTGCTCGAGGTCGTGCTCGGCATCGACAACATCGTTTTCATCGCCATCTTGGCGTCGAGACTGCCGGTCGAAAAGCAGGCGCTTGCGTACAGGTTGGGGCTCCTCGGCGCCATGGTGACCCGTATCGCCCTGCTGTTGATGATCAACTGGGTCATGGGTTTGACCGCGCCACTGTTCGAAGTGATGGGGCATCCGTTCTCAGGGCGAGACCTCATCTTGCTCGGCGGCGGGCTCTTCCTGATCGCAAAGAGTGCGCAGGAGATCTACGACAAGGTCGAGGGAGAGGAACAGGAAGACATCGCGGGTTGGTTCAGCGGCCTTCCAGGCATCGTCGGACAGATCATGATTCTCGACATCATCTTCTCCCTCGATTCGGTCATCACTGCGGTGGGTATGGCGGAGGACATCGAAATCATGGTCACCGCCGTGATGATCGCAATCGCGGTCATGCTCCTCTTCGCCAAACAGATCGGTGACTTCGTCAATCGGTATCCCTCGATGAAAATCCTCGCCCTCTCCTTCCTTCTCTTGATCGGGGTCTTGCTCACGGCCGAGGGGCTCGGTCAGCACATCAATAAGGGCTACATCTACTTCGCCATGGCCTTCGCGCTCATGGTGGAGCTGCTGAATATCCGGTTCCGCAAGAAGCAAGTGGCCACATAAGCGAGATTTTTGCTGCGGTGGCACCTAGCATGCGCCAGAATCGGCCCGCGATGCGGTTGGCGACTCTCATCGGACCAGACCTCCAGGACGCGATCGCCCACGGCCCAGCCGCGGTTCGTGAGGCTGTCTCGGAGTTCCATCCCGAGGATATCGCCGAGCTGCTCGAGGACCTGTCCGCCCGAGAGGCGGTCGCGCTGGTTCGTGCACTTCCCGCAGAGGCGGCCGCAGACGTCGTCGAGCGACTCAGCCCGCATCGCCAAGTGTTGGTCTTCAATGCGATCGACACAACCCGTGCCGTCGAGCTTCTCGGCGAAATGGACCCGGACGACCGCGTCGACCTGCTGCAAGAGCTCGACGATGACGACGCACGGGCGCTCCTCGCCGCCCTAGCACGCGAAGAACCCGAAGCCGCCGAAGAGGTCCTAGAGCTCGACCGATACGAGCCCGAAACCGCCGGCGGCATCATGACGAACCAGTTCGTCTCCCTGCCGCCCGAAACCAAGGTGTGGGAGGCGATAGAAGCCGCGCGCCGCGTGGGACGCGAGGATGAAGCCGAAATCTTGTACTACATCTACGTGTGCCGCCCCAACGACGAACTGCTCGGGGTCGTTTCGCTTCGCGATTTGATTCTGAGCGAGCCCGGCGCAGCGCTTTCGGAGATCATGACGGAGAACGTGTTCTTCGTTTCTCCGTCGGACGACCAGGAGAAGGTCGCGCACGAGATCGCACGCTATGACCTGGCCGCCCTTCCGGTGGTCGATGACATGTCGCGAATGCTCGGCGTCGTTACGGTCGACGATGTCGTCGACGTTGTCATCGAAGAAGCCACCGAGGACGCGCAGAAGATGGGTGGCGTCGTGCCACTCGAAGATTCGTATTTTCAGACTGGCTGGAGCGAGTTTGTCTGGAAGCGCGGGTCTTGGCTGGTGCTGCTGTTTGCAGCGCAGCTCCTCACGGCGACGGTGATCCGCGAAAACCAGGAGATCTTGCAGGCAACGCTCGAGCTCGTGGTGTTCATTCCACTGATCATCGCTTCGGGGGGGAACGCTGGCTCTCAGTCGTCGACCCTGATCATTCGTGCGATGGCCCTTGGTGAGCTCGGCCCTGCAGATTGGGCGCGCGTGTTGTCTCGAGAGCTCTTGATCGGCATCTCGCTCGGGATTGCGCTCGGTCTAATGGGCTTTGCGCGTGGCTGGATGGCGGGCGAGACGGTACCGCCGGCGTCGATCGCGACGGCTGTCGGGCTGAGCATCCTCGCCATCGTGACCCTGAGCACGATCATAGGGTCCCTACTCCCGCTTCTCATCAAACGGGCAGGGATGGATCCCGCGGTGTCCTCGACGCCGTTTATCGCATCGGTCGTGGATGTGCTCGGCCTCATCGTGTACTTTGCGGTCGCCAATACGATACTCAGCCTCGTATTCTGAGGGTAGTCCAGTCGATCTCGCGGGGGCATCCGTGATAGGCTCCGTGTCACAACGGGAGCTGGTAAATGCCGAAATTTTCGATCAACTACTCGCAGGACATCGATACCGTCTATCGCTTCGTAACCGATCCAAAAAACATCAAGAAGCGCTGCGAGTCGCTCGGAGAAAAAAACGTGCGGATCAAGGTCGACGAAGCGGGTGGGACCAAAACGATCACCGTCACTCGAGAGATCGAGAGCGATCTCCCAGCCTTCGCCAAAAAGCTCTTCAACTCGACCAATACCGTTATCGAGCGACTGGAATGGCGTGACGCCGGCGACAAAAAGACCTGCAAGAGCCACATCGATGTCCAGGGCACGCCCGCCAAGATCGACTCCAACATCACGATCTCTCCAAGCGGAACTGGCTGCACCTACGATGACGAGTTCGAGGTCACCGTGAAAGTCCCGCTCATCGGGAAAAAGCTCGAAGAGTTCGTCGCCAAGACGACCCTCGATGGCATCCGTGATGAGCATCAATTCAACCAACGCGAGCTCGCCGCCACCAGCTGACCCAGCGTAGTGTGCGATCCGCACACTAGCCCGCGAAGACGGCGCGGTCGCTAGCCCACGCCCTCAACGCGTCAATGCGCTCGGCCATCGTGACCGAGAGGGGCTTCGTCAGCTCGATCTCCTCGGCGATCGTTTTGGTGGTCAGATCCTCCTCGCGGGAGAAAGCCGTATAGAGGGCGGACACGACGGCCTGCTCGATCTCGGCGCCACTGAACCCGTCGGTCAGATCCACGAGTCGCATCAAGTCGAAGCTCGACGGATCGCGTCTTCGGCGCCGGAGATGGATCTCTAGAATCTTTCGGCGAGCGTCACTACCGGGTAGGTCGACGAAGAAAATCTCGTCGAAGCGACCCTTGCGCATGAGCTCCGGTGGCAACTTCGAAATGTCGTTCGCGGTGGCGATGACGAAGACGTTCTCTTTCTTGTCCTGCATCCATGCGAGGAACGTTCCGAAGATTCGCTGGGCTGGGCCACCATCCGCATCGTCTTGCGATAGCGACTTTTCGATTTCGTCGATCCACAACACGACCGGAGCCATCGCCTCGGCCAGTCGGATCGCGCGTTTGAGGTTCTTTTCGCTCTCGCCGACGTAGCGATTGTAGAGATTCGATGGGTCGAGCCGAATCAACGGGAGCTTCCACTCGGCGGCAACCGCTTTGGCACAAAGGCTCTTTCCGCATCCCTGCACCCCGATCAGCAACAGCCCCTTGGGAGGGGTGAGCCCGTACTCCTTGGCGCGCCGCGGGTCTTCGAAGGCAGCCTGTCGCTTGCGTAGCCACCCTTTGAGCTCGTCGAGACCCGCGATGTCCACCATCTGATGCTCGTGTGGAAAGTATTCGAGCACCCCGGAGCGTTCGATGATCTGGCGCTTCGCCTCGAGGATTCGATCGATGTCGTGACGGCCGAGAATCCCATCCTCGATGACAGCCTGGGTGATGATCTTTTGGATCTCGAAGAAAGTCAGCCCGTGGAGCGCAGCCAAGAGCTTGGACACGTCGGCACTGGAGAGCTCGACCTTCACTTGCACGCGCTGCGCCAAATCCTGTAGGACAGCCTTCACGAACGCGTGGTAGGCCTGCGGGCTGGGCACCTCGAGGTCGAGGGGGGTGAACAGGTGCTTTAGCTCCGGAGGCATGTCGATGCCCTGCCCGGACAACACGATCGCCCCACGATGCCGGAAGTACTTGTTGTGGATGCTCTTGAGCTGCGCGATGACCGGCGGTTCGTGCAGGTACGGGCCAAGGCCTCGTAGATGAAAGATCGCTTCGAGGTCCGACCGCTCGATGAAGGCAAGGGCTTTTTGTGGCGAGCCGCTCTCTGGAGTCTTTCCGGGATCGGGAAGCTCACGGCAAAGACCTGCCACCTGCGTCCACGAGAAAAGCGGCAGATCGAGGTGCTCGGCGGCATGCCGCAAGAGCAAGTGAGCCCGGTCCTCCTCGACGGTGTCGACCAGCAGCAGGGGATGATGAGAGCGCACGAGAATCTCGAGCTCACGCAGCTGATCGGCTGACGGTGTCACCCCCTTGAGCACGGGTTAAGGGTACACCACTGCGCGGCAGTTGACAGCAGATGCGTCGAATTTACACTGCGCGGCATGGCAACCTTGGTTGATAAACTAGTCGACAAACGTATCATCGAGCGAAACATCGCAAAGGGCTTGATCTCGAAAGAGCAATATGAGCAGCACGTAGCCGAGCTCCCGGACAAAGAGGGGGATTGCGAGCGGGTCGAGATCGACCCGGGTGATTCCAAAGATTCACCGCCCCTGGAGTGACACCATGAGCGAGGATGACACGAAGGCGCCGGACATCGACTTCAACACGCTGGTCTTGTCCCTGAGCACCTCGGCGCTCATGCATCTCGGCAAGCTACCCGAATCAGAGGACGCTACCGTCAACCTCGCCCACGCCAAACAATCGATCGACTGCATCGCACTCCTCGAACAAAAGACGCAGGGCAACCTGACCGGCGAGGAAGAGCGTTTGATCACCGAGGTCCTCTATGACCTACGCCTTCGTTTCGTGGCGGCCACGAAAGATTCGAAGGAAGGGGCTTGAGGAGCTGCTCTTTTCGCCGTGACCAGAGCCTGAGAACAGTCGGATACTCCTGCTACCCAAGCTCGGGTATGCTTCCCGCATGAGCGGCAATTCCACAACCCACTACCGTACCTGCAACCTCTGCGAAGCCATGTGCGGCCTCGAGATCGAAGTCGTCGGGGATCAGGTCACCTCGATTCGAGGAGACGAGCAGGACGTATTCAGTCGCGGGCACATCTGCCCTAAGGCGACCGCGCTGAAAGACTTGTACGATGACCCCGACCGATTGAAGGGGCCGGTACGCAGAGTCGGAAATCGCTGGGAGCCGATCTCCTGGGATGAAGCCTTCGATGAAGCTGTCGATCGACTCGACGAGGTCCAGGAGAAACACGGGCGGAGCGCGGTCGGTCTGTACTTCGGCAATCCAAACGCTCACAACTTTGGCACTCTCGTTTATGGTCCGGCATTCTTCCGCGGGCTCGGGACCAAGAACCGGTTCTCAGCCAGCTCGTGTGACCAGTGGCCGTTGATGCTGGCTTCGTATTTCATGTTCGGTCATCAACTTCGCTTCCCAGTCCCCGATGTGGACCGCACCGACTACATGATGCTCATCGGTGCAAATCCGATCGCGTCGAACGGGAGCATCATGTCGGCCCCGGGCATCAAGAAACGGCTCGAAGGGATTCAGAGGCGGGGCGGAAAGGTCGTCGTCGTCGACCCGCGACGGACCGAGACCGCCCGGGTCGCCGACGAGCACGTATTCATCAAACCGGGCACCGATGCGCTCTTCCTGCTTGGCCTCCTACACGAGATCACTGCCGCAGGGGTCGACCTCGGACGACTCGCTGCGCACACCAAAAACGTCGATCGGATGATCGAGATCGCCAAGGGGTATCCACCAGCACAGACCGAAAACGTCACCGGTGTTCCGGCCGAAACGGTGAAGCGTCTGGCGCGCGAGTTCCGCAAGGCGCCAAAGGCGGTCGCCTACGGCCGCGTCGGCGCGTGCACCCAGGAGTTTGGCGGCCAGTGCATGTGGCTCATCAATGCGCTCAACGCGCTCACCGGCAATCTCGACGAGCCCGGCGGCTCGATGTTCGCGACCCCGGCGATCGACACCATGAAGAAGATCGGCGGGTTCGGTCTTGGTCGGGGTTCCTACGGACGGTGGAAAAGCCGGGTGCGTGGCCTTCCCGAGTTCGGGGGCGAGCTTCCGTCCTCGGTGATGGCCGAGGAAATCCTGACGGAGGGCCCGGGCCAGATTCGCGCGATGGTGACGCTGGCGGGCAATCCGATCTTGTCGACGCCGAACGGAGGGCAGCTCGATGAGGCTTTCGAGTCTCTCGACTTCACGCTCGCCATCGACTTTTTCATCAATGAGACGACTCGACACGCCGACATCATCTTGCCACCGGTGTCGCCGATCCAACGAAGCCACTACGATCTTGCGCTCTACCTCGTCGCGGTACGAAACAGTGCGAACTACTCGCCTCCGCTGTTCGAGCCCGAGGAGGGCGCGCTCGATGACTGGGAGATTCTCAGCGAGCTCAGTTGCCGGCTCGCCGCCAAGCGCCACGGGAAGCTCAGCAAGGAGTATCTCGCCCTTCGTGCCATGCAGAAGGCAGGCCCAGAACGAGTGCTCGACCTCGGTCTCCGGCTCGGGCCCTACGGCCAGCGCCTCAAACCGTTCGGCCCCGGGATATCGCTCGCCAAGCTCAAGAAGAAACCCCACGGGGTCGACTTTGGTCCTTTGCAGCCGAGTTTCCCCGGCGGGCTTCCCGAGGAGCACGGGCCGATCGACCTGGCCCCCGATCTCTTCGTCGAAGATCTCGACAGACTGCACGCGCGGTTTGCCTCGGACGCACGTGACGAGGGTGAGCAACTTCTGTTGATCGGCCGGCGCCACCTCAGAAGCAATAACTCGTGGATGCACAACACATCGCGGCTCATGAAGGGCAAGTCGCGCTGCACTCTCATGATCAGCCCCACCGATGCGGAGCGTCTCGGCGTGAAGTCGGGTGGGATGGTGGTGGTTCGTTCGAGAGTTGGAGAAGTCACTGCGCCCGCGGAGGTGACCGACGACATGATGGTCGGCGTGGTGAGCTTACCCCACGGCTTTGGCCATGGCCGCGACGGTGTGCAGCTGAGCGTCGCCACGAGCTATCCCGGTGTCAGCTTGAACGACCTGACCGACGATCAGGCGATCGACGTGCTAAGCGGCAACGCCGCATTCAGTGGGGTACCGGTCACCGTCGAAGCTGTCGAAGCTGTCGCTGCAGCAGAATGACGATCAGCGGCGCTTGACCGGCAAGCGGGGTGGCCTCACGCGTACCGGAATGGGTACGGGCGGCGGACTGATCAGACCATCCAGCGCATCGGCCAATGCATCGAGCACCTCTTGTATCCGATCGGAGAACTTTTTCGTCTTTGCGGCCACCTACCTTCATAATGGGCTCACTTGCAGATGTGTCAATACCAGCCTCGATTTTGCGGGAGAATTGCTGGAGTAAGGGGCGCTCATGGACATTCATCTGATCGGCGTCGCGGGAACGGGAATGAGCGCTCTAGCGGGCCTCCTCGTTCAAGCCGGTCACCGGGTGAGTGGAAGCGACACCACGTTTGACCCACCGGTCGGGCCATACCTGAAGGAGCTCGGTATCGAATGCATGCCGGGCTGGAAGGAATCCAACCTAGACGCGGGACCTGACCTCGTCGTCGTCGGAAACGTGTGTCGCGCGGACAATCCGGAGGCCCGCGCCGCGATCGAACGGCGCATCGCCAGGGTGTCGATGCCCACGGTGTTGGCCGAGCAAGTGCTGTCGAAACGGAAGCCATGGGTGGTCGCTGGCACGCACGGCAAGACGACGACGTCCGCATTGATCGCATATCTGGTGCGCCAAGTCGGCATCGATGCCGGTTTCTTCGTCGGGGGCTTGGCTCTCGATTTCGGGCAGAGCTCGCGCCTTGGCACCGAAGGAGCCCCATTCATCATCGAAGGGGACGAATACGACAGCGCTTTTTTCGAGAAGGTTCCGAAGTTTTGGAGTTACCTGCCCGCAGCTGCCATCTTGACCTCGATCGAGTACGACCACGTCGATATCTATCCAGACGAAGCTTCGTACGTCGATGTTTTCCGTAGGTTCGTGGCACTCATCCCCGAAGACGGCTGGCTCTTCGCGTGGGCTGGAAACGAACAAGTTCGGGACGTCGCGCGCGGCGCACGTTGTAGGGTGCGCTTCTATGCACTCGACGAGGACGATTGCGGCGACGTCGAGCCCATGTGGCTCGGGGTGCGAGCCCCAGGTGGCAAGCTCGATCTGTTTGGAGGCGGATCGCTTTGTGGACGCGCCGGGCTGCCGTCTTTCGGGAAGCACAATGCGCGAAACGCGGTTGCGGCCCTGGCCCTTGCAAGCGAAGCAGGCGGCGCGCCGCTCGATCGATTGATCGCCGCGCTGCCGACTTTTGGAGGCACCAAGCGCCGCCAAGAGTTGGTCGGGATCGCGGGCGGGGTGCAGGTGTTCGACGACTTCGCCCATCACCCGACAGCCGTCCATGAAACCCTCACCGGTTTTCGCGAGCGTATCGAAGGTCGCCTGATCGCCGTCTTCGAGCCGAGAAGCGCCACGGCTTCCCGACGATTGCATCAAGACACCTATCCTGATGCCTTCGATCCGGCAGACATCGTGGTCGTGGCACCGGTCGGAAGGCGCGAGATACCGACGGAGGAAAAGCTCGACACCAAGAAGATCGCAAAACAGCTCATCGCACGTGGAAAGGAAGCCCATGCATGCGAAAGCGTCGACGATGCAATTGCAATCGCGGTGAGCTCGGCCCAACCAAACGACGCAATCGTCGTGATGTCCAATGGCCGCTTCGAGGACGCTCCCGACCGAATCCTTCTAGGACTGGTCCGCAGGCAATGACGCCGGCGCTGGCGCTCTTACCGCTAAGCGCTGAATATCACAGCGGTCTTGGGCACTCGCCGCCGTAGCTCAGCTGTCGGTGAAGGGCTTGGTCGGCTTGCCGGCCTCTTTCCAGCCCTTGATGCCCTCGCGCATGATGTGGACGTTGTCGTAGCCGTGCGCAGAGGCGCGTTCGGCTGCGGCGTCAGATGCCGTGCACGATGTATTCGAGCAATAGAAGATCAGGTCTTTGCTCTTGTCGCTCGGGAGCTGGGCCAGGTCGTACTTATACGACGACGTGAGGATCACCGCGTCGGGAACGGTTCCGTTTTTCTTTCGGGTTCGGGTCGAGTTGGCGTCGACGGCGACAGCGCCGGACTGCAGAGCCTTGTCGGCGTCTTCGACCGCGATTTCTGGGATCTGCTTTTCGGCTTCTTGGGCTTCCGTCGCGGCGGCGGGGCTGGCGTCTTTGCAGCCTAACAGGAGTAGACTCATTGAGAGTGAGAGGAGAATCATTCGCATGGGGTAAGCCTAAGGCCGCGTCCGAAACGGGCAAGGGCCCACTCAGTGGGCGCGAATTGGGGCCTGTTTGAGCTCCGGCGGCATCTTGTGCCAGGGGTAGCCATTCTTGGCCATGTCGAAGGCGAGCTCGAAGAGCTTCCGCATGTACTCGGTGTCGACACCCTCTTTCGACCTCTCCGTGAACTCCTTCGGGATGTAAGCGAGATTGAAATCCAAGCCGTCGCGAAGGGTTGCGAGGTAAATACGGTAGAGGTCTCCGATACCTTGCGTTCGGATGACCGATGAGATCGATCGGCCGGCTATCTGCACGGTCTTCGGCTGCACCTGCTCGTACAAAGGGTCGAGCCGCGCATTGCGAATGATGTACACCTCGGGCTTGGCGGGCACCTCTAGGACGCTGAGCACCTCATCGAAGTCGAGGCCCAGCGGGTAGAGGAACACCTGCGAAGCCGTGCCTCCATCGACGTGCATCTCATCATAGGTCTCTCCGCCGGCTTCGACTTCGATCAGCACTGGCGGGAAAGCTCCTGGGACCGATGCTGAAGCCAAGAGAATTTGCCGGATCAGGTTCAATGCTTGGGGGTGCCCGCTGTTCGCGATCGCCCCGATGCGCCACACGACGGGCCGCATCGAATCGAGGTTGGCGGTTCCGATGTTGAGCTCGCGACCGCGACGATGCTGCTCGGCGATCTCGTCGACCAAGTCTTGATCGACGTGCTTGGCGATCAACGCTCGAAGCGGCTCGGTGCTCGCCATGGCATCGCTTCGAAGCCCCCGGATCAATCTGCGCTTCTTGAAAATGTCCTTCGCCGTCAGCTCGACGGACACCTTGCGGAGCACGTGGTCGTACTCGGCGCCTAGGAAAGCAAAAGGCGCGATGAGCGCTCCCGCGCTGACTCCAGTGACCATCGTGAACTGCGGCCTGTCACCTGCGGCGGTCCAGCCGAGCAAAAGACCTGCCGCGAATGCCCCGTTCTGGCCGCCGCCCGAGATGGCGAGATAGGACTGTCGGTGTCGAAAAACTGCGGGGTATCTGCCCCGGAGCTCGGCCTTCGACTTCCCTAGCCACTCGGGCGCCCAGGGCTGCGGTTCGTCCCCCCAGTACCGCACACGCGGGATGCCGAGCACCTCGGCAAGGTCGACATCGGCCTCGGGAAGCGGGTGTCGCTTGGGGACGTGCGCGCAGGCCGGTACCCCGGCGAAGGCCAAGACCGACGTCAAGAAAACGAGCGACAAGAGCTGCGGCCTTGTACCAAACCTCATCGAGACGCCTGATTAGCACGATGGATGGCCCGGTGAGAACCCACGCTCGCGCGGTTTTCGCGTTTCGGGCAGAATCGCACGATGCGCATTCGGGCTGGTACCAGCGGCTTCAGTTACAAGGAGTGGAAGGGGCCGTTTTACCCAGAGAAGCTCCCGGACAAGGAGATGCTCAGCTACTACGCCGAACGACTCTCAACTGTCGAGATCAACAACACCTTCTACCGAATGCCCAGGCAAAGCATGCTTGAGGGGTGGGCGACGAAGGTGCCGGACGACTTCGTTTTCGTCTTGAAGGCGTCGCGCAAGATTACGCATTCTGGCCGACTCAAAGACGTGGGGGACTCGGTCGAATATCTGTGGAGTGTGGCCGGCACGCTCGGGTCGCACCTCGGGCCCATTTTGTTTCAGCTTCCGCCGTTCTTGAAGAGAGATGTGGAACGCCTGCGGGACTTCATGTCGATCCTGCCCGAAGGGCTGAAGGCAGCGTTCGAGTTTCGCCACGAGTCATGGTTCGATGACGACACGTACGCGGCGCTTCGTCAGGGCGGTCACGCCCTGTGCCTCGCCGACACCGAGAAAAACGATATTCCCGAGATCGTCTCTACCACCGACTGGGGCTACCTGCGCTTGCGACGCGAGGACTACAGCGAGCAAGCACTCCGGGCCTGGAAGGCAGCGATCGCGGCACAACCCTGGACCGAGGCTTTCGTGTTCTTCAAACACGAGGACGAGGGCGCCGCCCCCCGCCTCGCCAAAAAACTCTTAACCCTCGATTAAAGGGGACTGTCCCCTATAGTTGCGGCATGTCTACCAATGCTGACCCCATACCGATTACTTCTGCGGCGTCTGTCCTGTCGCCCACGCAGATTGTGCAGGCTTTCATTCGTGCGCTCGAGGAGCTCGACTTCGACAGAGCGTTGACGCTTTGCGCGCCTGACATCCGCTGGGTCAACGCGCCACTAACTACCGCTTCCAACAAGGCCCAGTTTGATAAAGCGCTGCGCACGATGTTCAAAATGGTGACCCGTTTCGAAGTGCAGTGCCGCGAGATTTACGAGCGGGAAGACGGTGTGGTTCACACCGATCGCATCGATATCGCGGAGGGACGAGGCCTGAAGATGAAATTGAGCGTCCAAGGTGACTTCCGAGTCGAGGATGGGCTGGTGACCGAATGGGTTGACCGGTTCAGCTGGCGGGAGGCGATCGGCGACATCGTCAAGAGCCTGCCCGCCATGATCGCCTTTCGCCTTCGCAAATAGCACCGACGACGGGGCTTTCGGTCTACTGAAAAGTAGTCGGATATGATATCGAGCTGTCGGTGATGCGCTCGACGACGCGATGGATCATGGCGATTGGCATCCTCGGGAGTGCATCCCCGGCGCTCGGCCAAGCACCCGATTCCGAAGTCGAAGAGGACTGCGACCTCGACTGCATCGAAGCTCAGCTCGACGAGGAGTCGGAGAAGGAGAAACAAAAGAGGGGCGTCCTCGAGGCGGCGGAGGAAGCAGGCTCACTGACAACCGAAGCAAGACCCGATGTGGGTGACACGCTCGCCTCCGAACCCAGCACGACATCGCTTGCCGAAGTGCCTCCTGACCTAGAGGAGCGACGACTCCCGACGCGCCTAGGGCCCGTGCGCCTCAAAGTCGGCAAGACCGAGGATTGGATCGGGTTCGGTTTCGCGAGCCAGCTCGAGTTCGACTACGACCAGCAGTTCCCCGGGGCCGGCCTCGAGAAAGACTCGTCGGAGACCCTTCAGTTTCGTCGGATTCGACTCAGCTTGTCGAGCTCGTTCATCGACGGGCGCATTCGCAGCAAGTTTCAAATGAACGCGACTCCCTCGGCGTTCGAGTTGATCGACATGTGGCTTGCTTTCACCCGGTTCAAATTCGCAACCATGCGTATCGGGCAGTTCAAGATTCCCTACGACCGTTATCGCGCGCAGTCCTTTGCTGTGTTGTCGTTCGTCGATTGGGCCCCGACAACGAGGATGTTCGGCTCCGAGCGCCAGATCGGCATCGAAGCGCTCGCAGGCGGCGGCTTTCTGAACCTCGAGTACGCCTTCGGGATCTTCACAGGGGTCAACGCACGAGCGTCTCATGGCGTGGGTATTGTCGAAGTGTACGGGGAAGTCCCCCAAAACCCGTCAGAGTTTGGCTCAGGCCAGATCGTTACCGAGTTCCACCCAGAGCTCGCAGGTAGAGTCGCCAAGAATTTCGGCGAGATCAATACCGACACCAACAGCGATGTGACCGGCACGAAGCACCTGCGGCACAGTGTCGGCGTCGGCTTCGCCTGGGATGCCCGACCGAACCCTACCCAAGACCTCGCCGTGCGGCTCTCGGCGGAATGGCTCGGCAAGATCCGCCACTTCGACATCAACGTCGTTACCTATCTTGCTTGGTATGAGCCATGGCAAGGTGGGAAGATTCTGTTCGGCCCCCTCGGGGTGATGGGCGAGGTGGGTTATCGCTTCAACTTGATGTGGGAGCTCGCCGCTCGCTACAGCATCACGTACTTGACACCCTCCCTACGAAGCGATGCTCGGGCGTATGCTGAGTTTCAAATCGACAACGCCACCGACCAGGCGCAAGCCATTGCCCAGTACGGCGCGAACGGCGACCAGATCACGCAGGCGGAGCTCGCGATGGCGACCACCGCGCACATCATCGGCAACAGTCTCAAGACCGTCCTCGAAGTTGCTTGGGAAAACGAGCGTTGGGCGCAAGGCCTTCGTAACGGCCTGCGGATCACTCTTCAGATTCAGTTCTTGTTCTGACGCCGCGGGTCAGTGAGCGTGGCCACCGGCACCGTGGGGGTGACCGTGGGCGATCTCCTCCTCGGTCGCGTCCCGCAGCGCCTCGATGGTGACTTCGAAGTGAAGGGTTTCGCCCGCAAGCGGATGATTGGGATCGACCGTCACAGTTTCCTCGCTGATGCCGGTGATGAAGAACGGAATCTGCCGGCCCTGGTCATCGTGCGCCACGACCTGCATCCCCGCTGCGAGCTCTGCATCGGCAGGAAAGAGACGTCGGGGAACCTCTTGCGACTCGCCGATACGCGGGCCGTACCCCTTCTCTGGCGGGATCGAAGCTTTGATCGAGTCGCCTTCGGTAGCACCTTCGAGCTCTTCTTCGAGGCCGGGCACGATGTTGCTCGCTCCATGGAGATAGACGAGCGGATTGCCTTCGTCTGAGCTGTCGATGATCTCGCCGTCATCGGCTCGCAATGTGTATGAGAGGGTGACGACAATGTTGGCGGCGATTCTATTCGTCATGAGCTTTGGCCGACCATGGCACACTTCCGACGAACCGCTAGTGGCACGCACCGGAAAACTACTTTAGTGTGTCGCAGGATGACGATGCTTAGATTGGCATTTGCCGGCTTCTTTTTGTTCCAGGTCGCCGCCTTGGGTTGTGGCGGAACGACCGAGCCCATCATGCTCGAGCCCGGCCCAGCGTGCATTGCGTTTTGCGCGAACGTGGTTGGGGAGTGCGACGCCCTCGTCGACCTCGAGGGCTTCGAGGAAGTGGACGAAGCCTCATGCCAGCAGGTCTGCGAACGGAACATCGCCGATGAGCGGGTGTTGCTCGAGGCTTGCGGAGATGCGGTCGAAGCGGTGTTCGAGTGCGCCTCCACGCTCGACTGCCCGGATGTCGAGAGCTGGCTTGCGCAGGAGCCTCTGGACGCCTTTCCGTGCCGGTCCGAGGTCATGACGGCCGACGCGGCTTGTCCGCGGATCTAGACAAGGGCCGTCGACGGCCTCGACGCGCTTGCGATCGTGATTTGTCTATCCCACTACGGGATGTCGAAGCAAACCTGGCCGGCGGTCGGCTCTGGCGTGATGACCGCCGGATCTGCGTTGACGTCCATCTGGTTGGCCGGCTCGCACAAGAAGTTTGCCGGGATGAATGTCGGGCCGCTGTTGAGCTCGGTGACCGTCAAGGTAAAATTGATTCCGTCCGTGAGGTTGAAGCACGCGGTGCCACCGCTTGCCTCGAACGAGTAGGTTCCAGTGCTCGGCTCGAAAGGAAGCGGGAACGGTCCTGGAACGGTGTTGCCATCCGCATCGAAGTCCAAGTCCAGGGTGATTACCGGCAAGGTGAGGACCGTGTCCGGCCCGGTCACGCCGGAGAGCGCGGCTACGGGAATCGCCGCTCCGGGGTTGACGTCTGCGCTGTTGAGGTCGGCCATCAAAGCGGCTTCGGCGCCCGCGATGAACGCCTCGCTCACGACGAAGCAACCATTGAAGTTGACGTCGTGATCGCCGCCTCCTGCGAATGCAGCGTCCGGATCGACGCCCAAGACGGCCGCGAACCCGAACGTGTTGCCGAGAGCCGTACAACCATAGTCGCAGTCGATTGGGGGTGTTCGGACTCCGTCATCGCAGGTCATCGCGTTGGAGAAGCCAGTCACATCACACGAAACGCCGGTGCCGCCCCCGGTGCCGCCGGTGCCAGTTGTGCCGCCGGTGCCATTTGGGCCACCCCCCCGTTCGCAGTTTCCCGTGGCCGGGTCGATCGTGCACCCTTCGATGGGGACGCCGGTATTGCAGGCTGCTACCGAGCCGGCCAATGCAAGAACCCAGATAAGATCGGTCAGTTTCATGGTTGGTTCCTCTCTCTTGGCTATACCCGGTTAGAAGACCATGGCAGCACGGATCTGTACAGTCCAGAGCCAGTCGCTGCTGAGACCGCCACCGAAAGTACCCTCGGCGGGATTACCGACATCGGTGAACGCCCTGTACGGCTGCATCATGCCCGTTTCGAGGTCGATCCACACGATGTCGTTGGCCCCTATCCTGGCTCGTAGGGCCAGGTCCGCCTCCCAGCCATAAAAGCACTCGGACTTGAAGCCGCACGAGGTGACTTTGTTCCCGTAGATCCAGGGGTCGAGCTCAGCAGCCCAAGCCACCAGAAGCTGGGTGTGTACCTCGAGCCCTGGAACGATCGTGAACCTAAAGCTCGGCATGAAGTACTTCGCGTTCCAGACGCTTCCAGTGGCGCCAAGCTCTACCGCGTTGAACGGATTGAGGGCCTGAAAGGTCACAGCCTTCTGCGCGACCTGGAACATCAAGAGGCCGACTTTGACGTTCTCGTTGAAACCTCGGGTCGTGAGCGTCGGCTTGCACGTACCATTGGCCACGCAATCTGGCCCAGGCTCGAGCTCGTTTGGGGGCAACGCCCCGGAGGTGATGTTGTAGTCGCCTGACGCGTATCCACCTTCGAGCTGGGTGGACCAGTTGCCCTCGTCCATGAGACCGATCCGCGCAAGGACGTTGTAGATCCTTGCCTCGCCTCGGTTGCAAGGCCCTGCTGGCGAACGGGGACAGGGGGTGTTGGTGCCGTAGGCAGGATTCTCGGTCAAGGCTAGCGCGCCGCTGTGTCCAAGGATCGCGTAGAACTCGCCCTCGGTCGTGATCGCCAAGTTCCGTTTTTTCTTGAGGCTGTGCTTCAATCGCCACGACACGTCAGGGATCGTGATTCGGCTCTCGGTCGACCGCTGCCATCGGTAAACGACGTAGGCGCCGACGAAGAGCTCATCGCTTTCGCGTCGGCCGTAGTCTTCATCGAACCAAGCCAGCACGTTGACGATCTCGCTCACGCGTCGGTCGAGGTTGGTGAGGTAGGCGTTTGGGAATACCGAGCGCTCGGGGAACACGGTGTAGAAGGGTTTGAAGTTAGCCTGGTTCAACGCCCCGGTGGCATCAGGAGGAGCGCCTATCGTGGAGTCGATGACGGGGTCCTGGGTGAGTCGGTCGTAGACGAACGCGTAGATCAGCGGCGTCTGGCGCGAATCACCTTTCGAGATGGCCCTGGCGATCGTGATCGGACGTGTCGCAAACAGAATTCGATCGAAGGTTTCGCCTCGAAAGAAGTCACCCCATTCGGCTAGACCGTTGCCGGCATGCGTGAGAAGCCCGACGCCCCACTGGGACTCCATGCGGCCCACGCGAACCTGGCCAATGGGCACCAAGAACTCTATCCACGCGCGCTCGAGCTTCAGCGATTCGGTGAGGTCAAAGCCATTGATGTCTGTCTTGGACTGGTCTACCGCGAAGAGGGGGACGCTGAACACACGGGCGTTGTCGCCCCAGACCACGTTGTCCAAGCCGTCGATGGTGAAGCGAAGACGCGCGATGGGGAGATCGGGGTTGGGGCCGTAGGTGACCTCAGGGTCGAGCCGGAGCCGCATGTAGCCATAGGAGGCGTTCTTGGTCGGGAACTGCTGGTTGGAAACGTTGGGATCGCTGCCCTTGGGCGTCGGTACGTTACCGACCCAGTTGTAGCGAGTGCGGTAGTACCCATGGAAGTGGAACTTGAGGGGGATGATGTCCTCGTCTGGATCTCGGTCACGCACGGCCTTCTTCTTGACCTTAGGAGGCTCATACGGCTTGTAAGGCTGCGCGGCTGCGCCCTCGGTGCCTGGCCGGAGCTCTACTTCGGTGTCGATCTTGCCGCCCTGCTCCTCGAGCCAGGCTTCCTCGGTGGTCTCGTCCGGTGCTTGCTTCTGCTGTTCCAGCCACTCCTTCTCGGTCGGATCTCCCTTACCCGCTTCGGTGTCGACCGTCCCGGGATCTTGTGCTGAAACCAACCCAGTCGAAGCCAACGCCAACGCAAACACGGCTACCGCGATCCAGCTATACTTCACGTCGCACCTCCGCCTCATTACATCCGTTACGCCAATCAGCTACATCCTTGACGCCAACCAGCGTTCGTCCGGGAGAATGCACCGTTCGCAAGGCGTCTGTCTACCCCGTTTTTCTGGGGGATGCAGAAGACCCTTTTCACGCGGAGTCGTTTGTCGTACCGTCAGCGCTGTTCGAAGCGCACGGCGAAATCGCTTCTAGGGCTCGGGCAGCTCGACGAGCTGGAGAACTCGTTCGAAGGTCCCCGTGGTGAGCCTGTACGTCGCGTTGGCGTACTTCAGATAGCCGAACCCATACAGCAACGACTGGGTCCCGAGCTCACCCACGAGCTCGACGCGGTGCGTCGGCACATACTTGAGCGGGTCGACCGCCAACTCCGAGAGTGAGTCGGCGACTTGCTGGACCTCGGCCTCATCGTCGAGTCGGAGCACTTCGACCTCGGAGGCTTTAGCGGTCGGGGTCGGCGGGAGCTTTTGGAAGACGACGACGCGCTCTAGCTTGCCTAGAGGCAGGAGTGAAATCGCAGCCGGTGGGTTCTCGACCTCGGGCAGCGTCTGGGCGACCCCTTGTGGTACCGCCCCCGGGGGGCACTTGTAGGCGATTCCCCTGACGGTCGCGGTCGCGTGAGCCCCATCCCCGTGCCCCATCGCGGGCTGCATCTCGTGTTCGGTGGCCTTACCGGTGCCATGGACGAGGTCTGGCTCTTCGAGGAGAATGTGCGTGGCCCCCATTTCGGCGGCCTGGTTCCGGGCGTTGTTGTTTGCGGATTCGCTGAGCACTTTCTTTTTCGAATACCCACCGACGATCCCGCCGCCATATGCGATCACCTCGCCAAGCTCTTCGCAGCCGCTCGGCTCGCTCCCCAGCAGCGCCACTTCCGTACCGTGGCTGGTGAGTTGGGCCGCTTTGCACCCCGGGTGGAAGGAAACGGACACGACCAGCGTGAGTATCCCCAGCAAGGGGACTGCGATCGAGATGGTCGAGGCTTCACGCTGCATTCCAGATTCTCCTTTGAGAACACAATCCAACCAGGGAGCGAAGTCAACCCGGGGAAGGATCGAGGAGAGAATTCCCTTGAGAGAACGGGCTGAACGTGCTTGCCTCGCCGGATGCGCAACGCCCTTCTATTGCTCGTTCTTGGCCTGCTGATCAGCAGCGTCAGTGGCGATTCGTTCGCCACCGAGGCCCGCGCCGAAGCCATCCACAACATCCGCATCGCCACCTTGGCGCCCAGGCAATCGCCGCTCGGCGAAGAATACCAAAAGCTCAAGATCGGGATGCGAGACGCCACCAACGGCCAGGTGAAACTGCAGATGTACTATGGCGGGGTCGCCGGGGATGAGAGCACCGTCGTGCGCAAGATGCGCGTTGGTCAGCTCGATGGTGCACTGATCACCTCGGCGGGTTTGGGTGCGCTGGTTCGACCGGTGTTGGTCTTGCAGGCCCCGGGGCTGATCGTGACCTACCCAGAGCTCGAGCTCGTACGAAATGAGCTCGGGCCTAGGTTCGAGGAGCTCTTTCGAAAGGCGGGCTACGAGCTGATCGCGTGGGGCGACGCGGGGCGTGTTCGGATGTTCTCCAAAAATAAGATTCGTGCGCCGAACGACCTTCGGAGCGCTCGTCCTTGGGCATGGCGCGACTCGCCGACGATGCAGGCCTTCCTTCGGGCGGCAGGTGCGAACGGTGTCTTGCTCGGCCTTCCCGAGGTCTACTCCGCGCTTCAGACCGGAATGATCGACACCGTCATCGCGTCTTCGGTTGCCGTGATGAGCTTCCAGTGGTTTACGAAGCTGAAGACGATGGCCAAACAGTCGAGCGGGATCGTCGTGGGCGCCTTCATCATCAAGAAGGAAAAGGTGGACGCCCTACCTCCGGAAGGAAAAAAATTCCTCGAGACTCAGGTGTACAGCCTCGACAGCAAGAAGTTGGATGACGAAACCACCGAGAAGCTGAAAGAGCGCCTCAAGGTCATCAATCTCATCGGAAGCGCCTCTTCGTGGCAGGCGGTCCAATACACGGCCCGTTGGTCACTTGCGGGACGCCTCTACTCGAAGTCTCTGCTCGAAGAGGTCAGCAAGATCGTCGGGAGGAAGTAGCCGCAGTCTACTTGACGGCGGTTGTGGGCCGGAGCCCTACGGGCGCGCCCCCACGTGTGTTGAGGACGGTGGGAGGACCCAAGCCGAGCGGCCAATAAGGGCCGCGCCCCTTCTTGCTTGGCGTGCCTACGATCGGTCGCGACACTCCGATCGGCCAGTAGGGGCCCCGGTCCCGAGTCGCCGAGCTTGTGCGGTTCGACGGATCACCGCTGAAATGGAAGGTGTTGAAGAAGCTGCGCACGAACACCCGATGCGGGACGAAGAAGCCCGCAAAGAAGAGGTGGTGTCCGGCAAAGAAGACCCAGCGCGGCGGGACGAATGCGTGGCCTCGCTTGGGGGCAATGTGACGGCCGTCCGTCCATACGAAGCCTTCCGCCCCGTGCGTCCAATGGCCTGGGACCCAGATCGCACCCGTAAAGGGAGACCGGGGGGGATCGCTGAAGCGGACTTGGGGAGCGGGTGGCGCCTCGAGGACGACCGCCGCGGGCGCCGGCTCTTGGGTGACGACAACCCGCTGACCGCCCGCCATCAGCAACCTGCCCTTGGTCAGCGTGACGAACACGTCGCTCTGAGCGGACCCTATCGGAAGGTGGATAGACAGAGCAGCAAGCACCGCAAACGTGTGGGCGACGATTCGCATGGCTCCGAGGAACCATACGCCTCGGCGGGCCGCACGTCACGTCCGACGCTATATCGGCCGGATAAAGCCTACTCCGGCAAGGTTTGCTCGAAGACCCGCACCGCGTTCTCGCCCATGATCCTGCGGATCTCTTCTTCGGCGAAGCCATCGTCGAGCAGAGCCTCTGCAATGAGCGCGAGGCCCGTCGTGTCAAACGGAACCGGGACTGCGCCATCGAAATCCGAGCCTAGCGCAACGTGATCGATCCCGATGAGATCGACCGTGTACCGAATCGCACGTGCGACCGCAGCGGCATCTTTGCCGCACACCGCCGTTTCCCAATAACCGATCCCGATGACACCACCCGTAGCGGCGACCCCCTTGAGTTGCTCATCGCTGAGGTTGCGGTTGTTGTCGCAGGTGCCCTTGACCCCCGTGTGTGACACGATGACCGGTCGAGTTGCGATGGAGAGGGCGTCGCGAATGAGCGCGGGTGATGCATGTGCGAGATCGAGTAAGATTCCCCGTGCTTCCATGTCGGCGATCATCTGCGCGCCGAGCTCGGTGAGCCCGCCTTTTTCGACTCCGTGGGCCGAGCCGCCGATGTCGTTGTCGAAGAAATGAGTCGGGGCGATGATGCGGACGCCTGCGTCGAAGAGCTTTTCGACGTTGTTGATGTCGCCTTCGAGGACCTGGGCCCCCTCGACGCCGAGAATTCCGCCAACGACGTCGGTGTTCTGCGCGCGCGCCTCGCGATATCGCCGTAGGTCGCTCTTCGATTGGATGACCACGAGTCTGCCCCCCGAACGCTCCGCAAGCCGGTGCAGCTGCTCGGATTGGAAGAGGGCCCGCTCGAGAAGGCTGTCCCAAGTCTCCCGCGGCCATCCTTGAAGGATGGCGAGGGCGGTGATCGCGTCGGAGTCGTCTTCGGTGCGGTCGATGTTCTGGCCGTACGGTGATTTGCTGACGATGAAGAAGCATTGAATTGCGACGTTGCCCTCCACCAAACGCGGGAGGTCGACCGCTCCGTGGCGGAGGCGTTCATTGATGTCGCGGTCCCAAAGCAGCGGGTCGCCATGCAGGTCGACGACGAACAGGTCGCGATAGAGCTTTTCGGCGTCTGCGCTCGTGGTGTACGGCGGCGCGTTGAGCACCCGATTGGCCGCGCGATCGACGATCGCGGGCGCGAACAAGAGGAGGGCGACCACGAAGACCGCGAGAACCCCGGCGGCAGTCAAAAGGGCGCGTTTCACCGGCCGCTTATACCACTCAGCGGACGGCCTCGTTTGTTCACGACTTCTTTTGACCAAACGTGGGACCACCCTCTTCGAGATACACCTGTTCTTCAGGCGTTGGTTTCCGGGAGAGGATCTCGTTGCGATGCGGATAGCGGCCGAAGCGCATGACGATGTCGGCGTGCATTTGTGCATGCGACAGAAAGTTGGGGTGGTCCTCGACGCCGCAGCTCGCGATCTCGTCCGAGAGCTGACCGAACACGCCGAGACACCGTTGCGCCACATTCGCGTCCTCGGCGTGGATCATGGGCATATAGAAAAAAGAGCGTTCGATCAGCCGTAGCTGGTTGTCTTGACCGCGGTCGATCCCCTCGAGACAAACCGAGAGCGCTCGTTTGTCGCCGGCGAATGCGGCAGGCGTCCCCCGCCCTAGGTTTCGCGTGAACTGGTCGAGAAGGATCACGAGCGCAAGGCGCCCGCGCGCACTCTCGCCCCAATCGGAAAGGCCGCCGGCCAGGGCTTCCTCGACCAAGCCGCCGAAGCGCTCACGGATCTCCGCATCGATCGCTTCACCCCCCATCCACCAGAGCTGTTTCTTGTCCCTGGGAAAGTCGAGCTCACCATCGAGCGGGCCGAACCAATACTCGAGCACCGCTTCGAACGCATCCTCACCAGTCGCCACTCCTGATATATATCATGGGCGGCATGGTCACCCCGCCAGCCCTGCAAAGAATGATACAAGGGCTTTACGGGAGGTGGTCATGAGGCAGACGGTTTTCTCTTTCTTGGTGGCTCTGGCGCTGGCGGTCTACGGGTGCGGCAATGGCGACGGCACTGGCAGCGGCGGTAGCGGGGCAACAGGCGGTAGCGCCGGCGCAGGAGGCTCTGGCGGTTCCGGTGGTGCTGCTCCGGAGTGTGATCCGCTCCAACAAGACTGCACCGGTGATGACGGTTGCTATGTCAACTTGGAAACCGGCGAGCAGCTCTGCGCCTCCGTCGGCATGAACGGGGTCCAGGACGAGCCCTGCCAGTTCATCAATGGGTGCGATGTCGGGTACGGATGCAACCTGATCGCGAGCCAAAACACGACAGACCGCGTGTGCGCATTCTTCTGTGATCCCGATGGCGGCTCACCGAGTTGCGGCGATGGGCCGGGACCCGCGTACGATTGCCGACGGATCTCGGAATTCTATGGTGACGCACCCAATGTCTCTCCGACGTTGGGAATGTGCGTCGACCCACTCGTATTTCCCGAACCATAAGCGCCCGCTGGGTGCCGGGTGAGCGGCCAGGTCTCGAGGGTCAGTCGTCGAATCGGCGCGCGGTTTCGATGCCGTCGGCTACGCGTACACGGCTGAGGAGGAAGCCGCCGACGAGGAACAAGAGGGTGAGCGACAGGATACCGTCTCGCTCGTCTGCGCCCGGGACTACCATCGGTGTGAAGGCGATCATCAATGGACCGAAAATCGTCGCGAACTTGCCGACCATGTTGAAGAACCCGAAGAACTCCGCCGTCTTGGAAGGGGGGACGAGGCGTGCGTAAAGAGAGCGCGAGAGGCTCTGTACGCCGCCTTGGACGAGCCCAATCGCCACGGCGAGCACGTAGAAGTCGCCCGCATCTTCGAGGAAGCGCCAAGCGTAGACCAGGGCGGCCAGGTAGACACCGAGACCCATCAGGATGGCAGGCTTGGGCCCGATCCGTTGTCCGAGCGCACCGAAGGCAAGGGCCGATGGGAATGCCACGAATTGCGTCACGAGGAGCGCGGTGATCAGTGCGGCCTGCTCGAGTCCGAGCACGCGATCGCCAAAAAACACAGCGGTCTTGATGACGGTGTTCACCCCGTCGATGTAGATCCAATACGCGACGAGAAAGAGCACCAAAACCTTGAAGCTCCGAATCTCCTTGAGGGTTTGGAAAAGCTGCTTGACGCCTTCCCGCACGGCCTCGAGCCTCGGTGCTCGATCCTCGGTCGGGGTTTCGTGGACGAACATCATCAGCGGCACCGTGAAGACGCCCCACCACACCGCCACGCTCAAGAACGACGCTTTGACGGCGCTTTCGGGGTTCTCGAGGCCGAACCATTCCGGCCTTTGGACCATGAGCACGTTCACCGCGAACAGGAGCCCGCCACCGATGTACCCCGCCGAGTACCCAAGCGCGGAGACGAGGTCGAGCTCTTCTTCCTCTGCGACGTCGACGAGCATGGAGTCGTAAAACACATTAGCCCCCGAAAAGCCGACCGTGCCGAGCCCGTAAAGCAGCAATCCCATCCACCATTGGCCGGCATGCACCCAAGCAAGCGCGGCGGTCATCAGGATGCCGACGCCCGCAAAGAAGGCCAGGAACTTCTTGCGCGTGCCGCCGCGGTCGCCCACAGCCCCGAGCACCGGTGCGGATGCGGCGATCAGGACGCTGGCTGCGGCCAAGGTGACATTGAACCAGAACTGCGATTGCTCGGTCGTGATGTCTTGGCTGATCGCGCTGTAAAAGACGGGAAAGAAGCCCGCCATGATCGTCGTGGCAAAAGCGGAGTTCGCCCAGTCGTAGAGTGCCCACGCGACGACAGGCTTGCGCCTGACGACCCCGCGCAGGCTAGCGGGTGCGGTCATGGCGCGAGGCTAGCACCGACGCAAGCGTCGACTGCTATTACTGTACGACGATCTCGGTGCAGCAACCCGTCAGACAGAAGTCCCCTATCGGACAGGGGTCATCACCAGGAAGCCCACATTCCTGCTTGCCGACCGGGCACCGCGGGCCACCGTCGGGAACCCCGCCATCGGGATCGCCCGGGTCGGGGAAGCAGTCCTCGGGAATGGTCGGCTTGCCGAGGCACACCTCACAGCGCTCACACGTGTTGAGGCAACTCGCCGCCGGGGTGCAGGGCTGGCAGCTGCTTGGCTCGGTCACCGTATCGAACATGCAGCCCGATTCGGAACCAATGTAAACATAGCCTACGCTGCCGCCTGGGCCTGCGGCCGCAAGCTGGGGGAAGGTACAGCACCCAAAGCAATCACAGCCATTGGGTGTCAGAGGCGCGCAGACGTCGTTGCAAAGGTCTGATTGCGTGGGTAGCGGACAGTCCCTTCCACCGAGCAAGTTCTCGTCGTAGGTGCACTGAACCTTCGGCTCCAACGGATCACAGCTTCGAGACCAGTGGCAGTCGTCGTTTCCTGCGCCGTTGCCAAAGTCGAAGTAGCAGTCGGCCTTACATTGCTCGCCGCCTTCGCCACCGATGCCCGCCAGGAGCACTGGGCCTTCAGTGTTGTCGCAGGGTCCGAGGCACTCGGGATCGAAATTGTCGATCTTGCCGTCGTCGTCGTTGTCGGTGCAATCGCCACATGCGGTGATGCGATTATCGCACTGGATGAAGTAGCATTGCGTGACGCCACCATCTCCGTCCGGAATCTCGACGCCACCGTCAGGCAGCGTGCAAACGCTCCCTTCACAGGTGCCGGGCGGAGGCACAGCGCCGTCGACAAACGTGACGCCACCATCGTCGATCCGCGGATCACCATTGTTGTTACTGCACGACGCAGTTGTAAGCACTAGCAAGCAAACCAGCGCGCCTAGACCAAGCCTGAAATCCCACATCCCAACAGGATAGCGAAAGGCAAGGGCCTCCCCCAAATTTAGGAGGTCATGTAGGTTGGTGTACCTCAGTAGACAACGATGCCGCCGGTTCCACCCTTTGCGCCGGTTCCACCCGTTGCACCGGTGCCGCCCGTTGCGCCGGTGCCGCCCGTTGCACCGGTGCCGCCAGTACCCCCGGTTCCAGCCATGCCACCTTTGCCGCCGGTTCCGCCTGCTGCCCCGGTGCCACCGGTGCCGCCCGTGCCGTCGCAGTCCGCGTCGGAATCGAAGCGCTCGCCGTAACCTGGACCGTCACCGCTCTTGTTGTTGCCGGCCTTCACCCAGACGCCGACGATTTCCCGGTCGCCCACGCCAAGGGTCGCGCAGTGGCCCTTCAAGCCATCAAACTTGCGATGCTCGCCGTCCTCGAACTCGAGGACGATGTTGGAGATGTCCTTGCAAGAAGAGACGTGCACTTCGTGGCACTCGAACTCGACTTCGATATACCCGACAGAGCCACCCCTCGGACAATCCAAATCGGGATCACAGTCACAGTCGTCGCCACGGCAGTCATCGCCACCCGTGCCGCCGTTGCCAGCAGCACCACCGGCCCCACCTGTGCCACCGGTCGCTCCGGTACCGCCCGTCGCGCCGTTGCCGCCCATGCCGCCCGTGCCAGCCATGCCACCTTTGCCGCCGGTTCCGCCGGTCGCGCCCGTGCCGCCCGTGCCACCGGTTCCGTCCGTCGCGCCCGTGCCGCCCGTGCCACCGGTTCCGCCGTTGCCGTCGCAACCCTCAGCGTCGGACTCGAACCGCTCACCGTAGCCCGGACCGTCGCCGCTCGCATTGTTACCGGCCTTCACCCAGACCCTGACGATCTCTAGCTCCCCGGCTCCAAACGTGCCGTGATGACCTTCGAGCCCGTCGTACTTCATGTGCTCACCGTCGGCGTACTCGACGACGACATTGGAGAGCTCTTTGCACGACACGATGTGGACCTCGTTGCACTCGAAGTGCACGGCGATCGGTGCCGTCGAGCCACCTCGGGGACAGTCCAAGACGCAGCCGTACGACTCTGCATCTTGTCCCATTTGCCAGTCGCCACAACGATCGCCGCAATCATCGGTGGCGCATTCGCCACCTGTAGGCGGCACGATGTCGAGACTCTCACCCGACAGGGTGTCACCGCCGCCATCGGAGCAGCTCAGAAGGAAACCGAGAGTGAGAAGGAACGCGAGTTTGGATTTAGACATGCCGGCGAGTTTATGATCCTTGGAGCTCCTCGTTAAGCTAAAAAAATTGAGCTGCGGAGCGTTACAAAGCGCGGCCGGATGGTATAGCCTCGGCTTTCCGCGGGGCCCCAACCAGTAATTGTATGGAGCCTCACAGAGAGGGAGGATGTTGTGGAGGTATTCGAGCAAATCTGGGAGCAGATCGGCGCATACAAGGGCTACGTATTACCGGTTCTGATTCTTTTCGTCGGCTGGGTGTTGTCGCACATTCTTGGCTGGGCGGTGACCAGCCTCATCAGGCGCACCGGAGCGGACAAACGCATCTCGGATCTTCTTGCACGAGACGACGAGGCACTCGAGCTCAACCTCGCCAAGACCGCCGGGACGGTTGCATATTGGATCGGCCTCTTGATCACCTTGGTGGCCGTTCTTCATTACGTGCAGCTCGGAGGCGTGGCAGAACCCCTGAACGAGCTTGTCGGCAAGGTCCTCGGCTATCTGCCCAACGCGGCAGGCGCCGCCATCATCATGGTCGCGGCATGGATCGTCGCTCGAATTCTCCGTTACCTGGTCGTCACCGCGCTGAGCAAGACCGCACTCGACGAAACGATCAACAAGGAGCTCCGTGAGGCCGAGCTGCCCGAGCGTACACCCCCGTCAAAAACGTTCGGCGATGCGGTCTACTGGCTGGTGTTTCTTCTGTTCCTTCCGGCCGCGCTCGGTGCCTTGAAGCTCGAGGGCCTGCTCGAACCGGTCGAGGTGATGTTCGCCAAGATTCTGGGATTCCTTCCCAATCTGCTCGCGGCCGCAGCGATCTTCCTGATCGGTTGGTTCGTCGCAAAGCTCGTTCAACGGATCGTGGCCAACTTGACGTCCGCGGCTGGCATCGATCGCCTAAGCGACCGCGTCGGCGTCCAAAAGGCGCTCGGAAAGAACAGGCTCAGCGATCTTCTCGGTGTGGTCGTGCACATTCTGATCATCATCCCGGTCGCGATCATGGCGCTCGATGCGCTCGGGGTCGAGGCAGTGACGAGACCTGCAAGCCAGATGCTGGCGGCTTTGCTGAACGCCCTGCCCGCCGTGTTCGGCGCCGGCGTAGTCCTCGTGATCTCGTATTTCATCGGCCGCGTCTTGGCGGAGTTGGTGACCAACCTCCTCGATAGCGCGGGCTTCGACAACATCCTGGTCAAGCTCGGCATCGCTCAGGCCGGCGCCGCGGAAGCAAAACGCAAGCCCTCAGCGGTTGGGGGCGACATCGTCATGATCGCGATCATGCTATTCGCCTTCATCGAAGCAGCGGGCCTTCTCGGCTTCACGAGCCTTGCGGACCTCACGGCCGAGCTCTTGGTTCTCGGCGGACGCATTCTTTTGGGCCTGGCGATCTTCGCGCTAGGCCTCTACCTCAGTAAGGCAGCAGCCAATGCCATCGAGGGGACGCACATCCAGCAAAACCGTCTCATTGCTGTCATCGCCCGGGTCGCGATCCTGATTTTGGCTGGCGCGATGGGCCTTCGACAGTTTGGGCTCGCAAACGAGATCATCACCACCGGGTTCGCCGTGACTCTAGGCGCGCTTGGCGTGACGTTTGCGTTGGCCTTCGGGCTCGGAGGCCGCGAAGCCGCCGCCGAACAGGTCCGCGAATGGCGGAATAAGCTGAACTCCGACCGAGAAAGATAGGAGAGCGATAAGATGCTGCGTCTGATCACCATCGCGATCGGCGTCGCCCTTGCGCTCAGCGCGTGTGCTGAGAAGAAACAAGCTCCAACCTACGAGGGCGAAGATCTTCCGCCGGACGTCGCAGGCAATACGTCGCCGAGCGCGACCACCGCCGCGCTCAACGCCGCGGTGGCCGAGAATTTGCCGTTGTCGGACCAACAGGACTTCGAAGATGCGAACCGGGGACTGATCGCGAGAGATGCGGAGCTGCGCGTTTCCACCGCCGAGGGCACGCGGATCTGGGACATGGAGTCCTACGGGTTCATCGATGGTGATCCGCCACCCAGCGTCAACCCGAGCCTTTGGCGACAGGAACGGCTCAACAACATCCATGGCTTGTTCGAGGTCACCAAGGGCGTCTATCAAGTTCGCGGGTACGACCTCGCCAATATGTCGCTGATCGAAGGCAAGACCGGTTGGATCGTCGTCGATCCCCTCACCGCCAAAGAGACCGGAGCAAAAGCGATGGCCTTCGCGCGCGAGCACCTGGGCGACAAGCCCGTGTCTGCCGTGATCTACACCCATAGCCACGTCGATCACTTCGGAGGTATCCTCGGAGTCATTTCCCCCGAAGAGGTCGCGGAGCGCAAGGTTCCGATCATCGCACCGGAGTTTTTCATCGAGGAGGCAACCAGCGAAAACATGATCGCTGGCGTCACGATGGCACGGCGATCGCTCTTCATGTTCGGACCACGATTGCCTCGTGGCGAACGAGGCCACGTTGGCTCCGGCCTGGGCAAGGGGCCGGCGTACGGCACCTTCGGCATCCTACCGCCCAACGAGACGATCACGAACACACCGACGGAGTTAACGATCGACGGTGTGAAGTTCGTATTCCAAAACGCGCCGGGCTCTGAGGCTCCGTCGGAGCTCACGTTCTACCTGCCCGACTTGAAGACTTTCTGTGGCGCCGAAGTCGTGTCGCACAACATGCACAACCTCTACACGCTTCGGGGCGCGATAAACCGCGATGCCCTCAAGTGGAGCGGTTACATCGACGAGATCATCGCCCTTTTCGGCGACGCGGAGGTCTATTTCGGAAGCCATCATTGGCCGATCTGGGGCAACGAACGCATCGTCGACTTCCTCGAAAAGCAGCGCGACATGTACAAGTACATCCACGACCAGACCCTACGTCTCGCCCTCCACGGCCAGACGTCGCGGGAGATCGCGGAGGAGCTCGAGCTTCCCGAGTCGATGCGTAACTCGTTTCCGAACCGCGGCTATTACGGGACGATCAAGCACAACTCGAAGGCGGTTTATCAACGCTACTTCGGCTGGTACGACGGGAACCCCGCCAACCTCGATCCGCTTCCGCCCGCTGAAGCGGGGGCGAAGTACGTCGAGCTCGCAGGAGGCGCAGCTAACCTGTTGGAGAAGGCGCAGGCGGCATACGACAAAGGCGAGTATCGATGGGTTGCCGAGGTCGTCAACCACCTCGTGTTTGCGGACCCCGACAACCAAGATGCGCGCGACCTGCTCGCAAAGGCCTATGACCAGCTCGGGTACCAGGCCGAGTCGGGTCCATGGCGCGATGTGTATCTCAACGGCGCCTTCGAGCTCCGCCACGGCGGCCCCGAAACAGGCATCAACCTGGCCTCCGCGAAGGACATGATCAAACATGCACCCTTGGAAGCATTCCTCGACAGCATGGCCGCCCGTTTGAACGGGCCGAAGGCAGAGGGGAAGGAATTGATCGTGAACCTGATCTTCACCGACCTCGGCGAGACCTATGTCCTCGAGCTGAAGAACTCGGTTCTGCGTCACTACAAGCGCGACCCCCATCCCGATGCAAATGCGTCGATGAAGATGACGCACGATTTCTATCTGATGATGGTGACTGGCAAGGCGGGCCTCAAGGAAACACTGTTTTCCGACGACTTGGACATCGACGGGAGCCGGCTCGACTTGGTGGGCTTCTTCCGCCTCTTCGACAAGCCGACGGGCACTTTCAACATCGTCACACCGTGACCGAGCCAGTCCGCGCGCGCATAGAGCGCGCTTACGCGAAACGGGGTCTTTGCAACCGGGCGATGCTTTCCTCTTTGTGGTGACGCTCGTCCAGCCCGATTTGACGGAGCACATCGGCCAGGGACGCATGTGATCCGTAATCCGATTCGAAGATGCTTTCCCAAGGTTCGTCCTCTAACTCGGGATGCTCGCGAACGAACTCCATGTATTCGTGCTCGGCGTGGTCTTCGAAATCTGCGTTGAGCCGATAGCTGAGCCCGGGACGGATCACGTAAAGCAACCAGCTGACGTGATAGTAGAAGAACGCGAGAAGCTGCGGAAAGATCCGGTAGCGAACGAAGCCCTCCCGGATGCCCTTCCGCTGCACGAGCTCTTCCAAGATGAGCAGATGCCACTGTTCGTTGTCTTGTTGATGGCGTGCTTCTTGTACGAACTCGAAGATCCTACGTGCGAAATCCGGCGCTCCATGCTTGTGGGTCAATGCAATGTACGCCACGTGCTCCCATGCTTGATAGGGCACCCGCGCGACCACCTCGAGCACTTTGAACTTCGACAGTGTGCGCTTGCGTCCATAGACCAGATCCATCGTGAAGAAGAGCAGACGCGCCAGGCCGCCGTATGGACGACGGGCCTCCGCCAACGTCTCTCTCTGCGCTTCGCTCAAGGCTGGGTGCTTGTTCATGATCGGTGACACCAACGGCATAGGAATGTATCCGGACCTTAGAGTCGATCGTTCGTCAAAGTAAGAGGCACTCGCGATCCGCATGGGTTAACGCGAGGCGCTGTCCTTCTAAACACGGTGAATCTCGGGTAAGAAGCGTAGCGATGTCCGTTGACGCATTGATACGCCCGCTGACCGTGATCACGGTTTTTGGCTTGGTGCTGGGGGTGGGGCTCCGGGTCAATTTCAGCGAAATCGTCGCTGCAACCCGGAACCCCGGGATGGTCGCGCGTTCGCTCTTGGCAAACTTCGTGATCGCCCCACTCGCGATCCTCGGCATCGCGCTGATCTTCGAGCTCCCGACGGACGTCTCGATCGGCATGATGCTGATGGCGGCAGCCCCTTTCGCACCGATGGCGCCTGCGTTCGTCGGCATCGGCAAAGGCAATGTGCACGTCGCAGCGGGCCATATGGTGATCTTTTGCGTTTTGGCGGTCTTCTTGACGCCACCGCTCTGCCGATTGCTCTTCACGATGTTGCCTGGAGCTGGCGAAGTGGAGTTCGACGTCGGGGCGATCATCGTTTCTCTGCTGATCACGGTGTTTGCGCCATTGGCTATCGGGCTCGCGATTCACGAGTTTGCACCCAAGCTGGCGGCGCGGTTGTTGCGGCCGGTGAACGTGAGCTCGCTGGTCATTCTGGTTGTGGCGGTCGTGCTTATCTTCTCCGATCAGCACGAGGAGCTCTCAGCGCTTGGCGTCATCGTATTTTCAGCGATGATCCTGAGCACCGAGATTCCGTTGGCCGTCGGTTATGCCCTTGGCGGTCCGGGCACGGACACTCGGCGCGCGATCGGTATGGGCACCGGCGTCCGAAACCTAGGGATCGGCCTCCTGATCGCCACCGACAGCTTTGCCGGCACTCCTGTCGTCCTTGCAGTGTTGGCCTACTCGCTGGTACTCATTCTGCTTGGGTTGGCGCACGCCGCGTACTGGAGTCGCCGCGCCCCTTGACCGCCCGACAGCAGCTCAATCGGTGAACGGACTTGCCACGAAACCGCTGCATCCCGACATGTCGTACAGCAAACGGTTCTCTTCGTCTTCGCCGAGAGGCACTAGAGCGTCGTCGCCGCTCGGAAATGCTTCAAACGCTAGGTCAGCATCGATATAGGCGTACGCTGCGCACATCTCGAGATCCCCGATACCCCACGTCAAGACTTTGTCGCCCGTATTGTTGTAGCCACAGGTTAGGCGCAGCCCAACGGCGCCCTGCGAGCCTAGCGGAGGATCGAGCTTCACTCCGAGCACGTCGCCAGGCTGGCTGCTGAACTCGACGATCGTTCGCTCGCTCTCGTCAGGGTTGACGAAGTTGAAACTGAAGTAGTTGCCCCATCCGTGATAGTGTCCGAGCACATAGTACATGTTGTAGCTCGGCATTTCGCCCACTTGTAAGATGCTCGTGAACAGGTCGCTCAGGTTGCAAGATACCGAGAAACGCGACTCAAACCCGGGCTGAGCTGCGATCTGCGTGTTCCGCAGGCTGATGGGTCGGAGGCGCACTGTGACCTCTTCCGCGGGGATTGTGTCCAGCTCCATCGTCAGCGTCGTATCGATCGGGCTCGCGGAAACATTGAGAAGATGGATGTTCCCGATGATTCGACTGCGAGGCGGGAGCACGACGACGGCACCTTCGGCGAATGCTTGAATTTCCGTGAAGGCCTGCGTGGATTGGTTGAAGATGATTCCCCCGGCTTCAGCAGCGGACTGCGCGTTGTATCCGCGCTGGTAGCAGCTCCAGTTTCCGTCTGGCCCATCGAAGACCCCTTCGGTAGCATACGTCCAAACGGAATGATGCCATGCTCCTTCATTGGTTTGGCGGACCCCCTGCACGTACAAGGGCTCTTCGTTGTTCAAGGTCCAACTCTGGCATACACCGAAAATCTCGCGCCCGGAATCGACGAACACCGGCGAAAAAGTGTGGCTCAAGTCGGCCACGAACGGAGCGGCTCCACCTGAGCCACCCGAGCCTCCTACCCCACCCGAACCGCCACCAGCCCCGCCTGCGTCACCGGTGCCACCGGTGCCATCGCTGGTTGCTTCAACCGCCTCGCCGCATCCGGAAAGCGCGATCAAGACAGCCAAGCCAAACGGGAAAAAGCGCATCGGGAGAGATTGGGATCTTTTGTGGATTTTGGCAAGGCTCGGCCAAGCTACCGCCTTTTTGCCGCCTGTTGCTCGCACCATTGGCGCAGGGTCGTGGTGGGCGTGCCGAGGATCCGTTTCGATTCGGTCGGATCGCCGAAATCGTCACCGATGGTGTCGTAGAATGCCATTCGACCGACATCTGCAAAGAGCTGCCGGTTGAACGAGAGGGCTGCAATGGTTTTCATGAGCCACACCGGCATGAAACGGAGCTTGAGCTCAGGTCGGGCGATCTCGATGTAGAGGCGCATCGCGTCGCCCTTGCCGTACCCTTCCGGCCCGACCACGAAGAAGGTCTTGTTCGCCGCTTCGGGAAGCTCGTAGGCACGGGCGACCAGCTTCGCATAGTCATCGGCGGCGACCCAACGAACGGGGTGGGCCTGCGTGCCGATGATGATCGCGTTCTTGCCCCGAATGAAGAGCTCGAGCGACTCCATCAACCAAGTCACCCGGAAGATCGTGTAGGGCACACCGCTTTGCTGGATCGCTTTTTCGGCAAGCGATTTCGCCTTGGTCGCCGGGTCCTCCCAGTGCTCTCCTGCAACCGGAGCACCCGATAGATAGGTGAGGCGCTCGACATTTGCCCGAGCCGCCAGGTCGGCAATCCGCTTGGTTCCGAGGTGCTCCACCCGATCGAAGTCCTCCGCTCGCGGACCGCCCATCAGATTCACATGCACACCGGTACAGCCCTCGAGCGCGCGACGAAGCGAGTCCGCATTTTCGACATCGCCTTGCACATACTCGAACTGCTCGCCGAGCTTGGCCCGCGTCCGCTCGGGATTGCGCGAAAGGATGCGAACTTCATGACCTTCGGCGGCGAGCCGCCGTGCGACCGGCTCACCGAGCATGCCACTGCCGCCTACCACCAGGGTCGTCCTGCCCATGCCGGAACTCTGCCTCGATCGCGTGGTCTCGTGCAAACGCTACGGTCCCGAGAGCGCATCGTCATCGATGCTGCTGGGCATCGAGCTCGTGAAGAGCCAACCAACGGGCGATGTCCCCTCGGTGAAGGAGGCCCACGATCATGTTCCCCTCCATGACGGGCAGGGGATCCCTTGCTGAAGCGGCCAACGCACGAAGCGCATCGCGGCCACCGACGTCAGGACGCAGATGCTCATCGATCGGGCTCATTATGTCACGCACGGTCCGGGTGGCGCGCTCGCCCTCGCTGGTAGCACGGACGTCCTCGAATGTGATCAGGCCGACCGTCTTGTCGTCCTCGACCACGGGCCAGGCGGCCTGACCACTCCGAAGCAAGAGCTCGTTCACGAATGCCTCCAATGTCAGGTTGGGATGAACGACCTCGAAATGCGTGCGCATCAGGTTACCGACGATGAGCTCGTCGAATGCCTGCTGAATGAGTAGCTGGGCGTAGCTGTTGCGGGCGGCGTTGTTGAGGAACCAACCGATCAAGAGCAACCAGATGCCTTGGACGAACGAGCCTCCGAGCGATTGCAGGACGCCGAAGCCCATGAGCGTCCACGCAAAGACCCGGCCCATGTTCGATGCCCACAAGGTCGCGCTCTGAAGATCACCGGAAATGCCCCACAGGATGGCGCGCAGCACCCGCCCACCGTCCAGCGGAAAGCCCGGGACCAAGTTGAAGAAGGCCAGCATCAAGTTGATGGGACCCAACCAGAGAAACAGCGTCGCTCCGGGTCCTAGATTCGCCATCGCCGCCTCGGGGTCTGTGAAAACGCCCCCGGCGAAGTCCGCGCCGGCCAAGGCCGCTCCGAGCCAGGTGAACGCAAAGCCGAGAAAGGCGCTCATCGCTGGACCGACGATCGCGATCAGGAGCTCGGTTGCTGGCGTGTCCGGCTCCCGCTCGAGCTCGGATACGCCACCAAACACGAAGAGCGTGATCCGTGGCACCGGAATCCCGCGAAGCTGGGCGACGACGGAGTGGGAGAGCTCATGGGCGAGCAGAGACGCAAAGAACAAGAGGCCGGCGGCCAGGGCTGTGCTCCACGTCAGCGCGGCTCCCCACGTAGGATGCCATCGAGGGAACAACCCGGCCCCCAGGCTGTAGACGACCAGCGCAAAGACGATGAGCACACTGAAGTCGAGCCGAATTTCAATTCCAAAGAGCCGCCCGAGGGACATGCCCCCTCGGGTGGGCCGCCGCTTCGATCGGCGCGTGTCTTGGTTCATCGCATCACCAATGAAATGACCAGGAAACCCGCGGGAACGAGGCTGGTCGCAAGCATTACATCGTTGATATCGCAGTGCTCCGACCAAGTACGAGTGTCTCGATGCTCAGGATCGAGCCAGAAGGATGTGATCTCGGAACCGAGGGTAACGTAAGGCGTCAATTCTTTGATCCGCTCCTGTACTTCTGCGCGACGCGAGAACTGCCGATGCTGTGTTTCGGTTTCTCTTTCGATCAGCTCGACTGCGGAAAGCCCGATGGCGAGGCCGAGCTCCCGAAAAGCAAGGCGGCGGGAGACTGGCTGTCTCGAGTCGTCCCGCTGCGCATAGTGCGAAAGACCCCGGAGCGCCGCTACGAGCAAGTCCTCCAGGAGATCCCCCCTCTCAAATGCGCCGAGATGCATCAGCTGCGCAACCCGCGAGGCATCGATCAGGAGGCCGCCGAGGCCCAAGGGGTCCGCTGTCGCCCAGTCTTGACCCTCGATCATGGTCGCAAAGTCCGCCGCCTTCGTCGATTGGAGCTGCATGCAGGTGATGAATCCATCTAGCGGATCGTGGTGCCCCATGGAAGGGACGAGCGGGCGCGAAAGATCGATGCTCATCTTCCAGACCATCCGCCGACCGCTCGGATCCGTATGGGTGAAGGCATCGTGGGCTACCTCGGCCAGCTCCCGTGCCCACGTGTTGAAGTGCGATTGCCCTGTCCGACGGGACACCTGGTCCAGGGCGTGCATCCACTTGGTCAAATAGTGGAAATACTGGCCATCGCGGCGCCACTCCAGTTGTTCGTCAAAAGGCTCGGAGACGCCCCGCTCAGGGAGCGCCTTGCCGATTCGCAACCCACCTCGGGTCGGATGGGCCTCGCCTTCCTGCTGGCTGAGCCCGCTGATCCATCCCGTTCGTGAATCATCGGCGCGATAAGATCCAAGCACGTGATGCACCTGGTCGACCAGTCGTAGTGCGAGATTGGTATGACGCTCTTCGCCCGTCGCCTGGGCAAGTCCGAGGAAGTTGCAGACCGCGAAGGCGTCGGTCCATAGGTAGCGTTGTTTAGGGCGGTCGGAGGTGAGCCCCGTACGCTCTGCGAAGCGAATCATCAGCTCGCTCGCCTCCTCCGCGGCTCTTGGTGTCGCGATCATTGGGGTCGCAATCATGATGTGGCCGCAGACTGCGTTCAAGCGCCTGGCGCTCGCGTGCGAGCTGTGGGAACGTCCGGGCATGCGGGTCGTTGTATTTGGTGGCGCGGGAGATGTGGGCAGCCGAGCTGTCGAGGACCTCACGCAAAGCGATGATGTCGAGCTCGTCACCATCGCGGACAGTAATGAAGACGCGGCCAAGGCCCTAGCTCGAAGAGTCGGGAGCGGGCGCAACCAAGTTCGAGTGGTTCCCGTCGATGCACGGGTCCACGACGAGCTCGTCGCAGCTATGAAGGGCCATGACGTAGCCGCATCGGCTTTAGGCCCTTTCTTCATGTTCGAGGCGCCACTCGTGCGCGCGGCGATCGAAGCCGGAGTCGACTACGCAAGCGTGTGCGACGACTGGAGCGCAGCCGAGAAGGTCCTCGATGATTTCGATGAAGCAGCCAAGGTAAGTGGCCGCACGATCCTGACCGGCCTCGGCGCCAGCCCAGGGATTACAAACGTCGGAGTGCGTTACTTTGCCAACCGACTCGATCGGGTGCGCCGTGTCGATGTCAGCGTCTACCAGCCGCTCAATGCAGGCGGCGGCGAAGCCGTGTTCCGACACATGCTCTTCATCATGAGCGGTGAGGTCGCGGTGTGGCGCGACGGGCGCGCGATGCGGGTTCCGGCCTGCTCCGAGGAGCGTACCGTCGAGTTTCCTCGCTTTGGCCCGCTAAAAGTGTGGAACATGGGTCATGCCGAACCCGTGACGGTGCCACGCTTCTTTCCCGACATCGAAGCGGTCAACTTCTACATGGGCTACGGCAAGGGCTCGCGACTGTTCGTAGCACCTGCTCGTCTCGGCCTGTTTGCCAACAAAGCCGTGACCGAAGCCACGGTCAAGCTCATCGGAAGGATCGAGCGGCTCGCGCCCGATAGTGCTCCAGCCCCGGGCGCTGTCCGCTTGGACGTCATGGGGGAAAAGGACGGCGCCGAAGTCCATCACATGGCGTGCGGGATCGGTGAGATGCGAGCAACGACCGGGCTATCTCTCTCGATCGGCACGCAGATGCTCGCGCGCGGGCAAACCACCTCGGTGGGCGGCGGGGTGTTCGGGCCGGAGGCTTGTCTCGATCCCGAGGCCTTCCTTGCCTCGCTACAAGAAAAGGGCATCGAAGCTTACGAAGACCTAGCGATGAGCCGGCCACTTGGCGCAACGCAGAGCACGCACGGAGCGCCTACAAATAATAGCCGCGGTGCTTCGGTTCGAAATCCGTAGCTTTGCGCCTAGTTGGTCCTCCCCGACAAAGAACTCTCGATTTTTGTGTTGAAGTTCGTTTGTGGCTGCGGCATGGATCGTCTCGATGACCAAGATTCTTCGCTACGAATGTTCCGGCCCTCTCGCCACCATTACGATGGACGACGGCAAGGTCAACTGCCTCTCGCTCCCGATGCTGGCCGAGCTGAACAGCGCGCTCGACCAGGCGCAGAAAGACGATGCGGTCGTCGTGCTCACCGGTCGCAAGGGGATGTTCTCTGGAGGCTTTGATCTCGAGACATTCCAGCGGGGCGGCGAACCAGTCTATCAGATGCTCAAAAACGGCGCGGAGTTGATCGCCCGAGTCTTGTCGTTTCCAAGGCCGGTCGTCACTGCCTGCAGTGGCCATGCCGTCGCGATGGGGGCGTTCCTCACGATGAGTGGCGATGTGCGCATCGGTGCCGCAGGTGCCTTCAAGATCCTCTGTAACGAAGTTGCCATTGGGCTCACCATGCCGAGGTTTGCCATCGAGCTCTCGAGGAGCCGATTGACGCCGAGCCACTTCAATCGCGCGATGATCAACGCCGAGACATACTCGCCCGAAGCTGCTGTGGAGGCAGGTTTTCTCGACCGCGTCGTATCCGCGTCGGACCTCCAGACCGCTGCAGCTGAGGCTGCCGAGGCGCTCACCAAGCTCAACCCGAGAGCCCACGCCGAGACCAAGTTGCTGGTTCGCGCGCGCGCCCTCGAAAGCCTCCGCACGGCCATCGCCACCGAGCTAGGCTCGATCGACGTCTTCGTCAACACCATCGGGAGCGCAATGAAGGCCGGCCGCTGAGTCCGTGGCCTACACATTCTAGAGTTTGGTCATCAGAGCATGAGGGGGGAGCGTGGTGAAATGAAAGCCGTTGCCGTTTTTGTATTGGTGCTTGCCATGTCGAGCACCGCATTTGCGGGTCCGCAGTCCACGATCGGAGGGAAGCGGTTGGAGTCCGACATGGTGCACAACACCGGGGTCGGTTGGCCGAGCCTGTTCTACGAATGGTGGAACAAGGGGCAAGGCAAGCTGGACTGGGCGCTCGGCGCCGAGCTGGTGTATGGGGATTGGTCGGGCGCGTTCTCCGATGTAAGCGTCGGCTTAGCGCTCAACGCTCCACTCCGCTGGCACATCCACAACAGGAAGCATGCCAAGGCGACGACCGACGTCGGGCTTCGGTTCACGCCGGGTGCCATGGTCGGCGGTAGCGATCGTGGCCGAGGCCGAGCGCCTCCTGTCGGTTTTCAGTTCGATCGGCGGGTCATGGGTGGCTTGCGCGCCGAGCTCGCGATTCCCGTTTCGATCGACGTGCATGATCGCGTTAGCGTGGTCACCGGAGCGACGATTCCGTTTACCCTGATGTTCGCAAGAGACGTGGATCCTTGGGGGATCATTCCACTCATGGTTCGCATGGGTGTCGAGATCAACGCCGCGCAGAAGGTGGCGCCGTTCTTTCTGTTCGAGCTCGGCCCCGCCATCGGCATCGGAAACGGCACCTCAGATGTCGACTTTGCTTTTCGAATCTGGGTCGGAACGGCTTTCTGGTCGGTGCTCGGCAACTAGCAGCAACACGTTGCTTGTCTGCGCTCACGTGGGACCATAGGGTGCAAGAAGATGAGTTACGTCCAACTGTCAGGACTCGCACTTCCCGTCGTCATGGGCGCGTTGCTTGCTTGCTCCAACGACCCCGGGTCCGATTCGGGCACAGACGCGGGCATGGACTCTGGCACGGACGCAGGCGCGGATTCGGGCATGGACTCCGGCGTGGCCGAGCGGCGGATGTTCATCACCAACACGGTTCAAAACGCCGACTTTGGCGGCATCGCTGGCGCGGACGAACTGTGCGCCGCTCAAGCAGCCGATGCCAATCTCGAGGGCGACTTCAAGGCCTGGCTCTCGACGCGTTCGTCTTCCGTATCCGATCGCCTCACGCGTTCTAACGGTCCCTATGTCTTGGTCGACGGAACCACGGTCGCCAACGATTGGGACGATTTGGTCAACGGCTCCATTCTCGCGTCGATCAACCTGGATGCGAACGGAGAGCGCCGCACCGGCGACGTCTGGACTGGAACTCTAGCCACCGGCGATTCATATCCCAACGACGATTGCGCGGCTTTCACGAGCGGCTCCGGCGGCACTGCATTGTGCGGCGCGAGCGCGTCGACGGACGCGAAGTGGACCCAGAACATCACACCAGCCTGCTCCACCCGGCTGCGCCTGTACTGCATCGAGCAGGGGCCGCAGACAGCCAAGGGGGACTGAAGGAACGAGATGCTGCGTGTGGCCACTCCGACTTCTGCAATCTCGGGGCACTACGCGATCATGTCGTCGATCAGCCCGCCTTCCAGGCTCTGATGGCCGAAATCGTCAACGGGGTCCCCGTTGGCTTTTCGAAGGCCGACCGCGGTTGCCAACGTATTGAGGAGCTTGTTGTGAGTCGTATCTCCAGCATCGACGTACGCGCCGGTCCGAAGGAAACCGTCTGCGCCACCAGCGAGCACGTAAGGAAGGTTGTTGACCGAGTGCGGCGGTCCGTTCGAGAGATCGTTGATCCAGGCGCACACGCCCTTGTCGAGTAGTGTCCCCGTTTCGGTCGTGTAGGCAGACAGCCGGTCGACGAGCCTTCCGAATAGGCGCGCGTGGATGCGGTCGACCGCGTTGTGCTTCGCCTGTGCATCGGGAATGGGATCACCCTCCGAGCCATCGGCGAAGATGCGGTGAGAGATCCAGTGATACGAGGGAAACTGCTCGCCTTGCCACCGATACCGCGTGGCGTCGTTGCCATTGCCGATCTGAAGCGTCACGGCGTGCGTGTAGCCACAGGAGAGCGCCAACCCGATCACGTCGATGTGGAGCTCTGCAACCTCGACGATGCGGTCTCCGTTCTGGTGATCCCCATCGATCGCATTGATCGCGCTGACTGTCGGAGCATCGAGCGGCGAGCACTCGGCGAGCCGGATCTCGAGGTCTCGAATGGACGAGAAATGTAGGTCGAGGCGGTTCCGGTCGTCAGAGCTCAGGTCGCTTCGATTCAAAAGCGATTGCATCTGTTCGCGCACCAAGTCGTTGACGCTTTGGCGACGCGCGGCAATCGCGTTCGCCGAGGTGTCGTCGAGGTTGACCAAGCCCATGATATTGTCGAATGCGACTTTCGGATTGGTTTGTGCACCGCGGCGGTCGTTTGGCCCGCGGTACGACAAGACGCTATCGAGGTAATTACGCGGACGCATCGCGGCCAGCGTGAGCGGCCCGCGGCCACTGGGGTTGAGCTCGCGGGCAATCCGGTTGTCGAGCGACTCGCCAAGAGCCAGAGAGTTGTTGCTTGCCTCGGCGTCTCCCGTTGGCTGGGCCGTCAGTGCCTGAAGCGCGCCGCGTGCGTGTCCGCAGCCGGAAATCGAAAGGGCGCCACGCACCCCGCGGACTAGCAGAAGTTTGTCGGCATGTGCGCTTAGCTCGCTGGTTGCGCGGTCGCTGTCGGCAGCCATCGACGCTGGGGTCAGGGTTCCAAGATTGCGCGGCCAGAACATCTCGGGCTCGGCGGGGTTACTATAAGGAAGCGCCTGGGAACATCCGTTGCCTTGACGCATGAACACCACGAACCCGGGATCGTCTGGGCTCGCTGCTCGAACCATCTTTGCTGCGAAGGTCTCGAGGAATGGCAGCCCGACGGTCACACCTGCGGTGCCGGTGAGAAAGAGGCGGCGTGGAAACCGCTGTCGACCAAACCGGCTCACGAGCCCCCCGTATTGCGCGTTCGAAACTCCTCGGCCTGCACGAGCCCGATGATCAACTCCCTGATCGAAAGCCCGGCGAGGGAAGCGTCGCCCAAGTCTTGAATGAGATCGAGGTCGGACCCGGCCGTGTCTCGACCCAGGGCGTACTCGACCCATTGCTTCGTATAGCAGTCGTGCGTTTGCACTCGGCTGGCAATGGCGCCGTTGAATTCTGCCGCCCCGTCGAATGAACTTGGACCGTCGGCAAACTCGAACGATGCGGACGCATCGACGGGCATCCCAAACTCCTCGGTCCGATACTGGCCGAGACCGTCAAAGCTTTCGAACGCAAAACCCACTGGGTTGATGAACGTTCCGTGACAGCTCTCGCCACACGTGCCGGGGCCCGTGTGCAGTTCGATGCGCTGGCGGGAGGTCATCGTCATGCCGTCATCGGCCGGAATCGGGGGAAGCGCATCCGGTGGCGGGGGAAGCTCGGTGCACAGAAGCCTGTGGTTGATGAAGACGCCTCGGTGGATGGATCCCGTGAGGCCTCCGTGTGATGCCAAGAAGCCGAGCTGCGTGAGCAGGCCGCCTCGTTCCGGGTGCTCGGTGGGTCCGAAGCTAGCCTGCGAGAAGGAGCCGTCGAACGCGCCCGCGAGGTCGTAAATCGCAGCGAGATCGGCGTTGACGAACGTGTAGGGCGCCGTCAGAAGCTCGGCTACGTTGCCGTCTTCCTCGAGGACGACGTATTCGACGAAACGGCGAGCCTCCTCGTACATGTCGTCGCCAACGCCGTCATAGTAGAGCGGAAACTCCGAGGGGTCCTTGGTGAGGTCTCGGTAAAGATCCCAGTTGAGCAGCTGGGCATGAAAGCGTTCGAGCATCGCTTGGCCGCGCACGTCATCGAGCAGGCGCGCAGCTTGCGTGGCGATTTGTTCCGAAGTGCTCAGCGCGCCGCGCTCGGCCTCGTCTAGCAGGATGTCGTCCGGCGCGCTGTTCCAGATCATGTACGAAAGCCGCGAAGCAATCGCGAAGTCACCGAGCTCTACGGCGTCTCCGGATTGGCCTTGCCCGAGCTCGACTCGGTAGATGAAATGGGGAGATTGAAGAAACGCCTCGAGTAGAATTCGGACACCTGCATCGAATGCGTCCATCTCCGGGAAATGCGTGGTGCCTTGGTCAAAGATGGAAAGGTGTGCTTCGACTTCCTCATCCGACAGTGCGCGCCGGTATGCACGCCGTCCGACGTCGCGAATCACCGCGCGTGCGCGCTCGGCGCCATCGACGGGGAGGTCATTCGGGAGAAGGCCATCGAGCACGGCAGCATCAGCGGTCACTTCATCTGCCAATGTTTCCGCAGCCCCCTGGTAGTCTCCCCAGAGGTCGCTGCTCACTCGTAACGCGCGAACGTTGTTGTCGAAGAAGCTGATTCGCGTATCCGGCTCGAACGAATCTGACAGATTGGGCGGGGCTTGGAGGCGGAGGAGGTCGCGGACGCTGTTTTCCCACTGCGCATGTGTGAGCCGAGGAAACGCGGTTGCGGCTGCGAGCTCACCCGTTGCTCCGCACACCGACCGTCCGCACACGGGCGCGGAGGCGCCAGGGCCGGGGCCGGGGCCGGGGCCGCCTTCGGGGTTATCGCGGTTGCCGATCACCCCATTGCAGCCCAAGAGGGCGAGGGTGCAGCATATGGCCAGCTGAGTTTGCAACACGAATTAACCCCAGAGGGGAGTATTGCATCCTAAAGGATGTAGGTGTCAAGGAGCCGTGCTCACGGCCGCCGGACGGTCGGGGGAAGCCATCAGAGCGCGGTGAGACGACGACGCCGCGCGAGAACGAGCCCCAGTAGACCAAGCAGCACCCCCGCATCGATCGGCGAACCGTTTCTTCGCGCGCTACAGCCTACCGTGATGTCGCCACTAGTCGTGTTGGGTTCGGGTGCACTGGTGCCCGAATCCGGTTCAGGGAGAGCTCCTCCGTCCGGGATCAACATTCCTCCGTCGGGCATCGGCATCCCACCGTCGGGCATCGGCACCCCACCGTCGGGCTCGGTCAGAGGCTCGAGCTTGCAGATCGACGAGCATCCGTCGCCTTCTGCTTGATTTCCGTCGTCGCACTCCTCGGGCGGCGTCACGAACCCATCACCACAGAGCGGAATGCGAATTTCGCAGACATCGTTGCAGGAAGCGGTTCTGGGAGGCTCGCAGTCCTCGCTACCGCCGTTGTTGACGACACCGTCGCCGCAGAGCTCGAGCATGCAGCGCGACGTACATCCGTCCCCATCAAGTGTGTTTCCATCCTCGCACTGCTCCGGCGGAGTGCGATGTCCGTCGCCGCAGACAGGTTCGCGTACCATACACAGGTCGGTGCACAGGCCTGTGCTTGGAGGCTCACATGCTTCGGCGCCGTCGTCGTTGACGACCCCGTCTCCACAATACTCACGGACGCAAGCGAGAGTGCACCCGTCGCCGCTGACCAGGTTCCCGTCGTCGCACTGTTCGGGCGCAGTCAGGAACCCGTCACCGCACAGCGGCGAACGAGCAATGCAGTTGACCGAGCATACTGCCGTCCCGGGTGGCTCACAGCTTTCAGTGCCGCCGTTATTCACAATTCCATCGCCGCACACTTCCGGCATACAACTCGCGGTGCATCCGTCGCCGTCGGCCAGATTTCCGTCGTCGCACTGCTCGGGCGCAGTGAGGAACCCGTCACCGCACAGCGGCGCCCGGATCCCGCAGGTATCGGTGCACGAAGCGGTTCCCGGAGGCTCGCAGGATTCTGCTCCGTTGTTGTTGACCACCCCATCGCCGCAGAGCTCGAGCACACAGCTCGACGTGCATCCGTCGCCGTCTAGGACATTGCCATCTTCGCACTGCTCAGGCGGGGTCTGGTACCCATCGCCGCACAGCGGCGCTCGGATTTGGCAATCGCTCGCACAAAGCGCCGTGTCGGGAGGCTCGCAGGCCTCGGCGCCATCGCCGTTGATGACGCCATCACCACAGCGCTCGAGCGCACAGCTCGCGGTGCACCCGTCACCGCTAACCAGGTTTCCGTCATCGCACTCTTCACCCGGATCCGTGCTTCCGTCCCCGCAGGCCGGGGGAACTTCGACAGCGCAAGTCGACGAGCAGCCGTCTCCGTTGGTGAGGCCTCCATCGTCACACTGCTCGGGCGGCGTCAGAAACCCATCGCCACACAACGCGGACCGCACCTGGCAGGCGTCGGTACAAAGGGCTGTCCCAGGCGGCTCGCAGGCCTCAGTCCCGCCGTTGTTGACCACCCCATCGCCGCAGAGCTCGAACCCGCAACTCGACGTGCATCCGTCGCCATTGAGCAGATTGCCATCTTCGCATTGCTCGGGCGGGGTCAGAAACCCATCGCCACACAGTGGCGTCCGGATTTGGCAATCGCTCCCACAAAGCGCCGTGTTCGGAGGCTCGCAGGCTTCCGCCCCGTTGTTGTTGACCACCCCATCGCCGCACGCCTCAAGCGCACAACTCGACGTGCACCCGTCGCCATTCAGCAGATTGCCATCTTCGCATTGCTCGGGCGGGGTCAGAAACCCATCGCCGCACAACGCGGACCGCACCTGGCAGGCATCGGTACAAAGGGCTGTCCCAGGCGGCTCGCAGGCCTCAGTCCCGCCGTTATTGACCACCCCATCGCCGCACGCCTCAAGCGCACAACTCGACGTGCACCCGTCGCCATTCAGCAGATTGCCATCTTCGCATTGCTCGGGCGGGGTCAGAAACCCATCGCCACACAACGCGGACCGCACCTGGCAGGCATCGGTACAAAGGGCTGTCCCAGGCGGCTCGCAGGCCTCAGTCCCGCCGTTATTGACCACCCCATCGCCGCAGAGCTCGAGCACGCAGCTCGACGTGCACCCGTCACCATTGAGCGTGTTCCCATCTTCGCACTGCTCAGGTGGGGTTTGGTACCCATCGCCGCACAGCGCAGAACGCACCTGGCAGGCATCGGTACAAAGAGCGGTTCCCGGCGGCTCGCAGGCCTCAGTCCCGCCGTTGTTGACCACCCCATCGCCGCAAACTTCGAGGACGCAGCCCGATGTGCACCCGTCGCCGTCGAGCTGATTGCCGTCGTCACATTCTTCACCGAGATCGGTATTGCCGTCGCCGCACTCAGGCGGAACCTCGATCGTGCAAGCCGACGAGCAACCGTCCCCGTTTGCGGTGTTCCCATCCTCGCATTCCTCGGGGGGCGTGAGAAACCCGTCGCCACACAGCGGCGTCCGGACTTGGCAATCGCTCCTACAAAGCGCCGTGTTCGGAGGCTCGCAGGCTTCCGTCCCGTTGTTGTTGACCACGCCATCGCCGCAAACCTCGAGCACGCAGCCCGACGTGCACCCGTCGCCGTCGAGCTGATTGCCGTCGTCACATTCTTCACCGAGATCGGTATTGCCGTCGCCGCACTCAGGCGGAACCTCGATCGTGCAAGCCGACGAGCAACCGTCCCCGTTTGCGGTGTTCCCATCCTCGCATTCCTCGGGGGGCGTGAGAAACCCGTCGCCGCAACTTGGCGTACGTACGGCACAATCGTCGGTGCACGTCGCGGTCCCAGGCGGCTCGCAGGCCTCAGTCCCGGCGTTGTTGACGAGGCCATCGCCACAGAACTCGAGCATGCAGCTGGAAGTGCACCCGTCGCCATTCGCGAGATTGCCGTCGTCGCACTGCTCGCCGGTGTTGAGCGCTCCATCCCCGCAAGTATCGGCAGCAACCCGCCACTCGAAGCTGACGACGGAGACCGAGGGTCCATCCGAGGCGCTGACCGTGACGGTCTGAGTTCCCGCCGAGCCGATGGTGCCCGAGATCGCGCCGGCGTCGTGATTCAAGCTCAAACCATCGGGAAGTCCGATCGCATCGAAGTACAGGGCATCACCGTCATCGTCGGTCGCGATGAGAGAAAGCGCGACCGCGTCGCCGGGACCGTTGTTCTGATCACCAGGATTGGCAAGCGCGGGCGGGCTGTTCGGTTCCGCCGAAGGAAGCCGCTCGATCCATTCTGCGAGCAGATCGACCGCGGGTTGGTCGGGAAGAGCCTTGGCGAGCGGAGGCATGGCGATTGGGCCGACGGCTGCGCTTCTTTGCCAGGCGGCAGAAAGGATCGTGTCGCCCGGATGGATGACCACCGTGCCTGGGTTGCCGAGATCATCTCGAACAGCGGTCCAAAGAAACCCTTGATCTGCGAAGGACGTCGTGAAGCGCGCGTCGAAGCCAGCATTCACTTCGCCCGGGCGGTGGCAGTACGAGCAGTTCGCGTCCAGCCAAGAGCGTGCGCGGTCCTGCAGCGGCGCGGCCACGTCAGCAAATGCCGGGGCACTCAACAACGTGGGGATCACGGTGTCGCCTACCGGGGGCGAGAACATCCCAAGGTCATTCCAGCTGCGAATCTGGTTGTCCGTTCGACCCGTACTGGGATAGGTGAAGTCGCCATTGAGCTGGTGTGTTTTCAACCCGAGCGCACCCCCTGAGCCCTGTCGATGACAGCTCAGGCAGTCGAGGCGCGACGGAAAGTACCAGTTCTGCATCCGTGTTCCGCCATCGGCGCGGCGAATGGTGTAGCTGGCGGTTTCGTCCGTCGTCAGCAGGTCGGCCTCCAGCTGATCGGCGCGCCAGCGGTAGGTGAGCCCGTACCATTTGTCGTCATCGCCAAGCACCATGAAGCGGGTTTCGAGCCGCGTGGTAACACTCGGGTCCGCCTCGTCAAGCGGTAGCTCGAACTGCTTCATCAGCACGGTGCCCGATGGGAATGTCCAGTCCCCGGTCACCGAGAAACCGATCTGCTCGGCGGCCGTATCGCGCGTACCATCAGTTGGAAGCGCAATGAAGCGGGATTTCGACGCCCCATCGGACCAGAATGGTTGATTGGGCGCATACGGCACCCAGTAGGCGCTCGGGGCCGCAGCGGCCAGATTGGAGAGCGCTCCGGTTTCGGAAAGCAGACTTGGGGCATCTGGGGCCGGAGTGCCAACGCGATCGAGCGCGTAGATGAGACCCGTTCCGTAGATGTCGCCGAGAAAAACCTCTCCGGCGTTGTCCTGGCCCCAGGTCACGAGATTGCCGGCCGCGAAGTCCGTCAAATAGGTCTTGCTTCCGGTCATGGTGCTTTCGTCGAGCGTGATCGCCCAGATCCCGTCGGTGCCGTAGTCACCGGCGAGGTAGCGTCCGTAGAGCTCGGGAAACCTAGTGCCGCGGTAGACGTAGCCTCCGATGATCGACGTAGCCTCGCTGCGAGTGAACTCGACGACTGGATCGGTGAGGACGCCAAGATAGGAGGACGGCTCCGTGCGAACTCCTTCAATGGTACCTTCGCGAAACGGCCACCCGTAGTTGTTGCCGCATTCGATGACGTTGACCTCTTCCCGTGATGATTGGCCTACGTCTCCCACCCAGACTCGATCGGTGACGGAGTCGATCCCAAGTCGAAACGGATTGCGAAGGCCGATCGCGCAGTACTCCTCTAGGAGGCCGCCAGCCGGGTCGAGCCACGGGTTGCTATCGGGAATGCAATAGTGGCGTCCCGACGTTTCATCGACGGTATCGAAGGTTCGACGCGGTTGGTGGCTGCCCACGGGGCAGGTCCAGGTTCCATCACCATTGTCGATCGTGTTGAGGGCAACGCGGAGCGTGCCCCCGTCGAAGTTGCCCACGATCTCTTGCGCAGATTCAGGCCTGTCTTGGTCGCCGATCGCGAGGTAGAGATAGCCGTCGCGGCGGATCGCCAGCCCGCCGCCCCGGTGTCTTGGGCCGTACAGCCGGAAGTTCAACAGAACCTGCTCGCTGCTGGGGTCGCCTGTGGTCGTCCCTTCGTACACCTCGAACCGCGACAGTCGAAGGTACACATTGAAGAAGCCGTTCACTCGGTCAGTCGGATAGCTGTCGTCACAGGCGCTCAGATCAGCGGCATCCCGGGACGAATCTAGCGGGCAGTGCGAGCTGTAATAGAGATAGAAGCTCTTTTGATAGGGTGAGCCGATTTCACCGAACTGCGGATGAAACGCGAGCCCGAACAGGCCTCCCTCGTTGACGACCGCGACACGGTCGCGAAGGTCGAGAAACGTCTCCGACGCGCTGACATCGGCTCGGTTGTCGAATGCGACGATCAGTCCGTCCTGTGATCCGACGTAGATCCGGTCGTCGCCGGGATTCGAAGAAATGACGATCGTGTTGGTGACGTCGAGGTTCGGAAAAGCCGGGACCGTCGTCCACTGCGAGCTTCCTGGCGAGTTCGGTGTCCTTGGCGGCAGGGCCCCATCAAGGAACGGTCCTACGGCGATGGCGGGAGCGTCGAGGCCTCCCCTGACCACCGCGGTGGCTCCGGGTCGCTCCTGTTCCAACGAGCCGCCGGACGGAGGCGCAGTCCCGGAGCAGGCTGCAGCGAGAAAAGTCACCAGTGGAAGGGACCGGTGGAGCGGCACCCAATGTGCGATTTGTTTCATGAATAGAGGTCGGAGGACCCGCTTGGTATCGACTGGGCCGCCGGGTAAGGTACCCCGATTTGCGACGGTACCGCTAGCCCCTCCGGGCGGGAGGACGTTAGAGCGGAAAATGGGCTTCGAAACCCCTTTTTCGCCTCCGCGTGGAAGCTCGAGTCGTTGACCGAGGGCGCGCTGCCATTAGCGGCTGACAAGCTTCGTGGCTGCTTCGACGATGCGCGGCACGTTCGGCAACGCTTGCGCCTCGCGTCGCCTGTCGAACGGAATTGTGTCTTCGACACACACACGAGCGAACTTGGCCCCTAGACCGGCCTCCAAAACGATTGCGGCTAACTCGCCGGACAAGCTGAAGTGCTTGTAGTCTTCGTCGACCACCAAGAGCCGGTCGGTTTTCTCGACTGCTCGGCAAATCGCGTCGGTGTCGAGGGGGGTAACTGTGCGCAGGTCGATCACACCCGCGTGGACACCGCTTTTCGCGAGCTCTTCAGCGGCTTGCAGACATCGATGAACGGAAACCCCCAGGCTCACCATGGTCAGGTCGTCGCCATCGCGAAGCATCTTGGCCTCGCCGATGGGAATCGGCTCCCAGGTCTTTGGCACTTCTCCCCGAGCGCCCGCTTCGGGAATGTCGTACTCGAGGTTTATTCGGCCAGCGTTGGCCAATGCATCGATCCAGTAGTCGGCGAGCAGCTTGTGCTCCATGAAGAGGACAGGACCCTCGTCTTCGATCGCTGACAACATCAGGCCGCCAGCGTCGGCAGGATTGGATGGCACGACGACTTTCATGCCGGGCACCTGCGCAAGCCATCCCCAAAGGGTTTGCTCGTGCTGGCCGCCGTCGCCGTAGCCCCCGCCACACGATGCGCGCACCACCATCGGCGCCTTCCATCGGCCTCCGGAAAACACCTCGAGCTTCGCCGCTTGGTTGACGAGTGCATCGATGGCCACTGCCACAAAGTCGATCATCATGATCTCGACCACGGGGCGAAGCCCTGCCATCGCTGCCGTGACCGCCGCCCCGAGAAACGCCGATTCACTGATCGGCGTCGGACGGACTCGCATCTCGCCGAACTTGGCGTAGAGATTCATCCGAAGCGCCTGCACGTCTTCTCCGAAAATCACAACGCGCGGATCGTCGCTCATCGCTTTCATCAACGCATCTTCGATGGCACCTGCGAAGGTCATCGTCTTCATGGTTGCGCCTCCAGACCGCGTAAGGCTGCAGCGACCGCGGTTTGGACTTCGTCGTCGACCGCGCGTTCGAGCTCGTCGCGTTGGGCATCCGAAATCTCCAATCGCTGGCGCTGACGCTCGATCGGATCATCGCGAGTGTGCTTCTGCGTTTCCCGAGCCCTTCCAAGCATCCCAGCGATCGACCCAAGGCTCACCGCTCTCTCGGAAAGCGAGGAGCCGCCAGTCGTCGCGGCTTTGATCAGCGGGCCGACCTTGCTTCTGAGCTCACGCACGGGGTTGCGCACCATCCGCAGGAGAGGGTCTCCGAGAAAATGCCCCTCGGGGTGGACACAGGTCGCGTGCAAGAACATGGGGCCCTTCCCTTCGCGCGCCCGAACGAAAGCATCGCGCGCCGCGCTCCAAACCTCGTCGACGTCGGTTCCGTCGACTGATACCGCGTGCGCGCCGAGGCCGCGAGCCCTGGTGAGCAAGTCGCCTGCCGTCACATCGGCCGAGGATGTGGTGACGGCCGTGCCGTTGTCTTTGCAGACGAAGATGACCGGCAACGACCAGGCCGCGGCGAGATTGATCGACTCCATCAGCATGCCTTGGTTCATCGCGCCTTCGCCAAAGAACGCGACGGCGACCTTGTCGGGCCGTAGGTGCTGGGCTGCAATCGCGAAGCCGCAGGCCGCAGGCCCCGTGGCGCCGACGATGCCCGATGATGCAGCAAGATGCTCAGGCGAAAACAAATGGATGTGCCCACCCATTCCACGGCAGAGCCCGCCCTCGAGCCCCATGAACTCCTTGAGGAGCAAGGCCAGATCAATCCCCCGCATCACCATCGGCGCTGATGCACGGTGATCGAGCGCCAGGGCATCGCCGTCCATCACGTGATCGAGCACCCCTGCTACGATGGCTTCTTCGCCCTTGCTGAGATGCATCTCGGCCGAGATGTGCCCGTCGTTCCAAAGCTGCGTCACGGCTTCCTCGAAACGCCGGCTTTTGTACATTTGACGGTAAAGCCCTTCTGCATTCGGTTGCATGCGCGCCTCCGGTTTGGAGAGGCGATGGTATCAGTCCGTGGGTCTCGACCAAAGCGCAGTATTTGCGCGGCGAAAGACCTCAGCGCCCGCTACGACTGGGGGCTTACGCGTGCGCCCAAAAGGCAGACTATCTTATCGACAGTTCGATCGCGGGCTCGGTATCCGCGTAGCCGGTCGTGAGGAAGCGATCGTAACCGACCTCATCGTACAGAAACCGCCTGAAGAACGACACGACGTACAGGTTCTGCAAGCGGCTCGCTTCCTCAATCGAGAAGACGTTGGGCGCACAGGCGGCGTTGAAGGGCTCGATGAGGGCTTCCGCACCAAGGACGGACCACTGTTCTTGTTCAATGCCGAGGCCGAGAAGGAGCTCGCCGAAGGTGCAGACCGCCTGGAAATGGAAATGGTTCGCACCGATGATGTCCACCTTGTAGACGCGGGGCGCATTGATCATTTGGTCGAACGCGATCTGATGGTTGCCGATCGGGACGTTCACGTCCTCGGTCCCGCCGATCAACATGACCGGCACGACGATGCTCGCGAGCTGCTCTTCGCTAAAGCCGGCGAACGGTGATGGGCGATCATCGAGCTGCATCTCGCCATCGATCACGACCGAAATCGGTACGATGCCTTTCACCCTCGCATCTGCTGGGGCGCCCGCCCACCCAGACGCCATACCTACCGCGGTCGATGCCCCAAACGAGTTGCCGACGACCCCAAAGCTTTCCTCATCGATGCGCTGATAGAAGGCGTCTTCGGGATCTAGGCTCCGGGCGATCATCCAGTCGATCAGAAACGACACGTCAGGTACCCGGTTAGCCGCTGCCTCGTCAAAGGTGTCGGTGGGTGATGCTTGCGCATTCCCCGTGTGCTCCGGCGAAGCGATGATGAAGCCGTGGCTCGCCAGCGCCTCCATGAGCTCGATCGATTGAAGGCTGATGCCCTGGTAGCCGTGGGAGAACACCAAGAAGGTTTGGCCCTCGCGAGCCGACACCGGCACATCGTCCCTGGCGACCTTGGAGTCGAGGCCGATGGCGGGCCCGGACAACGGGTAGAAAGTTTGCACGCCGCCTTCCGCGTCGTCGTCGTCGACTGGATACCAGAGGTCGACGAGGATCGAACGATCATTGCGCGCCGCGTCGATGGCCATGAGCTGCTCATGCCCCACGGCGAACGGACCGAGCGCATCGGGTGGATCGACCAGTTGGTTGCTGGAATCACTGCAGGCGACGAGGCCTGCACAGAACAAGAGAACCAAGCAAGCACGGGTCATTGCGAAGGCATAGCCACACATGACTCCCGGGGCAATCCGCGCTCGAGACTAACGCGACCAATCCTCCGCCTGACGCTCGGCGACGATATCCGCGACGAACGTTGCGATCGAAGACCAGGCGTCGCGGCTCTCATCGAGCCAGGGTAGCGTGAGCGGCCAATCGTGCTGCATCTGTCGCCCGACATGGAGAGTTGAAGTGACTCCGGCCGCCAACGCGACTTCATGAACTCGACGCGCATCGTCCAGCAGGACCTCCTGATCGCCCGCAAGCAGCAGCATCGGTGGAAGGCGCCGAAGGTCGGCGAACACCGGCGAAACCTGCGGGTCGCAGGGATCGACCTCTCTCAGGTAATAGCTCGCCCAGGTCTCACAGTGTTCGCGGCTCAGCCAGACGTCGCTCCGATCGTTGGACTCCATCGAAGCCCCCGACATCGTCAGGTCGGTCCAGGGGGAGAAGAGAACCGCCCCGTCTGGCAAGGGCAAACCTTGGTCCCGAAGCGCCACCATCAAGGAAATCGCGAGACCTCCACCTGCAGAGTCTCCAGATATGAACATGGGCAAACCCGGACGGAGCCTCTGCACTTCGCACCAGGCATCGACTGCGTCCTCGAGCGCAGCAGGCGCGGGGTGCTCCGGCGCGAGCCGGTAATCGGGTGTGAAGACCTCAGCGTCGCATCGGTAGCTCAGTCGCATCGTGCGGCTGCGGTACGACGCAGGTGCCCCCATGAAATAGGCACCGCCGTGAAAGTGAATCAGAACGCAAGAGGGCGATTCAACTGCGCTCACCGACTCCATGTTCCGGTCTCCGAAGGAATGATCCCCAAAGACGAGGTTGGGGTACCTGCCTTGTAGCTTGTCGCGGGGCGTTCGCGCGAACCGCTCGAATCGCGCACGCATGCGGATTGGGGACGCATGGGCTGGAAACAAGCGACGCGTGACGAGTCCGTAGGCTTGCACCGAAAACCACCGCTTCCACGCCGGCGATCGAAGGCCCGTTTCGCCGAGCACCGAGGCTTCCATCGTTTTTGCTTTCGCCATCTGATCCTCCCTGGGAAATCCCGTGTCTGGAGGTCAGGCTAGCGACCCTGGTGCCAAGAAAACTTTGGGGCGTCTGAGGCTTTGCTGAAAGCTGTCTGAACGAGGTCGGCGCTAGGCGTGCGCCGCCAAGAAGCTCTGAATTTCGGGTTCCATCCTGCCCCACGCAGGATCATGGGCCAGGGGGATGTGATTCTTGGTTTCGAGAGGAACGAATCGAGACCCGGGGATTCCTGCGGCCAGCTCCTTTCCGTCGCTGAAAGGAATCACCAGGTCATTTCGTCCATGGATCACCAGGGTGGGCGCGCGCACTTGAGGAACTTCAGCGCGAAGATCGATGTCGCCGATCGCGGACAGAATTTGGATCGCGTTCTGCGGCGTGGCTGACCGACGCTGAAGCTCGTTGAAGCCATCCAGCTCTTCTTTGGAGGCTCCAGGGAAAAAGGCCGTGCTGAAGATCTGGCGAAAGGCGGGATTGTCCTGGCCCCAGCCGCTTTGCATCAGCGACAGCAGCGCCTCGAAGTGATGGGTGACTCGTGGGAGTCCCTTGACCCGCCAACCCCGAACGAGGCCGCAGATCAACACCAGCGCCGACACGCGCCCGGGATGCCTCGCCGCATACGCCGCGGCGACCGAAGCACCCTGGGAGATCCCGATCAACGGAAATCGATCCAACCCGGCTGCATCGACGACGGTTGCGAGATCGTCTACCCAGCACTCGAAGCTCACCTCCGGAACATCGTGATCCGAGAGCCCGTTGCCCCGTGCATCATACCGAATCAAACGGTGCCGCTTGCTCAACGATTCCATGAAGTGATGCCAGACGAGAGTCGTTCGATCGAGCTCCAAGTGGCTGCACCAGTTCCCCGCTTTGACGATCGCCGGGCCTTCGCCGAGCTCTGCCCATGCCAGACGGACATCGTCAGGCGTGTGGCAAAAGTGGATCTGTTGGTGCTTGGACGGCTCGCCATCATGGGCAGACCGTGTGCCTATGGTCGCGCTCATCGCGCTGCCGGCGATGTCACGACTCACGTTGGCCACCAGTCGGTAACCCCGGCCGCGGAGTGTCTCGATCCGCACCTGCGAACCCGCCAGCGCTTTGCGCAAGATGGAGATGTTGTGTTGCAAATTGTTGGGCTCCACGCTCACATTGGGCCAAAGGCTGTCCATCAACTGCGCCTGCGTTTGTAAGGTGCCCGCCCCTTCCACCAGCAGCACCAGGGTGTCGAACACCTTGTCGCGAAGGGGAATGAGCTCATCGTCTCGCCAAAACCGTCGTTCCCGAACATCGAGTCGGAAACGATCAAATCGGTAGAGGACTCCGCTCATCGTTCGAACCCAGTATGACAGCCGTCACGGGCGGTTAGGAAACAGCAGACTAGATCGCTGGTTTCTCCGCGACGATTCTCCAGTTCAAGTCGGCGATCTTGGCCTTTTCCGCGTCTGTCCATGCCTGGCCACCACTTTGAAGAAGGTCGAGCGACTCTTCGACCCAGGGGGGCAAAATACGAATTGCTTCGAGCGCCCTGATGACCTTTCGCCCCCTAAGAATCAAATCTCTCTTTTGCTCACAAATCGGCCAGGCCGGCCTTTTCGAAGGAGCTGAAACGACGACGCTAAAACCGGCCCTTTCCAAGGCGGCGCAAACGTCAGCTGGATACATGGATTGAGTGGCCGCGAGCGTCGGTAGATATGCCTTGTGCAGGCTCACGTGCTCTTCGTTGTCCCAGTCAAAATGCGGCGTCAAGAGATACTCGGAACAGGCATACCGCGCTCCGGGCTTCAACACGCGGTACATCTCTCCCGCCTGCGCATCGAGCTCCTCTTTCTTGAAAAACGGCCATACCGCTTGAAAGGAAAAACATCCATCGAAGGTTCCCGAGTCATACTCGAGTGGTTCGTGATGGTTGCCCACCTTGAAGTGAAGCCGATCACTCATTCCGCATTCGGCTGCCCAGTCCATCGCACTCTCAATCTGATTGGAATCGATGTTGTATCCCGACACCTGACCGCCCGTCAGCGTGGCGAAGTGATGTGAGACCCTCCCCCGCCCGCACCCCATGTCCAAGAGGTGCGATCGTGTAGGGTCTTTCAGATTGAGCTCCTTTAAGACAGCCTGCTCGACCAAGAGCTGATTCCCGTACAGACCTTGGGATTCGTCTAGCTGCGGTGGGATGTAGAGCTTTTCTAGGTCAAAAACGGAGAGGAGGTTGTTGAGGACTTTGTAGTAGTCCGCGACTGCTTTCGTTTCGGCCTCTGTCTCGGTGGGCTCGCCATCCTGCATGCTCTGAAGGAACTTGTAGGCATCAATGCAAGCTTGCTTGTCATCGTCGGTCAGTTTTGCCAATCGCCTGAGTCCGCCAAACGCGGTCTTGATTCGATACCAATTCATTCAGTGGCCCTCTCGTTGAGCCCGTTCGCAGCCTTCGAGCGCCCAAGTGCATTCATACAGATAGCTCTCGCGTCGACATCACGCCAGAGGGTGGCAGTTCATTTGACTGAACCAACGAAAGATCAACCTAGCCTCGTTGAACGCCCATCTATTCCGCAACCACGACTGGCACGCCCGGTGTGCAACCACCGATCGAGAAATTTGGCCCCACATTTTCGTAGCCAAATCGCGGCCAAAGGAACCTTGCGTCGTCCGTGATCAGCGGTGAGTTGTAAGCATCATTGAAGAGGAGATTCGGATCTCCACCCTGGCCGTCCCAGTCGGTACACCACACACCGGTCGCTTCGGACAAACCCACATAAAACGAGCTCGCCGGATCGGTCGCCGAGTACAACGCTTCGATTTGCGCATCGGATGCATTGAGCAGGCGGGTGACAGACTCGGTGAAGCCCCCAACGCCGCCAAGGCGGTTGATTGTGATGGTTCGGCGAGCGTCGAGCGCTTCGAGCGGCGTGACACGCAAAGGATCAGCCCAACCGCCAACCGAGACAAATCCACTGGTGAGCGGAACCCCCGGGCTAAATCCGGGCTCTGCGGGCGACGAGGACAGGACTTCTCGCCAAGTGGCGGACCCGAGGGGCACGAACTGCTCGCTAATCAGGTCGGTGTATCGGCGGTCGAGATTACGCCCCATGCGGCGAAGCTCGCCCGCTTGCCCCCAGTAGCCGACGCCAATGTCGTCAAAGTCGGGCTCGAACGGGATCGGCTCGGCCGCAATCCACGCTGCACGGGCTTCCTCCCACGCGACGATCGCTTCGCCGGTGAGAACACCGGTCACCCCAAACGCCGGCATATACCCACCCACAGGGTCATCGGCGCGGTTCCGTCCGCCGAGCTCGGCGAAAGCTTCACGGTAGGCATTGAACAAGTCGGAGAACGTCTCCCCGCAAGTGCGTCCCTCGGTACCGGGAAGCTCGGCAGCCTCTTCCCAGGTTAGGCCGATCCCGGGCCTTGCACAGGCATCAAGCCAGGCGGATACGCCGTCTGAGTCCGCAGGTCCGTAGCTTGCGTAGAACGAGCCGTAGACACCCACCAATGTGGCGAAGGCGTCGAAGTTGATCACCGATGTCCTCAAGAACACCTTGGGGTCATCGACGATGAACTGGAGCCCCTTCTGCAGACCTTCGATGATATCGGTTGCGTGGAACACTGGGTCGGGCGAGTTTGCGAATAACTCGAACAACTCGGGGTTGATCAGCGGCCCCAAGTCCCTCAGAAGTCGGACCAGGGCATCGACGCCATCTTCCGGAACCGGCCCCTCGAGCAACTCGACGATACCGCCGGCTTGTATGCCTGCGACCAACGCATTGACCGTCGCTGCGTCCTCGAACAGGCCGGTGTCGACCAAACCCACGACCGACTTGAGCATCAGCGACATGCGGGCATCGCGAGCTCGAACGCGGCAGCGTCGTCCGGTGCAGTTGTGCACTTGCGGGCTTGCCCAGATGCTTTCGACGAAGAACGCCGTGATGCTGCCCGAGCTACCTCCGGCGGCGCACTGGATTGCGCCGTATTCCTCGACGTGGCGAGCAAGTGCGCCGTAGTGCGCGAACAGGTTCTGACCGTTGCCCCGAATTCCTGCGCAGGTCGTTGAAGTAGCTAGGGGCCGGCGCGGCGTGTACTGGCCGTAGCTCTGAGCACTGACCGGAGCAACTCCTGCCAACCATGTCAGCCCGATGGCAACTACAAAAAAGACCTTCCTTGATTTCCTCATCACGCTTTTCTCCGGGTGGTGCGCTGAAGTCTATGAGTATGATCGAACCCCGCTGTTCGCAAGCGTTGGAAAACTCCCAGTACCGTCGCGATACGGCTTCGACACGATTGCTGCGCGCCGCACGAGCTCGATGCGCAGGCGAAGCCGAGTACACCCACGACTTCAACCTTGGCAATATTCTCCTAGCCCAAAACACCATTCGGGAAATTCAACAACATCAACCACATAGAGTCCCGTGGCGTTGCGTGCCGTCCCGAGGTGTCCCCTGCAAAGTGGAAGGTTGGGTGGAAGATGGACGACGTTAAGCCTACGGTTGCACTTCGAACGCGCCGGCGTCGCACATTCCGCCCGCCGGTCGGGGTTCGCCTCGTTGGTCTTCAGCGACCTCGCACATGAGCGTGGGGATCGTGTCGATCGCGACGCTCCCAGGCAGCAGCGCATGGGTCATCGTCGGCCCGCCGTTATCGGCAAGCGGCCCGAGCGCCAAGGCCAAGGAGCTGACGTCGGTGAGGTCGGTCGGGTCGTCGAAGCCGCAGGTATCCGAACCGCCGACGAGGTTGTGTCCGCCCGAGAACGTTGCGGCATCGAGGCCAAACTGAACGCAATCTCCGTCGATGACGCTGTTCGTCACCGTCATCTCACCCCGGTTGTCCAAGCCGCCGATCGCGTTCGCTGCCACCGTGCTGTTGGTCACCGTCAGCGTGCCGGAGTTACCGATGCCGTAACCGTTGAAGTTCGAACTGCATGCATACGCGACGGCGCCGCCGGACACGGTGCTGTTGGTGATGGTCATCGTACCCTGATTCTCGATACTCGGTCCACGCAGGGCGATGTTGCCCGACACGGTGCTGTTGGTGAGCGTCATCGTCCCACCGTTCTGAATCGCCCCCGCGTAGGCGCTCGCGTTGCCCGAGATGGTCGTGTTCTCGAGGATGAGAAGACCGTTGCCGAGGTTCCGAATGGCGGTGTTGCCCCAATAGGGGACGGGGGCGTAGACCCGCGGGTCACTGGGTCCCGATATCGTGCTGTCCGTCACGGTCGTCGTGGCGCTACTATTGAAAATGGCGACCGGGTGCGGATTCGACTCCGGCGCTGATATCCGGGTACGCGTCAGCGTCGCCACGCCGCCCGTGATACCGACTTCAATCCCGCGGACTTCGGTGTCGATTATCGTCAGTACTCCATCGTGACTCGCGACGCCTTTCACGGTGCTGTCGATCACGGTCAGATTTCCAGAGTTGACTATGTATCCCAGGCTGTCGCCGATGACGCGAATTGCCCGAAGCTCGACGCTCGCCGGAGAGACCACCGAGATGGCGGTCTGAAGCGGGTCGAGAACGAGCTCGCCCTCCCCATCCAGAATGACGTCGTTGTCGATCACGATCGTTTCCGCGAGCACGATCGGAACCGTCTCGTCGCACGCGAAGAAGTGCGGCCCGCCGCCTTCGGCGATCGCGTCCCGGATCCCCTGCCCGGTGCAGGGAAAGGCGCCAATCCGGCCGCATCCGCCACCGAGACACGCTCCCTCAGAGCATGCGGTGCCATCGTCCGCGACCGTCGCGTAGGTGCAGGCGCCGTCGTCGGGATTGCATGCCCCGCCGGATTTGCACTCGGTGTCCGGACAGACGACCCCCTCGCACAGGTCGCCGCCACCTCCAACGCCACCGGCTCCACTAGCGCCGCCGTCACCGCCCGTGCCACCCGCACCGGGGTTACCAGCGCATGTCCCATCGAAACGGCTCGACCGTAAACCCGCCGATCGCCACACGGCGATCGCGTTTCCATCGGCGTCGAGCTTTACCTGCGGCTCCGAGACGTACCCGTCGTCCGACGCGATCGGCTCGGCGTCGCTCCACCCGAGGCTCCGCGTCCACCTCGCCCACCAAATCTCGTCCTCCTCTTCCCAAACGAGGAATGCATCGCCGTCGCGGTCGACGGCCACATCTGGGCTTGCGGACGACGAGGGCGCCTCGACGCCTTCGTGCTCGGTGATCTCTTCCCAGCCATCACTCGGTGTCCAGTGACCCGTCCAAACCCGCCCGCCGAGTTTGCACGTCGCAACGGCGTTCCCGTTCGCGTCGAATACGACTTTTGGATCGCTGGTGGAGAAGTGCTCCACCACTTGAACGGCCGGCTCCCATGCGCCGGTCCAGCGGGCGGACCATAGGTCTTCATGGGAACCCCAGCTATAGCCATAGCCCGTCGACCAGACGACGAGCGCGTGGCCGCTCGGGTCGAGCGCCATGTGGTACGCCCCGACGGACTCGGTTGCGTCGCTCCGCTCCGGCGCGTCCCAGCCCTCGCTGGGCGTCCACCGGTTGAGCCACAGCTCATCAACGTTTTCGCTGTTGCGCTGCCGCCAGGTGGCGACCGCATTTCCGTCGAGGTCGACGGCGACCTGTGCATCGCGTGCACCCTGGTCGCTCGATTGAATGCGTTCGGGTGTGCCCCACCCGTCCTCTTGCATCCACCGGTTGGACCAGGCCGAGTGCACACCCGCGCCGTCGGTTTGAGTCCACACCGCGACGACGTTGCCAAGCGAATCGATCGCGACCACTGGAGACAAGGCGTACCCGTCCTCGGTCTCGATACGCTCGGCGGTACCCCAGCCCTCACCCGGCGTCCATCGCCTCGACCAGATGTCATAGGTGCTCGCGCAGTCGGACTGTGCCCAGACCGCAACCGCATTCCCACTGGCGTCGGTCGCCACACGAGGAAAAAGGGTCGGCCCATCTTCGGTTTGGATGCGTTCGGCGGTGCCCCAGCCTTCGCCGGGTGTCCAGCGGTTGGACCAAACGTTCCGGTCGCCCCAGGCGTCCCGCCAGACGACGACCACGTTCCCGCGCGCATCGACCGCCATGTCCATGTCGCGGATGTCGCGCGGGGCCGTTGACTCACCGACGTCGATGCGCTCCGCCCGGCACCAGCCGAGCTTTGCTGAAACGCCGCCAGCACCGCCGGGCCCTCCCGCGCTGCCGCCTTCACCGCCGACGCCACCGCCGTCCACGCCGGCCGTTCCGCCGTTGCCGCAGCCTACGAAAGTCGCCGCGAGCAACAGGGGGGCGAACAACAGTTTCATCGAAGTCATCGCAGAGGTCCCCACCCTATCACTGTAACCAGTTGGGCCGCCCGCCCGCCACATCGCGAGTCGCGGGGCTTCATCTGGTCGCGCCGTTGGAACGAACAAGGTGTGCGATGATGCGCTTAAGCTCGACCGCATTGCGTTCCACCTCGCCCAAGGTTCGACGAAGCTCAGCCTTCTCTTCACGCTCGGTTAGGGCGTTCTTGACTGACCGACTTCGACATCCTGGCTATGGCAGCCTGGCTAACATCAGCGGCTACTTCTTTTCGAAACGGTTCCACCAGACGCCGTCCTCTTGCGACCAGACCGCGACCGCATTGCCGCTCGCGTCGATGGCCACTCGGGGCCTTGAAGAATGACCAGGCTCGGCATAGACGGGATCGTAGGTGTTGATGCGCTCCGGCGTGCCCCAGCCTCCGCTCGGCGTCCAACGGTTAGTCCAGACGGTATCGCTAACGGTGTATTCCCAGACGGCGACTGCGTTCCCGCGCGCATCGACCGTCACTTGGGGATACCAGGCATCCTCGGCATCCTCGGTTTCGATCCGCTCCGCCGTGCCCCAGCCGCCGTCCGCGGTCCAGCGGTTCGAATGGATATGGCTCAGCGCGCCGTCCGATTGGACCCACACGGCGACCACGTTCCCGCTCCCGTCAACCGCCACTTGGGCGAGGCCTACAACATTGGGCGCATCGTCGTGGATGCGCTCGGCCGTGCCCCAGCCGCCCTCCGGCGTCCAGCGGTTCGACCAGACGTACTGGTCTGGTTCCTTCCACACAGCGATCGCATGCCCGCTCGCGTCGATCGCCACTTGGAGTTGTCCACCCCCGATGCCGCTGTCGTCGTCGTCCCCGATGTACTCGGCGGTGCCCCAGCCGCCCTCCGGCGTCCAGCGGTTCGACCACGTGCCGCTACGTTCATAGTCCATCTGAATCCATACGGCGATCGCGTTCCCGCTTGGGTCGACCGCCACCTCCGGGCCAAAAGCCCAGAAGAGGGCATCGTTGCTCTCGATCAGCTGGGCCGTGCCCCACCCGCCATTCGGCGTCCGGCGGTTCGACCAGATGTTGATGTGGTTCCCCTCCGTTTGGGGCCACACGACGACCACGTTCCCGCCTGCATCGATCGCCACCTCGGGATGTTCAAGTATATCGGGAGGGCGGTCGGTCAGATCGTCGTCGGTATCGATGCGCTCGGCCGTGCCCCAACCGTCGCCCGGCGTCCAGCGGTTCCACCACATGGTGAAATCTGCGACCCCGGGCTCATGGCGGCCCCACACGGCGACCGCATTCCCGCTCGGATCGATCGCTACTTGCGGAAACAAGATGTAACCGGGAGGGGCACCATCGTCGATGCGCACCGGGGTGCCCCTGCTGCTACCTGGCGTCCAGCGGTTCGACCAGACTTCGCCGTCTCGCACCCACACTGCGACCGCGTTCCCGCTGGCGTCGACCGCCAATTCGACTTGCCTCGTAGACGCCGCGGTCTCGATGGGCTCCGCCACGCCCCACATGCCGTCTGGTTCCCACGGGATCCCGCCGAAACCGCCAACGCCAGCCGTTCCGCCGCCGCCGCCCGCACCGACCGTTCCGCCGTTGCCGCAGCCTACGAAAGTCGCTGTCAGCAAGAGCGAGGTGAATAACAGTTTCATCGAAGCCATCGCCGAGGTCCCACCCCTATCAGGGTAGCCAGTTGAACCGCCGGCCGACAACATCGTGAATCGCGGCGATCGAGTACGGCGGAATTCGGTTCGCAGAGTGGGCCCAAGGGCTAAAGGCACTACCGTTGCCTTTCTCACTCGATCCACCCCTATGCAAAGTATCGCAAACCGCGGCGGCGCTGTCGTGTCTTTCTTGGGGGTCTCGCGATCCGAGACAGCGGCTTGAACTTACTATTTGCTCTGGCGCTTGTATGCGCGAATAAGCCGAAGGCGTTGAGCGCGCTCCCCAAGTGCCCAAGCGAGGACGTGAGAGACGTCCTCGCGACGCGCTTGCAGTTTTGGTGTCTGCCAAAACTATGCCTTGCCCCAACAAGTTGGGTCCCATGTTGTCCCATGTAGTCACTTTCTGTCACTCGCTGGCACTGAGAGTCACACGCTGCAGAGGAAAAAAGCGGTCGAGCACATGCAACTTAGTCGGCGGCAATACCGATAATGATCGTGTGAACGCAATCGATCTCTCTAGTTGCAAGCCACGATGACGGCGCCATGGGACGACGACGCATGGCTGAACTGTCGCAGGGCCGCGGGATTCCTCGGGCTGACGCCGTCGGGTGTCCGCTCTCTCGTCAGCCGCGGCGTCCTGACACCCGACGGTCGCGGTGCACGGCGTACTCTGATGTTTCGCCGTTCGACGCTCGACCGCTGGCTCATCGACGGGTGTCAGCGGTATGCTCCGCATCGGTACGCAACGTCCGGGACGGGAGGAGCCAATGAGCAAATCTCGGTATCCGGGAATCGAACGCCTGTCGTCGGGTCGCTATCGAGTGAGAGTGACCTGGATCGACCCGAAGACAAGCAAGAAGAAGGACCAGAAGCAAGTGATCGCCGCCGCCAACATGGCCGAAGCCAACTCCAAACGGGAGCTTCTTCGAGCCGAGTTGCTTTCGAGCGGCGCGACCCCACGACAGCGGCTTCGCCTTGGCGAATACGCGAGCTCGTGGATGCGTGGGAAGATTCCCACTCTTAAGCCCTCCACGCGGGACAAGTACGCGGGCATGCTCGACCGCCACATCTTACCTGCCTTGGGGGACTTCTACGTAGACGCCATCTCGCCGCAGGACGTGATCCTCTGGCGCGATGCCCAACACGCGAAAGCCAGCACGGTCAACTCGCGGCTGCGGGTGCTCCGGGCCTTGCTCCGGGACGCTCAGGCCGATCTCGGACTGCCCCGGGACCCCTGTGCTCGGGTGCGAACGCTTCCGGAGAACCCACCGGTCGGGAACCGGCTGAAGCCCGAAGACCTGCAGCGGGTCCTGGCCTACCTTCGCGAACACGAGCCGGACTGGTACCCGCTGTTCCTGACGATGGCGCTCACGGGCGCTCGCTTCGGCGAGGTCTCAGCGCTCCGGTGGGACGACATCGACGAGGATGCCAACGTGATCTGGATCCGGCGCTCCCAGTGGCAGGGGCGCGTGGGCACGACGAAGACCGGCAAGGTCCGAGACGTCCCTCTTCCGCCGCCACTCAAGACAGTGCTGAAGCAACACCGGCAGCGGCTCGTCAGAAAGCAGGCCCTAGGGCTCTCCGAGGGCCTGCTCTTTCCGAGTCGCGTCGGGACCCATCGACGCAATGCCTCGCTCCGAAAGCCCCTTGAGCGAGCTCTCAAAGCGGCTGGCGTTGCCGACCGCTTTACCCTCCACGGCTTTCGCCGCACCTGGAACAATTTGCTCCGGCAAGTGGCCTCGGGCGCGATCACGCGTTCGATGATCGGCCACGAGACGGAGGAAATGTTCCTGCACTACTCACACATCGAGCGCGATGAGAAGCAGAGCGCCGTCGAACGCGCGCTAGCGCTGGTCGACGGTCGCAAAGTGGAAGATCGGGTGGAAGGTTCCCAGCCTGGGGACGACGCTCGAAACGTCAGCCGTCGCCAAACCACCCGCAACGACTAGCGATTTTTGGAGCGGGAAATGGGATTCGAACCCACGACTTCAACCTTGGCAAGGTTGCACTCTACCGCTGAGTTACTCCCGCAAAAGGACCGGATTGGTAGCTCGCTGGGCCTAGCCCGTCAAGCTCTCCGCCATCGTCGGTGAAGTCGGCTCTCAACCCGAGGTCACTCGTAACGCAAACCATCTACCGGGAGCATCCGCGCCGCCCACCACGAAGGAGCGATCGTCGAGACCGTGCAGATCAGTAGGGCGATGGCGATCGTGACTAGGAACACACTAGGGCTCAAGACGACCGGCAAGTGGTCGATCAGGTACACCTTCGGGTCGAGCGGGAACTGTATACGGTCGAGATAGGCGACGATCCCGCCGCCGACTAGCACGCCGAGTAAAGTCCCGACGACGCCGACGACGATGCCCTGGACCATGAAAACCCCGAGCACGGTCGCATCGGTGGCCCCCATCGCCTTGAGAATCGCGATCTCCCGCTTCTTTTCGAGGACGATCATGATCAAGGTCGCGATCACGTTGAAGGCCGCGACGAAAATGATCGTGGCGATCACCAAGGTGAGCGCGATCTTCTGCACCTCGAGCGCGGTGAAGAGGTTGCGATTGAGCTCGGACCAATCGAGGGTATGAAAAGCGCCTCCGAGGTCTTGCTCAATGCGGCGAGCGAGCGCCTCCGAGTTGTCCAGATCGAACACGCGGAGCTCGACCCCGGTGACATTGTCGCCCTCGTCGAAGAGCTGTTGGGCCTCGTAGAGGTCGGTGTACACCAGGCCCGAGTCGTACTCTTGAAAACCGGCCTCAAACACCCCGATCACCCGGAACTCTCGCGACCGGGTGGCCGTTGCGCCGGTTCCGGAGAGCGTCATTCCAAGCGCTGCCAGGGGAGAGATCATCCGGACCCGGTCGCCCACCTCGAGGCCGAGGTCGGCGGCGAGGGTCTTTCCGACGACGACCCCAGGAAGCGCAGCGAGGGGCTCTTGGCCTGCGCCCATCGAAAGCCCCGCCTCCCACGCTGGGTCCTCGGGGAGCTCGAGCTCGTCCTCGCTGAGCTCTCCCAATATCGCCTCGACCTGCGACGGCTTGGCGACCCTGCCGAGGGACTTGCGCGCTCCTTCGCGCGCCCGGTCCTTCTCCCACACCGCGGGCGGTTTCCGAAAACGGGGACTGTCCCCTTTTTCTGATTCGGCATCTTTGAAGCTCCGGAGCCAGTCCCAGTCGTCCTCGGGGACGACGCGTGGATCGGGGGATGGCGCGGCGCCCTCGCGACGGAGGCCCTTCAAATCACCGGCAATGATCTGCTCCGGAAGGTCGAGGACGGTGCTGACGCCTTCGGGGGTGACGCCCTTGACGAGCACGACGGCGCGTCGGTCCCCCTTGGTCAACATCATCTCGTTGATCGAGAAGGGGGCGATGCCAGCGACCTCGGGCATTTCGCCGACCGATGCGAGGACCTCGGGGTAGTCGCTGAACTCACGTCCGTACTTCAGGATGAGAACATGCGCATTGACCCCGAGGACTTTGTCCCGGAACGACTCCTCGAAGCCAGTCGTGATCGACAGCACCGCCAAAAGCGCGGCAACCCCGAGGGCGACGCCGATGATCGAAATCAGGGTGATCATCGAGACCGTGGCGCGCTTCTTCGAACGGAGGTACCGAAGGCCGATCTGGAGGCTGTAGCTCACTTCCCGTCCCCTTATCACGGGGTGGGGGCAGCGGCGATCCGCGCCTGACTAGCGAACTTGCCCGACTTCAACGAACTCACTAGGGTTCATGATAATGATGCGGATTTGGTCTCTGGCGTGTAGCTTTGGGTTGTTGTTGGCCTGCCATCAGCAACAGAACGTCCGCCGTGAAGTCTGGCCGCCGTTGGAAGGGCCAAAGCGAGCCGTTACACAAACACCGGCGCCGCCGCCAAAGGTTCTCGATCCTAAGGTCGTCAAGCTGTCTGACCGGTCGACCGTGATGCAAGCGCGCCGAGCGCTCGAAAAGGGGAACGCCGACAAGGCCCGCGAGGTCGCCGAAGCCGCACTGCCGCAGGCCAGCGCCGACGACAAGGGCCGGCTGCATTGGTTGGCGGCAGAGGCGGCAACCAAAGAGGGGTACACCAACATCGCGATTGCGCACCTCGATACACTCGGCACTTTCCGTCACCCCTTGGCCCGCTGGGCACAGCTTCGACGCGCGATGCTTCTCGAACGTGTGGACCCAGAGGCTGCTGCCTCGATCGTGGCACGCTTGACCGACGACTGGGCCGGTCGCGACCAAGCAGAGTCGATCGAGGCCCGCCTGGGGCCCTCGGAAGGGACCGGCAACTTGGAGATTCGAGTGGACGGAGCGCCCCAAGTGCAGGTCGTCAAGCCGAGGGGGCGGGCCAAGCAGAGCCTCGAAAAAGGTGAGGCGTTCTACCAGGCGAAACGATACCGCGAGGCCGAACGAGTCTTCGCCCGGTTGGCGCGGAATCTAAAAGCAGGCTCGGTCGTGTGGTGTGACGTTCGCTACAAGCAAGGCCGATCGCTGCTCCAGGATCGCGAGCGGACACGTGGCGCGCCGGTCATGAGAGAGGTCGCCGATCGCTGCGGCAAGATCGCGATCGACACGCGCGCGTGGGCTCGTTACTACGCGGGCCGCGCCTACGGCCGTATCGGTCTCTGGGATGAGGCGATCCATCAGTTCGCAAAGCTCGAAAAGGAAGCCCCCGATCACCGGCTCGCCGACGACGCCAGCTACCGTGCGGCGCTTGCCGAGCTCGAAAACGGCCGAAACAAAGCAGCCCTCGAGCGATTGGCATCGATCCCGAGGCGCTACCCCGAGGGTGACATGTGGCCGCGGGCGCTCTTCGAGCTCGGTTGGATCGAGTTTCGCGACGGACGATACGAAAGGGCGCTGCGCCACTTCGAAGAACTGATCGAAAAAGGCGGCGACGAGCGCGAAGAGGGCATCACAGGTCGCGCCAACTACTGGCGCGCGCGTGCGCTTTTCTCGCTCGGGCGTCGGATCGACGCGGTCGAGGCTTATGCAGAGATCGCAGAGCGGTGGCCACTTCGATACTATGCGCAGCAGGCCCTTTGGCGCCTGCACGAAGTCTTGCCCGATCGTGCGAATCGCATTCTTGCCGAGATGCGTTCCGGCGATGGGCCTTCGCGAATGGTGTTTGCATGGCGTGACGAGTTCGAAGACCCGTCGTTCGAGCGCATGGTCGAGCTCCTGCTCGTTGGCGAAGTGACCTACGCTTCAAAAGAGATGGCGGCACTGGGTATGCTAGGCGATCAGGTCGACCCGGAGATGGCGGTGGTCGGCGCGGTGCTCCTTCAACACGCGGGGGCCGAAGCCAAGTTGAGCCGCGTGATCCGCTCGCACTTCGAAGACTTCGAAGGCTTGTTGCCGAAAGGCGAAGGCAAGTTGATCTGGGAGGCTACATACCCACAGTCCTTTTACCCACTCATCGAAAAGATCGCCGATGACCGCGGAGTTCCGCCTTCGTTCGTGAGAGCCGTCGCTCGTGAGGAGAGCTCGTTCGACCCTGAGGCCGTGTCTTGGGCAAAGGCCTACGGGCTGGTGCAGCTGATCTTGCCCACAGCGAAGCGGTTTTCCGAGGAAGCGGGTGTCAAAGCCACGCCACGAACCCTCAAGAAGCCCGACGTCAATCTGAAGATCGGTACGGCCTACATGGCGTGGTTGTGGGATCGCTTCGAGCAAAACCCGGCTCTCGTCCCGGCTGCGTACAACGCAGGTGAGGGGGCCGTCCGTCGCTGGCTCGAAGACGACTCGGCACGTTCCTTGGACGTATTCATCGAGGAGATCCCCTACGACGAAACTCGCCGCTACACACGACGCGTGCTGCAGACGTACGGGGTCTACCAATGGTTTGCCGACGAGCAGCTCCCACCCCTACCCACGGCGCTGCCCCGCACGGAGCCACAACGCTACAGCGCGGTTCGGTACTGACAGACTAAGGCGAAACCTGGGGCAGCAACGCACCGAACTCGATCGCTTTGTTGACGTCGCCATCCACTCGAAGCTTGCCTTGAACGAATGCGATCTGTGGGTCGAGGTTGCCGTGGAGGATCTGGCTCAGATGGTCGCCTCGGATCGTCAGCGTCGCGTCGGCCTTATCGGTCACGCCCTCGGTGACGCTCCGGCCGACGAGATCCACCATCCAGTTCTTTTCGCCAGCTCCAGTGATTCGAAGCTGAAACCGTCCCGTTCCGATCGGCTCTTCTTTCGGGGAGTCACGCAGCACCGACCGGATATGATCGACGAAAATCCGCATCTCTTTGGCGACTGCACCATTAGTCGACGCCTCCTCGTCACGCTTCGGCACGACCGCCGCTTCGAGCTCGTTGGCAGACTCCCGCAGGTAGCGGGCAAACTTATCGAGGTCTGGCATGACCGCGGGCGATGACGTCGGGCTGATCGAGAGCACGCCGTTGTAGCTGAGTACAGCGATGAGAAGCCCCATGCCGTCCATCACCGGAGCCATGCCCATCGTCGCCAAGAGCTTGTGCCCCGCCATGTAAAGGTCGATCTGCGGCCCGGGAACATTGGTGATCACCAAGTTGAAGAACGGGTTGTGCAACTCGGATACCTTGAAGCGCGAGTAGAGCCTGGTCATGCGGTTGGCCAAACCAAAGGGTATGAACTCGGCGATGTCCGACATTGCCCGCGCCGCGCCGGCCTTCTCGACCGCCTTCCCGCTTTTCGCGTGCGACTTGATTGCATCAAGCCGCTCGACGGGGTCTTCGATGTCGGTCCCCAGCTCGATCATCATCGCCGAAACCATGTTTCCCATCGTACCGCGTTGGTCTTCTTGTCGCGTCGACACCGGCACCATCGCAACCAGGGGCTTGAGTGGAAGCGCGCCCCGATCGACGAGGTAGCGTCGTAACGCACCGGCACAAATCGCCAACACCACGTCATTTAAGGTGCATTGGGCGGCGGTCTTGATCGCCTTGACGCGGTCGAGCTCGAGCAGCGCCGTGTTCCAGATCCGTTGGCCGGAGATCATGTGATTGAAGGGCGTGACCGGCGCGGTCATCGGAGCCGGAGGCGCATCCGCACCCTGTTTTCTTTGAGTCCTCGAAGTCGCGCGCGCTGCTTCGATTGCATCTTTGGCGACTCGGATGATCTCGCTCGGCTTACCGGCGATCTTTCGGCCGGTGTGCCTCAGCACCTCGAGCTCGTTCGGGATCGGTGGCACGTGGCGAGGCGTGGGCGCCGGAAACTTCCGAGGCTCGCGCGTCATGTCGAGCAGGATGCCGAGCATGTCCGCACCAGAGACCCCGTCGATCGCGGCATGGTGTACCTTGCTGATCAGCGCCACAGAACCTGGCGGAACCTGCGGTATATTGTCGAGCCCTTCAACGAATGTCATCTCCCAAAGCGGACGCGTGCGATCGAGCGGGACGCTGAAGATCCGAGCGGCGAGACCTCGTAGGTCCCTCCACGCGCCTGGTCGCGGCAACGCCACGTGCTGGAGCTGCATGTCGATGTTGAAGTCCGGGTCCTCCACCCAGTAAGGCTTCCCGATCCCGAAGGGCACCATCACGAGCCGCTCTTTCATCCGCGGCACCATGTGGAGACGAGCCGCCATCACGTCGCGGAAGTCGTCGAATTGAATCGATCCCTCAAACACGAGCACACTGCCGACGTGCATCGGTTGGCGCGGGGTTTCGAGGAAGAGGAAAGAGGAGTCGAGGCCAGACAGCGGGTTGAGCATCAGGCGCCTAGGCTAAACCCTGTCGGGTTGGATCTCCAGCGTTTCTCAGGACCCGTCGAAAGACTCGTCTAGGTCCTTCAAAAGGCGCTTTTGCTCGCGCGAGAGCTTTCGTGGAACCGCGACGTCGACGACACAAATCAGGTTGCCGCGGCCGCGACCATTGAGCCGCGGGACGCCGGCGCCTCGGATCACCAAGGTTTCGCCGGGTTGCGTGCCTGCCGGGACCTTCAAGGTCGTGGTGGCATCCTCGTCTTCATCGAGGAGCGGAACTTCGATCTTGGCCCCAAGCGCCACCTGGGGGTAGGTCACCGAGGGCCTGTGAATGAGGTCAAATCCCTCGCGCTCGAAGCGCTCGTCGGGCTCGACGTGCACGGTCACGTACAGGTCTCCAGGTGGACCCCCACGTGAACCCGCTTGCCCCTGCCCCGTCAGTCGAAGGCTTTGCCCGGTGTCGACGCCCCCTGGCACATTGACCTTCACGACGCGCTCGGTGTCGACCTGCCCGCTGCCTTTGCATTGCCCGCAGGCGGATTTCGCTTGAGTCCCCCGGCCATGACAGGCGGGACACGTCGTGGTCATGACAAAGGCGCCCTGTGCGCGCGCCACCTGACCCCGCCCGCCACAGGTCGCGCATCCCTCGACGACTCCCCCTTCCGCACCGGTACCATGGCATGCCTCGCAGGGAGATGGATGGGACAAATCGATTTCGGTCTTCGTGCCGAACGCTGCGTCTCGAAGCGAGAGGCTCACGTCGGTGCGGATGTCAGCGCCCCGAGTAGGCGCGTTTGGATCGCGCCGCCGTCGGCCGAAGCCGCCGAAACCAAACCCGCCACCGAAAATGTCACCGAAGATATCTTGGAACTGACTGAAGACGTCGCCGATGTCGCCAAAGCCGGGTGCGCCACCGCCCGCCAAGCCCGCATGACCGAACCGGTCATACAGTTGCCGCTTGTTGGGGTCGCTCAGGACGGCGTAAGCCTCGGCGCATGTTTTGAATCGCTCTTCGGCCTGAGGGTCGTTCGGATTCCGGTCGGGATGAAGCTCGAGCGCCTTGTCTCGGTACGCCTTCTTGAGCTCAGCGGCGCTCACCTCGCGCGATACCTCGAGCACCTCGTAATAATCTGGCTTGTCCATCACTCTCGTACCTAAACGCGCGCAGCCAACATAAACACGCTCCGGAACCGGTCAAGGTCCGGTTTTCGAAGGAAAACGGAGGGAGCGAGCCTGCGCCCTCAGTTTGTTTCGGCGTCCGCAGGGGGTCGTGCGCGGCTCAGCACGTCGTGGACAAGCGCGTCGGAGAGCCGACCTTCGCGTTGGAAGGCCCGCATGTGGAGGATCGGCTCGCCGCCGAGGTCGGCAGCGGTGCGTCCACCGATCTCTTGAACGTACTTCCGTGGCTCGAACGGAACCAAGTTGGAGCCAGGCTCGGTGTCGACCCGCTCAAGCAAGCCCATGAGGGCGTGAAGCGAGTTCATCTTCATGTACGGACAGGTCGCGCACCCGCCAGCGGTAGAGCACCCCTCCCCTGCGGCCACACCTGGGACGATGCCAAGGCCACTTTCGGGCTCTTGCGCGATCGCTTCGCTGGCAACCGGAAAGATGACTTCGGCGGAGATGCCAAAACCCCCCTCGGATGCGTAGTCTCGAAGCTTGTCTTGTACTTGGCGGACAATCGGAGTGATCATGCCCGCTTCGGTCCCTAGGATGAACCGGAGCTCGCTGCTCTCTCCCCGGGCGATCGACTCGTCGACTTTGCCGAGAATGAACGAAAGTATGTTGGAGGTGGAACCGACGACACCCTCTCCGCGTCGTTGCGCCTCGAGGCCAAGCGCGAACATCTCGCCAGGCACCTCCAGGTGCGCCGTCACGAAAGCATCGGGGTAGTGCTCCCGAACCGTATCGACGACTTCGCGTCCGAACATCGCGTGGACGATGCAAGTCCCTTGCTCGAAGTAGTGGAAGCGCGACCGCAATGCCCGAATCGATGCTCGATCGTGCTCGGGGTGAATCTCTCCAATCTGCTGATCGGTCATCTCGGACATGGCGCGGAACATTTCCGCGAGGTTCTCCCCCATGTAGGTGTCGGGCCCAAACCATACGTGACCGTCGGGAACCTGCGCCGCCGCCTGGAGCACGGTCTGGACCACGTTCGACGACGTGCAGGTGATCGTCGGCACGATAGCGTGGGCCTTGGCCTTGGTGATCAAGCTGGTGTTGATGTAGATGACGTGGAGCGAGTGCGGTGTTTCGGACGCCTCCATCAAGTAAGCACCGTACGCCTGCGCCTCTGCAGACTCGGCGAGGGAGCAACCGATCGGCTCGGTGGCGACTCGGTACACCGGGATGTCCCTGAAACCAGAAGCGTCGAGCATGGCGCGGACGTTCTCGCTCATGAAGTCGACGCCGAGAACGACGATCGTGCGCACCCCTTGCTCGGCCATCGCGATCGCGCGGTCTGCCATCGCCAGCGAATCCGATACGTGAATGTGGGGCCAGTCGCATGCTGAGAAAACGCCCTGAAGCTCCGGATCCATGTAGAAGTGAGCGACCAATCCTACGTTCTTTTCTCGGAGGAGGCGGTTGAGCTCGGCGACGAACGTCTCATCGGGCCGCAAGAATGCGGCTTGAGCCTCGGCAAAGGAGCCCTGGGGGATCAGGGCGTCGGCTGTAATTCGGAGAGAAGGGAATGCTGTGGAGGCCATCTGCGACGAGCTCCTGTATGAGAGTATACCTCCTGCCAGGCGCCTCCCATGTCAAGCGAAGCAGACCAAACGGTACCGACATCGGTCTACGTCCATTTCCCGTGGTGCGCGCGCAAGTGCCCCTACTGCGACTTCGCGACTGAGCCCGTCAAGACCCACACGATCCCGCACGAGGCCTACGCCGACGCGGTACTGCGCGAATTGAGCTCTCGAGCTGCCGACCTGCAAGAGCGCGAGCTCGTTTCGGTCTTCTTTGGTGGCGGCACCCCTTCGCTCTGGGACGCAAAGGCGCTCGAGCGCACGCTCGAGGGGATCGAGGAGGCCTTCGATAGCGTGAGCGACGACGTGGAAGTCACGGTCGAGTGCAACCCCAGCTCGCTCAGCCGTCAGCAGGCGCGCGAGCTTCACGAGGCCGGTGTCGGTCGGTTGTCGATCGGTGTCCAATCGTTGCGCGACGATCATCTGCGGTTTCTCGGACGCCTCCACGACTCGAGGCAGGCGGTGGCCGCGTTGGAAGGCGCATGCGCTGAAGTGCCCCGGGTGAGCGCCGATCTCATGTTCGGTATGCCGGGGCAACAACTGGACGCATTCGGCATGGACATCGAGCGGATCGTCGCTATCGGAGTCGGCCACGTGTCGGCTTACGCGCTCACGATCGAAGAGAAGACTCTATTCGGATCGCTTCACAAGGCCGGCAAGCTTCGTGTGGCTCCTGAAGACCGCTACGCCGATCTCTTCGAGCTGGCACAACGGCGGTTCACGGACCTCGGATGGAAGCAGTACGAAGTGTCGAACTATGCGGCGGAGGGGGAAGAGTCGCGGCACAATCTTCATTATTGGCGAGGTGGCGCTTACGTGGGGCTCGGCGCTGCCGCGGTCGGCTGCCTCGACCGCGGACCGGGAGACGCCTTTCGCTGGCGGAACGAGCCTATCCCGCAGCGATATCTCGCACACCCGACACATCGGACCGAAACCGAGAACCTCGGCCCCGACGAAATCGTGCGCGAAGCGCTCATGCTGGGACTGCGGACGGCACGAGGCACCGACTTGGTCGCGACGCAACGGCGTGCCGGCCGAGACCCGCGGGTAGGGCGTGAGCGCGATCTCGAGCTCGCCATGCAGAAGGGAGATCTCGTCCAGGATGGTGACTGGCTTCGTGTTCCGCACGATCGCTGGCTGAAACTTGACGGTATTGTCCGAGACTTGTTCTAGACTGCGAAGCGGTGAAGCTGGATTTCGAAGAAGTCGCCGTCACGGGTCTCGCAAAGTCCTACGGCCCGACGTTGGCGCTCGCGGGGGTGGACCTGAGCTTCGCGCGGGGCACGGTGACGGTCGTTCAGGGCGCGAACGGTTCTGGAAAGTCGACGCTCCTTTGGTTGCTCGCGTTGCTCGCGCACCCAACACGTGGGGACATTCGATACGGCGCATATGGAACCGACCGAACCGACGACTTGCGTGGAAGGATCGGCTTCGTCGCGCATCAGCTTCAGCTCTACCCTGGACTCAGCGGCCATGAGAACCTGGTCTTGGCGGCAAAGCTTCAAGGCATCCCCTACGCCGACAAACGCGCCACCGATCTCGGAGAAGCACTCTCGCTCTTCGAGTATTGGAACCGCCCCTTGCGGACGTACTCTCGTGGGCAAGCGCAGCGGGTTGCCATCGCGCGCGCTTTGCTGCACGAGCCGCGCCTTCTCTTGATGGACGAACCCTCGACGGGTCTCGATGTGCAGTCGGCCCAAGCGCTGCTTCGTCTGATCGAACAGGAAAAGCAGGACGGCGCTATCGTAATCGTAGTGAGCCACGAACTAGGCTTTGCGAAGAGGGTCGCCGATCAGGTGCTCCACATGGACCGAGGCAGAATCGTGGAGCGGAGCTCGTGAAGACACTACGCCCCGCATGGTTGGTCGCGCTCAAGGATCTCAGGCTCGAGCTCCGGACCAAAGAGATCCTGACGTCCACCGGGCTCTTTGCGGTGCTGGTGGTGACCCTCGGTTCGCTCGCGTTCTACACCGACCCGGTTAGCGCCCCAAACATCGCTCCGGGTGTGCTCTGGATCTCGATTCTCTTCTGCGGAATCCTCTTGATCGGTCGAAGCTGGTCCCTCGAGCGCGAGAACGACGCGATTTTCGGCATGCTGCTCGCGCCGATTCCGCGGGCATCGATCTACATCGGGAAGTCGCTCAGCGCGCTGGTTCTATTGTTCGTCGTCGAGCTGCTCCTGGTGCCGCTTTGCCTCGTGTTCTTTCAAATCGATCCGAACGACAAGCTGCTACCCCTGATCGCTCTCGTATTTCTCGGTTCGGTCGGATTCGTCGCGACGGCCACGTTGTTTTCTGCGGTGGGGATTCGGACTCGGGCTCGGGACCTGATGCTGAGTGTCTTGGTGTTTCCGCTGGTCGCACCCGCCCTTCTCGCTGCGGCCGTGGCGACCCGAGAGCTCTTTGCTGGTGCGTCCCTGCCCGAGGTGCTTGGCTGGATGCGGATCCTCGCTGCGTTCGACCTGCTCTTCATAGGCTTCGGCCTATGGGTGTCTCGTTATCTCCTCGCCGAGGCCTAGGCCTCAGCGATACGCACGGATCAGGTCGAGCGCGATGGGGCTCGCCCAATCGAAGGCACCATCGAAGCGAAGACGAACGAGCCCGCCTTTGTCGATGATCCAGGTCTCGGGGAAGAGCTTGGTACCAAATGCGTCGGTGACGACTTCCCGTTCAGCGTCGAGAAGGCTGGTGATCCTCGAGTTTTTCGGGATGATGGCCTCCACCTCCGCCCAGTTACGGTCCGTCGACACGGTAACGACCTCGACATCACCCCAATCCTTGGTGATGTCGGCGAGGAGCTCGATCGTCGGCATCTCCTGGATGCACGGACGACAGGTCACCGTCCAGAAGTTCATTACGACGACCTTTCCGCGCTGGTCGGAGAGCTTCCATTCGCCGCCGGACTGCTCGGGCAACGTGAAGTCGGGGGCGAGGAGCGATGCGCCGAGGTAATGCGGAACCCCACCCTGGCCATCCATCAGCTCCTCGAAGCGCGCGTTGCCGAGGATCGCACGAAAAGGCGCCTCGATAGCCCTCGCACGTGCATCAGCGACCGCACCCGCAAAAGCGAATACCAGGGGAAAGGCGATCGCGGCCACGATGACCGTGGCGATGAGCTCCCGTCGCGTCATCGGTGAGGCCTAGCGCTTTTCCAAGCCGAGCGAAAGTGGATCCGGGACCTCGGGCGGACGGACTTTCTGCGCCCCGATTTGCAGGTATACGCCGTCGTCGTCTTCGCCCACGACGTCTGACATCTTACTGACCGCATGATTGTCAAACCGGGCCGGGCATCGCCCCTCCCGAACCGTACACCACAGCGCACCTTCGGGCCCCTGTCGAAGCGACTCCGGGTCGAGCGTTTCGTCGAGTCCGCCCGACAGGTGAAGGGTGACTTGGTCATTTGTCGTGCTGACGTCTTTGACGAAGTACGCGGGGCCTTCAATTTCGACATAGGCCCAGTTGATCGAGTTGCTGAGGCAGAAACGTCCGTCCTCTGCGCGATCGACCCAACCATCGAATGAACGGGCCAAGTTTGGGTGATCGATGCGATCCTCACCATTGAACCAACGACCCCTCGCATCGCGGCGAATCTGCGTTTCGCGCGTACGTCCCTGAAGAAACTGTGCAGGGTCGTTGCCCATGAAGAAACGGGTACCAGAAATCCGACGCAGGGTCGATCCTGCTATGCTCCCACCGGATGGCGAAGAAGAGTCGAAAGCTGGTGGTGGTATCGAACCGGGGCCCTTATCGTCACGAAGCGACGCGCGGCAAAGAGCGTTGGGTTCGCTCGGCGGGCGGTCTGGTCGCCGCGCTCGACCCTGTGCTGCAAAAGCGCGGCGGTGTGTGGGTCAGCGCGAAGCAAGCCAAAGACTTCGACGCGATCACGGTGCCCGCGCCTCAGCTCGAGTACGATCTCGCGCACATCGCGCTCAAGCGCTCCGAGGAACGGGGCTTTTACGAGGGCGTTTCAAACGCGGTGCTCTGGCCGCTGCTTCATGGCTTCCGGCCGACGATTCGCGTAGGCAGCGCGCCATGGGCCAGTTATGTCAGCGCCAATCGCGAGTTCGCCGACGTCACGCTCTCGACTAGCAACCCATCCGACCTGATCTGGGTGCAGGACTACCACTTGATGCTCGTCCCGGGCTTCATTCGCGCCAAGCGCCCGAAGGCACGCGTCGGCTGGTTCTGCCACATACCCTGGCCGTCGCCCGACACGTTCGGCATCCTTCCCTGGCGCGAAGAGATCCTCGAAGGGTTGCTCGGCGCGGACCTTCTCGGCTTTCACCTTCCCGAGTACGCCGAGCATTTTCGCCATTGTGTTGAGCGATTCACGCCGCATCGGATTTCTCGAAATACGATTCGACATCACAGCCGCACGGTGAAGACCATCGCTGCGCCGATCGGAGTACCGATACACGACCTCGAGGCGCTTGCGATCGAACCGGATGTCGAACGTGAGGTCGGCAGGATTCGTCAGACGATGGGCAACCGCCAGTTGATCCTCAGTGTGGATCGACTCGACTACACCAAGGGGATCCCCGAACGTCTAGCCGCCTTCGAGGGCTTGCTTCGTCGGGAGCGCTCGGCGCGGAAGCGGTACGCACTAATCCAGATCATGGTCCCCAGTCGTACCGATGTGAAGGCGTATGCCGATCTCAAAGAAGAAATCGACCGAATGGTAGGCGACATCAACGGACGGTACTCTGAGACGGGCCGCATTCCGATCCACTATCTCTATCGCAACCTGGGTCAGCGGGCGCTTTTCGCGCATTATCGCGCGGCGGACGTCGCCTGGGTCACGCCGCTTCGTGACGGCATGAACTTGGTCGCGCACGAGTACGCCGCCGCCCGGACCGACGAGGAGGGTGTGCTCGTGTTGAGCGAGTTCGCGGGTGCTGCCAAGCACCTCGAGGCTGCCGTGCTGGTGAATCCCTACGACGTCGGAGCGATGACCGACGCCGTGTACCGCGCGCTCCACATGAAGCGCGCCGAAATACGCAAGCGCATGAGAGCGTTGCGGGCGGAGGTCAGGCGGCTCGATGTTCATCGTTGGGCGGACAAACACATTGCTGAGTTGGAGGGAGTTTGAGTCTCGTCGACGACCTGGTGGCCCTCGATCGCCCACTTCTGGTAGCCCTGGACGTCGACGGCACCCTCGCTCCCATCGTTCGAGACCCCGACGAGGCTATGATTCCGCCACAAACGCTGGAACTTCTGAAGGTGCTCGCCTCGGCATCCACGGTGGAGGTAGCCCTGATCACCGGTCGCGACCTCGAGTCCCTCTCACGCATGGAACGGCTCGATGGAATCTGGCGCGGCGTGGAGCATGGCGGCCTCGTGCTCGGCCCAAGCGAACAACCTCGAGAGCGAAAGCTCGCCGAGGAGCACGAGCTTGCGCTTGCACGTTTCAGAGAGTGGGTGCGTGACCACGCCGAAGATGCGTTCGTCGAGTACAAGCCACGAGCTGTCGCGGTGCACGTGCGCGCAATCGCGGAAACCGACCCCGACCGAGCCAACAGGCTCCTCGACGAGGCGGAGGAGCTCGCCACCAGATTGGGGCTACACGTGCGAAAAGGGCGCTGTGTCCGAGAAGCCGAGGCGCTCTCATTCGACAAGGGCGAGGCGCTACGGCAGATCTTCGAGCGCAGCGGAGCGCGAAGTGTATTCTTCGCCGGCGATGACGTAACCGATGTCCCCGCGATCGAGTTTGCAAACAACCACGGCATCGGCGCATTCGTTCTTTCAGCTGAGAAGCCGAAGCCCCCGAGCGAGTCGATGGTCGTGATCGAGAGCGCGAGCGAGGTCGCCCAACTGCTTGCGGAACTTTCGCATCGCCTCGTCTGACCGGTGGTGGGCCCAACCAACATCCCGTGGTAGAGCCGGGTATGCTCGAAAGAGAGCTTCGAGAAGCGGTGCGCATCGCGAGGCGGGCGGGCGTCATCGTCCTAGACGTCTACGCGACGGACTTCAGCGTCGCATACAAGACCAAGTCCGATCCTGTGACCGAGGCCGACACACGCGCCAACACGTACATCGTCAAGGAGCTGCGCAACGCCTTCCCCACCGATGGAGTGGTGGCTGAGGAGACCGAAGACAAGAGCGATGGGCTTCGCGGAGGTCGATGTTGGTATGTAGATCCGCTCGATGGCACCAAAGAGTTCATCGCCAAAAACGGGGAATTCGCCGTGATGCTGGGCTTAGCGGTCGACGGCGTGTCCACGCTCGGAGTCGTTTACCAGCCCGAGCACGACAAGCTCTACGCCGGCGTGGTGGGCGCCGGAGCGTATCTCGAACAACGTGGTGAGCGAAGGGAGCTGCTGGTAAGCAACGTCGATGACCCTCGGGATCTCGAGCTCGTGGTTTCGCGCTCGCATCGTGGCAAGAGGATCGACGAGGTGATGAAGAAGCTCGGCATCACGCAAGAAACGAGAAGCGGCTCGGTCGGGCTCAAGATCGGTCTCATTGCGGAGCAGCGGGCAGATTTGTATGTTCACATGTCGAGCAAATCGAGCCAGTGGGATGCATGCGGCCCCGAGGCGGTCTTGAAGGCTGCGGGCGGGCGCTTTAGCGATCTCGACGGTCGCGCTTATCGGTATGGTGGCATCGACATGCGAAACGACCGCGGCATATTGGCCTGCAATGCAGCTGCGTATGATGCCGTCTTGCCGGTCGTACGCCAGGTTGCTCGACGAGTTGGCTTGATCGAAGGGGAGTGAGGATTGGCACCGGTCGATTGGGAAGACGCTTGGAAAAAACGTGTCACGCCTTGGGATGAGGGGCAGTCCCCACCCGCGCTCCAACGCTTGCTGGCTGAAGGGCGCGTCCCCTCGGGGCGAATCTTTGTACCCGGTTGTGGTGCGGGCTACGATCTCGCCACCCTAGCCGACAGCGATCGCGAGGTGATAGGTCTGGACGTTTCGAGCGAGGCACGGGCCACGTTCGCGGAGAGCTACAAAGACCTTCCCGGTAGGGTCACCTACGAAGTGGGCGATTTCTTCGAGTATCACCCAACCCATCCCTTCGACTTCGTTTGGGACTACACCTTCTTCTGCGCGCTCGACCCAGGAGAACGAGAGGTGTGGGCTCGAATCATGTCGCGCTTGGTGAAGCCGAATGGTCTGCTCGCTACCCTGCTCTTTCCGTACGTGGATCCGATTCCTGCCGATGCGTCGGGCCCTCCGTGGCCTGTCAACACCGACCTGGTCCGAGGACTGATCGCGGACGGATTCGAGCTGCTGGAAGTGACCGAAGCCGAGCAAACACACCCCGGACGAGAGGGCAAAGAACGCCTTGCCCTATGGCGCCGTAAAGGGCGCGACTAGTAAGGATCGGGCAACGGAACCACCGACGAGCGCCATCTCACCTCGGAAAATCCGATGCGGTAGAGGGCGGTGGCGCCCTCTCTTGGAACGCCGACCCAAATCTGGGTGGAGCCGATCGGGAAGTCGGATCGAACCATGGGATCCCGCGTGCCATTCCGGTCGTCGTTGCAAACCACGCTCCCATCGGGTTTGCGGACGACCAGCGACACATCCTCGCGGGAACGCCCGAGCACGTGAAGCCGAAGGAAGGCGGTGTCGGTGGCGAGAACGTAGTCGGGAATCTCGCCGATCCACCCGGTGCACCTTCGGTGAATCGAGCGCGCCGGCACTTCACCGAGGGCGGTCCCCTCGATCACGCGCGGATCGGGATTGAACCCGGCGTGCAGATGCACGACCCCAAAACGCGAAGGCGAGTCCGAGTACGGATCGGCCGGGCCTGTCGCAGGAAGCTCCGCCGGCACCTCGGGCACGCCGTCCTTCTCGGTGCACGCTGCGAGTCCCAACACCCAGAGTGCGACCGTCCAACCCGAAATCGCAGAAGAAGCGCTCAACCTGTGACGTCTGGATTTGGGCTGCCCGGGGGTATGCTGTCGTGGGCCGCACCCTTGATGACTTTTTGCGCTAGTGTCGCGAGGCTGCGCGCGCCGCTCTTCTTCAAGAGTGAGCGGATTTGGGCCTTGACCGTGTTCTCGGCGACGCCGAGCTCCTCCGCCAGCTCTTTTCGGGACAGCCCATCGACCGAGAGGGTCAAGAGCTCGGTCTCTCGCCGAGTGAGCTTGAGCTGCCGAGACAGGTGCTCGATCCGCTGGCCGATCGCCGCATCGTCGACCCGCTCTTGCGCCAACGCCCGCTGAATGAATGGATTCAAGTTGTCGGCCGAGGCGGGCTTGCACACGTATTCGCCGCGCATCGTCTGAACTTTGTTGACCACATCACGATTCAGCTCGCCGGTGAGCACCAGAACTGGGAGTGCCCCGTGAACCTGGCGAATTTCGGCCAGAAGGTCCAAGCCGTATCCGTCCGGCAGGATCAAATCGAGCACGACGCCCGTCCATTCGCCCTGGTTTCGCAGTTTGTCGCGGGCAGCCGCCATGTTGTGAACGACTTCGACCGGCCCGTGACGGCCGAAAGTACGAGCGAGAGTACGAGCAAGCGTAGGCTCGTCCTCGACGATCAAAAACCCTCCCGGCATCCGGCGTAAGCTACCCCAGTTGACCCCTTCGGTGGTACCGATTCCGGCTAGTCGAGGGGCTTTTTTAACCCCGTTAGCAGGGAAGGCGCGACCGTAGACGGATTTCAATCCAGTAATTTCAACAGCTTAGCTTGCTACTCCCTCTGGGGGAGCGTTTGGGGCCGCGGTCATCCTGCGGGCGAGCAATTCCCAGTCACTTGACGAGGGCGTTCGGCGGCCGTTGAATGAATGGGCAATGTACGCGGTGGTGATCACCGATGAGGGGGGCGTACGGCGACGGCTCGATTTTTCGAAGCCGGAAGTGACCGTCGGGCGCGTTCAAGGAAACGACATCGTCTTGGCCAAACGCAATGTGTCCAAGCAGCATGCACGCTTGTCTCTTGCAGGTGAAAAAGCGGTCGTAGTCGACCTAAACAGCACGAACGGAACATGGGTCAACGGTCGCAAGATCACCTCACCCCATCCTTTGAAATCGGGCGACAAGATCTACATCGCCAACTTCATCATCACGCTCGAACCGGACGAAGATGATCAACCCGGGAGCTCGGCACAAAGCAGTTTGTCGGAACCGCCTCCCCTGCCGGCTGAATCGTCGATGCCACTCAACGCGTCAATCCCGATCAAGTCTTCGATACCGGTCAGAACTTCGATGCCGTTGAGAGCATCCAGAGCCTCGAGAGCTAGGAGTGGCCAACCAAACGACATCTTGAAAACCAGCTTGCCCCCGCGCATCGAACGCAGACAAACCGACGAGGCCGTGCTTTCGAAAAAGAGTGAGCCGACGGGCGAACCTGCTGCCGAGCTGATGTCCCGGCTAGGAGAGCGAATCGACGTCGAAGGCGCGGACCCCGCACTGATGAAGGACCAAGAGCGTTGGTCCGCGGCGCGCGCGGCAATCGCAGAAACGTTTCTTTCGATGCAGACCGATGGATCCGTCAACGCGGAAGTCGACATGCGCGAGGTCGCGCATATTGCGCTGCATGAAGCGGTAGGCCTCGGCGCCCTCGATGACGTGCTATCGAACGAGGCGGTTCAAATGGTCGTCGTGAACGGACCGAACCGTGTGCTCATCGATACCGGCGCAGGCATTCGATCGACGGCGTTGTTGTTCTCGTCATCTCGTGCACTGCAAGTCGTAGCCCGCCGGCTCGCTGCCCAGACCGGTCGCGCGCTCGAAGACCAGCCGGTCTTTCACGGTCGCTTGTCGTTTGGCCCGCGGGTGACGATCCTGCAAGCCCCGCTGGTAGCCAATGGCCCCGTGATCGAGATCCGAGTCGGCCGCGCCGTGTCGCTCGACAAGCTCGCCGAAGAAGGGTGGATGAGCACGGACGCAGCAGCATACCTGACAAAGGCCATCGCCGAATGCCGCAATATCGTCGTAGTCGGCCCTCAGGGGTCCGGAGTCACCACCTTGCTATCCGCCATGGCGCAACAACTTCCCGAGGAGGAGAACACCGTCGTCATCGAAGCGATTCCCGACCTCGATGTCGATCGCAAGAAAGTGATCGCGCTTACCGCAGCGGAGGCCGGTATGTCGATGGTAGAGACGATCACGCAGGGCGCGCGCCTACGCGCCGACCACGTCATCATGAACGACCTCACCGGGGCCGATTCGATAGCCGCACTTTCCGCCGTGAGCGGACGCGACCCCGGGCATCTCCTCGGCGTCCACTGCTCGAGTACCAAAGACGCAATCGAAGGCTTGGTGTTGGCGGCCAGCTGTGGTGGCGCGAATCGACCTTGCATCGCGGAGCTGGTCGGAAGCACCGTTCATGCGGTCGTCGCAGTCGAGCGTGGGTCCGATGGCAGCCGAGTGACGGCGATTCACGAAGTCGAAGGCCACGAGGGCGGCGACGTGAGCTATCAATCGGTGCCCTTCTAAGCCCCCTTGCTCATCACGGCGCGCGGCGTCGCGCTGACGCCGGGGGCGGGATAGGCAGGTCGCGCGAAATAGTAGCCTTGGCCAAAGTTGGCACCACAGTCGACCACCACTTTCATCTCCGTCTCTTGCTCGATGCCTTCGGCAACGACGCGTGCACCGAGCTCGTGACAAAGCCGAACGATGTGCCGCACGAGCACCTGAGCGCGACGGTCATCCGCGAGGTCTGCAATCAGCGTTCGATCGAGCTTCACAATCTCGGGCTTGAGGTCGGCGATGTACTTGAGGTTGGAATAGCCAGCGCCGAGGTCGTCGACCGCCAGCGAAACGCCCTTGCCTCGGATCTCGCGAAGGACGCTGTGACAGTATGCGAAGTGAGTCAGTGGAACCGACTCAGTGACCTCGAGATAAATCGGTTGATCATGCGTGAAGATCGGGTCATCGGGCTGGACCAGCCATGACTCGTCGAACTCGTTCGGATGCACGTTGAGAAACAGCGGCGCGTTGCCGCAGTTCGCCGTGGCGATCTCGCGGATCGCGCGCCCGAGTGCGCCGACGCAACGGCTACTGATCGCCTCGTCGAAGAGCTTGGGGGGGTTGATCCAGTGCGGTGAATCGCTCCGAACGAGGGCTTCATAGGCGAAAGGCTCCATGGTGGTGAGAGAGACGATCGGCTGGTAGACCACGCTCAGCTCGCCGCGTGTCAGCACGTTGGGCAGCCCCTTGACGCCTCTCACTCGCGGGATTCCCGAGCGTCGTGCGTGGATGCCTTTCAACCAGTTACGAAAGTTCGTCACAAATATCCCAACACGGTAAGTTTACACGATTACAACCGTAGATTGGTATCCCTAATCAGGGATAGCCAACCTTTCCTTCGGCCGACCTAGCGCGCCGTGGGGGCCTCTGGTATGCCGCGCAGCCATGAGCAAGGTAGGTTCGATCGGCCCCGCGGAAGTCAGCCCCATCGGCACCACCTTAGAGCGACATCTTCTCGACCGCCAGCGTCGGATGCCCGAGGCTACAGGCGATTTCACCGGGCTCTTCCAGCAGATCACGCTCGCGTCGAAAATCATCGCCAGCAGGGTGAGCAAGGCCGGGCTTTCGGGAATCCTCGGCTTGACTGGCAAGACCAATGTCCAGGGCGAGGCGGTCCAGAAGCTCGACATGTTCGCCAACAACACGATCGTCAACACGGTCGAGGCCGGTGGCCATGTCTGCGTGATGGGAAGCGAGGAGATCGCGCAGCCGATCCCCGTCCCGATCCAGTACCCGCAGGGGAAGTACGTTCTGCAGTTCGACCCGCTCGACGGCTCTGGGAACATCGACATCAATGCCTCGATCGGGACGATCTTTTCGATTCATCGACGCATCAGCCCCGATGGCACGCCAGGCACGCTCGAGGATCTCCTGCAACCTGGGCGTGACATCATCGCTGCGGGCTACATCGTCTATGGCTCCTCGAACATGCTGGTCTACTCGACTGGCGTGGGCGTTGACGGCTTCACCTATGACCCAGGTGTCGGCGAGTTTTTCCTGTCGCACCCCAATATTCGCATTCCCAAGCGCGGCGGAATCTATTCGATCAACGAGGGCAACTACCACAACTGGGACGACCGCATTCAGAACTGGGTCGACTGGATCAAGACGCCAAGCAAGAACAGGCAGGCCTACCGGTTACGATACATCGGGGCGATGGTCGCCGATCTGCACCGGACCCTGTTGCGAGGAGGGATCTTCGCTTACCCGGAGGATGTGAAAAACCGCAAAGGAAAGCTTCGCCTTCTCTATGAGGCCAATCCGATGGCGTTCTTGGTGGAAGCAGCAGGCGGAGCCGCGTCGGATGGCGAGGACCGCATTCTAGACATCCAGCCAAAGAAGCTTCACCAACGCACCCCGGTGTTCATGGGAAGCCCATCGGACGTCGCAGATGTGCTTCGCTTCGTCCGGGGCCAAGACCATGGGCCGCCTACAGCTTAGGCGTCATCGTGAAGGGGACCGAAGTGCGAACACATCCTCCTTCGGGCTTCGGAAATTTCCAGGTTCGCGCCACCCGTTTCACGCACGTACTGACCTGGGCATCGCGCAAAGACCCCGACACCGAAACTTTTCTCACAGAACCGGATGGTGCAATCGTCAATAGCACCGTCATCTGACCCTGAAGCAGGTTGTTGTCCTTGAGACGGCGCTCGTAGCAAGTCTGAACCTGTTTCCGAGGCGGACCATTGATGACGACGCGGATCTGTGCAGCGTCGAGAACGCCGCTACACTCGACGAGCTCTCGAGATCGCTCGCGCTTGGCCACGTCGACTTCGCCCTCGTCCGGCTCCCCCGCATCTTCTTCCGGAATCTCGATCTCGGTGGTGAACTGCTCCCGAGTTGGGGGAACGGGTGCCGGGAGCTCAGCTTTGGACTCGGGTGCCTTAGTCCTCTGGGTGCACAGCCAAAACCCGCCGATCGCTAGCAGACAAATCAGCAGCAGGATCCCGTACTTACCCTTGTTGGTCTTCAGCGGCGGTAGGCTCGAACCTTGGACCACATCCCCTCACTTGCCCGCGTCGGGGCCGTTTCTCGGACACGCCGCGGAGTTTAGATTCCCCACGGGATCTAGCAAACTCCCGAAAAGCCCCGGCCGGCTGGAAACCCCAGTTTGCCGTTCCTCACCCTCTCCTCTATGGTTCGGCCTCTTTAAACGGCAATCGGTGATGGCGGACAAGCTCAAAGGGTTCTTTCTCGTCCTTCTCGTGGTGCTGCTCTCGGCGGTGTTTGCTCTTCAATTCGGGGGCGGACAAGCGGAAGGTTGCACTGCCGGGGGGTCGACCTACCTCGCTCGTGTATACGACAAGACCCTCAGCCGAGGCGACTTCGAGGCGGCATATGCGATAGGCAACTTTGGACGACTGCCTGAGGAAACTCAAAAGGCAATGGCGTTGCCACAGTTGGTTCTCAACGGATTGATCGACCGCACATTGTTGGCCCGGCAGGCCCGCAAGGTCGGGTTCGAGGTCGGTGCGGATGAAGTGATGGAGCGCTTCGTCAATGACGGCATCATTCTGTTGTCCCTCGGTGTCGATGCGCCTCCCGAGGTGCCGCAGGGTGAGATTCCCGTGTCTTTTGCCGACAAAGAGGGGAAGTTCAACGCAGAGCTTGCGAAACGGTACATCGAGAACGGCCTTCGTAGAAGCGTGGGCGAGTTCGCGGAGGGACAGGTCGACGAATACCTAGCCGCGAAGATGCGCGAGTTGGTGGCCTCGACAGTCAATGTGAGCGACGCGGAAGCATGGGATGACTACGTGCGCGAGAACGACAAGGCGAAGCTGCAGTATGTCCGCTTCTCGCCGGCGTATTACAGCAAAGAGCAGCCGGACACCTCGAAAGCAGCGCTCGAAGATTGGATCGCCGACAACGACGAGCGCCTCGAAAAAGAGTATCAGGCCAACAAGTACCGCTACACGAATTTGGACAAGCAAGTCCGCTCACGGCACATCTTGGTCAAGACCGGATCGTACATCTCCGAAGAACAGAAGGCCGAGGCCAAGATGAAGGCCGACGCGTTGCGCAAGCGCGCGATCACAGGCGAGGATTTCTCGACTCTGGCTCGCCGGAACAGCGAGGATCAGATCACGGGCCCCAAGGGGGGCGACCTCGGATACCAGCCGAAAGGCACCATGCCTGAAGGCTACGACCAAGCTGTCTTTGCGATGCAAGTCGGAGAGATCTCGGAAGTCGTCGAGACCGAGTTTGGCTACCACATCATCAAGGTGATCGGCATTCGAGAAGGAGACGTCCCCAAAGAAGAGGCCAAGCGTGAGCTTGCCGAGGATCTATACCGAAGGGCTCTGATCCAATCTCGCGCGGAAGAAGCGGCGGCTGCGACGCTCGCCCTCTGGAAGAGCTCTGACGAACGGGTGGTGCGAAACAAGCTGGCCGCCGATGGCAAGAAGACCCCAGAGTCCACACTGACGCCTACTCTCTTGGAGACGGATGAGTTCGGACGGAGCGATGCTCCGTTGATCGGTTTGCCAACGAGCGCGCTGCTCGACGCCGTGTTTGCGGTGCCCGAGGGGGAAGAATTCCCCTCCGAGCCCGTACAGGTCGGACGCGAGTGGATCGTCTTCCGGATCATCGATAGACAGCGTCCGGACGAAGCAGCGTTCACCGACGACCTCCGCGACTCGACACGCGAAGTCCTTCGTACACTCAAGAAGAAGGAGACGGTAGACCTCTACATCCGAAAGCTCCGCGACCAAGCGGCCGCCGACCAAGCTTTGCGAATCAACCCGCTCCCGACGCAGGATGGCAACAGGTAACGGAGTGAGCCTTCCCGAGCTGCCGTGTGCGTCGATGACGCTTTCAAACGGCCTCCGGGTTCGCCTCATCCCTTTGCCGCATTTGCAGTCCGCGACGATTTCTTGCTTCCTGCGAGTCGGATCGCGCTACGAAACTCTGGAAACGAACGGACTGAGTCACTTTCTCGAGCACATGCTCTACCGCGGGACGGAACGACACCCCGCGGCGCACGACCTCAGCCTCGCGATCGAAAGGCTTGGCGGCACGCTCGACGCCGCGACCCACGTCGATTTCACGAGCTATGACCTGACACTGCCGAGGGAAACGATCGCCCGAGGGACCGAGCTTCTCGCGGAGGTGCTTGGGCAACCCTTGCTGACCCACATGGGCACTGAGAAGCAGATCATCCGAGAAGAGATCCTCGAGGACTTGAACGAAAGTGGTGAGCAGATCGACATCGATAACGTCTCACGCCGGTTGCTCTATCGAGATCACCCACTCGGGTTCTCGATCGCGGGTCCGTTGGAGAACCTCGAGCGCTTCGCGACAGATGATCTCCAGCGCCACCACCGACATCACTACACCGGGCCGAACTCCGTGGTGTGCATCGCGGGCGCGTTTGACGAAGAACGCTTGGTGGATGCGATTGGGAAGTGCTTCGAAGGGATGCGGGAAGGTGGACCCGTCGAGCCTGCGCCGAGGGTCCAAAATGGAGATCAGAGGCGCTTTGATTACGTCCGTGAACCCGGTAGCCAGACCGAAGTGCAGCTTTCGTTTCATACGCCAGGGGTGAAGAGCCCCTTGGCACCGGTGTTCTTGCTCCTCGACCGGGTCCTAGACGACGGTCTGAGCACGCGGGTCCACCGGATAATCTGCGAAGAACGCGGTTTGGCGTACGACGCATTTGCTGGAAACGACACCTTCGAAGACTGCGGCGTCTTCGATTTCGGGGCGTCGGTCGAGCACAAGAAGGCGCCGTTGCTCGTTGAGACCATGCTCGCATTGATCCGTGAGCTCCAAGAGTCGGGTCCCACCGAAGAAGAGGTCGAGAAGGCAAAACGGAGATACCTGTGGGACCTGCAAACCGTTCGGGACGATCCAGAGGACGCCGTCGATTTCGTGGGCACGAGCGTTCTTTTCGGGATTCCCGAGCAGATATCGACGATCGCGCACCAGGTCACAGCTGTGACCGGCGATGACATTCAAGGGGCTGCCCAGAAGTACCTAGACCCCGAACGCGCCTACCTGACCTGCGTCGGCATGCTCGACGATGAGCTCCTCTCGGCAGTCCAGGGGTTGGTCCGCGCCTAACCCTCGAGGTTTACCCAGTGGGCTTCGCCCGAAGGCCCCCACTCCTTCTTCCACAAGGGGACCGTCTCTTTGATGCGATCGATCGCCTTACGGCAGGCAGCGAATGCCTCCTCTCGGTGCGCAGCGCTCGCTGCCACGCAAACTGCGATGTCTCCAATTGCAAGCGTTCCAACCCGGTGAACCGCCGCAAGCCGCACCCCCGCATGCTCCGCGTCGACGCCTTCGAGGACCCGTTCCATCTCCTTGAGCGCGAGGCTCTCGTGGGCCTCATAATCGAGGCGAGCGACCTCTTTGCCTTCGGCGTTGTCGCGAACCACGCCCGTGAAAATGCAGATCGCACCCGCCCCGCTGTGTGCAACCGCGTTTCGCACCTCGTCGAGAGAGACGTCATCATCGCTGACCCGGCAGAGGGCAACAGGAGCTCCACCGGCGACGGGCGGCAGCAGGTCGACGCGGTCTCCATCACGGATCTCCTGGGAATCGTCGACGAAATCTCCATTGACGGCGAGGCGCATACGCTCGAGGAAGGCCGCGATCGACGGATAACGCTCCGCTACAGCCCGACGAAAATCCCTCTGCGCGACCGCTGAAGCTGGGAATTCGAAGGTCGCGGCCTCACAGCCTGCGAGCTCACGCGCGGCAGCATAGTAGTGGACATGAACCTTCATCGACGCTCGACAAGCGTAGCAGGCGTTGGAAGTGCGTCAGCTCGGCGTTCGGGTGCCATGCTAGGATGCTGGCGTGACGGAGTCAGGCGTGAAGTTGGTGCTGTGGGCGGTCGCAGCAAGTTTGACCGGCGCGATGTTGGCCATCCCCCAGCCTGTCGATCCATGGGAGATGCCGAGCTTGGTCCTGAACCGAAAGGCCGTCGCGGAGCAGATGAGGCGAAACGAGGCGCTCGCCGCGACTCTCTCGGACGGTGAGGAAGTCGATCGTCTTCGGGCGCTCTTCATCGGTCACGGGCTGGCGGAGGTCAACCCACCCTACGCGAAGGTCGATTACGACACTCGGCAGGCGAACATCTATCGCGCCATCAAGGCACTCGCGGAAGCGCAAGGCCCCGAAGCCTTCGGCGCGATGCGAGCACGTGCCATCGATGACTTCATGCATCTCTTTGGCGACGGCAGGGGCAAGCTCGACACCGAAGACGACATCGGCGCGGTCGGCGGGTTTCGAGAGATTCTCGGAAGATACGGGGCGATCTATCAGGAGGTCTTGATTGCGCCTGAGATGACGGTGCGGGCGTTGTACAAGGCGCGATGGAATTTGATCCACCGCATGCAAGCAACCAATGGTTTTTCCGAGATCGAGCTCCAAGCGTACTGGGGCTGGCTCGCGCTCCACGGATGGGGGGTGCCATTGGGGGAGCGTCGAGACGCTCTCGTTGCATATCGGGATGCTGGAGGCGCGAACGCAAAAGAAGCTTCGGCGCTCTTCGATCTGCTCGAGCAGCGACCCGAAAAGGCAGCCAAGCTGTTGGAGGCGCTTTACGTAGAAAGTCGGGAGCTCAGGCTGCGGAATCTGGCGCTCGGGGCGTTCCACGCCGCAAGGGCCGTGCAACGATGACGCGACCGACGTAGTGGACAGGAGAATCTGCATCTCGTAGCCTGGAGGTTCGGAATTAGCGGAAAAAGATCGAAACTCCCGTGAAAGTCGACCTCAGGAAGAGCCTCTTCATTTTACCCAATCTGTTCACGCTCGGAAGCGTGCTCTGCGGATACTACGCGATCCTGATCTGCTCGGATCAACCAACCGGCGACGACCTCTACCGAGCGGCCCTGTTGATCATCTTCGCGCTATTCTTCGACACGATCGACGGCCGGGTCGCACGGTTGACGCGCACACAGACTGCGATCGGCGTGCAGCTGGATTCGCTTGCCGACGTGATCTCCTTCGGCGTTGCGCCAGCAATTCTGGTCTACCATTGGTCACTCGCAGAGATGGGGACCGCCGGCATGCTCGTAGGCTTCGTCTTCGTCGGAAGCGGCGCGATCCGCCTCGCGCGCTTCAACGTGACCTCGACGGGAGACGACGGACAGCCGCACACACCAGGAAAGTACACCCAGGGCCTGCCTATTCCGGCGGCGGCCGCAATCCTGATTTCGATTGTCGTCGCCAACACGTTGACCGGGAAGCTCCCATTCTCGCCGATCATCATTTCGGCCTTGGTGGTGACTTTGTCGGTGTTCATGCTGAGCTCGATGCCGTTTCGTTCCTTCAAGGACTTGCGGCTTTCATGGCGAACGGTGCTCTTCATTTCGATGGCGCTCGCCGTGACGGTGTGGATCGCGTTGCGCTACCACCCATCAATGGCCCTTGTCTGGCTGCTATCGGCTTACGTGGTGATCGGGATCGTCGAGAGCCTGTTCGCGTTGATGGCGCGGGCTCGCGGGGCGGTAAGCAAAGCCGGCCAGGGCTCGCTCTAGACGGTCACCTCTTTCGCCTGTTTTGGTACACCGAAATGATGGGCACACCGTCATAGGTCAGGACGTGCACAGGCTGGACGTCATCGAACGCCATCCACGCTTGAAAATCGACTTCATTGAAATGGGGCTCGTGGTGCACGAGCACAAGGTCGGCCTCCGCCATCGAACGCACGGGACGGATATTGCTTGGAAGGCGTCGATCGGCTTGCATCATCCGCCAGGCGCCCCAGGTCGTATCGCATGTCCACACGGTGCCGCCGTCGGGAAGGGTTTCGACGATCCAATCTGCGAGGCTCCCCGTCGTGAAGCCCCAAAACTGACGGTTCATCCCGAGGTCGGCGGCGCCCGCAACGCCGCCTGCGATCGGCGTGTAGTGCGATAGACCGAATGGATGGCTGTGTGTGGTTTGGACGAGCCCAGGTGCGAGGAACAGGGCAGCAAACGTCCAGGCCGGCCACCGCCGTTCGGTCGAAAGGGGACCGCGGGCGAGATCAGTGACAGCCACGAAGCCCCAACCGGCGAACAAGGCAAGGAAGGGATAGGCGGTGATCCAGTGCTTGGTACCCCCGAAGATAGGCGACGAGGGAAGCGCAATTGCGAGCAATGGGGCGGCTAGGCAGCCCAGCCACAGTACGTCCGCCCTGGTGTCGGTTGGATCGCCGCGGCGAGTTCTCCAAGGCGGGGCCAATGCTGCACGGCGATGGACGAGACCGATCAGTGCCAGAACCAGGATGGTGAGCGGCACGGTGAACAAAGTCATGATGAACGGCACCGAGATCGGAAGCGGCGGTTCGAAGTAGCTCACCCCGAGATACTCGTAGGTGTAATGTACGTGACTGAGGTGAAATTGCGCGTATGCCAACAGCCGGCTCGCCGTGTGGTGCCAGACCCACGGCCAGGTCGCGATCAGCACGATCGGCCCGATGACGAGCATCGATGGCAACCATGCGAGCGTGGGACGATCGAGGCGGTCGGCTAGGGCATATTGTCGCCGCACCCAGAGATAATGAATGAGAAAGATGCCCGGAAGGATCCAGCTGTTGTGCTTGGTCGCGAGAGCAAGGCCGAAAGCGAGCCCGGTCAACAACGCCCATTTGCTGTCGGAAAGGGTCCGCCAGTACGCATATGCCGTGAGCGTGATCAAGAACGCGATCGGGACGTCAAACGCCGCAAGATGACTGTGATAAAAAACCCGGGGCAGCGTGGCAAATGCGAGTGCCCCAAAAAGCGCGCCCGTCCGCCCGATGATGACAGCGCCCCAGGCATAGATGAGCCACAGGAGGAGCCCTGCAGTGAGCATGCCGGGGAAACGAAACGCGAGCGATTCCGACGAAAAGAGGCCGAGCTTTTGGTGAACGAGCCAGGCCCACGCGAACGTGAGCTTCATCCACGCCGGATGCTCCCAGTTGTAGTCCCAAGCTCGATCGATCTGCTCGCGGGTGAGTGCGGAGCTGGGGTTTTTCAGGAGCTCCACCACCCAGCCACCGTACTCCTTGGCAGCATGCGCATAGAAGCTTTCGTCGCGCGACATCGCGAGATCAGGAGCCGTCCAAACGAGCATCATCACGTATCCGACGCACAATGCGGCTCCGATCAACTGCTCGGACGAAGTGAGCCTCCGGACCGTCATGGCTCGCCCTGCGCGCGTCGCGTCGACGCAGACCAACAAAAAGTGCGCCCGTGGGATTTGGCTGCAATGGTCTCGATGCGTACCTGACGCACGGAACCATTCAGTCGTGCGGTGTCGATCTCGAGCCGTGACCAGCCGTCTCGATCTTGGTGGCGCATCTCCCCTGCCAAGCGACCGTCGATGAAGACCCGAAGCCGCACCGCGATGTTTCCGGCGGTGCGTTCGTTGTTGTAATCGAGGCCTCCTTGCACGACGAGCTTGTCCCCGAGGGGAACGTCGCGAAACGTGGCTCTCACGGGCTCCCGGCCGGCGGGGTGTTGCCACACGCAGCGCCTCGGCTGGAGATCGAGGTCGGCCACCACGGTCGGACCGACCCAAAGCCAAGGCCGACCAGGATCGCAGACGAAGCGGTCAGGAGGGGGTAGCGGGCCGTGGCCGAGGCCGCCACCCTCGACTTTCGCGTGGATCCAAGGGCAAGGCTGTGCGCCGCGTTCGGTGAGGAGGTCGACTTTTGCGCGACCGATCCCTTCGACGAAATCGAAGAGCACTTCGTCCGTTGTCACAGGCCACATGCGAACACGCACGCCGCCAAACGACTCCTCGAGCGCGGGAGGCTCCCTTCGACTCGTCGCCCCACGGATCCCGACCTCCCAGACGCGCCTAACTCCAGCTAGGTCGCCGACCGATGCAGAGCTCAACGAAAAGAGGTCGCCGAGGTAACTGCGGACGAGCGGATCGATCCAACGTGGTGCAGCGACGACCCGGTCGGTAGGCTCGAACCGCTCTCGTACGAACGCGGTTGCATCCTCCCACGAGGCATCGGTTGGAACGCGAGCGCGGATAACCGTATCCGCCACGAGCTCGAAGACCGCCACGCAGGCGACCAGCACCCAAACCCACGCAGCAAGGCTCGACTTTCGGCCTGGGTCCGCCACTCGCTCCGATGCTAGCAGGGGTCAGATCATTCCGCAGCAAAGCAAACGAATTCGAGCTCCCAGCCTTCGAGCTCCGGGGTGTTGGCCAAGTCCGAAGTGGGATTGAGGATTGCGGTCACGCGAAGGAACGGCAACCCATTCGGGATGCCGTCGTTGATGAGCTCCTGACCGACGTCGAGAGTGGTGTCGGTCGTGTCGGTGGGGATGATGACCACGGCGGGAACCGCGGTGTCGAGCTCGGCGGTGGTGTTCGCGGCGCGGATTTGGAACTCGATCGAAGAATCGCCAGGGGTGCTCCCGGTCCAGGTCAGGTCGCCCCAATCGGGACGCTCGGGGGGGATCGTGCAGCGGTCTATGCTGTCGTAGCTGTTTTGGTAGAAGTTGGCGCCAGGCGCATCGTTGAAGTCGAGTGTCGCGTCATCGGGCACCATCACGCGAACCGGAATGCGCTCGAGCTCGATGGTGTCGTCGACCCAGAGGATGATCTCGAAATCGAAAACCTGGGAGGTGGCAGCCTGCGGAACGCTGTCGTTCAAAAGACGAAGCTCGAACTCGATATCCGCCCCTGGCTCGCAGGCCGGGCACCGATCCATCGAGGGGGCGTTGCATTCGAAGGTTTCGCCCTCTGCGCAGTCTTGAGCCCCTAGCGAGGCGATGAAGTCGGTCTCGTCGAACATCGGGGTCGCGGGGTCTTCGACGGCAATGACCTGGATGTCATAGATACTCTCATCGAGAATCAAGTTGAGCGTGATCGTGATTTGGGCGCCCAAGCCGTCCCCGTCAGGTGCCGTGATCTCGCCGACCCACTGTCCGCCGACTTTCGTCACGGCGCCCGTTGCCGTGGCCACCGCGCGCGCATCCGGATCGGCGTCGCTCGGCATGGTCATCATGTCTTTCGGTGACAGGACACTAGCCACCCGAATGTCATTGGCGAGCAGGGCCGTTTCTACCGGAGCCCAATCGACCGGCGCGTCCACCGTCATCCAAGTCGGATTCGAAGGGTCGCCGTCGTGGACGATCGAAAGGCTGAAGGCGCCTTCGGGCTCGACGGTTTGGCCGGCCGGAACCTGACCGTCAACCACGAGGTAGTACTGCTGAGTCGCGATGGGCATCATCAACTGGACCGCACCCCAGTTCCCCGTAGCCATTCCGTCGCAACCAAGCGTCGCGAGTGGATCGAGCACCATGTTGTCGAACAAGGCGACGTTCGCACCCGGCCAGTGGGTGTTGTCGGCGAACACATCTACGAGGGTCACGCCTGGCGAGTCGAATCGAAAGGTGATGACGACGTCTTTGTCGTCCATGTCATTGTCCGGGGGCATTCCCGTTATGCATCCTGGAGCCATGGCGGTGTTGACCTGGTTACTGAGCAGGCTGCTCATCCCCATCAGGGTGAGCGACTGGGCCGAGAGGTCACCCAAGTCGAGTGCCGAGACGGCGTCATCCGCGTCGAAGAGGGCGTCATCAGGGAACATCTGGACGGGCGGCAGGTCCATTACGCCAGGTCGAGACGGCATGAAGGCGGGATACGGCGGACCCGCGGGGCCGTTGTACATCTCTGCGTCGCTGATGTTCAGGACCAGCCGCATGACGTCAGAGCGAAAACAGGGGTAGCCGACCTCCCCGTCAGCACACGGGGCTCGGTTTGGCACGAAGTCGCCCAAGCCTTGACCACTGGCGACTGCGAACAACGCCTGCGAGCCGGCCTCCCGGTCCTCGGTCATGTTGCTGACCGTATTGAGGGTGCTCACCGCCTTCTCGAACAGCAACGTGTCGTCGGTCAAATCGAGGATGTGATGGTAGGGCGCTTGACTGTACGGCATCGCCAGTGTGCCCACTACTGGGTCCACTGTGTCCACCGGATACTCGCGGTAGAGCCCTAAGCCGAGCCGAGGGTCATCGAACAACGCCTCGATGTCGGAAATGACGGTCATGATCTCGTTTTGGAGCACACCGATTTCGCCGGCCATCGAAGTCGTGGCATCGACCAAGAAATAGATGTCGATCGCGGGGATGTCGGCGGTCGTCGCGATGATCGAGGTCCGAACCGCCTCCGGGGTGCCGAGTGGATCGAAGAACAGCACTTGGTAGATCCCGTCGTTGCTGGGGTCGCCGTCGCAAGGCGTCCGCCAGCCGGGCATCATAGGGCAATCGTCGGCATCATCGGGGACACCGTCAAGATCACTATCCGGGAGAGAGCTCGCACGGTCGATCACGAGTGAGCCGGTCGTTTGCGAATACCGAACGCCTGCCGAGTTGGTCGCGTTGAGATCCCCTTGGACCGGGAAGTCGGAGCTGATCGAACAGTCCGGGCGGTTCGGCGAGCATTCCTGGGGCGGATCGATGATCGCACTCGAGCTATCGTCGACGCCATCTCCGCCACGACACGCCGCCACCGCGAACAGGGCCGCGACGCACCATCTACGAGCAAGCGTTTTTTGAAGCCAATTCATGATGATATCGCTTACATGGAAGGGGATTAGCCTACAGGAAATCGGACCGTAGTGTAAGTGCTACATCACCGCGCCACCTACACACGACGGGGAACCTCCAGATCGGGGCGTGGCGCAGACTTCACGTACCGCGCATTCGCTGGAATCCACGCAACCCCCGGACAAAACGCACTCGCTTCGGCCGTCGCCCCAAAGGTCGATGCACTCGTACTCGAAGTCATTCGCGCAATCGGCCGCTGAGGTGCACAGCCCGAAGTGCCCGCAGGTCGCTTCGGTACCTTGCTCGGTGACCTCGCAGACCGGAGCCGTGTCCAGCAGACATTGTGAGTTATCACACGAAACAGGATCGCCGAACTCGAACGGGGCCATGCACTCCATCAGGCCATCGCCTTCGACGTCGCCGCAGACCACGCCGAGGGTTGGGGTGCAATCGATGTCGTCGTCACAAGGCCGCGTGACGCGACGACAGAACCGTTGATAGTCGCCGATGACCCGACAGGTAAACCCGTGCGGGCAATCCGAGTTCGAGATGCACGGCACGCGTCGGTCGACGCAGGTGTTGTTCTCACAGGCGAAACCCGTCACGCAATCGTTGGAATCATCGCAACCGGGGGTCGTTCGAAGACACCTGCCGGCCTCGAGATTGCACGCGTAGTCGGGGTCGACGCAATCGCCGTCGGACGGGCACGCGCCACCTGGGCTCACGAAGCAACGCTTGAGATCATCGCATCCAGTCTCGTGGCATTCCTCGCCCGCCGGGCAGGGATTATCGTCGTCGCAGAGGTCTTTTTCGTCGGGGCACCTCAGGCAGAGCGCGTTGGTGCCGCAACGAGGCCCCGCATCGAAACCAGCGTCGCCACCGCCGTCCGTACCTCCATCCAGATCGATACTCGCGTCGCGCCCCGGATCTAGGGTCGCGGTGGAATCGGCATCACTACAGCCAGCCGCCGCCGCAACGGCCAGCAACACGCAAGCAAAGAATCGCACGGTCAGGGGGCGGCGGAGCAGCCGCGGCTCAGCAGCTTAGCTCCTCTTCCTGCCGATCGCACGCTGCCCTTGACCGCTCGGACCGACGGCCCAAGGCTCGCGCTATGTCTTCATTGGACAACGCTTTGCTTGCCATCGAGCGCGCGTGTGGATCGGGCTCGGTAATTCGAGACGAAACCCTGCTCGAAGGATACGCCGGAGACGAGAGCGAAACGACGCCGTGCGTTCCCGAAGCGGTGGTTCGGGCGAGCAACACCCAGCAAGTCTCGGAAGTCATGCGAGCGGCGTTCGAGCATGGAGTGCCGGTAACACCTCGTGGTGGCGGTACCGGACGCGTCGGCGGTGCCGTACCCGTTCCAGGCGGCATCGTGCTCACGTTCGACCGGATGAGTGCGGTCAAGCATATCGATCGAAACGAGCTCACCACGAGGGTGCAACCCGGCGTGATCACGGGAAACCTCAAGCGCGCGGTCGAGGACGAGCATCTCTATTACCCGCCGGACCCCAACTCGCGCGACTCCTGCGCCATCGGGGGAAACCTGGCCACCAATGCGGGTGGGCCGCGAGCGTTCAAGTATGGGGTTACGCGGGAGTATGTGCTGGGCATGGAGGTGGTGTTGGCGGACGGCACCGTGCTCGAGCTCGGCCACGAAACGAAGAAGGGCGTTACGGGGTACGATCTCACCGCGTTGATGGTCGGGAGCGAAGGCACGTTGGGGATCGTGACCGAAGCGACATTGCGCCTGATTCCAAAGCCGGAAGCGACGGTTACCCTCCTCGCCTGTTTCCCGAGCCTCGACGACGTCGCTCCAGCGGTGCGAGCTTTGTTGTCGCAGGGCCATGTGCCGTCCTGCATCGAGCTGCTGGATGCGGAAGCGATTCGGATCGTGCGGCCCGAGGCGGGGTTGACGATTCCCGACGAAACGAAAGCGATCCTTCTCTTGGAGCTCGACGGCGACGCAGACCGACTCGACGGCGATTTGGAGGTCTGCGGGAACGCGCTTACCGACGTCGGTGCAATCGAGGTTTTGGTGGCGCAGAATAGCGGAGAGCGGGAGCGTCTGTGGGCCTCGCGGCGTGAGCTCAGCTACAGCCTCCGACGACAGGCGAAGAACAAACTCTCGGAGGATGTGGTCGTCCCCCGCACGAAAATGGCCGACCTGCTTCAAACCTGCACGGAGCTATCCGAGGAGAACAGGTTGATCATTCCCACGTATGGCCATGCCGGTGACGGAAACCTCCACGTGAATTTCTTGTGGGACGACCCCGATCAAAAGCGCATCGTGAAAAAGGCAGTGCGACGACTCTTCGAACGTGTGATCGAGCTCAAGGGAACCCTGAGCGGTGAGCACGGGATCGGTGTTCTGAAGGCCCCCTATCTCCCAATGGAGCAGTCGCCCGCGCTCATCGATCTTCAACAACGGATCAAGAGCGTCTTCGATCCGAAGCACATCCTGAACCCCGGAAAGATCTTTCCGACCGACGCCAAGCGCTTCCACGGAGCGTGCTAGGTAGGCGATAGCGTGGGGGCGGTGGGGCGGGACCAATTGCCGGGCCAAAGGCCCGACCGGGATCACCCAAGTGATGGTCAAGGTGGAGCGCTGTGTGTGCGTTGCTGTGCGCCAAGCCCCACACAGGCGACGTCCGCGTACGGCTAGCAACGCGATGCCGATTTCGCATACGCTCGCGGCGCGGCAATGCGGAAGAAGCTCGAAACCGTGGCGTTCGTAGCCGCGTTCGTCATGGCGTTCGTGCTCGTGTTCCGGCTCTTCCTGTGAACGCAAAGAGTGATCAATCGAGTGGCGCGCGGAGCGGGCGCGGGACCACCGACTGGCTCAAAGGAGCATGTTGAGGGGGGATTCGATGATGCGTTTGAAGGCCGCCAGGTATCGGGCACCCGTCGCACCATCGACGATTCGGTGGTCGCAGCTCATGGTGAAGCGCATGCGGCGGCCCGGGACGACCGCGCCAGCCTGAACGATGGGCTCTTCTCGGATGGTCCCGACGGCAAGAATGGCAGCCTCCGGCGGATTGATGACCGCGGTGAACTCCTCGATGCCGTACATACCGAGGTTCGAAATCGAGAAGGTCCCGTTGGTCATCTCTTCGATCGATAGCTTTCGGTCCCGGGCACGGCCGGCGAGCTCACGAACCTCCTCGGCGATTTGGCCGATCCCTTTGCGGTCGGCGTCGCGAATGACCGGCGTCATCAGCCCTTCGTCGACTGCAACCGCGACCGAGATATCCACGACTTGGTGGTAGTGAATCTCTTTGCCCATAAACGATGCGTTGACCTCGGGAACGCGACGCAGGGCGACCGCCGCCGCTTTGATGATCAAGTCGTTGAGCGATACCTTCTTTCCGTCCGCTTCGAGCTCCGCGTTCATCGCCTTGCGCGCATCAGAAAGCGGGCCGATATCGCAGTCGATCGTCAGATAGTAGTGCGGGATGGTTTGCTTCGACTCGGTGAGCCGCCTCGCGATCGTCCGCCGCATGCTGCTGGCTTGACGAACCTCTGGGGGCAAGCGCTCGCCACCGAGCATCGACCGGGCCGCGACGGGGCCGGCGTACGACTCGATGTCCCGCTTGACGATGCGCCCATGCGGCCCCGACCCCTGCACCGACCGTAGATCGATGCTCCGCTCCCGAGCCAACCGCCGCACGAGCGGCGAAGAAATCACCCGCCCGCCCCTAGATCCTGGCGCTGACGCCGACACTGGCGCTGGCACTGACTCTGGCGCTGACGCTGGCCCTGACTCTGCCGCTGACACTGACGCTGACGCTGACTCTGGCGCTGACTCTGCCGCTGGCGCTGACTCTGCCGCTGGCGCTGCCTCTGTCGCCGCCGCCCCCGCCGACTCCACCTGCGCCAGCAGCTCGGTGATGTCTTCCCCAGCCTTCCCGATGATCGCCACCGGAACCTCGGCCTCGAGAGTCACGCCCTCGGGAACCAAAATCTTCAAGAGCACGCCGCGGTCAAACGACCGAAACTCCATCGTCGCTTTGTCGGTTTCGACCTCCGCGAGGAGATCATCGACATCTACCGTGTCGCCCTCCTTCTTGGCCCATGAGACGAGCGTGCCTTCTTCCATCGTCGGTGAGAGCTTGGGGAGTCCGATGATCTTCGCCATGATTCACTTCGCGTAGCTGACGCGCTTCACCGCGTCGATGATTCGCTCCTCGGTTGGAAGCACTTCGTTTTCGAGATTGAGCGCATAAGGCATCGGCACGTCAAGGCCGGTCACCCGCTCCACCGGAGCATCGAGGTAATCAAACGCCTCCCGCTGCACTCGGTCAACAATCTCGGCACCAGGACCACCATACGGCCAGTGCTCGTGCACCACCACGCACCGATTGGTTCTTCGCACGCTTTCGATGATTGGTCCCATGTCGAGAGGGCGCAGGGTCCGAGGATCGATGACCTCGCACTCGGTCCCGTCGGCTGCAAGCTTCTCAGCTGCTGCCATCGCCACATAGTATGGGCGGCCCCAGGTCACGATGGTGCAGTCGGCGCCGTTGCGGGCGACTCGGCTTTCGCCGAAAGGAATCAGCTCTTCTACCCCTTCGTCCGGGACTTCGCCTTTCACACCGTAGAGCGTCTCGCCCTCGAGGAAGACGACGGGATTATTGCTACGAATCGCGGTCTTGAGCAGACCCTTGGCGTCGCGCGGTGTGCTTGGCTGGCACACATAAAGCCCCGGGATGCTGACGTAGAACGGTGCCACCGCATGGCTGTGCTGCGACGCCACCTGCCGCGCGGAACCATTCGGACCACGGAAGACGATCGGTACCTGAAGCGCTCCCGCGCTCATCTGATGGATCTTGGCAGCGTTGCTGATGATCTGGTCAAAAGCTACGAACGAGAAGTTCCACGTCATGAACTCGATGATCGGTCGAAGGCCCACCATCGCGGCACCAATGCCGATGCCCGCAAACCCTGCTTCGGCGATTGGGGTGTCGATGACACGACGCTCGCCGAACTTGTCGAGAAGCCCTTCAGAAACTTTGTACGCACCTTGATAGTGCCCGACTTCTTCTCCCATCAGGAAGACCCGCTCGTCGCGCTCCATCTCCTCGAGCATCGCTTCGCGGAGCGCTTCTCGGTAGCGAAGCTCTCTCACGAGTCTCCCTCCTCGGCGTAGACCGTGCCCAGCATGACTTCTCTCAGCGCAGGCTCGGACTCTTCGGCAAATTTCACGGCCGCCTCGATCTCTTCATCGATTTCGAGGTCGATGTCGTCGAGCTTGGTCTCCTCGACACCGAGTTCGAGCAGCCTTTCGCGGGCCACCTGGATTGGGTCGAGCTGCTTCCTCTGCTCGAGCTCGGTGCGCGACCTGTACTTCGCGGGATCGCTCATCGAGTGACCACGAAACCGATATGTGAGCACCTCGATAAAGGTAGGCCCAGCCCCCGTCCGCGCGCGATCCACCGCCTCGGCGAGCCGTTCCCGGACGAGCGTCACGTCGTGGCCCTCAAACCGGTCGCCCACCATTGCGTAGCCTTTGGCCTTGATCGAGAGGTCTTTGAGCGCACTCGTGCGCTCGAGCGGGGTCCCCATGGCGTATTGGTTGTTCTCGCAAACGAACACGATGGGCAGCTTCCAAAGACCAGCCAGGCTCATCGCTTCATGAAAGCCCCCGATATTGGTCGAGCCTTCACCGAAGAAGCAGATCGTCACACGATCTTCACCGTTGTATACGGACTTGAATGCGGTGCCGGCGGCGAGCGCCATGTGGCCACCGACGATGGCCCAGCCTCCGAGGAAGTTGCGCTCGACATCGAAGAAGTGCATCGAGCCGCCCATCCCGCGCGAGCAGCCCGTGTCTTTGCCAAAGAGCTCGGCCATCGCGGCCTTGGCCGGCATCCCGCGCGCAAGGGCAATGCCATGGTCGCGGTAGGTCTGAAAGACGTAGTCCTGGTCTCGAAGCGCATCGACCGCCCCGACGGCGATCGCCTCCTGCCCGATGTACAGATGGAGGAAGCCGCCGATCTTGCCCTTGGCATAGTTTCGCGCCGCCTCCTCTTCGAAGCGGCGTATCCGCATCATCGACCGGTATTGTCTGAGCAGGTCGTCCTTGTCCGGCAACGGCGTCCCCACGTCGATAGCTTACAGGAAGGCTTTACGAGCGCCATCAGAAGAAGTTGCTGATTCCGAACGCCGTTTGAAGCTCGATGAGGTACTCGAGGAATGATTCTCCCTGTTGAAGCTCTCGTAGCTTGCCGGGCACCGACGGATCGGTTGGCGGAAGGGCGCCGAGCTCGTTCTGTAGGTCTACGAGTCGTTTGAGCAGTTGAAAGCCGACCTGCTCTTCCTCGAGGTTCAATTCGAGGCTTGGCCGGACCTTCACGGCGACGTAAGGGGTGCGGAACCGGTTCGACTCGAAGACGACGTAGTCGGCATCCTCTGCCGTGTCACAATCATTCGGAACGCCAGGGTCGACGACCACATGACCTGCCCCGAGGCCGTCCGTTCCGTAGACGCAGGTGGGGCTGCCATCGGCTTGGATGTCCGGAATGTTGAAACCGGAGCCGCTGCCTGCTTTGAAGATCAGGAGCCGCTGCTCGAAGCTCGTGTCGTAGTACACCGGGAACTGCGCAAGCGCGAGAATCGCCGCCCAGCTTCGAAGCACCTCGTTAGTCGTTCCCTCGATCGCGGCGTCAGGATAGACTTCGCGCTGGCTGCCGCGGCAGGGGACGAACGCGTTGTTTTCAAAGCATTCGCCGAGCGCCGTTCCACGGTACCAGCTCATGTGCTGTACGACCGGCTCGCCATCTTCGATGCGAAGTCGCGGTGCGAACCAGCTCTCGTCTTGGAGAATGACGCCACCGAAGAACTCGGTCATCTCGGTTTGAAAGAGGTCGTAGAAGTTGATGAAGTAACGCTCGTCGACCGTGAAGCTCAGCCCCCAATCTCGAATCGCAAGCGCAAGGAGCGCGGTGAACTTGTCGTAGAAAACCCCGGCGCGTTCGGGCCGAAAGAACCCAAAATAGCCTTCCTGGTACTTGGTCCACATGCCAAACCCTTGCCCTGGCAGGAAGCTGAAGTCGGCGCCCGGAAGATCGACGGCCTCGCCCATCAAGCGATAGATGTTCTGACCCGCGTCGTACTGGTACGACCCTTCGTCCGGTAGGTTCACGATCTCGATGAACCAGTTCATGGCGTCGATCGAGGCCAAGAACTGATCGTCGAAGCCGAGCGGCCCGGTGTTCAGCGAAAACCCAGGCTCGAAATTGAAGCGGAAGAAGAGGTGTTGATAGATCTTGGCCGCCTGCTCGACCATGCCGACCGACTTACGACCCCGGGCGCCGCCTCGTTGGAAGCGCCTGTAGTACTCGGACGGGTAGAGCTCTTCCCAACTACGACGATAGTGATCGATCACCTCGCGGAAACTCTCTCCCGCATCGAAGCGCGTGCACCAGGAGATATCCTTGGTGCGATCGTCAGGACAGAACAGGTAACGTACTGGGGCGAAGTTTCGGTCCAGGCCGGCTTCCGGATAGCCGGCTGTGTCCGCGTAGTCGTCGACATCGGAATCGAAATTGGAACAGACACAGTCCGATTGGCCCGAGCACTCTTGTTGGGGAAATACCCTCCGGGGGTTTTGGACACATCGCTGATAGACCGGTTGCGACTCCGGAATCGCCCCCGACGCACGGGAGTACGGACATTCGGTATCGACTCCGCAGCTCTCGCCACCGAGGTAAGAGTGCCACCAGACACGGCTCACTTCGTGGGAGCGTTTCAGCCCTTGGAATGGACCGTCTTCGTCGGTCTCTACGATGTCCCTCGACCGATTGTAGACTTCCTGTTGGTCGAAGTGGTTCCAGATCGTTGCCGCCACGTCGTAGCGACCCAAGCCCTGTGCGTCCGACTGGTCACCGCTGTAGTCCATCGTCGAGCTCGACATGTAGTTGTGCGCACCCCGCTTGGCTCGTTCGTTCCGCGTTTCGCGAAGTTCACTCAAGTACTGGTCGAACTCGGGCCCCGCTACGAAGCCATCATCGTCCAAGTCGTAGTCCTCGAGCCTCGGAAGGGGCAAGTCGTCGCTGCTCGACGCGGAGTCGCCGATGACCAGGTTGAAGTAGCCGTCCCCGTAGTTGTCACGATCCAGACTTGCAGCAAAGTTGTGCCGAAGCCCAACCGAATGGCCGACCTCGTGGTATTGCACTTGCCTCGTGTAAAGCTGCTGCATGCGGATCGAGGCTTCAGCCGGAGGCCGGCCGCGAAACGCCTCGGCCCAATACTCGAGGTAGCGCCTGCGGAAAGGCGTTTCGTTACCGAAACAGATGTTGTGACTCGATAGCTCATCGTCGGCGGCCGTCCCCGCGCCGAGCGTGCGAATGAAGCTGTTTCCGCGAAACGGCGAAATCTGGTCGAGAATGTCCTGGTCGTAGATGGTGGTCTGCGGTGTGAGCCCAAAAACGAATTGTTGGCCGTGATCGAAATGTCGATTCAGGGCTTCGTATCCGTCGACACCGAGAGAGCCCATCAGCTTTTGCTCGATCGAGGTCCCAGCCAGTCGTCGCATTCGGTCGCTCAAGAGCTGCGCGCGACCCTCTTGGCCGCGAAGGCTGTCAATGCGGTCCTCTGCGCGGTACATGGCGTTGCGTAGGGCCCCGTTGACGTCCACCGGAAGCTGCGGGCGGGACGTGTCATCGATGCTGAAGCCGTCCGAGCCCGAGGCGGCGAGCCCGGCCGGATGCTCGGTTCGACCGAGGTTCGAGAAGTACCCTCGGAGGTTTTCGCCCGTCAGATAGCGCTCGGCTGCAGCTTCATCGCCCGCATCACAGCCGAGGTCTTCGTTGGCGCATCGGAGCACCGGAAAGAAGTCGAGCGCCTGCGTGGCGCGGGCCTCGACCCCCCTCGCGGAGAAATTCGCATTCGCCGTGATCAGCTCGCCGGTTGTCGGGTCAGCCAACGGGCTCGACACCCCCCCGAACGGTGTGTTCACTTGGTCGATGAAGTTGAAGAATTGGTAGCGAAGGTCGCCGAGCTGCTCCCAAACGACCGGCTCGCCTTCGAGATCGAGGACATCTTCGCAGATCTGGGATGCATCGGTTCGGTGCCAATCGCAGGTATTGGTGCGCAAGACGAAAAGACACTCGTCCCCGATGAATTGGTACCGGTACACTTGCGGGAGCGGGTAGTCATCAAAAGAGGTGGGCGAGAGCGGCTCGCTGAACTCGGTGTTCTCGATGTGGCATTGGTAGGGCTCAGTGACGCCCCGCGCGGCCCAATCGGCAGGGGTGACGAACGGGTCATAGCGCCCCCGACAAGTCCCTCCGACGTCATCGGGCGACCCGCAAAAGCAGTAGCGTGTCGGGTCTTGCGCCTGGCAATCGATCCGCACCGACTCGTATGTCGGTAGAGCCTCTCCGCGGGTGACTCGCCAGCCCCGCATGAACACCTCGTTCCAGTTCCCCATCACCTCCATCGCCGGATGAACGAGATGCTTCGGAAAGCCGGGGTTCAGGTAGTACGCTACCGACCCGGGGCCGTCCGTGAGCTGGCGAGGCACCCGCTCGCGCATCGGAATCGTGCATCGACGTGCGCGCGCATCGCAGACCGACCCCGCGGCGCTCGGCTGGTCACCAAAGCGCCCATCGCACTCCCAATCGGCAGTGCATTCTTGATCGGTCAGCGATTCGGCAAAGAAATTGTGGCGTGGTCGCAGAAACGCGAGCGAATCGGTCTCGCCGAAGTCTTCCCCAAGACCACCCTCGCAGACGTGCGTTTCTACGTTGCAAAAGCCGCCTGTTCCGCAGTCGATGTCCCGATCGCATCGACGGGTGGTACCGCCGTCCGAAGCGCCGATGTAGGTCCTTTGATAGGTCCGAAACACGCCGAACTTGTCGAACTCTTCGTGGCTTTGCGTGGCCGCAGCGTATTGGTGATCGGGCGGAACGCGCAAGAAGGCAAGCCGCGAAGGGATCGACAGGGTTTGACATGCCGCGCCGCTCGCGAAAACACAGTTCGCGTTGGGAGAGAGGTTCATGAAGGTGACGAAGCTCATGTAGTGGGTGGTGTCTTCGCTGCCGTCGGGCCACTCATTGGCGAATCGATAGCTCGGGTCTTCGGCGAGGGTCACGAATTGCGGCTCCCAAGACTTGGGAAAGCTGCACTGCTCTTCGTCGCCTTCGCCCGTGCAATGCGAGCTCGCGTCTTGAATGAAGAAGTCACCGGGCTCCATGGTCCAGCCCCCTAAGGAATCGAGCTCGGCCGGGAAAAAGAAGGATTTCACTTGGTTCTTGGACCAATCAACCCGCATGAACTGTCGCTCATACCAGCGACGGTCTTCGGTGTTCTCCTCAACGACGTTGCGCGTTTCTCCGGTGACTTCGTTGTACTGCGGTCGAACGTCGACGTGATCGATAACCTCGAAGGCCGCGAGTGGCTGCCCTCGGAACTCCTCCTGGTCGCCATTCGGGTTGGCACCCTCGACGAGCTCATACGACCTGAACGCAAAGAGAAACTTCTCGTCGATGACCCAACGGATGCGCCCCAATGAGCCTGATTGCCCCTTGTCGAGGCTGCGATCCCATCCGGCGTCGCCGGTCCACGTGGGGCCGGTCGCTTCTGCGTCTGCATCGATCACCGTCTGGGTGACCCACCACTCGCCCTGAAAGACATCCTTGTCGATCAGGTTCGGTTGGACGCGGTCGGCCGTGGGGCCTCCTTTGGTGCAACCAATGGTGATCGACACCAACAGGGTCGCCGCGAGACGAGAGATGAAGAGCTTTGGCATGGTTCTCATCTCAGAACCTCAAGTACCCAGCAATGCCGAGCTGGCGTTGAAGGTCGATCAACTGGAAGAAGAAGGATTCGAGGTTGCGCTGCCGACGATCGAGGATGTTCAGGTCGGAGATCGCCTCGACTGCATCTGCAGGAATGCGATACCCGCCGGCGGTTAGTTGATCGAGCTCACCCTGCGAGACCATCTCTCCGTTCCCGATCCGCTCGAGGACATCGATGGCGAACGCGTTGTCCGAGGCCTCTTTGACCATGTTGAAGCCTATCGACTCCTGATTGGGAACCGCGATTGCAGGCTCAATTTGAAAGGCGAGGAATGTCTTTCCGAACCTGGTCGAGCTATGCCGAACGAAGTCGATACCCTCTACCGAACCGTCACTCGGAGCAAAGCAATCCCCCTCGCCTTCGACACAAATGAAGAGCTGATTCTGGAAAGTGGTGTCGAAGAAAACCGGGAAGTCGGCAAGGGCGAAAGCAGCGGCGAGAAACTGGAGTAATACCGAGCTTCCCCCATCGACGACATCGAGGCCCGCGTATGTCTCCTCGATCGGATCGGGCCTACAGGTCTCCGGGGCCGAGCAGTCGCCGCGATAGAAGTCCATGTACACGACGCGGGGGTCGTTGCAGACGCCTCCGGGCCCTGGCGTCGCGCAAACGACGCGGGGAGAGATCGACTCGGGTTCATCTTGGATCATCCCTTGGAAGATCTGCTGCATCTCGATCGGGAAGAGGTCGTGGAAGTTCACCCAAAACGGGACGTCGCGCGTGTAGTCCATCGCGCCACCGCGATCGGTCAGCATCTGGATTGCAATCCACTTGTCGTAAAAGGAGCCGATGCGCTCGATGCGGGAGATACCGGTGAGCCCACGTTGATACGTGGAGGAGAAATACCGCCCGAGCCCGATCGAGAGGTCGAGCTCAGATCCAGGAAGGCCGGGGATGGGGCTGGCGCGCTCGAAGTTTCCGGTGACGGGGTCGAACAAATAGGAGCCGATGTCCGGTTGCCCAAGCACCCTCGCATAGAAATTCAGCACGTCGGCACTCGCCATGAACTGATCGTAGAAGCCGAAATCTTCGGTATCGTTGCGGAAAGCTGGATCGGTTTGGTAGCGGTAGATCAGGTCTCGGAAGATCGCTTGCAAGATCGTGAAGTGACGGCCGACGAGTCGGTTCGAGATGTATGGCCCGATGTCGAAGTCCGACCTATAGCGCCTGAAGTTCGTGAAGATGTACTGGCGTTCATACTGCTCGGAGAGGTTTCGTACGACCTCGCGATAGCTGTCTCCTTCGTCGAAGCGGTGGCACCAGCCTAGCGTCCCAACGCGCTCGTCCGAGCAGAAGCGGTAGCTCACGGGCAGGTAAGGCCCGCGTGGATCGCCGAGTGCAAGAGCCGCCGCGTCTTCGTCGAAGCCCGAACAGATGCTGCCATGCGTAGCGGCCCCCTGGGGGTGCGGGACACACGACTGGGTCAGCCCGGCAGCCATGTTCACGGCGCTCAACTCGGCGCTACGAGATCCGGACTCGGAGAACGGGCAATCTGCATCGGCCTCACAGACCTCACCGCCTTGGTAATACTTCGCCCACACCCTGTCGGCATTGGTCGGGTCGATGTCGCTGATGTGGAGACCTCCGCGATTGTCGTAGAGCTCCACGAGGTCGCCATACCCGAAGCTCACTGCCGCCACGTCGTATCGGCCGGCCTCCGTGGTGGTGCGACCGTACCACTGTGCGATGTATTCCATCACCGACGAGTCCATGTGGGAGTCGATCCCCGCGAGCTCGCGCTTCTCTCGCATCGCGTCGAACGCGGTTTCGAATGCGATCTGCTCGTTGGCGCTCAACCCAGCAGTGCCATCGAGGTCGTAGTCGGCGGGGTCAGGCAAAGGGAATCGCTGTGCGATTTGATAGTACTCGTCGTCGTAGTTTTCCGTGTCGGCCGACGCTCCGAAGTCGTGTCGAAGCCCGAGGCAGTGGCCAAGCTCGTGGAGCTGCGTGTGAAAATAGAGCAGTTGATTGAGCGCGATCTCGATGCGTGCTCGCGGCCAGTCTCTGTGCTGGTTGACGAAGAAGAGGACCGAGTTGTCGACGAACTCGTTCGGCATCATCACGTTGTTTCGGGAGGCGGCGGTCTCTAGATCGGCGAGCTTCCGCATCTGTTCGTGCATCGGCGCGCGGAAAGGCGACACCCGGTCGAGTAGATCGTCACTGATGTCTGCCGGACCGAACCCATCTGGGACGACTTCGATGCCCGCAAGCATCAACGTCTCGAAGCTCTCCATCACCCGGTACTCGATGTTCGTGCCTACCAGATCGGTGCGACGATCGATGAACGTGGCAGCTCGGCCCGCAGGCCCTGCAAGGGCATCGGCACGGCTCGCAAAGGCCGCCATCCGGTTGTCGATACTCTGTACGTCGATTGGGAGCGCGCTTCCGTGCTTGAGCGCCGCGTTGAAGTCGATGCGCGGTCGGGCTGGCAACTGGACCCGATCGAGATTCTCGAGGTAGAGGCGAACGTCTTCTCCGGTCAGAAACTCTTCGTCGGTCAGGTCACCGTTGATGAGATCGTACATCTGGAGCGCGGTGGTGCGGTAGCCGTCGAGAGCCGGGCCGCCAATATTGGCGTCACCGACCAGAATTTCTCCGGTTACCGGATCGCCACGAAGCGTTGCGATACCGAGAAAACCTGTGCCCGGCTGGTCGACGTAGCTCAGGAACTTGAACCGCGAGTCACCGCGCTCCTGACATTCGAGTCCCTCCATTGTGCCGTCGTTGGCCGCGATCGTGGCCTTGTTGCAGCTATTGATCCGGAGCGAAAGAACGCACTCCGAGCCCACCTGCTCCGCGTCAAACCACCCCTCGAAATGCTCGTCGCTCAGGTCGGCGCGATCGAAATCAGGCTGCGCATCGTCGGGGACATCCACATAACAGTCGTAGGGATTCGAAATCCCGCGCGCTTCGGCCTGTGCTGGAGTCTCGAACGGGTCGTATCGCCCCGGGCACGTCGGATTGAGAAGCGTGCCCGTATCCGGGTCGCGAACGCAAGCGCAGTGCTGATCGGGATTGTCGTCCTGACATGCCACATCGGGAAACACCGCATCCGCTTTTCCTCGAAGGCGCCGCACCGTCTGCATGAAGACTTCGTTCCAGCGAGCAGCGACTTCGAAGCTCGTTTGAACCAAGTGCGCGGGTAGCTCCGGCGTGGTGTAGAAAATCACCGGTCGCACACGACGTTCGGCATATGGAATGGGGTCGCCGTCCTCGTCCCACCATTCGTACCAGATGTTGTGACGATTGATGTTGTAGTTCAGGAAGTCGGTCGCGAAAAAGGCCGGATCATCTGCTCCCGTGGATCGATCGACGGTCGGGCGCTCGAGGCGAAAATAGCCGGCCCGCTCGAAACGAGAGTCGACCCAGTTCACCGGCTCGTACTGGCGCTGATCGCTGACCCGCAAGAAACTGTTTCGCACGTACATCGCCGCGCTCGTGCACAGAGGCGCGTCCGTGAAGTTCGAATCGCAGAAGTTGACGGGAACCCGCTCGAAGGGATCGATGACCGTGCCCGGTGCGAGAAGCTCTTGGGTCACGAAGTCGAAGGCATAGAGCTCGTCTCGTGGATAGTCAGATGCCCATGACCTCTCGTGCTCCTCGCATTCCTCGCTCTCATCTTCGAGCCCATCACATGCCATGAAGTGGAACCGCAGCCGCCAGGAATCCGGAAACTCCGATTCCGCTTGAATGAAGAGGTTCGCCGACTGTCTTTCGAAAAGACCGAGGAGCTCGTTGAGCTCGCTGACTTGACCGTAGTACCCGGGTAGGATGTTGTCGGCCCAGTTCACTCGCATGAACTCGCGCTCGTACCAAGGTCGGTCGGTGTCGTTCTCCTCGATGATGTTGAGCTCTTCGCCGGTGGAATCCTCGTACGCGCGACGAATATCGAAGTGCTTTTCGATTTCGAAAGCGGCCACCGGTTGACCGACGATGGTGCCTGGCTCCGGCGAGCCAGGATTGGCACCCTCGACAAGCTCATAGTCGCGGAACGCCAAGAGCGTCTTCTCCTCGATGACCCAGCGAACGCGGGGTATCGACGCGAGGTCAGAGCCCTGAAAGTCGAGCGCCGCGTCGCCGGGGAAGCTGCCGAGCTGGCCACCTTCATAGTCGACGTCGATGACGGTGCGACTGAAGTACCAGGACGAGTTCTCGAAGAAGCGCTTTTCCACCGCGTTCGTCCCGACGCGATCGACCGGTGCCCTTTGCTTTCCACAGCCCGCAGCGGCGCTAGCTAGCGTAAGAAAAACAAGCAGGGCGCATACACGCTCGCATCTCATCCACGGCCCTCCCACTTCACGGTCCTCCATACTACGCGGTATTCAAGTCAAAGGTTACCTACAAGGCACCACAATGCCGTACTCGATTGGCTTGTTCGACTGGGACTTTCTACGATTGGAGGGTGCGGATCCACACCTTGAGGGGGGCAAAGCTCGAGGAATCCGTTCTTGGGGCCTCGTGCTCTCGGGCGCGGCCTTTCGTGCGTGTGCTCGAAGAAGGGCTCGAGGCGGCGGCGCTCGGGGTGCGGGCTAGCGCTGGCGCGATCTTCATCGGCGAAGGCGCAGATGTGCTCCTTTGCGTTGCCGCGTTCGGCCCCGAGGCGAAGCACGTTCTCGAGCACGGTCAGCCTTTCAACCGTGCCCTCGCAAAGCGCGCGCTTGCGCGATTGCTGCCGCTCGTCGTTTCAGGATCGGATCCCGACCCGCAGTTTCGGTCTGGATCATCGCGGCGCACGAAACACGCCGTGATCGGCAGGCTGCACGATGGCGACCAGAACCTCGGTTTGCTTCAACTCATCAACCCCAAAGGACGGTTCAGCGAGCACGAAGCGCAACTGATCGCCGGCCTCAGCCGATACATCACAACTTCGCTCATCCAAACGATGTCGCTGCGAAAGCAAGAGCTTCTAGCGGCACACGACCCATTGACGGGCCTACGCAATATCCGCGAGCTCAACAGCGAGCTGACGAGAGCGGTGACGTCCGCGCGCCGTGCTGAAAGGGACATGGCGCTGATGTTCGTCGATGTCGATCATCTGAAGAAGGTGAACAGCAAGCTGGGACACGCCGCCGGCAGTGAGGCGCTGAAACGTACGGGTAGGGCTCTCGACGAGGCTGCGGCAGGTATCGGTTCCGTCTTTCGTTTTGGTGGTGACGAGTTCGTCGTGGTGCAGAGGCACGCCTCGAAAGAAAGCGCCCGGGCACTCGCCGACCATCTGAGGAGCCACGTCGCTGCGAGCACCGCTGGACCGATGCGCCCCGACGGCGTGCTTCCGAAGATCACCGTCTCGGTGGGCGTCGCAACCCTCAGCGGCCTGCGTCGCCGGAACGGGCGACCGCGACGCGACCTCCGTGCAAGATTGATGATGACCGCCGATCGCGCGCTTTTTCGGGCCAAAGCTGCTGGCAGAAATCGGGTCGTGCTAGCCACCGGCCGCGATGATCGCCTGTAGTGTGCGGATCTTTTCGCTTGTGACCGGCTTTCCTCCTCGTTCGCTCCCTGCGAGGTAGGCGATAGTGTGGGGGCGGTGGGGCGGGACCAATTGCCCGCCGCAGGCGGTCCGGACGTACCTCTCAGTCGCTCTCTGCGGGGGCGCTCGACCACAAACGAAAATCTCTCGCACACTACGTTCGAAAAAAAGGGACTGTCCCCTTTACGCGACTTTGCTTAGGTATTCTTCGGTGGTGGTTTCGACCCGGGCTTGGAACTGCGCGGGATCGACTTCCACGAACTGCTCGTCCGGGGTGACTTTGAACAGGGGCTGGCCCTTGGCCACGATCGTGCCGTCAGCATCGACGAGTATCTTGTCAATTGTGCCCGAGAAAGGAGCGTATACCTTGTTGAACATCTTCATGACTTCGACGACGTACAATGGGTCGCCAACTTCGAAGTGTTGGCCCTCTTCGACGAATCTCGGCATGCCTGGGGCTTCCTGTGCGTAGTACATGCCGCCGCTGACCGCGACGATTTCGTCCGCCTTGTTGACCGGAGGTGGGACTAGGACCTTCTTCATCTTTGCCTGGTGGTCCACGTCGAGAAGGCGCTCGGGGATCGTGATGGTGAGGTCATCGTTGACCCGCAGATCATAGAAGCCAACTTTCTCGGCAAGCAGGGGCAGAAGCCCGAGTAGCTCCGTCCCGAGCTGGAACCCGAGGTGGGCCTCACGAACTGGCTTCCATTCAGCCGGTTCGAAGCCCGCCGCCGGGGCCTCGCCGCGAAGCAACGCGTCGAGCTCCGGCCAGGAAATGTCACCAATTCGATCGGCGACCGCCGCGTAAAACGCCTCGCCTTCATCGAGCACGAGTTGGTCTTGCTCCCAAACTCGGTGAGCAGCCGGTGCATCGATGCTCGCCTCCATGTGTAGGAGTCGGTAGGTGTCGGCCAGAAGCAGCAGTGGATTGCGGTGCCACGTCACCCGACGATTGCTAACGTCGTAATCTCGACGATGGGTGCTGAGCCAAGCCGAAAGAAGATGCGGCTCGCGAAGCAGTCGGCGAAGTGGCCGCCCCAGCAGCGTAGCCTTCAGCTGGACGACTTCATCGGTCACCTTCGTTGCCGCAGGGTTGCCCGCCGTGACCCCGAGATACTGGCTGCATAGCCGCTTGTAGGCATAGTCGACGTCGATGTGGTTGGCCTCATCGAGGAGCTCCCCCATCAACGTCAGGTAGGGGACGACGAAACGGGTCGTGGGTTTGGCGTCCACTCCGTTCGCAAGGAACCAGCTGACGAGCCCATAATGAAATTGTAGATTCGTCTGAAGATCCGGCCCGCGAAGCACGGTCTGGCGAAGAACCTCTTGCAGTTGCTCGTAGCTCGCGCGCCGATCATCGCCTGTAGTGACCAAGAGCGCGATGTTGCTGTCGTAGGCGCCCGCGAACTTGTAGCGCATGAAAAGCCCGGTATCGGGATTCTTGAAGCAGATCCCTTGATCGTCGCGGACTTCGCCCTCGATCGGATCCGACCAAAACATGATCTCGCCTCCTGCGTGCGGAGACAAAGACTGGTCCGTCGCATTGAGCCGGGCCTCGACCGCAGACCCCGCGCGTTGAATGCGCCCCGGTCGTGGAAGCCGCCCCTTGTGCTTCGCGAGGAGCGCCATGGCCTCGACGATCGAGGTTACATCAAAGTAATCCTCGGCGTCGTTTGGGTTTCGGAAGCGCAGCGCATAGCAGAGCTCAGAGACGCGGTGCTCGACCTGGATTCGCGTATTCACTTCCATGAAATAGTGTCGAGCCCCATCGACGATGCACTCGAAAGTCGAGGCCGAGTCTAGGCCAACTTCCTGACCGAAGCGCTCTGCCTGTTCTTCCATCCGACGAAGAATCGCGAGGTCTTGACCGATCGCGGCTGCTTGCTCTTCGTTCCCCGCTTCGCGCTCCCGCTCGACCGCTTCGCCGAGTGTCTCCTGAGTGACCGAAACCTCAAGCAGCTTCTGTTCGTGCATCTGCAACGAACAATCCCGACCGCCGAGTGAGATGCACCAGTCGCCGTTCCCAAGAAGCTGGATTTCGTTGTGCCGCGTCGTCTCGATGTTGAGCTCGACGAGAAGGTTCTTGTTGTCGCCTACCCCCAGTGCCTTCACCTCGCCGAGGATCTCGCGGACCATCGCCGGTGCCTGGTTTGCGCTACGAACGATGCGCTGGCCCTTGCCGCCACCGCCTCCGATCGCCTTGAGACGAACCCGACTTCCCGGGTGCGCTTCGAGGATCGCAGACACCTCAATTTGGATCTGCTCAGCAAGCTCGTCGACCGTGTAGAGATCGATGCCCGCATCGTAGGATGCAGCGAGAACCGCGTCGGCAACGTCTTCGATCGCCAAGGTGTCGTCGCTGAGCTCCGAAACCTCGAGCCCATGCTTGGAAGTTATGGATTTCAACGCAGCACGGTCACCGTGCTTGCGCAGCAAGAGGCGGGCGGTCGCGTTGTTGACGCCAGGGGTCACGCTCACATCGATGCGTTCTGCCGTCTGTTTGGCCTCGTCTTTAAAGCCTGCCGCTTGCACCGTGTGAGACCCAGGTCCGACGAAACAAAGGTCCGCCTCTTCGATCGAGCGGACGAACTCTTCGTCCTCCGCCATGAAGCCGTAGCCTGCAAAAATGTAGTCGTAGCCGTTTTGCTTGGCGATTTGGATGATCTCTCGAATGCGGGCAGTGCGCTCCTCTTTAGTCCCGCCAGTGTAATCGGCGACCGCATGGACGCGCGATGGATCGAGCCGGCGCAACTCGGGCGCGAGGGCGCGAGGATAGACGATCGAGTCTTTCTCCGACAGGAGGATCGCCACCTTGCTGATCCCCATCTCCGCGAAGGTGTCGAGCGCTTCCTGACGAACCGGTCCCCGACATACGATCAAGATCGACATGTCCTCGCAAGAGAACGATCGCACCCAGTCCGATTCGGACTCGCCGAGTCGACGGTCTCGATGGATCATTGGGTTGTGCAGGTAGAGATCCGACGAGCCCATCAGTGAAACTCACGCTGCACGGCCTGAAGCGGCTCGGGGGTGTAGTGGGAAAGGAAGAAGTTGAGGTTCTTCGCCAACGCTGCGCGCACGTCGGTGGGCATCACAATCTCCGAGATCGAGCCGAGGCTCAACGCTTCTTTGGGATTCATGAGCTCTTTTTCGTAGCGGGCATTGAACGCCGCATCTTGCTCTTTCATCCAAGCCGAAGCCGCTTGCTCCGCGTCTGCTCTAGTGGCACCTGCCTCGATCGCCTCCTGGATACGTGCTTTGGCGCTAGCTCGCATCGCACGAAGCTCCTTCTTGTAGACGAACTCCTTGCCCGCGGGCCCCATGACCGCAACACGGGTCGTCGGAAGCGCCATGACATGATCGGCGCCCGTCACGTAGCAGTTGAACGCCGCGTATGCGCCTCCGAAAGCGTTGCGAATGATCAAAAGGAGGCGTGGCGTCCGCAAATCGATGATCGAGTCGAGCATTGCACGTCCTGCTTGCACGATGCCACGGCTCTCCTGGTCGCGGCCAGGCAAGAAGCCCGTCGTGTCTTCCATGAAGATGACGGGAATGTTGTACAAGTTGCAGAACCGAATGAAACGCGAGTTCTTGAATGCGGCATCGACGTCGATCTGGCCCGAGGCGACTGCACTATTGTTACAAACGAACCCGACCACGTGTCCACCGAGACGCCCGAACGCCGTGACGGTGTTCCGCGCACGTTGTGGTTGAAGCTCGAAATAGTCTCCGTGATCGCAGATCTGTTGCAGAATGATGCTGACGTCGATCGGGGTATTGAACCCCGTCGGCGAGTTGAACGCCTTGCGAAGCAGGGTATCGATCTCGCCAGTCGGGCGATCGATCGGGTCCGAAGTCTCTTGGTAAGGCGCGAATTCGTGGTTGTTGCCAGGCAAATAGCTCAGCAGCCGCTGGGCGGTGCGAAGCGCGCCGACCTCGTCGTTCACGGTAAGGTCCGACACGCCACTCTGGCCGTGCACGCCGGGTCCGCCAAGCTCGTCGGCCGTGACATCCTCGCCGAGAACGGTCTTCACGACGCCTGGCCCGGTCAGCCCGAAGAACGTGTCGTCGGGCTGAATCATGAAGCTCCCTTGACGCGGGAGATACGAGCCGCCTCCAGCGTTGTAGCCAAACATGCACATGATGCTCGGCACGACGCCGCTGATCTTGCGCAAAGCCGTGAATGCTTCGGCGTACCCGTCGAGGCCGCCCACACCGGCGGGCACGAACGCACCGGCGCTGTCGTTCATCCCGATCAGAGGCAGACCCTGATCCCCCGCCAAACGAATCAAGTTGGCGAGCTTCGTACCATTGGTGGCGTCCATCGAACCGGCACGCACCGTGAAGTCGTGACCGTAGAGCGCGACGTTTCGTCCCTGAATCTGAACGATCGCGGTCACGATCGAGGCACCATCGAGATTCGGGCCCCAGTTCTGATAGAGGATCGTAGGCTCGGTCCCGCGGTCCAAAAGCACGTCGATCCGCTCCCAGACTGTCATTCGCTCTTTGGCGTGCTGTCGGCCGATCTGGACGAGGCCCGCGGCCGTGCGCGGACGCTCACGGAGCCGCTCACCCTCACGCACGCTTGCCTCGTACGGTCCGTCAGCCTCCTTCGGAGCGGCGGAACGGTGATCGCGATCCACACCGAGTGGATTGCGAAGGGTCGGCGTTACAATGTCCTTCTCGGGCATAACCACACTAGCCTACAGCAGGCCGCGCCCGAGCCGTCGGCTTCGTAGCGCACGGGCTTTTACGGGTTTTGCTGGGCAAATGCCAGCGCACACCGGCCAAGTGGTCAGATCTCGATGGCGCGGGCGGCGAAATCCGCGAAAATGCAAGGCTTCATGCGCAAGCGAGAAGAGTGCGAGCGTGCCCTGGAGGTCGCGGAACGAGTCGCTCGAGACGCTGGGTCGATGGTCCTCCGAGGCTGGCGCGGCGGCGGCGATATCTCCCACAAAGGGAGGTTCGACCTGCTCACCGAGCACGATCTTCGAAGCGAGGAGCTGATTCGCGCCGAGCTCGAGCACGCCTTTCCGGGACACCGGATCGTGGGAGAGGAAACCGCAGAGACGGGCGATGGCGAACTGGTTTGGTACGTCGATCCGATCGACGGAACGACGAACTTTGCCCACGGTCATCCGTTCTTCTGCGTATCGGTCGCCCTCTACGATGGCGCCGAGGGGTTGGTCGGAGTCGTCCACGCGCCGGCACTCGGAACGACTTGGAAGGCCGCAAAGCACTCGGGCGCGTTTCGAAACGGCGAGCGCTGCAACGTATCGACGCGTGCCGCGCTCGAAGAAGCCTTGTGTGCAACCGGATTCCCGTACGATCGCTGGACGACGCCAGACAACAATCGCGAAGAGCTAGGTTTGTTTCTACGGCGAACACGTGGCATTCGGCGCTGTGGCTCAGCTGCGATCGATCTTTGTCTCGTCGCTGACGGGACGTACGACATCTACTGGGAGCAAGGCCTCAATGCGTGGGACATGTGCGCTGGTGCTCTGATGGTGCTCGAAGCCGGTGGACGGCTCTCGACGTACGAGGGCCTCAAGGCCGACCCTCGGTCCGGAAAGCTGATCGCGTCCAATGGCCTGCTTCACGACGCAGCCCTGAGCACCGTTCGTGAGGCGCGTTACAAACTCGAGGACCAGAAACCATGAAACGATGTGGTCTACACGGTAAAGTGAACGAGTGGGGGGACTGCGGAAAGAGCCGGCAGAGTGGGGGCGTGGTGCGGCTCCTTCGGATGAAACGATCGCTGCACGGATCCGACTGAGCGAAGAGCAGCGCCGAGGAATGCTCAACTCGGTCACCGGTCACCACATTGGCACCATGACGGCTTGCGCCGGCTTTGCGTATCTCGGAATCGCCCTCGGGCAATGGTCTCAGTCCATGGATGAGGTCGCGGTTGCATTGATGTCGGTCTATGGCCTGACGGGCATCGCACTCCTCGCGTTTTCGTTGCGTGCAAGACAGCAACCCCTACCGATGGACTGGTCGGTTCACGTGGCGGGTGTCGTTTTCGTGATCGTCGCGGCAACCATGACGGTGGGGTACGTGATCAGCCGCGATCCATCGATGTTCTACTTCTTCGTCCTTCTTCAATTCGCTGCGGGTGCGCTCCTTCAGAGCCGTACATGGCTCTTGGTGACCATGGTGTGCACGGATATCGGCTGGGGCGTCACCTCGTTGTTCATCGACGGTGTGAACTGGATGCAGAGCATCGGCTATCTCCTCGGATTTTCGGTGGTCGCGATGGGCATGCACGTCGTGCGGCGACGAACTCTGGTCGAGCTTCATGAGTTGCGAGTCGCGGCTGAACGAGCATCCCAAGCCAAAAGCGAGTTCCTTGCCAACATGAGTCATGAAGTGCGGACCCCTATGACGGGCGTTCTCGGCTTGGGATCTCTGCTCCTCGAAACGAAGCTCGAGCCAAAGCAACAAAAGATGGCCTCCGCGATCCGAGACTCGGCGGAGGCATTGGTCGGCGTGGTCGACGAGATCCTCGACTTCTCGAAGCTTCAGAAGGGGCAGATCGAGCTCGAAACGGTTCCGTTCGACCTCGAGCTTCTGATCGACGGCGTGGTGGAGCTAATGCGACCCCGCGCCAAGAAGAAGGGGTTACACCTCCGGTCCGACCTCGAGGGTTTGACTGGCTCGCGCTTCGTCGGTGACGGCGGCCGCTTGCGTCAAGTGCTGCTCAACTTCGCAAGCAACGCCATCAAGTTCACCGAGTCCGGGTCGGTCATCATCGAGGCCCAAACGGTGCAACACGCCGCGCAGGTTCGCGTGCGGATCTCGGTGCGGGACACCGGCATCGGAATTCCAGACGAGGCGATCGACAAGATTTTCACTCGCTACCAACAGCAGGACCAAACCACGAGTCACCGTTTTGGTGGGACGGGGCTCGGTCTCGCGATTTCGAAGCGGCTCGTCGAGCTAATGGGAGGCAAGCTCGGGGTGCAGAGCAAAGTCGACGAAGGGACGACGTTCTGGGTCGAAGTCGACCTCGAGCCGGGCCCCGAGGATACGCTCCGCCTCGAGGGCTCACCCGGCGACGGCGACCGATTGATTCGGCGAGGACTCAAGGTGCTTCTCGCAGAGGACAACCCGACCAGCCGCATGGTGACAGAGGCACTCCTCAGGAAGCTCGCCTGCGATGTCGATATCGCAACCGATGGGCGCATGGCTCTCGAGAAGGTCCGGACCACCAGTTACGACATCATCTTCATGGATTGCTACATGCCGCAGATGAATGGCTTCCAGGCCACCCGGAGAATTCGGGAGCACCCTGCGAACCGCGAAGTCCCAATCATCGCTCTGACAGCTAGCACCACCGACGAGGACCGTCTGCGATGCGTCGAGGCCGGAATGAGCGACACGATCGGGAAACCCTTGCAATCGAGCATATTGGAGACGCTGTTCAAGCGTTGGGTGTCGCTTTCGGACGAGCCTCCGGTCGTGGTGCCTTCTATGAAGTCACCTCCAGCCTCGGCTCTCGACATGAACATGGTCCGCCAGTTGGTCTCGCTCGACGAGGAGGATGACGGCTTCATCGAAGAGGTGATGGTCAGGTACATCGAGCAACTTCGCGAATCGGTCATAACCCTTCGCGACGCACTCGAGGCGTCGGACATGGAAACGGTGCGGCTGACGGCCCACTCCATCAAGGGCGCCAGTAAGCAACTCGGAGCATCCCGTGTGGGGGAGCTGCTCGGCGCGATCGAGCGCGAGGAGGCGGTGGAGCCGGCTCGCGATCTGGTAGGCCAAGTCGCGGAGGAAGTGCCCCGCGTCGAAGAAGCGGTGCAGGCGTTGCTTCGCCGTCACGCCTTATGACTAGAGAACGCAGTGTGCGAGAGATTTTCGTTTGTGGTCGAGCGCCCCCGCAGAGAGCGACTGAGAGGTACGTCCGTACCTCGCAGGGAGTGAGCGAGGAGGTAAGCCGACCACAAGCGAAAAGATCCGCACACTAAATGTCGAGATTGGTCACGTTGAGTGCATTGCTCTCGATGAAAGCACGGCGTGGCTCGACTTGATCGCCCATCAACACACTGAAGAGCTCTTCGGCCTCGACGGCGTCCTCGACTCGAACCTGGAGAAGTGTTCGCGTTTCGGGGTCCATCGTGGTCTCCCACAGCTCGTCCGGGTTCATCTCGCCGAGCCCTTTGTAACGCTGGATGCCGAGGCCCTTGCGGGCGCGGGCTTCGATGTTCGACCAGAGCGCGTCGACGTCGCCAACCTCGGAAGGCTCGCCCGCTGGCTTGCCCGCCTTGTCGAGGACGGTGAGCAGGAATGGCGGTTCACCGAGTGCGCGAATGCCTTGATGAATCTGACGGAGCTCGGCGATGTTGCCGGCCGAAAGCAGGTCGAAATCGATCTTCGTCCGGCGGCGGGAGACGCCGTCTTCGGTCTCGATGAGCACTCGGTACCTGTCGTGCTCCTCGTCGCTCTCGATCACTGCGGTGAGCTCACCCGAGCCCTTGGTCTGGACGTAGGCCTTCAGCGCCGCTATCGCAGTCTCGACCTGCGTTCGGTCGGCGAGGTCTTCGACTTCGAGGTCGGTCGATGTGACCAAACCTTCGATGACTAGCGGGTCGAAACGGTGCCCAATGTTCTCCAGCAAGAGCCGAAACCTCGCGACCTCCTCGAGGAGGCGCTGCAGAGGCTCGCCGGTGAGCTGCGTGCTCCCCTTCTTCATGCTGAGACGGGCGTTGTCGGTACCGAGCTCGATCAAGTGGCGGCTCATCGCATCGTCGTCTTGAAGGAATCGTACCTTCTTGCCCTTGCGAACTTTGTAGAGTGGGGGCTGCGCGATGTAGAGGTAGCCCTTTTCGATCAACTGCGGCATCTGTCGGTAGAAGAACGTCAGCAGCAAGGTACGAATGTGTGACCCATCGACGTCGGCGTCGGTCATGATGATCACGTGATGGTAGCGAAGCTTGTCGATGTCGAAGTTCTCGCCGCCTTCGACACCACAGCCGAGCGCCGTGATCAACGTCCCGATCTCCGCGCTCGAAAGCATCTTTTCGAAACGGGCGCGTTCGACGTTCAGAATCTTGCCGCGTAGCGGGAGAATCGCTTGAAAGCGACGGTCGCGCCCCTGCTTTGCGCTTCCGCCCGCTGAATCGCCCTCGACGATGTAGATCTCACTCTCGGTTGGATCCTTGCTTTGACAGTCGGCGAGCTTGCCGGGCAAGGTGCTTGCATCAAGCACGCCCTTGCGCTGCACCATCTCTCGGGCGCGCCGTGCGGCTTCGCGTGCCCGTGCCGCGAGCACCGTCTTTTCGACGATCCTCTTGGCAGACTTCGGATCTTCCTCGAGGTACTGGCTCAGTTTCTCGTTGACGACGCTTTCGACGATCCCCTTGACCTCGCTCGAAACGAGCTTGTCTTTGGTCTGGGAGGAAAACGCCGGGTCCGGATGCTTCACCGAGATGACCGCCGTCAGCCCCTCCCTCACATCCTCGCCGCTGAGAGGGTTTTTCAGGTCTCTGAGGAGCTTCTCGCGCGAGCCGTACTGATTGATGACACGGGTGAGCGCCGTCCGCAGGCCGGTGAGATGCGTGCCGCCATCACGATTGAAGACGTTGTTCGTGTAGGGAAAGATCGACTCGTTGTACGAGTCGCTCCACTGCATCGCGATTTCCACGTCGACGCCGTCTTTCATGGCACGCAGATAGATCACGGCATCGTGAAGGGGGGTCTTCTTTTGGTTCAATGCCTCGACGAACTCACGAATGCCGCCCTCGAACCGGTGCGTGACACTCTTGCCCTCGCCGCGTTCGTCTTCGAGCGTCACCTCGAGGCCAGCATTGAGGAAAGAAATCTCGCGTAGCCGGTTGTTCAGCACTTCGAAACTGAAGTCGGTCATGGTGAAGATCTGGGCGTCAGGCTTGAACGTGACTTTCGTGCCTGTCTTCTTACTCGTGCCGATGGCCTTGAGCGGCGCCTTTGGAACGCCACGCTCGTATTCCTGAAACCAGAGCTTGCCTTCCCGGCGAATCTCCATCTTGAACCACTCGCTCACCGCATTGACCGCGCTGACGCCGACGCCATGCAAGCCAGCCGACACGGAGTAGCTTTCGCTGTCGAACTTCCCACCGGCGTGGAGCTGGGTCATCACGACCTCGGCAGCGCTCACACCCTTTTCGTGCATGCCGACCGGAATCCCGCGGCCGTTGTCGATGACGGTGATCGAACCCTCCGAATGCACGACCACCTGTACGTGGTTGCAATGGCCCGCCAAGTGCTCGTCGACCGCATTGTCGACGGCCTCCCAAACCAGGTGATGCAGACCCGTGCCGTCGTGCGGATCCCCGATGTACATCCCCGGGCGTTTCCGGACGGCTTCGAGGCCCTCGAGCACCTGGATGGCGCTCTGGTCATAACCTGGCGCGGCGCTAGACGCTTCCGCGGTCGGTGGATCGGCCATAGCGGTTTCTAGCCTCAAGCGGGGCCCAACGCAAGGCCCGATCTAGCCTGTAAGCCCTTGATCTGACAAATGAATTTCTGGGTCGTTGGCGCTCACTCTCCGAGGACTCGTCTGCGCGTCAAACGGGTGGACAAGACGGTGCAAGGGACGAGGAAAAGCAAGGTTGATCCGAGCAGACCGACGAGGTGCGGACCGGGATCTCCGAAGACCAAAAGACCTCGCGCAGCCTCAGCGAGTTGGTAGACGGGATTGATTTGCCATAGCGCGCGAAGCACCACGCTCTGCGGATCGATCGGGAAGAAAGTATTGCTCACGAGGCTCAACGGCCAACCGATCAGAAAGACCGGATAGTTCATGTGATCGATTGCCGGTACGATCGCCGTGAATATCAGCGCGAACGACGCAAAGGCGCAACCCGCAATGAAGCCTAGAAAGGGCATGAACACGAGGAAGGCGACCTTGACGTCGACGACGCCGATCACATCGAAGACGGCGATGACTGAGCAGACTATCGAGATGTTGACCATCCCGCGCACCGCGGCCCAGAGGATCTCGCCCCAGACCACGCTTGGGAGCTCGACTTGGGTCGCCAGAATCCCGTCCCAGGTTTTCTGATAGAACATTCGAACATACGCCGCGTAGAGGGCTTCGTAGTAGGGCGTGCCAAACCCGGTGTACGCGATGAGACCGGCCGCGACGTAAGTCGCATAGTTCATCTGAGCTCCTCGATAGTCGAGGTCCTCGATGTAACCGCTGAAACCGATGCCGAAAGCGACGAAGAAGATCACGGGCTCCATCGCAGGCGGAATGACCGCGGTCCGCCAATTTCTCAGGAAAACGAGGGCGTTTCGCCTGAATACCGCCCAAGACTGCCAGTGGAAAGCCGCGGTGAGGCTTTCGGCGGCGCTCATCGAATCCTCCCGTTCCGCCGTGCAAGGGCGATGAACAAGTCGTCGAGATTGGGGGGTCGAACCTGCCAGGTGGCGCCCTCAAATTCGGCGGACAACGCGAGCAAATCGTCCTTGCTAACCGGGACCCGCAGCTCGCCGAGCACCGTGGCCACTTGCTGGGCCCCACGACTTTGCAGCCACGTTTCGATCCGATCCCGGGCTGGCTCGTGACGTGGAATGACGACGACGTGGTCGCCTAGGAGGTCGCCGATCACGCGATGAGGCTCGCCATGCGCGACATCGCGTCCCTCGTGAACGACTAGGAGCTCGTCGCTCAGACGCTCGGCCTCATCCATGTAGTGGGTCGTCAAAACGATCGCGAGACCGTCCGACCGCATCCCGTCGATAAGCTCCCATGCATCGAGCCGAGCGCTCGGGTCCAAACCGGTGGTGGGCTCGTCGAGGAAGAGCACGCGTGGGCGATGGACGATCGACCGAGCGATCAAGAGCCGCCGTACGAAACCGCCCGACAAGACATGAGGTGAAGCGTCGGCATAGGGAGTGAGCTCGAAGCGCGCCAACAGCTCGGCGACGCGGCGATCGAGGTTCTCGACTCTTGGTCGGAAATAGCTTGCATAGATGAATAGATTTTGAGCAACCGTGAAGTCGTAATCGAGCGAGTCCTCCTGGGTACAGACGCCGATCATGCGCTTGGCCTCGGAGCGATGCTTCGAGAACTCCATCCCTTCGTATGAAATCGCGCCTTCGTCGGGGGGGACGAAGCCGTAAAGCATCCTGAGGGTCGTCGTCTTTCCCGCACCGTTTGGACCAAGAAGACCGAGCACGGATCCCGGCCGGCAGTCGAGGTTCAAGTGGTCGACTACGACCCTACCTCCGTAGCTCTTGGTGAGCCCTCGTGCCTCGAGAATCGCTGATGTCACCGTGAAATCGCCTGGGAAGATGACGAAACATGGCGGAGCATCCTACAATGGCAATGTGAACCGAACGACAGGCGATCAACCAGCGCACCGAGGCGGTGTGGGACGCGTGCTGGACAGCCGGTGGATGATGGCCGTGGCCGTCCTTGCGGTGCTGGTCGCCATCGCCTGGGCGCTACTCGAGCGAAACCCCGCGAGCAAACAGGCCGTGACGACTCCCGACCAAGGTGTCACGGCCAAGGTGGAGTTGCTCGGAGTCCCTCCGGGCGCCCACGTGATGCTCGATGGCCAGCGAATCGAGAACAACGTGTTTGGCGTAGCCCCAGGCGTGCGACATGCGCTCGAGGTTCGAGACCCCAGCGGTCGCTCCTGGCGCCAAGTCTTCTCGGCTGCAGGCTCGGTGTCGCTGGTCGTTCAGCTGCGGGAAGATTTCGTTCAGGTACCGGTTCGGCAAGCTAAGGAGTGAGCGAGGCTCCTCCGCTTACGTCGTATCCGCGGAGCCGGGCATGGACCGAAACCGAACGGTCCGACAAGTTCGAGCGCATGGTGGAATCCACCGCAACCGGTCCGACGAAAGGACAATAGACGGTTCGAACTTCGAGCTCGAGCTTTCCCCCGGTCTCGACGACTTCGAGGCAGCCGGTGAAGCTCCCGGCCTGGGTCTGGATCGCGACCTCGGTCGACACGAGACGCCCGGTCCGACCGCCGCGCGCGGGCCAACTAGCACCCTCCTCGAATGGTGCGCGAAAGAGCCAGGCTTCTTCGGATACGACGCGTATTCCATCTTCGCGAATTTCGTATTTCACGCTTACCCGACCGGTATGGACCGTCGCAATTGATCCGTTCACGGTTTCGACGCGGGTGACGGCCAGTGTGCTTTGTGGCTCACCGGTGTTCACGTCGTACGACCATGCGTTGCCAGAACGCAGTGGGTACAGATTGATCGGTAACATCGCTATCGCCGAATCCGGCACGACGGGTTTCGACGCTCCGCAGCCGCACACGACAGACCCCACCAGAAAAAGTGCTCCTATCGAGCTCCTCATCGAGGTGAGCTTAGCAGCTCCGATGTAGGCAGGAGGCGCATATTCGCGAACGCAACTCATCCTGTTACGATGCAATGGTGAGCTCGAAGGCAACCATCTTGATTCTCGACGACGACCCTTCCGTGCGCCACTTGGTGCAGGTGATGCTCCAAAAGGAGGGCTACCAGGTGGTCGCCGCCGGGGACGTGCGGTCGGCGTTAGCGCAGTGCGGGGTGCAGCTCCCAGATCTCATGGTCGTCGATTTGATGTTGCCCATCGAAGATGGCGAGATGTTCTTGCGCGAGTTCCGTCGACGGTGGAGGCATGTCGAAGTCCCGGTCATACTCCTCAGCGCAAGCACAGCCCGCAACGAAATCGCGCGCAACCTCAAGGTCGAAGCGACCCTGGCAAAGCCATTTTTCGCCGAGGATTTGCTCGACCTCGTCGTAGCTCACACGCGGGCCAAGGAACCTGCAGCCGCGGGTTGAGCCTTGCGTCGTCCGAGCCTGCATACCGTGGTATGAGCGGCGCCATGGATCAGGTGTACGCGGACCGCTTGTTTGCCGATGAAGTCGTCTTGATCACCGGCGGTGGCACGGGGATCGGGCTGGCCTGTGCAACGGAGATGGGCCGTCTAGGAGCCAAGGTCGCACTCTGCGGCAGAAGGCCGGAGCCTCTTCGTGCCGCGGTGGACGAGCTCGGATCCGACGGCATCGACGTTCTTGGGGCGCCGTGTGACATTCGTGACCCTGAGATGATCGACATCCTACTCGAGGCGGTGCTCGAGCGTTTCAGCCGCGTTGACATCCTGATCAACAATGCAGGTGGCCAGTTTCCCACGACCGCCGAGGCGCTGTCGGCCAAGGGCTTTCACGCCGTCATCCGAAACAACTTGGTGGGAACGTGGGCGATGACCCACGCCGTGGCAAACAAGGCGATGATCCCGCAAAAGCGTGGGCGCATCGTGAACGTCATCGCAAACGTTGCTCGTGGCTTCCCGGGCATGATCCATACGGGGGCCGCACGAGCAGGGGTCGACAATATGACCAAGACCCTCGCGGTCGAGTGGGCCATGCATGGCATCCGAACCAACGCGGTGGCGCCTGGCGTCATCGTGACGAGCGGCACCAAACAGTATCCACCGGAGCTTCTCGATAGCGCGGAGAAGGCCAACCCACTCCATCGCCTGGGAACCGCCGAGGAGGTCTCTCACCTGATCACTTACCTGGCCTCCCGGTACGCGGACTTCATCACCGGCCAGACGTTCTACATCGACGGGGGCGCGAGCATCTGGGGCGAGCAATGGGAAGTCCCGGAGGACGTCCCACAATATCCGCCCTACCCGGTTCCGAACCGCGGGTAGGACGCACTGATAGCCGCACGAGGACGAAGACGAATGCGAGGACTAAGAGGGAGCTAGGGCTCCACTTCTTTCTTCTGAAACAGGCTGATCAGGTACGCGCCACCGACACCTACGAAATAGAGCAGCACCAACGGGATCAACATCATCACCATGGTGTAGACATCTTGAGGCGTGAGCAGCATCGAGATGAAGGCCGCGACGATGATCCACCAGCGTGAGAACTGCAGCAACTGCCGCCACGTCACGATGCCCGCACCAGCGAGGAACGTGACGATCACGGGCACCTCGAAGACGACGCCGAACGCCAACAGCATCCTTCGAAAGAACGGCATGTAGTCCTTGACGAACAGCGTCGCGACCAGTGTTTCGTCGCTGAAGCCGAGCAACACCGTGAATGCCTCCGGGAAGACGAGCTTGTAGCCGAACACCGCACCGCCCACGAAACAGATGGTAGATGCGATGATGAACGGGACCGCCAACGCCTTTTCCTTTTTGTAGAGTCCTGGGGCGATGAACATCCACAGCTGCCAGAAGATGAAGGGCGAAGCCAACAAGAGGCCCGCGATGAGCGAGTTCTTCATGTACATCATGAATGCGTCGGCGGGCCCGGCAAAACGCAGCACCGCTTCGCCGGGGAGGTCGAGCTTCTCCCACGCAGGCTGAAGCGGCGCGATCAAGAAGTCTTTGATCTCTTTTTTGAAAAACCATGCGACCGCGACCGCCGGAATGAGAGCCAAGGTGCTTCGAAGCAAGCGCATCCGAAGCTCGCCTAGGTGTTCGAAGAAGCTCATCGCTTGATCGGCTTCGGGGGCCGAAGACGGCTCGGGGAGTGCCGGCGGCTCGGGAACGGTGGCTCGGATGGGCTCGGTCATGGATGGTTCGCCCCCGCAGACGCGTCGGGATCGGGAGGCGCATCTGCGTCGGCCGACGTCTCGGGTGTCGCGGGCTTTTGAGGCGCCTGCGCGGCGTCACGTGGAGGAGGGACCGGAGGCGGCGTCGTAGGGTGAGGTGGAGGCTGCGCTTGCGGCTTGGCGTCTTCGGATTTGACCGGCACCGGTCGTGCACGCGGCGGTCGGACCGGCGGCGCGCGGAATGGATCGCCCTCTCGCATGAGCTCGTCCAACCCGATGGCGTCTTTGAACTCGCGGCTGGCGCTCCTCAACTGGCGCAGACCCTTGCCGACCGTTCGCATGAAGGTCGGAAGCTTCTCCGGCCCCACCGCCAGCAGAAGGATCACCAAGAAGAAAATCAGCTCCGTGGGCCCAATCCCAAACATGTTCCCCTAGAATGAAGCGTAGGGACCCCGCGGGGCAACCTAAGCGCCTCAGGCATCCCGATCACGCCTCGAAACGCAACTGTCGCAATCGCTCCACCGCATGATTGACGGCACGAACCCGCCTTTCGTAGTCGCGTGTCAGCTGCTGAATGCGGGCGGCCGCTGCAAGCGTCTGCTCGGAGGTCTCAGAATGCTTGAGGTGCGACTGCTGTAGCTGAAGAACCATGTCCGAGATGTGCTCGATCGCTCCGGTCATTTGTCGACCGCCCTCGGCCTGCTCCTGACTGCTGCGCTCCATCTGCTGGGTGATCAGTCGCATGTTGTCCGCGCTCTTCATGATCAGCTCCGAACCGCGAGCCTGTTCGGCGGTGGCCGCAGCGATCTGCTGAACGGTTTCGGCAATCCGGCCGATCGCGTCAGTCACTTGCTTCGACCCTTTCGATTGCTCGACCGTCGCGAGGGCAATACCGCGCACCATCACCGTCGACTGCCTCGACGACTCGAGGATCTTCTTGAGGGCCCGCTCCGCTTCTGCGCTGACCGTGACACCTCGGTCTACTGTGCTGGCACCGCGCTCGACCGCCTCGATGGCATTCTTGGTTTCTTCTTGGATCGCTTTGATCAGATCCGCGATCTCCCTCGTGGATGTGCCTGCGCGCTCGGCGAGGTCCTTGATCTCGTCGGCGACGACGGCGAACCCCTTGCCGTGCTCACCGGCCTGCGCAGCGATGATCGCCGCATTGAGCGCCAATAGATTCGTTTGTTCGGCAACGTCATCGATCACGTTCAAGATGTCGCCAATCGCCTCGATCCGGTCTCCGAGATTCGAAATCTTGCTGACGGCCTGCAGCGAGGTCGACTTGATGTGATTGATCTCTTCGGTGATCTTCAGGATCGATTCGGCGCCGATCTCCGCGTCGGTCGCGACCTCTTCGGAGAGCCTCGCCGTTTCGTTGGCGTTCGACTGCACCTGATCGATCGAAACATCCATCTCGTTCATCGAGGAGGAGGTCTCGTCGGTGGTCAGGGCCAAGGCATCGATGTTCCGCGCCACCTCCTTGATGCTGTAGGTCATCTCCTCGATGGAGGACGCCGTCTCGCGGACGCTCGATCCGAGATTCCCCATATTCTCCGCAACTTCGTGGTTCGTCGCCGTCATTTGCAGGATGCTCGAAGAGCTTTCTTCCGTGCTGGAGGACAGCGATTCGACCCGATCGCTGATCGCCTGGAGCGAGATGGCCATCGACTTCAACGCACGTGCGGTCTCTTCGACGGCAACCATCTGCTCACCGAGCCCGCTGGTGAGCTCGCGAACGTTTTGCCCGATGACGCTCTCGATCTCTTTGACTTCGCCTTTGATCTCACGGAGCCGCGCGTCGACCTCGCTGACCTCGATCGAAGGAGGCAGACCGGAGGTGATGATCAGCATCCCGAGGACACCAAGGGCCGCCGCGAGGCCTCCTGCAGCAGCCATGCTCAGCGCTCCGGTCTCAGCCCCCAGAGGGCCGACCACGAACGCAAGCACGAAGCACAAAAACCCCGGAACGATATAACGGCTCTTGGCGATAGCCCGAAACATGACCCCCACTACCAGCGATCAGGGTATCCGTCCGCAGGAGGGCCCGGCAAGTTCCGCTTGGATCTCCGGATCTTCCGTTCAGAGCGGATTGGTGAGAAGCTGCATCGAGATCTGGAGCGCCAGCGAATAATCGCCTTCCATCTTGAGCTTCCCACCGAGGAAGAGCTCTTGGACCGTGAGCTCGCCGTGCCGGACGGCCTCGAGGTCCGAGAACTGGAGCTCGGTGGTGAATCCAGGCTCGGCTGGGACCTCCGGAACGTTGAAGGCGACCCGCAGGATCACGTCCCCGAGCTCCGGCACGTTCCTCACCGTGGCCACGAAGCTCAAAGACTGCCCAGCGAGGGCGTCCTCGAAGCGCTTGGAGGCCGTCTGAGCCGCTCCGACGGCCACTTCGTCGTCTTCCAAGGCGCCGGATCGCAGCGCCGAGCCGAGCAGGAGCTCGACCGCATCGCCTGGTATTTTCGCCGTCGCCTTGAGGGGAACGCCCTCTTCGGGCTCGTTGCCGGAGGTCAGGAGGCCGGCCTTGCCCGATAGGACGATCGGTGGATGGTCGTCGACCTCGAGGCGCACGGCCCCCGTCACCCCTTTGACGTCGGCCAGGATCCGCTGCGCACGCTCGTCCCCCCCTGCGGCGCGACTTTCGAGCACCCCCACTCCACGGATGAAAAGCTTTGGAAAGGTGTCTCGGAGGAACTCTATGGGTTGTTTGGTCATGAGCGGCGGAGTGTAGCTAAGAAGCCCACCCGCACCAAGCTGGCGAAATGGCTCAGAATCAGCCACCATTCTGATCGATGTCGGAGGAGGAGCACCGACCCACCGTATTGCTGGTGGGCCAGGGCGAACCGATGCAGACGGCGTTGGGGGAAGCGCTTCGTCGCCACGGCGTGTCTGTCGCGGCGAGCGCTACCGCTGAGCTCGAAAACGCCGTCCGCGTTTACGCACCGGATCTGGTCGTCTTGATCGGCGATGCGGCGGTGCGGGGTGGAGCAAGCGTGGTCCAGCGGATGGCGGCAAACCGAGCCACCGACGTTCTGCCGATTGCGGTCGTCTCGAACGAGGCCGTCCTCAAGCACGAAGGTCCCGACTTTCGCACCGGTGCGGTTGCGATCGTCCCGCGGGGCGCCGGAGCCGACACGATCGCCCGCCGTCTCGCAGAGCTGGCGCAGGAGGTTCCCGACCGATCTGGTATGGCGAGCGGCGAGCTCAACGAGGACAACCTGAAAGATGTCGTCTCTTTGGTTTCGAGCGACCACAAGACCGGCATTCTGAGCATCCAATCCCCGAAAGGGGTTCTCGAGGGCATGCCGATCGTCATCGAAACCGAGTCACCAAGCGCGCACAACATGGAGTTGATCCTCGAGCGGCTGCGCGAAGCGGTGGCCGAGTCCGAGCCGCTCGAATACGAGTTTCACGAAGCGAGCGGCGGGCGCCTCTCGACTCTGCCAGGTGCGATAGAAGCCGAGAAAGAAGCCGACCTGAGCGTGCTCGAGGGGTCTCGCATGGTGATCCTAGACACCGACGAGCTTCGGGCGGAGAAGCTCGCGCACGCGCTTCACGCAAAAGGGGTGCAGGTCGCTGCAGCCGATTTTTCGACCGCAGTCATCCCTCGAATTCGCGAAGTCGACCCGCAGGTCGTGGTGATGGACTCGGTCGCGGTCGGCGGCAAGGGGATCGAGTTCGTCCGCGCAATTCGCAGGGATCCGCAGCTTCGTTGGGCTTCGATGTTGGTGGTACGCTGGGATGATTTTTGGCCGAGCGCGGCTTCGGATGCCGAGCCGGATCTCGCACGGCTAGTTTCGCGGGTCACACCCCTCATCGAGCAGGACGCGGTAACCGCTCGCCGAGTCACCGACGAAGTCGATTTCGACACCAGGCTCGAGCTTATCGGTCCCGGACGCTTACTTCGCGCTCTCGGTTCGGTTGCCGGAGTGCGTCATGTCGCGATCGTCGGGAACAAACGGAGCGTCGAAGTCGATATCGCGGACAACTCCATCGTGGGGGCCTACGCGACGCTTCGGGAAGCAACGACTCTGAGCCTCCAAGGCATGCCCGCTCTCACTGCGCTCTGGGGAATGAACTCAGGCCGTGTTTCGATCCGAGAGCAAGACCTCCCGTCGGTCGCGAACATCATGATGCCGGTAGACGAAGCGCTCGGGGTCGTTGCGCGCGAGCTAGGCGTTGCGGACGGTGAAAACGCCGTCGTGGGCGACGCAGCAACGGTTCCGCCGGCTGCACCCGAGGTGCAAGACCACGCCACGATGCCTCCGAGCGCTCTGCCGAGCGATGGACTCGAGCAGCTCCGAACCATGGCACCGCCGAGGTTTCGGCATCTTCAAACCGCGGATGCCGGGGGACAGGGTTTTGTCGAAGAAGAAGCCCCGACGAACAAGAGGATGCTCGGCAAGGTCGAGACTCGACGTCGAGAAGTCGCCGCTGGGGCCGCCATACACGAGAGCAACGGCCCCGAACGACACACCGACCACGGTCTCTCGCGTCCTCCAAAGAAGACGCAAATGGGGCTTGCACCGGTGTTCGAGATGCTGCCCGACGAGACGGAGAAGACGATTCCGGTCCCGGGGAAGCCGGCTCCGCCTCCTCCGCCGCCAGCCGGCAAGAAGTCCTCGCGAGCTCCTCTGTTTGCCGACCAGGCATTCGATCATGAGCTCGCATCGACGCTCGAAGGTGCGACGATCGTCGCACCTGCCTCGGCCCACTCGACGCCGATTTGGATTCCTATCCTGCTTCTCGTCGCCCTCCTCGGAGGAGGGGGTTTCTTGACCTGGCAGCTCTGGCTCGCCGACTCCGACTCGATGGCGGCTGCGGAGGTCGAAAAGGATACCGCTCCCGACCAAACCCCGATCATCGGGCCGGTGGATGGTCTCGAAGCCTTGGATGAAGGCCTGGTGGCGGAAATCCGCTCGCCGGAAGAGGTAGTCGTGGAGCCGCAGGCCGACGAGGCAAGCGCGGACGAGCCCCTCGAAGAAGAGCCTGTGGAGCCCGAGGCGACCCCGGCCACACAAGAGGAGCCACCAGCCGCGCAGGAGCCGAAGCCGGTGATCCCAACGCAGAACCTCCCACGAGACCCAAGCAAGGCATCCGATGTCCTGGTGCATCGAGCCCTTGCCTTGATCCGAAGCGGGGATCTGGAGCGGGCAGGGGCGACGCTCGATCGAGCCTGGGAGCTCGACCCCAAAAACCCGCAGGCCATGGCCGGCTACGCGAAGCTCTACGTCACGGTCAAGGACGGCGAGGGAGCGGAAAAATGGGCACGGCGGGCCGTTGTGAAAAGGCCGCGCCGCGCGCAGTACAAAGTGCTGCTCGGAGATGCTTTCATGCTTCAGGGTAAAGTGATTCGGGCACGTGAAGCCTGGCGAAAAGCACTCGCGCAGGACCCCGACAATCGGGCCGCGCAAGCCCGTCTCGCCAAGACAGACGCCAGAGCCGCCAATTAGTTGCCCATTGTCGGTCCTCGTGCCTAGCGTCGGCCCATGTTTGGACGATTCTGGTGGGCAGGTCTGTTGCTAGGGATGAGCGGCTGCTTGATACAAAATCTGAGTCCCGAAACCAGGCTTCGCGACTCGGTGATCGAGCTCAACGAGGGGGTGCGTTGGGGTCGAATGGACGTCGCAACCGGTCATGTTTCACCCGTGTTCCAGAACCAGTTTCGCCTGACGCACATGCGCTGGGGACGAGATATTCAGATCGCAGACAGCGAGATCCTCGCGGTGAACGCCCACACCGAGGAAGATGGCTCGGGAGCGGTCTCTCGAGTGGCGATTCGGTGGTACCACCACGAGACGATGGTCATCGCCCAGACCATCGTCCGGCAAGCATGGCAGAAGCACAAACAAACGTTTTTGCTGACCAACGAATCCGTCGAAAGCGGTCATCCCGGACTGCTCGCGATTTCCGAGGTGCAACAGCCCGCAGAGGGACCTGTCGAGAGCGAAGAGTACGAGGACTTCGACGACGCGCAGTGGAGCAGCACCGAGTAACTCAGTCGACGCCCACCGCGCTCCGCACGCGCCGCATCGTTGCGTGAGCGAGCAACCTCGCTTTGTCGGCGCCCTCATGCAAGATCGCATCGAGCTTTGGCTCGTCGGAACGAATCCCAAGGTAGGCTTCTCGCTTGGAGCCGATCTCGGCTTCGATCGCCTCATAAAGGTCCTGCTTTGCGTGACCCCAGCCGTAGCCGCCCGCCTCGAGCTTTTGCTTCATCTCGGGGGCCTGCTCGGGGGCCACGAGCGCATATAGATCGTATACGGTGGAACCTTCAGCTGGCTTCGGCTCCTCGAGCGCCTCGGAGCTGGTGGTGATGCCCATGATCACCTTCCGAAGCTTCTTCGGCGTTTCGAAGAGGGGAATTCCGTTGCCGCGGCTCTTGCTCATCTTCTCGCCGTCGGTCCCTGGAACGAGGGGCGCCTCGGTGATCAGGGCTTCCGGCACGACGAGCGTGTTCTCGCCATAGGTGTGGTTCAATCGCGACGCCACGTCGCGAGTCAGCTCTAGATGCTGCTTCTGGTCTTTGCCGATCGGCACCACATCGGTGTCGTAGAGAAGAATGTCGGCCGCCATCAGCACCGGATAGTTGAAGATTCCTGCATTGGGTGAGCCGCCGCGTGCAAGCGCGTCTTTGTAGGCATGTCCGCGCTCGAGCTGCCCCGTTGCCAGCAAGCAGCTCAACACCCATGTGAGCTCGAACACCTCGGGCACGTCGGACTGTCGGTAAAGCAAGGTGCGCTCGGGATCGAGCCCGCACGCGAGCCACGTCGCGGCAACGTCGCGAATGTAGCTTCGGAGCTTCTCTGCGTCCCGAACGCTGGTGAGCGCGTGATAGTCCGCGATGAAGTACAGAGTTCGATACTGATCGACGAGCGAGAGGGCGGGACGGATCGCACCGAGGTAGTTTCCGAGATGCGGAAGGTGCGTCGGTTTGATGCCGGTCAATGACGTCTTCACCGGGCGGAGGTTGTCCCATGTGGACATGCGCGGCAACCGGGGTATGAACGCCGAAGCATGGCAGATCGTCCGTTCAAAGTCCTCGGCATCCAGCAGATCGCGGTCGGCGCGTCCGACAAGAGCTCCCTTCGTCGGCTGTGGGTCGACACGCTCGGGCTCGAGCCCACCGGTAATTTCCGAAGCGAAACCGAAAACGTCGACGAAGACATCGTCACGATGGGCGCCGGCCCATTCACGGTCGAAGTCGACCTCATGCAACCCATCGATCCCGACAAGAAGCCGAGGGTCGACACGCCACCTCTCAATCACATCGGGTTGTGGGTCGACGACATCGACGCGGCGGTGAAGTGGCTGGGCAACCAGGGGGTCCGCTTCACACCAGGCGGAATCCGCCTCGGAGCCGCAGGCCATCGCGTGTGCTTCATCCACCCAAAGGGCAACGAGGAGCGGCCGATCGGTGGACAAGGCGTCCTCATCGAGCTCGTCGAAGCTCCTGCAGAGGTTCGCGAGGCCTTCGAGGCGCTCTAAACCCGCTTCCAGGCTAGTTTGAGGTTGGAGATCTCGATGTCTGCCTTCTTCGGGCGGACGACCACTTCTTCAATCTCCGGTGGCTCCACCTCGGCTTGAAGGGCGCGTATCTCTTCTTCGGCTTCGATCTTTAGCGCTTCTTGTTCTTCCTCGAGCGTCCGCATATCTTCTTCGGCCTGAAGGACATCCTGGCGTTCGCGTGCGGCGCGACCGGCGCCTCGTGCCGCCGTCGTCGCCCGCCCCAAACCACGGCTCCCGAAAATCGTGCCGAGAATCGTCGCACCCATCGAGATCCCGGTCTGCAGCTTTTGCTGATCGTACTGGCCCTTTTCGCGCTCGACCCGAGCCTCCGCCCGACGAACCCGGTGTTCCATCTGCTTGATCTTCTTTTCGAAGCGCGCGCGGAGGTCATCGACCTTGAGGTCTCGCTTTTCGCGAACCGCCAGCTGAACCCGCGCAGCAAACTCGGATTTCGATTCTTCGGGCTTCGAACGAAGCTTGAGGGGCTTACACTGCCAGAGGGTTTTCGGTTGGTTCTGGTAAACGTGGCTCTTGAGCTGTTTTTTGTAGCTCCGAAAGCGCATCTTTCCGAGTGAGCGAGGTGGCGGCGACGCGAACTCCGCCTGTTCGGGGGCAGTGTCGAGCAGATCGAGCGCATCGGGCTCGAACACCTCCGCTTGCTCCCATGGGTCTCCGTCTTCGAGCGGCGCGAGAAGAACCTGCTCTTTCCACTCGTCGAGACCGTAGGTGGCCCGGGAATAGTGAAGCGAGACGGCCGCGACCAGATGAGGCTCGTAGGTCCCTGGACCGTCGTCCAAAAACACTTGCTCGATCCCCACCGGAAGAACTGGAGGCGCACCCCCAGAAGCGCTCGTGCTCGCTTTCGAAGGTGTCGGCGCGGCTGTCTTCTCTGGTGCCGCGTGAATGACCGGAGTCAACTGCTTGATCTGGGTTCGGGTGAGCGGGCCGCGCAGATACGACATCGCCCATCGGGTGTGAAACAAGAGGTGCCCGTCCTCGTGGGCGTTGTTCAAGAGAAAGACACGGCTGCGGAGCCCGGCCAGAAGCCTTTCGACCTCGCCCCGTCGCAGTGGGTGACCGGCGGCCTCCGACGCGCCCGCCAGGCCATCGAGCACCCGGGCCACATCGCGTTCGGTCTGAAGCCTTCCAAGGAACCAGGTGCCGCAGTTCGAGAGCGCCTTGTAATCGATGTCGACCGGATTCTGCGTCGCCAACACGACGCCAACCCCGTACGCGCGGGCCTGTTTGAGCAACGTGAGGAGCGGCCCTTTCGAAGGCGGCTCTGCAACCGGCGGAAGAAACCCGAAGACCTCGTCCATGTACACGATCGCGCGGAGGCTCGAGGTGCCCGACTGTTTTCGCATCCAGGTCACGACACGGCTCAACAACGTGCTCACGAAGAACATCCGCTCCGCGTCGCTCAAGTGCGCAATGGAAAGGATCGAAATCCGCGGCTTTCCCTCCTCGGTCCAAAGGAGACTCTGAATGTCGAGGGGCTCCCCTTCGAGCCACGTCGAGAACCCTGGCGATGCGATCATGCCGTTGATTCGCATCGCGAGCTTCTGCCGATCGGCCGCGGGATAGAACGAATCCAGGTCCATGACTCCGATTCGGTCGATCGGGGGAGCGCCGATCCAGCGAATCAAGTCGCCGAGGCCGACGGCCTCGTCCCGGTCCCACGCGTGGGACAAGAGATTGGAGAGAAGGATGTGCTCCTTGCTATTCACCGGATCCGGCTCGATTCCGATCAAGGCGAGCAGGCTCGAAACCGCGCTCATCAGCTCCTCGCGCTTCCAATCGGTGTCGACATCGGCCCCCGATGGCGGCGTAAAGGCATCGAGCACACGGAGTGGTCGCCCCGCAGAGCTTCCGGGTGTGTAGATCGCGAGGTCGACTGCGTCTCGGAAACGGGAGATTCGGTTGCCGTCCTGGCCCCAGCTCGCGAGCCCCTCGCTCCACAGGTTCGCCACCGCCTCGGCATGCTCCGCCACCGAGCGGCCCTTTCGCTCGGCCTCGGCAGGATCGATCCAAGGCTCGAAATCGCTCGGGCGCAGCTCCGGAAAGGTGAGAAGTAGATTCCCCAAGTCTCCTTTGGGATCGATGCACAGGGCCGGGATCCCATCGATCGCGGCTTCTTCGAGGAGGGTGAGACAGAGGCCGGTCTTGCCGCTCCCCGTCATCCCGACACACACGGCGTGCGTGGTCAGGTCTTTGGCATCGTAAAGAACCGGAGTGTCGGTCGGTTTTCCCGTTTCCTGATCGAAGAGTCGGCCCAAGTAGAACGCACCCAGCTTTTCGAAGTCGATCACCGCTTGTCGACTCCCGGCTTCGACTGTGTGAGCAGAAGCTTTCGAGCCATCTCGTATTCGTAAAAGCTCACCATCTTGGTATCGAGCACCCGTCGGAACTGGGCGTTCGCTTTCGCGCGATCGCCCGACACGAAAAGCCGTGTACCCTCGTAAAACAAGGCTTCGGTCTCCTCGCCCAGGCTCGAGGCGACGGTAACGAGATCGCCGTAGCTGATCTCCCGTGCCCCAAAGCTCGCGAGCTTTCCCCACCAGTTCGCGGGTTGCCCAAGGCGGCGAAGCAGCTCGGTATGCTCGGGGCTTGGGCCTTGTTCGGCACGCGCCGCGATGAACTGGAGCCACAAAGTGAAGTACACCTTCCACTCGGGCGGAAGGTTCAGCTGAAGCTGCGCGCGGCGCCAGACCGTCGATGCGAACTCGAAGTCGGGCTCCGAAACGACGAGATGCGATAGGATGGTGGCGTACACTTCACGCCACTGGGGGGCGAGAGCCATCGCGCTATGGAACGCGTCGAGGGCTTGGTCGTGACGGCCGAGATGGTCTAGTAGGATCCCGCGACGGATCTCGACCAGTGCCGCGGTCGGCCCCTCGACGAGGCCTATCGCCTCACTCCAGGCGGCGAGCGCAGTTTCGTAGCTCAGTTGCATCTCTCGCATGCGACCTCGAGCGCCCGCCGCATTGCCGACGTGCTCTAGGATCTCGGCGCGATGGAGCGAATCGCTCAGAGTATTCGAAGGAGTCAGCGAAAGAGCCCTCTGGTAATGGGCCTCTGCGTCTTCGGGGCGTCCCGTGCGCTCGAGAAGAAGGCCGAGTTGAAGCAGGGCATTGGCGTTCTCGTCGCGCTCGATGCTCGCTTTGAATCGTTGCTCGGCCTCGTCGACTCGGCCGGCGTTCATCTCCAACATGCCGATCAGGAACTCGAGCTGGTCGGGCGCGATCGGAGGTGGGGACTCGGGCCATCGCTCGACGCGCGCCGCGAGGATCTGTTCGGCACCCCGAGCTAGTGAGCTCGACCGCTCGGGATGGGGGTCCATCAGTCGGCTTTCGATGAACTCGTCGAGCTGATTCAGCGCTTCGTCGTAGAGCTCGACCATTTCTGGGGCCAAGTCGATCGCGCTCACGTACCACGCCGTCGCGTCCGCAAATTGGCCCTCGTCAGCGGCGACCCGCGCCATACAACGTCGAAATCGGAAATCTTTTGGATAACGACCGAGCGACACGCGGCAGAGGCCAGAAGTCACGTCGGGCCGGGCCACAGAAAAACCTTCGACAAGCTCGTAGGTGGCTTGGGCACCTTCCTCTCCAGGGCTCCTCGCCAGCCGCAGAAGATCGAGCAGTCGAATCTGTAAATCTCCGCCGGGGCCCATACCCTCGACTCGCGTGATCGCAGACTCCACGTCCCCGTGAGCGAGGTATACGGCGGCGACATCGAGGGGCGCGATCCGCCAGATGCGATTGGTGATGGCCCCGTATTGGCCGCGCGCCTCCGATGACTCGGCCGACAACGCATCCCGGCGCGCGATGTAAAGCCCGGCCAGCGTATCGAGGACTTCGGGTGCTGGTGTGAGGTCCGAGTGCTTCGTCCAAACGCCGAGAAGCTGGCCGTAGCGTGGAAGGGCATCTTCGACTTGGCTGCGCGCCTCTTGGCCCCAAGCGGCAATGCGATCATAGCTCTGCTGGTATCTTTCCTCCTCGGTGAGGCGTGCGAGCAGATAGTACGCCGCGAGGACGGGTCCCTCGTCACCGAGGCGTCCACCGCGGTCCGCAAGGAATGTCGCGATGGGCTCGAGGTCTCGGGGGAGCACCCCCGTCGCGAAATCCGACGGCGTAAGGACATCGGCGAGCCTTTCGGTTTGGGCGATGACGCCTTCGTAGTCGTCGATGTCGGCAAGACTCTGAGCCTCGACGAGTATCGTGGCGATCAGTCGATCGCGAAGCATGAAACGATCGGGGTCCGAGCTCGTCATCTGCATGTATCGGCGCGACTCGGCAGGATACTCGACTCGCGGGATCGGCTCGGCGCTTCGGACGGGGGCCCGCGCTTTGGTCGCCGATCGCGAGTGCGCACACGCTGCTGCGAGGCTGAGTAAGCCAAGGATGGCGAGGGACCGAATTCTCATGCCGCTCAGCCGCTATAGCAGGGTAGGCCGAACAGGGCAGGCTCATATCTTGCCCGATACCCCTCGGTCCATGTCAGGCTACGCGAGGACGTGGGACGAGACTTCCGAGCTCTGCCGATAGCGCTGGAGACGCTGCTCATTGCGCTCGCCGTACCGGTACTCAACGCCGTCTTCCTGGCGTTGGCCGGTTTTCTCCAGTTGAAGAAGTTCTCGATGACCTGGTCCGGTTGGACCGAGGCCGTTCGGGCCGGCGCCGACGCACCGATCAATCTCGCATTGGCGCAGGCCGCCGGTGTGTGCCTGTTGTTCATCTTCGTGTTTCCACACAAGTCCCGCGAGGCGGGATTCCTCGGAGCCGTTCACGTCCGTCCTTTGGCGGGAGGCATCGTTGGTCTGTGCTTTGCGGCTGGGCTCTTTCTGCAATTTTCGTTGGCCGAGATCGGAAACGTCGCGCAGGAAATCTGGCCACTCGCGTTCGACGAGTTGGCCCGACGCTATCAAATGTTGAATCCCACCACTTGGTGGGGTGGGATGTCGGCCCTGGTCGCCTTCGTTTTGGTCGCCCCCGTGACCGAGGAGCTCGTATTTCGAGGCTGGCTCCTCCCCGCGCTGCAAGCACGTTATGGCACGCGCGTCGCGTTGGTATGGAGCTCGGTCCTCTTCGGGATCGTCCACGGCTGGCCGGGAGCAATCTACGCAACCCTCGGTGGGCTGATCCTCGGCATCGTCGCACTGCGGACGAGATCCACCTTGGCGAGCATCGCGTTACACGCTGGCATCAACGCCACGCCACTGCTGCTCCCAGTTACCTTGGTTCGAGTCGAGGGCTTCAACACCCTCTCCGATCGAGTAGAGCACATCGGTCTGTGGCTGATCTTCGTGTCGATCCTGGCGGTAGCTGGGCTCCTGACCGTGGTGTGGCGCGCTACGGAAGACGGCCCGTGATGGCTAGATGCGTTCGACGTCGATGACGCCCTGGACCTTGGCGACGCCGCGCATGATTTCCCGCAGGAGGTCTAGGTCGCCAACGCGGAAGTAAAACATGTTTTCGGCGCGACCATCCTTTGAGAGACACGAGGCTTCGTTGATGCTCACGCCATTCGACGAAAAAACGGACGAAACCGATGCGAGGATACCGGAACGGTCGTCGGTCATCACGCGGAGCGACACCGGAAGGTCGACCTTGACATCGTCGGCCCAAGTCACCTGCACGCGCCGTTCCGGATCGAGCTCGAGAACCCGCGGACAGCCTCGGCGATGGACCGATACGCCGCGACCCCGGGTGATCCAGCCGGTCACCGGATCACCGGGAACGGGACTACAGCACTGGGCAAACCGGACGAGCATGTTGTCGATGCCCTGAATGCGAATGCCGCTGGTGTCCGAGCTCTTCGAAACGCGCTGGACCGTGCGTTCGATGAAGCCTGGCCGAAGGCTGTCGCGCTCACCATCCTCGCTCGGAACGATCGCCTCCATGACGGTCGGGAGCGCGAGCTTTCCGATCCCGATTCGGGCGTAGAGCTCGTCTTCGCTACCCGTACCGAACCGCGTGAGGATCTCTTTCGCACGATTGCTCTTGAGAAAACGGGATAGCGACAGCTTGTTCTTGCGCATCTCCTTTTCGAGCAGCTCCCGGCCGAGCTCGACGGCCTGATTTCGTTCCTCCATCCGCAGGTATGCTCGAATGCGCGAGCGCGCACGGCTCGTGCTGGCAAACTCGAGCCAATCCTTGCTGGGGTGATGCTTCTTACTCGTGATGATGTCGACGACATCGCCGTTCTGAAGCTTGTGACGGAGCGGTACAATCGCGCCGTTGACCCGGGCTCCCGAGCACCGGTGCCCCACCTCGGAGTGAACCGCATAGGCGAAGTCGATGGGGGTAGCGCCTCGAGGAAACGTTTTGACGTCGCCTTTCGGAGTGAACACATAAACGTCCTCAGGGAAGAGGTCGACCCTGACGCTCTCGTAGAACTCCTCGGGATCGGCGACTTCTTTTTGGAACTCCATCAGCTGCCTGAGCCATACGAACCGCGCGGCATCCTTCGGGTCGATCCCTCCGGTGTGGTCTTTGTACACCCAGTGTGCGGCAATCCCGAACTCAGCAGTGCGATGCATCTCGTGCGTGCGTATCTGGACCTCGACGCGGCGGTTTCCGGGCCCGATCACGGTCGTATGCAGCGATTGGTACATGTTCGACTTCGGGAGCGCGACATAGTCCTTGAAACGACCCGGCACCGGCGTCCATTCGGAATGGATCACGCCGAGGGTGGCATAGCAATCGGCAACGCTCTCGGTGATGACTCGGAACGCGACGAAGTCGTGCACCTGCTCGAACCCGACTCCAGTGCTCTTCATTTTGCGGTGAAGCGAATAGAGATGCTTACGGCGGCCGCTGATCTGGACCGAGAAACCGCGCGTCAACAGCATCTTCTTCAACTGTGCCGTGACGTCCGCAATGTAGCTGTCGGTGATCTTCGCGACCCCCTCGACTTCGGCGGCGAGTAGGTCGTGCGCCTCTGGCTCGAGGTGCTTGAAGCTGAGATCTTCGAGCTCGGCTTTGAGCCACTGGATGCCGAGTCGGCCAGCGAGGGGCGCGTAAATCTCCAAAGTCTCCCGCGCGATGCGCTCTTGCGAGTCTGGCGACATGTGCTCGAGCGTGCGCATATTATCGAGCCGGTCCGCCAACTTGACGAGCAACACCCGAATGTCCCGGGCCATCGCCACCAGCATCTTTCGAAAGCTTTCGGCCTGACGATCTTCGCGTGATGCGAAATTGATCTTGCCGAGCTTCGTGACGCCATCGACCAGGAAGGCGACCTCTTCGCCAAACACCGTTTCGATGTCGGGGATGCTCGCCTCGCAATCCTCGACCACGTCGTGAAGGAGGGCGGCGCAAACGCTCGAGGAGTCCAGACGCATGTCGGCGATGACGTCGGCCACCGCCACCGGATGCGCGAAGTAGGGGTCTCCGGATTTTCGGCTCTGCCCGTCGTGCATTCGGGCGGAGTAGACGTAGGCCTTATTGATCAGATCGGTGTCCGCTCGGGGATGGTATCCCTTCACCTTTTCAAGAATGTCGGTGAGGCGGACCATAACGGCGTACTTATTGGGCAACGTTCAATTTAACACCGACTCCAATTGGTGCCAAGGTAGTGACGTTCGCACTTTCGCATCTAATCATCATAACCACGAATTGAGTGACGCAAGCCCAGTCGACTCCCTTCTTGGCCCGGAAACGGCTAGCAACCGTCATCGCGGTGGTCGGCCTGGCGGTCGTCGGAGGTCAGCTGGCTCGGGCCTGGCCGCGGGACATCCAAGTGGCTTATCAGACTGGTCCCGAAGTCCGCCGAGTGGATGTGGACATCGTTCAGGACGGAAAAGCTGTGGTGAGCGCCCGCTTTAACCGCGCTACGGGTGACGACGGTGCCATTTTTCACAAGCTCAGCCTTCAGCCAGGTCAGTACAGGGCGCGGATTACGATCTACGGGCCCGCCGGTCGCGGGATCGAGCACAGCCGACCGCTGACCGTTCCGGCCGAAGGCCTGACGCGATTCGACCTGAGGGAGTGAGCTGCAGGCCTGCTATGCTCGGCCCGGGTTGCCGAGCGCGGAGGGTCCCAGAGAATCGAAGAAGGTCACCGCGTTGGTCGTGGCCGTGCTGGCTTCCGTCGCGATGGTCCTGTGGATGGCCAAGCGCGATCCGTTCTTTCTCGGACCCTTGTGGGGAACCCTGATCGCGCTGGTCGCTTCCGCGGGATGGGTCGCGTGGCTCGTCCCGGTACCCTCGGGCGACCCGGTTCCCTGGCGTGAAACGACGCTCGGCAAGAAGCCCGGAGAGGTCATATCACCCATCGCCGCCGGGGCTTTGGCCGCGGCCGTGGTCGCGATCGGATGCTTGGTCGGCGGCTACGACGGCTTGCCGATCACGATCTGCGTCGCGCTCGCCTGCTTGGTTCCTCCTGCGCTGCGGCGGCCGGGACTCCTGGTGTTGATCATCGTCTCTGCCATCTACCTGCCGCTGCTCGGCACCTACAGCCTGTGGGATCCGTGGGAGACGCACTACGGCGAGGTCGCGCGAGAGATCTTGGCGCGCAACGACTGGATCAGCTTGTGGTGGGCGCAGGACAACTGGTTCTGGTCGAAACCGATCCTTCTCTTCTGGGCTGAGGCTTGGAGCATGGGCGTGGCCGGAGTGGACTTTTTGCCCGACGCTCATCCAGCACATCCGGAATGGGCGATTCGGATGCCGACCTTCGTCATGACGATCGCCGCGCTTGGCGTCATCTACGCAACGATACGGCGCCAATTCGGCGCCCGGGCGGGGGCCCTTGCCGTCTTGGTCACCGCGACGATGCCACAATTCTTCTTCATTTCGCGACAGGCGATCACCGACCTCCCTCTCGTCGCTGCGATCACCATCGCGGCCTGCTGCTTGCTGCTCGCAGTGGAGGAGGATCCCGAGCGAGAAGCCACGGTCTTCCGAATCGGCCCCGTCAAGCTGTCGCTCCAGCACGCGATCTTGTTCTTGGTCGTGCTCGCTGTTCTTCCGCAGGCGGCCTACCTGATCTCACGCAATGTCTCGTGGATCGACGGTTGGCACCTGGTGACCCATCCCGACCGCTTTCTCTACGGGTCTGCCGGCAACATCGACATTCCTGGAAATCCAGACCCCCGAGAGCAACTGCCTCGGGTACAGGGCTTCGGGGGCCAGCCGTTCGTCCAGGGTATTCTCTGGCTCTGCGCCCTTTGCGCGATCGCATTCATCTTTCGCAAGGAGCGTCGCCAACGGCCACTCTTGATGTACGCCTTCTATTTCTCTTGCGCGATCGCGTTCATGGCGAAGGGCCTGTTGGGGCTCGCGATCCCGGGGCTGATCGCGCTTCTCTATCTGATCGCCTCGCAGCGCTGGGCGTTGCTCGGGAACGGCGAGCTCCGAATCGCTTCAGGTACGCTCGTCGTCGTTGCCGTGAGCCTGCCCTGGTACCTCGCGATGTACGTGCGACACGGGTCGGGCTTCACGAACCGGCTACTGATTCACGATCACATCAATCGGCTCGCGAGCGGCGTCCACGGCGACAAGGGCACCATCGAGTACTTCCTCGCCCAGATCGGGTACGCCACCTTCCCATGGGTCGCTCTCATTCCGGCAGCTCTCGTGGCGTTCCTTGGGTACCGCGCCCACGCGCGTTCGATGAACGACTCCCGAAGCGACACCTTGCTCTTCTTGGGGCTTTGGTTGCTGTCGTCGTTTGTTCTCTTCAGCGCGATGGCGACCAAGTTCCATCACTACATCCTTCCTGCGATCATCCCCGCCGCGATCCTGATCGGCATCGCGATGTCGCAATGGTGGGGGCCAAGACGCCCGTTTGCCACGCTGTTGGCTGCTGCCGCTGCTGTGTTCTTCGTGTTGGGTTTCGCGTTTCTGACCGGTGACCCGCGCGGAATCATCCCGGCCCAGGCGATGGAGATCGACGACTGGATCTTGCAACAGGCCGACCCGGCCAAGGCCTACGCTTGCCTCGCGGTCGGGCTGCTGATCATCGCGGTGGCCCGCTCCGACCTCGCAAGGGCCGTGACTCGCATTCCCTCACCTCGGTGGAGCATCGCGATCGGGGTGGCTTTGATCATGGGCGCCTGTGCCGTCGCTTTCGTCGGGCGGGACTTGAGTTGGGTCACCACCGCACGACCGCAGGGAAACGAGCGGCTAATCCACCTCTTCGTCTATAACTACGGCCGTCTGTGGCCGGAGCACCTCGACTACCGGCCCATTCTGAGCGGCTTTGCGATCACCGCCACCCTTCTCACCGCCGCGGCGGGCTTTCAAGCTTGGCGACAAGTGGCGAGCCGGGGGCTCATGGGGCTCGCGATCGTGTTCTCGGCCTGGGCCCTCAATGTCTACATGGTGGATCTCGCCGATCACTGGGGCATCCGAAACTTGACCGAGCGTTACTACGCAGATCGGCAAAGCGCCGACGAGCCCCTCGTGGCCTGGCAGATGAACTGGAAGGGCGAGAACTTCTATACCGGCAATCGCGTTCACGTGTTCGCCGAGATCGACAACAAACGGATCACGAAGTGGCTCGAAGAGAATCGGGGACGGCGGGCTTACTTCGTGTTCGAGCACAAGCGGTACCCAAGCTTCAAGAAGTTGGTCCCCGACCGGCCGATCCGGGAGCTCTCCACGAAGCGGGACTGCAACAAGTTGTTGCTGATCGAGCTTGAGATCTGAGCGCCAAAATCGTATAGAATTCGATCGGTTGCCGATCGAGTTACGGTTTCAGACCCACTGAACACCAAAAACTGGACTGATTATCAGTATTGGGTATTCTGGCTCTCTGATGAAAGACAACGACGAACAACGAGGCCTATCCGCGTTGGAGGCCCTTTACGAGCTCGCCCGGGCCGATATCCCCGCCACCCTCAAGGCGCTCGCCGACTGGCTGGACACGCCCGAACCCCAACTCCGAGATCTTCTGATCCGCCTCGACGCCCAAGGCCTCGTCGACGCCCACCGCACCCGCCTCACGATGAAAGGCCTAGTCCTAGCCCTCTCCAAAGCCGGCACCAGAAAACAAGCCAAACGCGCCGCCTAAAAAGGGGACAGTCCCCTTTTAGCCGTTATTTCTAGCCTGGTGCGGAAGAGAGGACTCGTGTGGGACTGGAGGGGTGCGAGCGGAACGGACCCGAGTCCGTGGAGCCGCAGTCGTCCAGGGCCAGTACGGAGGCCCGAAGGGCCGAGTACACCGTAGGTACGAGTCCTCGCACGTACGTAATTTGCCGTTATTTCTAGCCTGGTGCGGAAGAGAGGACTCGAACCTCCACGAGTGTTACCTCACATGAACCTGAATCATGCGCGTCTGCCATTCCGCCACTTCCGCTGAAGAGAACTCGGTAGACGTTGACCCCAACCCTGTCAAGGCACACGCCAAAGCACCCTCGAAACACACGTCCACCCTGTATTTTTTTCATAGCAACCGCACGAAATGCGGGGTCGAGTGCCCAGACCGCAGGGTGAAATCGTTTAGTTTCAGCTATTTAGGTTCATTCGAGTTTCGGTACGAGGGTTGCAAGAGAGACCGGTGTGCCCGGGAACCCCAAACCTAGATTAGTTGGATTCACGCTTATAGAGCTGATGGTCGTGCTGGCGGTGATGGGCGTGCTCGTCAGTGCCGCCTTGCCGAGCATCGGCGAAGGGTTCGCCGACCGGCGGGTGGCGATGGTCGCCCGCGAGGTCGTCGGCCTGTTTCAGCGCGCACGATACATGTCGAGCGCCTACGGGCGGGCGCATCAGGTCGTCTACGACAACGACAACGGCACCGGGCTCACCGCTGAGCCCTTCGCCTTCGAAACACTCCGCGGCACGGCTGGTGGCTGCTCGGTGAGCAGCTTCGAGAACGCTTCGGGCATCACCCTCGCCGATCTCGACTGCGACAACGCCAACCATTGGCGTTGTGTCGATCATCTCTACGCGAGCACGTTCGACCCGAACACGGCCGACAACGATCTCGTTCGGGTGGACGGTTGGGGGGACACCACCTTTTGCTACGAGGCAGGCTCCAACAACCAGGTGTTCATCGACACCGTGCTCTACACGAACTGGGAAGCGCCACGGTCACAGGCCGGCTTTGGCTTCGTCGTCTATCGCGAGGTCGGTGGAACCACGACCGGCGTCGCGCGAAAAGTCTTGGTCCCATCCGGCACGGGGTCGCCGAGGATCTTGCGATGAGGCGCTCTACTCGAAATGCCCGGGGAGGCTTCACGCTGGTCGAGGTCATGATCGCGATCGGCGTCATGACCGTAGGCTCGCTCGGGATCCTCTCGATGCATCAGGCGGTCACCCGAGCCAACCGAGACGCGCGTGAAATGAACGCCGCTCTCGCAATCACCGAGACTTGGATCGAGCGTGTGGAGCGGGATGGGCTGCTCTGGACCGCGCAAGGCTTCAACACCACTGAGCTTCAGGGAACGGATTACCTCAAAGAGATCGCAGGGGTGGCCGATGAAACCGCGTGGTTCAAACCGATCCCAACCGGCGCGGGGGAGTACGCGAGCTTCGACTTTTTCGGGAACGACACCCCGAACTCTTCCGACACGAAGTTCTGCGTCAATCTCAAACTGGGTTGGCTTCGACAAGGCAGCTCGGTTCGCGTCGACGTCCGCACGTATTGGCTTCGAGAGGGGCACATGATCGGAACTCCAGCGCATGGAAAATGGGTGGCCGCGAGCGCGTTTCGTTCGGCGGATTGTATCGCAGCAACCGCGGACGGTTGGGACCTCGGTGAGGCGCCCAACGTCCACGTGATCTTCGCGTCCACTGCAGTGACTTGGCTCCGGAGGGACACGCCATGAGGCAAAGTGGATTCACCCTGATCGAGTTGATGATCGCCATGGTCGTCGGCCTGACCGCGGTCAGCTCGGTCTACGCGCTGGGCTCGGCGATGAGCGAGCAGTTCTTCGTCGAGCAACGGGTGGCTTCTTCGCAAGGCACCTCGCGCGTCGCCACTTTGGAGCTTCGGCAGGACATCTCGCGCGCAGGCCTCTTTGGCACGCCGAACGCCTCGCTCGTCGGTGGCCCCGGTGTCAATCGGTTCGAGCCTACCTGCGACCCCATCGCTCCAGAGCTTCCCAGGCTCGGTGGCGGCAATGGCCCGATGGGGGCCTTTCAGTACTACACGAACGAAGACATCGCGGTTCTCGATCCCGATAGCGTGAACGTGGGGGCGCGGGCTGACCGGCTCCGGGTGCTCACCAGCATGTATCTGACCGAGCAGCTTCTGGTGAGCTCGACCAGCATCAATGGCGAGGTCATCGTCCTCCAGACCGGCAACCAGGCCTACCGCCGGACGTTTGCCTGGGGAGGCACCGCGGGCCCCTTCACCAGTGGCTCGCCCCCCGACTACCTCTCGGGCGACCTCAACTGGGACACCGCTTGGGGCAGTGAAGCCGGGAGCTGGAAGGGCATCGGACAACGAGGCGCGCGCGCGTTCCAAAGCGGCTCGGTTCTTCACGTCGAGACCCCCGAAGGCCGCCATTTCTTTCGATCGGTGTTCGGCAAGGGCGCCAACGTAGAAAACCAAATCCGCTTGGTGCTGGCCGCGGGGGACGGCCTGCCGATCGGGACGGCTTGCCTTCCGGGAGCCGCCGAAGGCTCCACCATCGCCCCGCTTCAGTGGGTGGAATACGCCATCATCGACCCGTTTGCCCCCGCCGATACTTCCAACCCAGACGACTTTCTCAAGTTCGACGGCATTTTCTTCGGGGACCTCGCCGACGCCGACAGCCCCATCCATGATGTCCATGCATTGACCGAGGCCGACCTCCTCGAGTCTCCCAATCGGGTGTTGGTCCGGCGGATCTTGGACGCCAACGACGGTTCGGTGAAGGCAAACTCGACCCAGGTCGTTGCGGAGTTCGTCACCCACTTCGAAGTGAGCTTCATCGTCGACGCCAACTCCGGCTCGACGACCTCGGGCTCTCCACCTCTGCTCAGCCTCGAAACAGGCGCGACAGCCGAAGCGACGGTCAACGGCAACCCCGAGCAGGTGCGCTCGGTCATCATCGACCTCGGTATCCGTAGCCCGCTCGAAGATCCGTCTCTCCAATATGACGGTTCGCCAACCCGCTTCGAGGTCGACAAGGATGCCCAAGGCTCAGCCCGCGTTCGACATCTACGGATTGAAGTTCCGGTGATGAGCGTCGCCAGGAGGAACCTGGGATGAAGCGTCCTCGCAAACAGGAAGGCGCAGCCCTTTTTATCGTCCTGATGATCGTCATGGTCGGGACCGCGAGCGCCGTGTTCTCAGCCACCACCGTCTCTCATGAAGTCCGGGGCACTGGCTTTGCCCGTCAGCAAATGCAAACCCGCCATACCGCCAAAGCCGGCCTCACCGCCGCGATGGATTGGTTCGATATCTTTGGGCCCGAAACGGTCCGAAACCTGATGCTCGCCCCGGGAAGCACCGAGGGGGTCACCTTCACCTGCGCGAGCGGCGGCACCTGTTACCCGGAGATCCCGATGGCCAACGGGCGCCGCGCCTATCGGCTCTACCCGGAACACTTCTCGAAGCTGACGGCGGCTGGCGGAGGACCTGGCTTGCTCGTCAACGAGCCCTACGAACAAGCGACTTCATTTGGAGCATTCACCGCGCTGACCCCGATCGTGACGATCGACATCTACGACGAGCACATCATCAGCAAGCTCGCGCCCGGCGCTGCAGCCCAGGGCGGCTCCAAGTTCAAGTACATGCGCACCACGCTCACGGCACGAGCCCGAGCGCGGGTGGCCGCGGGTGACGTCGCCAAGGAAGCCGCTGATCAAGAGCGCGAGCGCAACGAAACCGGCGCCGACTTCCGTGCCTACATCGTGAGTGGGCCATTTGCCACAGGATCATGATGCGTACTTCACTTCACATAGCACTTGGATTTCTTCTTCTCTTCGTCGTACTCGCGCCTGGCAGGCACGCCGCCGCGCAACCGGACGTCCGCAACATCCGCCCGCACGTCATGCTGCTCGTCGACACCTCGGGTTCGATGGAGCGGAAACCAGACTGCCTGTGCACGACTGTCGCGTGCCTCGAATGCCTCCCGGTTTGTAGCGGGGTCACATTCGAGGAAAACCGGTGGTCGGTCGTCGCCCAGGCACTGACCGGCGAATTCACGCCCTACGAGTGCAGCTCCGAGAACCGAATCGGCGGCATCTACGCCGGCCAGTACGACGAGGGCTACTTCCTTCCCCACATTCTCTTGCCCCAAGAGATCGGCACCTACGCCGGCTCACAGGGCGGCAATGGCGTCCTCGATATCTACCTCGAGCGCATCAAGTTCGGTCTGATGACTTTCGACTCGGTCGGCACCTTGAGTGACCAGCCTCCGCTCGTCACGCAGGCCGTCTTCACGACTGCCCCGTTCCCCGCCGAGTCGCTTGGGACCAAGGGGATGTTTTCCTACGCGGCCGACGCGCCCTTCACGTTTCCCGGCGCAGGGGGAACACCGTACATGATCAACGCCGGCGCACGGTCGGCGATTGCCACCGAAGGCGGTCTGGTCACCGTCGGCGACGACAGCACGGCCGCGATGACCGCAACCAATGACGCGATCCAGGCAACGATTCTCGGAGATGCGGGCCTCGGAAAGAATCCCCTTCGGCCGTTTGGTGCGACCCCGACGGCGGCCATGGTGACCGACCTCCAGTTCTTCGTCCAAAACGACCCCGAATTCATCGAGAAGACCGCGGATCCGGGCCCGGGAGACGCCTATTACAACTGCCGCCAAAAGAGCGCCATCCTGATCACCGACGGTTTCCCAAACGGAGACATGCGGGGGAGCCCCGTTTTCTGCGAAGCCCTGGGTCAACCGGTCGGCCCGACGGGCTGCCCGTATGAGGAAATCCAAACGACGGTCGCCGCCATGATCGCGGCCGGCGAGCTCGATCAGTTCTACGTGATCGGGTTCGCGCTCGATGGGGACCCGGCCGAGGTGGCCGCCGTCGAAGCCCTGCTCGATGACATCGCCTCGGTGGGGGATACGACCGAAGCGTACTTGGTCGCGGATCGGGCAGAGCTCGTGACCGCGTTGAGCACGATCCTCAACGAACAGAACCCAGGCGCCACCAGCCGGACGGCGCCGGTGTTGACCGGGCTGTCGCCAGGGCTCATTCAATCCGAGTTCATCTCGGGGTTCAGGGCGTCGTTGGGTGTAACGGACCCGTGGGACGGAGTTCTCGAGCGACGCCGCGTGCTCTGCGTGGGCACCCCCCCCGTGCCGGTCGAGCAGAACGTCACCGACGCCGATCGCTTCCAGGTGGTGCTCAACAACCAGTCGACGGCTCCAGGCAATGTCGAGCCTTTTGGCTCAGGCAATGGCGTCGCCTTCACCGGTGGGTTCGATAGGAATCTCTGGACCGTGCTTCCGTCGAACCCCGCGGATGTGAACGCGCACCTCGTCGGCAACGGCAAGAGCAAGATCACGGCGCTGGGCGACGACGGGATCGACGTGCCCAATGATTCCGGCCTCGAAATCCGAAACGTGCCCGTGGGCGAGCTCAACCTTTCGGTCAACCCGGAGTACTTCTTCGGGCTCGGCAGCGTCGACACCGCCCAGCGAGACACGGTCGTGAACTATCTCCACGCAGTCGCTGGAAGCGGCAGGGAAAATGAGCGCCTGGGCGACATCTATCATTCGACCCCGGCCATCGTCGGCCCGCTCGTCGACGACGTCGAGGACGAATCCTTCAACAACTGGCGCCTCGGGCTCGGCCACCAGCTCAGCCCGGATCCCCTCGAGGATCTTTCGGCCGATGGTTGGCAGCTGAATCGACGTCCGCGGGTCATCTATGCTTCGACCAACGACGGCATCATTCACGCCTTCCTCGCGGATGACTACGCCGCAAACACCTTCACCGCAGGCAACATGCTCGACGAGTTCGAGTGCGCAGACGGAAAAGCCGCCGGCACCGAGCTCTGGGGTTTCATTCCGCCGATGTTCTTGGACGACCTCGACGATCTACTCGCAGGAGGCAGCAAGCAGTGGTTCGCCGACGGCAACATCGTGATCCGCAATCTCTACGACGTCCGCAAGTTCGCCGAAGACGACGGGATGGGCTCCACGATCGATTCCTCGGCTAGCAACACCAACGTTTGGCGCACGGTGATGTTCCTCAGCTTCCGAAACGGGGGCAACGGAATGATCGCGCTCGACGTGACCAACCCCTGCAAGCCCGAGTTCCTTTGGCAGTTCACCGAAGGCGACCTCGGCGACACCTACGGCCAGCCGACTGCCGCACAGATCTTTCTCGAGGACCAAGACCCTCTGCCGGTCTCCGGCGGGGCCGGCGGTCCGATCGTGTTCAAGCCGCGGCAGGCGCACGGCGTGGTCATTTTGCCTGGCGGACAGGGAGTCGAAGACGCCGCGGCGAGCCCTTGCACGATTGCTTCGGGCCCCCTGCTCCCCGAAGGGATGGACGAAGCCGATGGCACCACGCCGATCACGCCGAGGTCTGACCGGCGTTGTTGGCGAGGCTCGAGCTCGATGCCACCAGCGACCCCAACCGGACGCGCGCTCTACTTCATCGACCTAGCGACCGGATCAATCATCCGAAAGCTGGACGAAAACGACTTCCCGGCGCCCCTCAACGGCGCTGTCTCGGTCTTCCGCGGCGATACGGGCACGGTAGGAAGCGCCGCGTACACCGTAGACGCCGACGGCGTCCTTTGGCGCGTCGACATGGCGCCCTCGGATCCGGAAGACTGGACCGTCGAAGCGCTTCACGACATGTACTACGGAGGCGGCTACGACGATGCCGAGCCGACCTATTATCCCCCTTCGCTCACGGTCGACAGGTCAGGCAATGTCGTCATTCTGCTGGGGACCGGCAACATCGACGTGCTCGACGACGCGACCGCCAAGAACCGGGTCGTTTCGATCACGGAAGAGCTCTCTTTCGATGGTAGCGGCAATATCAGCACGCTCGAGGGACGGCTCAACTGGGAGATCGTGCTCGATGACGGCGAACAGATGACCGGACCGATCGAGCTTTTCGGAGGCCAAGTTTTCTTCGGGTCGTTCAAGGCCGCCGGTGCGAACCCGATCGACGCATGTGGCATCGGGGGCAGCCGAATCTTCGGTGTCGACTTCTTGGATGACCCAACGAGCGCAGGAGACCTGGTGCCGCTACTGGTCGATGCGATGAGCAATCCCACGACATTCCTCGATGGCACCGACATCCCCGATCTGCAGAACTCGCTGGTCGTCGGGCTACAGGTGGCCCAGCAGCCCGTATGTACGACTTTGGCCTCGGTCCCGGTGACCGATCCATTTGGCGGTCCTCTCTCCCTGATGATGCCGGTCAACACGAGCGGACGCGAGTTCAAGCTCATGGCTCACCTCAGTGGCTCCGGGACACCCGTCAGCGGCCTATCGATCGACGTTCTTGGCGAAACGATCACGGCACCCGAGATGTTTACGGTGGTCTCCGGGATGGCCGAGACGCTGGAATGATCAGCTTTGCAGTGATAACCAGGTAGGAAGCAATGCCAGAGCTCCGGCCACTCTTGTTAGCCTCTTCCTTGCTCGTGATGTCGTGCCGTTCGGAGCCGGCGGAGTTACCTCCATCCGCACCTGCGCCGCATCCCGTCGCGACCGAAGAGGCCCTCCCGAAACCCGAGGAGATCGTCTACATTTACGACGCCAGCGGGGCGCTGATCCCGTCGGACGACTTCGTCGTGGGGGTTCGGCTTCCGCGCGGTCTCAAGCTATTCCGCGAGGAAGGGGGCCTTCACGTCTATCGAATTCGTGCGCCGATCGGGAAGGTGCTCAGTTACTTCGGACCGATGCTGGTCACCGGAAAGGTAGAACGGCAAGGAAAGGGCGCCGTCTACCGAACCGCAAGCGTCCGGGGCGCCGAGGTCAGCCCCACCAAGGTCGATGTCTCGATCCTAGACATCGGCAACGGTCTGACGCGCGTGTCGATCACCGAGCTTCCACCTCCGCCAGCATATCCACCGCCCAAGACCGAAACGCTCCAACGCGCGCGACGCGACTTCAAAAGGCTCGACTAGCGGGCAATTGGTTCCGCCCCACCACCCCCACGGTACGCGGCGAATGTGCACTGAACGGTGCCCGCGCCGAGGGCGTCGGTCACCACCATTCCGGTCGACACACGGCCCGGATCGCCCATCCGTCCAAATCGTTCGACCAGGGAAGCCACCCGTCGCGCCCAGACGCGGCTGCGAAGCTCGGGAACTGCGACTTGGCAAGCGACGGGCCCGTGAGGAAACGCTTGGAGCAGGCCGTGGAAGCGCTTGACCGTCGCCGACGAAACTTGTCCCGATGCCTTGAAGAAGCGCTCAGACCGAACGATCACGCCGGTGTTGGTGCGGTCTGCAGAAAAACCCGTGACCAACGCCGTCTCGACCAGCTCGGCTGCGGCGCCAGGAAGCGGCTCTGGCCATCGTGCTCGCATGGCGCCGATCAGCGCCTCGGTTTCGAGGTGCAGCGTCTCGGCCCGTTTCGCGGATCTCGGGTACTGCCGCTCGATCGAGTCAGCGCGCTTCTCGAGTGGAAGAAGCTCGCCTTCGTTCGCGCCAAGCGCCTTCGCAAGCGCGAGATTTAGCCTGACCCGGGTGAGTAGCGCGGCCACGACCTCCTCACTCGAACCGTGATCCGAAGCAGGAGAGAGTCGTTCGGCCTCTTTGAGAGCCACCGCCCGTGCCTCGTAGCGCGAAATGTCTTGGGCCACGACCCCTGCTGCAGCCTGGTCCCGCGCCAGCTGCTTGGCCCAGCGCTCTTCTTCGGCTTGAAGCTCGATGCGGCGCCGGCCGAGCTCCACGCGCTCCGCTTCGGCGGCGGCAGCGGCCAGCCACAACCGCGCTTCGGTTCGAAAGTCATCGGCGGCTTTTGCATCTCCGCCCCGGTCCGCTTCGCGCGCTGCCGACCAAGCGGTCTGTGCACGGCGATGAAGATCCGGAGCAAGCTCTTTGGCGCGCTCGGCCGCCAATGAGGTGAAGAGGGTGTCTTCGGTGGACGGCGCTTGCTGCGCCGCACAGCCCGCCGCCATCAAGCAAACACCAATCGCCGCCCAAGTGCGCATCAAGGCGACTCCGTCGACCGTGCCAACTCGGCACGCTGGCGCATGAGTGTCTCGAGGACCCGGCGTTGTGCCTGGGCTCGCTCGCGCACGGCATTCAGTCGTCGCTTCGTCCGAAGGAGCGCAGCCTGGGATTGCCGTCGCGCAAGCTGGCGATCGGCCAACACCATCGAGGCGTCGGCGATCGCTTGAGCGCGCGTGGCGGCGGACCGGTCTTCGGCAAGACCGCTCGCCGCCTCGAGCGCGAGTCGAGCCTGCTCGAGAGCACCCTTGGCGTATTCTGCGTCCTCCAGCGCTTCGAGGTCGACCAGACGGCGCTGAAGGTCAGCCGTGCGTTCGCGAAGCCGCGAATCGATCGAGGCATCGGGCGCGCGTTCGTCGCCGAGGGCTCCTTCAGAGACGACAACAGTCACGCCGAAGGCCAAAAAGCCTACGAAAACGGCGTGCTGGGCTCGGCTACTGATACGTGAAGCGAAGCTCGTAGTCGCAGATACGGTAGACGTCGCCTTCTTCGATGCGCTTGGATTCGACACGTTGACCCGCGAATTCGATTCCATTCGTGCTGCCCAAGTCCTTCATGAAGTAGACGCCATCATGAAACACCACGGCCGCATGTCGACGCGAAATATTACCATCGCGAATCGCGAGGTCCGCGCTCTTGGCGCCCCGCCCGATGATGAACTCGTCCTTTTCGACGGGGAAGTCCTGGCCTTTGAACTCCAACACGAGCACACGGCGCGAAACCGCATCCGACGGTCGATGACCCGGTAATGGAGGTGGCGCAGTGGGACGTCTGGAGGGCGTCGGTGCTAGCAGGGGGGCTCGACGGGCTTGCGGCATGGAACGCTGTTGTTGAGCCGGGCCCGCGCCATGGTCTGCCGCAGCAGCGGCCGATGCGACCGCTTGCTGTGCTCCTAGCCGAGCTACGACTTGGTCGCGGGAGCGAGCATACTCGCGCATCGCTTCGTTGATCAGGTAATCGACCGAACATTCGAGCTCGTCACTCAGTCGATCGTAGATCTCATACAGATAGTCCCGACATTGAAACGCGCGAACGGTCTTTCTGTCGCCTTGATCAGCCATCTCGTCGATTACTCGTTGTCACCCTGTTCGCGCGTTCGCAATGCATCAAGTGCCGCCTTCGCGACGTCCCCGACTCGTTTCGCCGGAGGGTTGAGCTCAGACCAGCCTTCTCCCGCCACTGCTGTCGTGTCCGCCATCAATCGCTTCATGGCGGGGACATCCTGCTCCCCACCTCTGCGTTCAAGATAGCGCAACGCGACGACACGATTCCACCAATGTTGCGAATCGAGCAGCTCGAGGACCGTCGATGTAGGCGGAGGTGTCATCTGGCTCATCCGAGTCGCGTATCCTTCCAGCTCCTCCGGCTCGTACTGAACCCCGGAAACTGCAGGTAATTGTTGAGCAAATTTCTCTATGGTGGACGGCCCGCCCACGGAGAGGACCAGCTCACCCGCTCGCCAGCGAAGGCGCTTGTCCAATTTTGCCGATGCGGTGCAGGGGCTCGTAGTGCAGCCCGGAAGCTGGACCAGCGGCCAGAGACGGGGGAGCGCGCTCCGGCTCCGGATGTCGCCGACACGGTCGAAGGCATAGTCACGAACCTCGATCGAGTTGCCCGGGTCGAGCGCAATCGAGAGCAACCGGTTCAAATGCGTGCGCGACACGTGCCCCTCTAGAGCCCGTAGAGCGGTTGCGCGTCGGGCGTTGAGGCGCTCTGTCCAGGCTTCGGTGTCGGTCGCTCCAGGCTTGGTATCCGCGATGCGCAAGAGGCGAGTGGATACGACCTGCTGATCGGCGAGGTGCTTCATCGCTGGGAGCGCCCCATTGTTGATGTAGTTTTCGCGGTTGTAGATCGCGACCGCTGCCACCCGCGCATCGTCGACCGGCTCCCCCGCGGCTTCGAGCGACTTCCGAATCTCGCCACTCAGCCATTGTACGAAGCGCGGTCTTTCCATTTCCTTTTCGATTTGCACGAGCCGCTCCGCAGCGCGCTTCTTCGTCTGCGGATCGCCATCTTCGCCGATGATTTCGGCTATCTTGAGCATCGCCTGTGGGGCTATCTTCTCGTGCAGGGCATCGACAAGCATCCCTGCCGCTTCGGCGCCAAGAGTACGGGTCACCTGCTCGGCGCTATAGTCACCAGCGAGGCTTCTCCGCTCGAAATCGCGGGAATACCAACCGACCACCGATCGGGTGAGTGCGGCGCGTGACTCCTCGGGCGCATAGGGGATCACCATGTACGCGGCGTCTTTTGCGCGCACCTGTGCTTGAAGTGAACTCTCTTCGCTCGCCGCGGACTCCTCTGCAAGAAGCGCCTCGAGACGAGGGACCATGCCCGCGATGATCGTCTCACCGGCCTGCGGGTCTTCGCGACGAAGCTCATCGAAAGCCTGTTTGAGCAGGTTGAGGCTGCTCACGTCGCTCCGTTCCATTTCGACGATTGCCAACGCCGCTTCGGTTCGAAGGTCGTCGGAGTAGTGATCGCTCCCGACGACCGCCATCAGCCGGGTCGGGCCTTTGACGGTCCCCTTCCACGCCTCAATGTTGTCGCTATCGGCCTTGCAGCCGGCCCACATCGTGGCGACCGCAGTGCAAATCAGCACGATCTTGCTCATCCAACGCATTTGGCTCGCGAACCAATCCCCCGGGGGCATGCAACCCGTGAGGATAATAGAGGATTCAGCCAGGCAATCAAGAGGGTGTAAGACGCGTGATTTCTTGACGAATCCAGCCGGCGGCGCTTAGCCTCGGAATGTAGGAGGCCTCTTACTTGGGCGTACATGAAACCACCTCTTCGGGCGACCTGGTGGCGCCCGAGGGCAGGCGGCAGGACGTGCTCGCGATCCTGACCCTGACCGGCACCGTTTTGCTGACTCTTGCGCTGATTTCGTATGACGCCCGAAACGGGGCGGCGAATTTGGTCGGCCCAGTTGGCCACAAGCTGGCGCGCGCGGTGATGTTGGCCTTCGGGTTGGTGGCTTGGTTGCTTCCCTTCGAGGGCGCTTTGCTTACGTATCGACTGTTTCGACGTCGTGCCGCGATGCTGGGGTTGGCCACGCTGGCCTCGACGTTGGTCCTCGTGGTGATCGGTGCGGCCCTGGCGCATCTGCTCATCGAGCCCCAGGCGATGTGGGGGGCATCGCCTGGGGGGGCGGTCGGCGAGCTGCTCGGCGAGGTGCTTCGATCGTTGCTCGGCTTCGCGGGGACGGTGATCCTAGGGTTCGCGGTCCTCGGGATCGCGGTCGTGCTTCGAACGCCGTGGACCCTCGAGGAAGTGGGACAGGCCTTCGTGCGTGCCGGCCACGCGATCGGGCAAAAGGTCACGAGCATCGTCATCGCGATGCGTGAAGCGTGGGCCGAGGCTCGCGAGCTCCATGAGGAGGAGATCCGGGCGAGTCAGCCGAGGATCATGGGCACGATTTTCGACGTCGGCGATGAGCTCGAGGTCGATGACGTGGAGCCAACGGCTGCGGCGAGGCCCGCGCCAGAGTCGAAGCGGAAATCCAAAGAGGGCAGCCCTACGATCGTCGCCCCGAAAGAAACCAAACAGGAGCCACTTTCGATTTCGACTCGACCGAAGCGATCGAAGCACGAGTTCCACCTGCCGCCGGTTAGTCTGCTCGACAAGCCGGACGCGTCGATCATCCGGGTCGACGCAGAAGCGCTTCGCGACAACGCCGAGCTCCTCACCGAGAAGCTCGCCGCTTACGGCGTCCAGGGCCGTGTCGATGAAATCCATCCAGGCCCCGTCGTGACCATGTACGAATTCGAGCCGCGAAGCGGGACCAAAGTCTCGAAGATCGCCGGCCTTGCCGACGACCTCGCGATGGCGCTCGCTGCCCAAAAAGTGCGCATCGTGGCTCCGATCGCAGGCAAGGCGCGCGTTGGGTTCGAGCTTCCCAACGACGACCGCAACATGGTTTACCTGCGAGAGATCCTCGAAGACCGACGGTGGGTGAACCAAGGCGGGGCGCTTCCGATCGCACTCGGCAAGGACATCGGCGGTCAACCGGTGTATGCCGACCTCGCAAGAATGCCGCACTTGCTCGTCGCAGGCGCCACGGGTTCGGGGAAGAGCGTCGCGCTGAGTGTCATGTTGGCCTCGATTCTCGCGAAGAAGACGCCGGAAGAAGTTCGGATGCTGATGATCGACCCGAAGGTGGTCGAGCTTCAGGTCTTCGACGGGATTCCGCACATGCTTCTTCCGGTGGTCACCGACATGAAGAAGGCAGCTCTCGCGTTGCGTTGGGCGGTCGACGAAATGGAGCGGCGCTACCAGATATTCGCCGACGCCGGCACCCGGAACATCGACACCTACAACCGACGGGTCGACCGCGTGCTCCGCGGAGACCTTTCACTCGAGAAGTTCATGCCGAAGCGCAAAGGGAAGGTCAGTGCCCAGGACGCCTCGGGCAAGGAGGTGCTGCTCGACCCAGTCGATGGGGAGGCGCCCGATGCAGAAAACTACGACCCAGAGAAGCTCCCGTACGTCGTGGTGGTCGTCGACGAGTTCGCCGACTTGATGATGGTGGCGGCCAAAGACGTCGAAGCGTGCGTCGCGCGGCTCGCCCAGAAGGCACGCGCGGCCGGGATTCACGTGATCCTGGCGACCCAGCGCCCGAGCGTCGATGTCATCACCGGGATGATCAAAGCGAACTTTCCGGCGCGCGTGGCGTTCAAGGTTTCGCAACGCCAAGATTCGATGACGATCTTAGGCCGCTCGGGCGCCGAGCACCTCCTCGGCATGGGCGACATGCTGATGATCCCCCCCGGTTCGAGCGACCTCGAGCGCGTGCACGCCGCCTTCATCGGCGAGGACGAGGTCCGAAGGATGTGCGATTTCCTTCGGCAGCAAGGCGATCCCGAATACCAAAACGAAATCCTCAAGCCACGAGACGAGGATGGAAGCCTCGCCGAAAGCGACGACCCCCTGTACGACAAAGCCGTCGAGGTCGTCGCCAACGCCGGCTACTGCTCGATAAGCCACGTCCAACGCCAGTTGAGCGTCGGCTACAACAAGGCCGCCAAGCTGGTGGAACGGATGGAGCAAGATGGAGTCGTCGGCCCCCCGAGCTCAAAGGCGGGCGGTCGCCGAGAAGTCCTGGTCAGCCCGCACTAACAGCGTCAGCTTCAATCGGTGACTCGGGCCGCGGCACGGGACGGGTGTGCTCGCGGCGGGGCCCCGGTCGCCCTTTGCGATGAGTATGGATCTTGACGCGGGCTCCTCCCCACCGCTGTGCTACCCATCCCGCGCCGCGGCCCGAGTCACCTACTCCTCGAAAACAGGGTGAGCGTCGGTGCCAGTGTCGGCGGCCGTGCCACTGACAGCGTCGGCTCTACAGGGCGCCAGTGTCCGTGTTTCTGGCGAAGTGGGTGAACCGGAGTGCGGCGCGCGGCATGTCCTCGAACGCGAGTTCCGCAGGCGCCAACCCATCACTCCGACGCTCGCCACCTAGAGGGCTTCGACACCGTTTTCTAACACCCCCGCCGAGGATGTCTGAGCGGGCGAGGGCGTGCTGCGCGCCGCACCGCGGTTCACCGGTATGTAGCGTCAGTGCCACTGGCGCTTTGCGCCTTGCTGGCGCATGGTTTGGCGCATGCGGCTTTCGGATGACGAGCTTCTTGCCCTCGATCGCCGGCATCTTTGGAGGCCCTATACCTCGAGCGAGGATCACGAGAAGCGGTCGCTCTTCATTGTCGATCGTGCCGAAGGTCCCTGGCTGATCGGACCTCAAGGCCAACGGGTACTCGATGCGAGCGGCTCTTGGTGGTGCAACAACCTCGGCCATGGGCACGCCCGGCTTCGGCTGGCATTGAGTCGCCAAGCGGAGCAGCTCATGCACGTGACGTTTGGCGGGGCGACGCACGAGCCCGCTGTCCGGCTGGCATCGGAGCTCTTGGCAGTCGCGCCTCGAGGGCTGACGCGCGTCTTTTTTAGCGACAACGGCTCGACCGCGGTCGAAGTGGCCCTGAAGATCGCATTTCAGTACTGGCAGCAAAACGGCCGCGCCGATCGGGACCTCTTCCTGACGCTTCCTGGGGGCTACCATGGCGACACCCTCGGAGCGATGAGCGTCGGCGCGGTCGATGAGTTCAGCGGCGTTTTTCGACCGCTCCTGTTCGAGGCTGCGCGACCCGACGAGCCGGTAGAGCACGACTGGGAGCCGGTCTTCGAGTCCCTTTTCTCACGACTTCGAAAAGACGGGGATCGCATCGCGGGCGTGATCGTCGAGCCAATCGTGCAGGGCGCCGCTGGCATGCGAATGTATGCTCCGAAGCTACTCGCCGCCCTTCGCGAGGAGGCTGACAAGGCAGACACCTTCCTCATCGCCGACGAAGTCTTTACGGGCTTCGGACGCACGGGGCCCATGTGGGCCTCCGACCACGGAGCGATCGCCCCGGACTTGCTGTGTACGGCCAAGGGGCTGTCGGGCGGAGTCCTGCCGTTTGCGGCAACGTTGGCGACCGAACGGATTTACGAGGGTTTTCGTGGCGGAAAAGAGCGCGCGCTCATGCATGGGCACACCTTCTTCGGCAATCCTTTGGGCGCCGCGGTGGCCCTCGAAGTGCTCGCGATCTATCGCGAAGAGCAGATCCTCGAGCAGGCCCGACGCAAAGCCGCCAGGCTCGCCGCGGCGATCGACGACATCGGTTCTCTCCCTCGGGTGCGTCATCCACGAGCGCTCGGCATGTGCGGGGCGTTCGATGTCGGCGACACCGGCTACATGGGCAAGATCGGCTGGGAGATCTCCGATGCTGCGCTCGAGCTCGGCGCACACCTCAGACCGCTCGGCAATACGATCTATGTCGTCCCCCCGCTCAACATCGCTGACGACGACCTCGATGAGCTCCTGCACATCGTGCGTAAAGCCACCGAGCGCGTATTGGTGAAGGATTCGTGACCGACGCCGCAGAGGACAACGCAAACTCCACGGACCGCACTCGAGCATACGTGTGGGCAGTGCTCGGCGGCGTGATCTACTTCCTCGGATGGGCCGGGTTTGGGTATTGGCCGCTCGCGCTCGTCTCTCTCGTGCCCTTGTGGGTTGCGCTCGAGCTCTCAGAACGACCTTGGCGGGACGCTCTCGGCGTGGGCTGGGTCTACGGGATCGTGATGGTCGCGGGCGGCTACCACTGGCTCGTGCCATTTTTCGAGGTGTTTTCGGGCTATGGTTCGTTCGCGAGCGTCGGCTTTTGGTTGGCGTTTTCGACGTTCATCGGAGCCCAATACGGTGTCTATGGCCTGGTCTACGCGTGGCTCAGGCGACGCGGCTGGTCGGTGGCCCTCGTGGCCATCCCGCCTTTGATCGCCGCGGAGTGGCTCTACCCGAAGCTGTTTCCGGTCTACCTCGCGAACAGCTTGAATCAACTGCCGCTGCTCGTACAGACCGCCGACCTCGGCGGTCCACTTCTGGTCACCGCGGTGGCCGCTATGGTCAACCTTGCTGTCTTCGAAACCTGGCGCTGGAGGAGAGCTGTGCGCGGTGCTCCACGCGCCGTATGGGCGATCGCGATCCTATCTGTCGGTCTCACGGTCGGCTACGGCATGATCCGAATCCCGCAGGTCGAAGCGGCCATGGCCGCCGCTCCCCCGTTTCGGTTGGGGGTCGTCCAGGTCAACATGGGCATCTTCGAAAAGCGAGGCGAGGCTGCCGAGGGGCATCGGCGCCACCTCGAACAGAGCCGCGAGCTCGAACGGGAGGATGAGCTCGATCTGATCGTATGGCCGGAATCCGCCTACATCCGAAGCCTCCCGCGCAAGCTTCCGATGTCAGGCGACGCGATTCGAAAGGACGTTCGCACCCCGATCCTCTTCGGTGGCATGTCGCGAGAATACGGCGAAGGTCGTGGCAGGATGTTCAATACCGCGTTCATGATGGAGGCCGACGGCATTATTCGTTCCATGTACGACAAGACTTATCTCTTGATGTTTGGGGAGTATCTGCCGTTCGGGGAAACGTTCCCGGTGCTTTACGAGCTGTCTCCGAATAGCGGCCAGTTCACGCCCGGAAACCAAGTCAACGCACTTCAGCTGGGGGAGTGGCGGATCTCCACTCCGGTTTGCTACGAGGATGTGCTTCCCACCTTCACCCGCGCGATGGTCCGCGAGGCGAACCCGCACTTGTTGGTCAACCTCACCAACGACTCCTGGTTTGGAGACTCGCAGGAGCCCTGGATCCACCTCGTGTTAGCTCAGTTTCGGGCGATCGAGCACCGCCGCTACTTGGTGCGCTCGACCAACAGCGGCATCAGCGCGGTCATCGATCCGGTAGGTCGAATCGTGGCGCGGACCGGGGTGCTCACGAGAGAAAACCTTCGCTACGAGGTCCACATGATGCAAGGTCAAACGGTCTACACCCAGTTCGGAGACTGGCCTGGCTGGCTGAGTCTTGCCGCGATCGCGTCGATGCTCATCGCCCGTCGAGGGCCGGCGAAATGAGAAGCCGGTAGCTCCCATCATCGGCAGAAATCGTCTCGGCGACTTGGATCGGGCGCGTCTCACCGTCGTCATCTTCGAAGATGTACGCGCGGATCGGAGCCCCTCCGACGAACGCGCCGCTGGCAGCTTGAACCGTTCCACGGACCACGATCGGAGGTGGCAGAGTGTAGTCGCGCATCATGTCGCCACCCTCCCGGCTCATGACCAGCTCGGGCTCGATCAGCCAAGGGAAACCGGTCACGTCCGCGACCTTGATCAACATGTCGTACCGTCCGGCGTCGACGTTCATCCGAAACGTCCCCGACTGACTCGAGACCGTTTCTTGCGAGCGTTGGAGATCTCCGACATTTCCACGCGCCCGTGCGAGAATAGTGACGCCGCTCGCGGGATCTTCATTGAAGGTCTTGCATGACCCGAACAATGCGATCTGCGAAGGAAGAACCAGATCTTCGAGCTCGGTGATCAACTCGTCGACCACGAACGCCTCAGCAGAGACCGGAGCCCAGGCATTTTCGGAGTCCTCGGGGGGAGTCACGATCACGTTGTAGCGGCCTGGGAGGAGCTCGAGGCTGAAGCTGCCCTCCTCGTTGGTCGTCGTCGATGTGCTGAACGTGGGCGCGAGCCCGAGCTCGCATTGCTCGAAGATCTCGATGGACGAGAATCGAACGGTTGCACCCTGAACCCCTCGGCCTTCTTCGTCGCGAACTGCACCGGTGTACTGTACGGGATCGACGCGCGGCACGAGGATGCGCCGTCGTGCAGGATCGTTGATGAATACGAGGTCGAGATCGACCGATACCGAAGGGAAAGGATCGCTACCAGCACCCGCAGTTACTAGAAGCACGTAAGCCGCGGCCTGATCGCTCACACGAATGGCGAATTCTCCGAGCTGGCCTGTCTCCCCGACCGAAGAGACGACCCGGCCGGACTCCTTCTCTACTGCGCGGACCTGAAGCCCGACGGCCGGCGTGTCGTTTTGGCCGTCGCAGCTGAGGACCGTTCCTCTCAGCTCGCAACCGGAGAGCTGGTTCATTGCACACTCGAGGTCGAGCGTGTCCGGAAAGCGCACATCGAATCGGAACGCTCCGTCGATGACATCGTCGAGCTCAACTGAGGTGTAGATGGGCGGAAGCGAGCGAATCGCCGCAGCCGTCTGATCAGCGCTCTGAATGACGTCGCTGCTGGGGACGACCGCCACGTCGTACCTCTGACCCGCGACGAGCACCGTGCTGTAATCGACGTTGCTTGGGTCGTCTCCCTCGGTCGCCTCGCGAACGGTGTCCACCTCAACCGGCGGTGCCGAAAGCGCAGCGACCGACTCGCCCATCCGCCGGGTGAATCGCAGAGTGGCGGGAACCGGGGTGCCTTGCCAACGCACGGCCCCAACGACTTGCCGAATCGGAGGAAGGGTGTAGTCGCGCTCGCTCGCCCTCGAAAACGTTTCTGGCGCGAAGGTCCAGCCGGCTGGAGTCTGGCCCTGGATGTCGGCGTTCCCCCGAAGCACCTGGACGGCGATCGTGACTTCGCTCGAAGAATCATCGATGCAAATCCCGTCGTCACAGACGCCCTGCACGCAGTCACCTTCGCCGGCACAGTCATTCACCAAGGGCATGACCTCGTCCGATCCGAAATCACATCCACAGATCACGGCCAACAGCAATAGCAATGCCCCGTGAGCGAGGGGAAGCGTCGGTTTTACGGGGCTCATCGACACCCCTGCGTGATCTCTGGGTTGATGTCGTCTGTGACTTCGACCCACCAGGTCACTAGGTCGAAGTCACCTGGGTCGACGGGTCGCCGTGGCTCGACACTTCCGCTCGCGAACTCGCCCGCAACAATCAGCTCGATCTTATGACAGATCGCCGGGGCGAGCGCCTCGTAAGGAATGAAAAACGCGCTTGGACGCTCGAGGAAGCCACTGGGCTCTACAGTGCCCTGTTGAATGGGGAACTCGGCTGCAGGCGGGGGCGGAGAGTCGAGGAAGATCCTGTACTCGAGCGTTTGGTCGAAGTTCGGGTCTCGGACGATGGTTTGAAGTGGCATCTCGGCCGCTTGCCCGGGCGGCAGCGGATCATCGAGATTGATCTCCCCGATCTCGTTCAACGGAAACTCGGCCTCCGGCTGGCTGATGATCGAGGGGGGGAAGTTCTCGGTCGGCTCGAATTCGATGCGATCGGTCGCAATGCAGCCCGAGCTCGAGGCGGCGAGACCCAACGATGCGCATGAAGCAAACAGAACCATCCACGGGAATTTAGAAGCAAGGGCCATGCCGGGGCTCCCGCGCCGAAAATACGCAGTTTTCATGGATTATTCCACGAAAACCAGGGGCTTCCTATGACACAAATGTCAGCCCCCGGCAGCCCCACCGGGGTCTGGGGCGTCGGGCTCGCGTTCGAGGTAACGGAAAACCGTGCGCGGGTCGACCCCGAGATCTCGGGCCGTCCGGGTTCGGTTGCCGCCGTTTCGCTCGAGGATGTCGAGGATGTATTGCCGGGTGAAATCCTCACGCGCTTGGGCCAACGGAACGACCGTGCGTCGCTGGTCGCCTCCGAGATCGAGGTCATCGACACCGATCAGTGTCTTGTCGGCGAGGACGATCGCCTTCTTGATCCGGTTCTCGAGTTGTCGGACATTCCCAGGCCAGTCGTAGTCGCGCATCGCCGCGAGCGCCTTTGGTGTGAAGCCCTTGACCGTGGCGCCGAACTCGGTTGCGTACTTCTTGAGTAGAAACTTGGCCAGGATCACGATGTCGTCGCCCCGTTCCCGAAGTGGCGGGAGGTGGAGATTGACCACATTCAATCGGTAGTAGAGATCTTCGCGAAACGTGCCCTCCTTGATGCAGGCCTCGAGCTCACGGTTGGTCGCAGCGATGACGCGGATATCGACCGATCGCGGTTTTGTATCCCCGACCTTGACCACCTCGCGCTCCTGAAGGGCTCGAAGGAGCTTCACTTGAAGCGCAAGCGGCATTTCGCCGATCTCGTCGAGAAACAAAGTGCCGCCGTCCGCCGCTTGGAAGCTACCCTCGCGGGTTGCTATGGCCCCGGTAAACGCGCCACGAACGTGACCGAAGAGCTCCGACTCCATCAGATTCTCGGGAATCGCACCACAATTGACGACGATGAACGGCTTTTCCGATCGGTTCGACCGACGATGAAGCTCACGCGCGATCAGCTCCTTTCCCGTGCCTGTTTCGCCGGTGATCAACACATTGATGTTGGCGACCGCGACCTTCTCGACGCGATGAAACACCTGAAGAAGGCTGGGGCAACTGCCGATGATGTCGCCGAAGCGCTGCGCATCGAGCTCCTCAGCCATGCGATCGCGATCGGTGATCAGCTGATCGAGCAGGATTGCGTTCTGTAGGATCAGCGAGGCCTGGGCCGCGAAGACGGTCAAGATCTCGAGGCTCGACTGCTCGAACAGGTTCACCACGTTGTCGTTCCCGACGTAGATCAAGCCGAGGAGCTGGCCCTGTGCGATGAGCGGCGCGACCATCACCGAGCTCAACTGAAGGTTCAGGACGCTCTCGCTCGAACGGAACATCGTGTCGTTGACCGCATCGCTGACGATTAGCGGCTGCCTTGAGTCGATGCACTGCCGAAGGATGCTGTCGGAGAGCTGGGTAACCGCGTCTGGAATCGTTTCTTGATCGACATTCCGCGCTGCCGCGATCTCGGGATCGCCATCCCGAAGGAGAATCACGAAGCCTTTGTTGGCGTGAACCACATCGATCACCGCATCGAGGAGCGCCTCGATTTGGTCGGGAACCGCGCGTATCTCGAGAAGCCGACGATTGAAGTCACTGAGCTTCATCATCCCCGCGAGCTCCGAGGTCTGCGACCCTTCGGCGTCACCCCGCTCGCGTGAGGACCCCTCGTCATAAAGCGAGAAAACCAGCTCGAGGTCGCCGAGGGTCAGCTTGTCGTTGTGAAAGATCTTCGACTTCTTCTTCTTCTTGCCGTTGACGAGAATCACGCTCTCGGGGTCTACGGTGCTGAGCGAGAAGTCTCTGCCGTCGAAAACGACTTGGGCGTGGTGATCTTGCAACGAGTCCTCATCGACGGAGATGTCATTGGCGCCGGCACGACCGATCGACGTCACACGCTTGTAGATCGCAAACACGCGGGGTCGACCTCGAGGGACGATCCACTTGAGGCTCGGCATACGTGACCCACTGTAACAGACGACGCCCGGAGCGTCAGGGTCGGTGTCGGTGGCAGTGTCAGCGCCAGTGTCAGTGCCAGCGCCAGTGCCAGTGCCAGCGTCAGTGACAGCGCTCTGCGTCAACCGGTGACTCGGACCACGGCACCTACTCCTCGAGAACAGTGGAAGTGTCAGCGTGAGCGTCAGTGGGTCCTGACGGGGCTCAGGTGCGTCGATCGGCGAGCGCCCCCGCAGGAGCGGAGTGAGGAATACGAACGTATTTCGCAGCGGAGCTTCGAGGAGGTAAGCCGCCGAACGGCGTGCCTGGGCCCCGTCAGGAGCAGCCCATGGAGTTGCCGCAGTTCAGGCACTTGTAACAGGCCCCATTGCGCACCGTGATGTGCCCGCACTTGTCGCACATCGGTGCATCGCCCATCATCTCGCCGAGTTGTTGGTCGAGAGGACTGGGTTGCGCGCCGGCTTTATCGTCGAAGCCGAACGTGACCTGCTCGGCAGGCTCGATCTCCGGAGGAGGCTCACTTGGTGTGGAGCCTTCGAGGCGGTGCACCGCCGCGACGTCCGTTGGGTTCTGGAGCTCTTCTTGCTCCTCTTTCGGGGGCACCTGAGCGAAGTCGTACTGCTTCAAGTACTCGACCCCGAGCACGCGGAAGACGTAGTCGATGATCGACGTCGAGAACTTGATGTTCGGATGACCCTCGACGATCCCTTGCGGCTCGAACCGCGTGAACGTGAACTGCCTGACATACGCATCGAGCGGAACGCCGTGCTGTAGACCCATCGATACGCTGATCGCGAAACAGTTCATCAACGAACGGAAGGCCGCCCCCTCCTTGTGCATGTCGATGAAAATCTCGCCAAGAGAGCCGTCTTCGTACTCGCCTGTCCGCAAGAATACTTTGTGACCGCCGATTCGCGCTTCTTGCGTGAAGCCACGGCGCTTCTTGGGGAGCCGATGTCGGCGGGTCGGCGGGGGCGTCAGCCATTCGCGCACCGGAGCTTCGAGGGCCTGCGCCACACCCTGTGTTTCTTCTTCGCCGTTCGAGTCATCCACGGTGTTGAGGGGCTGCGATGACTTCGACCCATCGCGATAGAGCGCGATGGCCTTGAGCCCGAGCTTCCAACCTTCTTTGTAGATCTGCTCGACGTCCTCGACCGTCGAGTCTGCCGGAAGGTTGACCGTCTTGGAGATCGCACCGGAAAGGAACGGCTGCGCTGCCGCCATCATGTGGATGTGGGCCATCGGCTCGATGAACCGCTCGCCGATCTTGCCGCAACGGTTAGCGCAATCGAACACCGGCAGATGCTCGGCTCGAAGATGCGGTGCGCCCTCGACGGTCATGCGGCCGATGACCACGTCGTTGATCTCGCCGACCTCTTTGTCGGAAACGCCCCAGTATCGAAGGAGGTGAAAGCCCGGCTTGTTGTAGACGTCCGAGGGGATTGCGAGCCGGTCGTAGGCCTCGGTTCCAATGACCCAAGGCGCCAGCGCCGAACCAACATCGAACACGCCTCGAAGCGCGCTCTCCGCCTTCTCGAGCTCACGCTCGGTTACGCCCTTGTCGAGCAGCGCCTTGCGACCGAAGTGCGGTGCGCCGGTGAAGGTGTTGGTGCCCGTCACGTACGATACGATGTCTGTCACCTGCGCGGCGGTGTATCCAAGACGCTCGAGCGCGTTCGGAACGCTCTGATTGACGATCTTGAAGTAACCACCGCCAGCAAGCTTCTTGAACTTCACGAGCGCAAAGTCGGGCTCGATCCCCGTCGTGTCGCAATCCATCAGGAGCCCGATCGTTCCGGTCGGCGCGAGCACCGTCGTCTGCGAGTTCCGGTAGCCGTACATCTCCCCAAGCTTGCATGCGAGGTCCCAATCCTCGTGGGCGGCATCCATGAGCTCCGGTGGGCACGCGGTCGGTTCTCCATTGGTCATGCCTGGCCCGCCTACCTCATTGACGCGATAAGCCGCCTCGCGATGCTTTCCCATCACACGCAGCATCGGTTGCCGGTTCCGCTGGAAACCCGCAAAAGGCCCTTTTGTCGCTGCGAGCTCGGCCGACGTCGCATAGGCATGACCGCAGAGAATCGAAGTCAGAGCCGCGCAGATCGTCCGCCCTTCGTCGCTGTCATAAGGGATGCCGAGCTGCATCAAGAGCGTGCCGAGGTTTGCGTAGCCGAGCCCGAGCGGCCTGTAATCGTGGCTGTTCTTGGCGATCGGTTGAGTTGGATAGCTCGCGTAGTCGACCAGGATGTCCATCGCGATGATCAGCACCCGAATGGCCTGCCGATAGCCTTCGATATCGAATCCGCCTTCCTGATCGAGGAACTTCGAAAGATTGATCGAGGCGAGGTTACACGCTGAATTGTCGAGGAACATGTACTCCGAGCATGGATTCGAAGCGTTGATCCGGTCGGTGTTGGGACAGGTGTGCCAGTCGTTGATCGTCGTGTCGTACTGGACGCCGGGATCGGCGCAACCCCAAGCGGCTTGCGCGATCTTCCGCCAGAGCTCCCGCGCCCGGTACGTGTCGGAAACCTCCCCCGTGGTCCTGAAAGTGGTCTTCCACTCTCCGTCGGTCTCAAGCGCTTTCATGAACTCGTCGGTGACGCGAAGCGAGTTGTTCGAGTTCTGACCCGAAACGGTGTGGTAGGCATCGCCGTTGAAATCGGCGTCGTAACCAGCTTCGATGAGCGCTCGCGCCTTCTTCTCCTCGCGGACTTTCCATTCGATGAAATCGACGATCTCGGGATGGTCCATGTCGAGGCAGACCATCTTGGCTGCGCGGCGGGTCGTCCCGCCGGACTTGGTCGCTCCGGCCGCACGGTCGAGCACTTCGAGGAAGCTCATCAAACCGCTCGACGTACCGCCACCCGAGAGCTTTTCCTGCTTGCCGCGAATCTTGGAGAAGTTGGTGCCGGTGCCCGAGCCGTACTTGAAGAGGCGGGCTTCGTTCTTGATGAGGTCGTAGATCGCCATGAGGTCATCATCGACCGCCTGGATGAAGCACGCGGAGCACTGCGGATGCTCGTACGCCGTGTCGGTTTGAAAGATGACGTCTTGCTCTGGATGCCAGGCGTAGTTTCCGCCGGACCCCTCGATACCGTAGCGCTGATAGAGGCCGCAGTTGAACCAAACCGGGGAGTTGAAGGCAGCCTTTTGGTGAATCAAGAGGTGCGAGAGCTCGGCTTCGAAGGTCTCGGCCGCCTTGGCATCGGCGAAGTAACCCCCAAGGCCCTCGCCGGCCTCTCGAATCGAATGGGCCACGCGATAGACCAACTCGCGAACGCTCTTCTCGCCACGGTTCTTGTCGCCATGAATCCCGGCCTTCCGGAAATACTTGGAAACAGCGATGTCGGTGGCGAGTTGACTCCAACCCTCGGGGACTTCCGCGCCCTTGAGCTCGAAGACGACCGAGCCATCCGAGTTGGTGATCTGGCTGTCGCGGAGAACATACTCGACGGTATCGAGCGGGCTTTCGTTAGGCTCGGTGAGCTGCCGTTCGACCGATAAGCCGCCGGCCTTCTGTGACACTTCCGCCCTCCGGGCGCCTTCGATCTCCAAATTGCTCGTCATTCCCCTAGTTTCTAGTGCCACAGCATACCTCCAACCAGACGCACTTCACCACTCCACGCGAGCCACCCACCTTCCCCAGGTAGTCCACGCACCATCCACAAGCATCCCACAAGGGATTGCGCTGGCAGCCTCCTTGCCACCGCAACCGCTAGGGGACGAGCCTGGCAAGTAGCCCCCCGGGGACGACCCAGTCAAGCATAAATGTTCGACCGATTGCTCTTTCTTCATTTCATTCATGATTTCAGTCGGTTGAGAAGGGTGATCGGAGGCGATTTTCCCGGGGTCGGGACCCTCGAAAGACAGGGTCGCGCGAGAGACGCATTAGGTTACATTTTATGTATGGTCACAACCTACAGGGTACAAGATGTGGGGGTGCACTCGCAAAAAAGACGCAACATTTGGGGGCACTGTCACCTCATCGTTACAGCCCCGATCTCATTGCGACCTGCCGTGCTGCCTCTCGATGCAGGGTCGCTCGGGCCTAGAAGATCGTTTCACAAGTGTTCGAAATGCCGATCGTTCTCCCTGCCGCCCGTGCTGGAACGGCGAGTTGCGGTAAGACCGGGCCATGAAAGTGCACCTCGTCGACGGAACGTACGAGCTGTTTCGCGCTTGGTTCGGAGCGCCCGAAGCGATCTCACCGAGCGGAATGGAGGTCGGGGCGACACGCGGTTTCCTCCGGTCGATGGCGGCGCTCCTAAAAGATCCCGAGGTGACGCACGTGGGGTGCGCCTTTGATCACACGGTTGAGTCGTTTCGCAACGAGCTGTTCGACGGCTACAAGACCGGCGAGGATTTGGACCCGGACTTGGTTGCGCAATTCCCACTCGCAGAGCGAGCGAGCGAGGCACTCGGAATGGTCACTTGGCCGATGGTCGAGTTCGAGGCAGACGATGCGCTGGCGACGGCGGCGGCGAGGTTCGACGATGCACCGGGCGTCGAACGCGTTATCATCTGCTCGCCCGATAAGGACCTTTGCCAATGCGTTCGGGGTAGCCGTATCGTTACTCTCGATCGTCGGCGAAAGATCTCACTGGACGAGCGAGGGGTTCGAGACAAGTTCGGCGTGCCACCCAAATCGATCCCCGACTATCTCGCGCTCGCAGGTGACAGTGCTGACGGTATCCCCGGGATTGCGCGTTGGGGGCCAAAGAGCACGGCAGCCGTGCTTGCCAAGTTCGGTCACGTCGAGGACGTTCCGGTCGATCACGAGGCGTGGGGGATCAAGGTTAGGGGCGCCGCGGTGCTATCGAAGAATCTGAACGCGATGCTCGACGACGCAAAGCTCTATCGAGAGCTCGCCACCTTGAGACTCGACGTTCCGATCGAACAATCGTTAGACGACATGAAGTGGCGCGGTGTCGATCGCCCCGCCCTCGAAACGCTCTGCGAAAAGCTCGGCGAGACACGACTGCTAACCCGATTCGACTAACGACACTGTCGCTGACACTGGCGCTGACACTGGCACTGGCGCTGGCACTGACACTGACACTGTTATGAGAAGCGGATGTCGGGGTGGAGTGACTTCAGGTAGCGGCGTGCGCGCTCGACGTAGCCCGCGGCGCTTTTTTCGAGCCCCTCGCGCTTGCTCGGTTCGAGCTGCCGGACGATCTTGCCGGGCGAGCCCAAGACCACCGAGTAGTCGGGGATTTCTTGGCCCTGGGTCACCAGCGCATTCGCGCCGATCGTACAGTACTTGCCGATTGTGGCGTTGTTCAGGATGACCGCGTTGATGCCGATCAAGCTGTAGTCCCCAACCTGGCAACCGTGCACAACCGCGTGGTGCCCTACCGTCACACCGCGACCCAAGCTCAGCGGAATGCCGGGATCGGTGTGCAGCAGGGCACCGTCCTGCACGTTGCTCTCTTGGCCGATGATGATCTCGTCCGAGTCGCCGCGCACGACAGCGTGAAACCATACGCTCGACCTGTTCTTGAGCACGACAGAGCCGATGATGTCGGCGGAATCCGCCACGAAGACCTCGCCCTCGATGCGCACTCGCCTTTGGTCGAGCTCGTAGATCATCAGAGCGCGCTGCCCTTGAAGAGGATGGGAGAGTATATGTTGAAACCGATCGTCACCGCCCAGGTTTCGGCATTGACCTCCGAGGCCGAGCTGGTGAACCCGTAAAGCGTAGGAAACCTGAAGCTCGCAAAGACATCGATCATCGTGCTTCCGGCTTCGACCGTGTAACCACCGCCAACGCCCAACGGGAAAAAGTAAAAAGGTCCGTCGATCAGCCCCGAAGTCGCGGTGCCAATGACCTGGCTCAAGTCGAAGAAGTGCATACCCGAGTCGAGCTTCACGAAAGCCTGATCGGTCACATTCGCGACGAAACCAAACGGAATGGTCAACGACCAAACCGACGGCCCATTCGGGTTGTTGTCGACGCTGAAATCGATCCCCGTGTCGAACGCGTAGTGCTCGCTGGCGACGAAGCGCATCGGGACCCCCATCAGAAAGCCAACCTCGGTGCGGGTCGGAATTCGAACCACCGCATCGAGAGCGATCTGGGAAACGCCGTTGTTGAGCGGTTGGAAGCGTGCGTAGAACGGCATGTCGCCGAACTTCACGTCGGGCGCGACGATCATCGAGATGAGCCCCGCGCCACCAAACCCATAGTCCGGGAAGAGGCTGACCGGGGGATAGCTGCCCATGCGGTAGCGGGAGAAGCCGACCTCGAAGTCGTTCGCAATCGTGAGCGCAGCACCGAGATTTAGGGTGGAGATGGTCCCGGTGGGCCCAAATGGTTCGAACATGCCTTGGACCTCCTCTCTGCGGCCGATGACCACATCGAAAGTGCCCCGCATCATGCCACGGGGCATCGTGAGGCTCCGGTTGGCGTAGCGAATGTCATAGCTTCCCGACGCATTGTCGCGCTGGGAACCGACGGGCGGTGCTTCGTCCTCCTCGACCCAATCCGGATTTTCAGCAGACTGCTGCTCATACTCGGTTGGTGGCGCGTCGGCCCAATCTGGATTCGGCTCGGTGCGTGTCGGCTCCGTGGGCTTCGGGGCGGGCTCTCGGGTCGGCGCTGGCGTGGGCTCGGACACCGGAGCCGGTGGCGCCTTGGGTTCAAGTGGCTGCCCCCAGCCGGACTGGGCCAGCGCGCTCGACGTCATCAGCAGGCCGAACGCGGCGGCGGCGTGGAACGCAACAATTGTTCGCTTCATCACCGTGCTCGCATAAACCAAGCAAGCTTCCCTGCCAAGCGCGTACTTTCCGCCACACTGGTCCACATTGCACGGCACTCGCCCACGCCTATACTCGCGCCGCTTTGGCGATGTAGCTCAGGTGGTTAGAGCGGGCGTTTCATACGCGCTAGGTCGGTGGTTCGAGTCCACCCATCGCCACCAGACCCAGGGCTCGAGGGGTGGGTCGTCTCCCCACGCGCTTGTAAGACGCTTGACTGAACGAGTGTACTGCGTAGCGTGAATAGATGCCCGGGGCCTCCCGCCGAAGACTCGCCCGCCGTGCCGGCTTTCAAGCATCGGCGCTGTCGGTGATCTTGTCCGGTGCTGGCTGGTTCGCTTTGCGTTCAGCGGGCATCGACGTGCGCCTTCCAGTGTTCGTTTGGATTACCGCAGGTGCAACGCTTACCGCCGGCTTGCTGACTCGCTTCTACGTGGAGTTCGCGGTCAGTCGTCGCATCACACGAGTCGTTCGGGCTTTGGATGCATACGCGCGGGAGCGAAGCTTACAACGACTGCCGGATTTGGGCGGCGACGAAATCGGCGAGATCGGGCGCGCTATCAATGCGCTCCTGGCAAACCTCACCTCGCTCGAGGTTCGCATGATCGAGCAGGGCCAAGAGCTGCGGACCACGCGTGACGAGCTCACTCTCGAGAGAGACCTCGGCGAAAAAACCGCCGAGCTCGAGCAACGCCTTCGCGAGCGTGCGCTTCTCTTCGACATTGTTCGCGCGAGCGCCTCCGAGCGAGAGCTCGATTCCGTCCTGGCCGAGATCACCGCTCGGCTCGGCGAAGCGTTGAAGCTCCGGGAGTGCATGTTGTTTCTCGTCGATGCAAAGACAGAGCGGCTCACGCTGCGAGCGGCGTATGGCTTTGAGAAGCCAGGCGAGCTCCTCGAACGGATCGTGCTCTTCGACGAACAACCTCTCGGAAGGGTCGCGAAGACAGGCGAGGCGGTCGTAGTCGACGAGTTGGAAACGCTCCCGGAGAGCTCGTTGTGGGAACCGATCGAGCAGCGCGGATCGATGGCGATCCTGCCGGTCGTTCATCACGGCGCAACCACGGGTGTTCTCGCTGCCACACGATCCGAAAAGACCGCGTTTTCCGAGGTCGAAACCGGTCTTCTGGCCGCGATTTCAGACCAATTGGGTCTCGCAATTCGCCACACCCAGCTCTTCGATGAGCTCCGGCGGGGGTCACAGCACGATGACCTCACCGGGCTCGGGAACCGAAGACTGCTGCGCATTCGCCTCGAAGACGAACTGCACCGCGCCCAGCGTTTTGGCGAGGCCGTGAGCGTTCTTGCGATCGATGTCGACTACTTCAAAGCGCTCAACGACCGACATGGTCACCCGACCGGCGATGCCGCGCTTCGAAAGCTCGCTGGCCTGATGACGCGAAACCTGCGGCGCATCGACACGATCGCGCGCATCGGCGGCGAGGAGTTCGTCGTCTTGTTACCGCGCACCGATGTTGGCGTCGCGGCCAAAGTTGGCGAGAAGCTTCGTTCGATCGTGGAGACCACCGAGTTCCCAGGCGGCGAGGGTCAGCCAGGGGGTGCGCTCACGGTGAGCGTCGGTGTGGCTTCGCTTGAGCCGGATGAGACCGGCGCCGATCTCTTGGCACGTGCAGACAACGCCCTCTACGAGGCCAAAGATCTTGGACGCAACTGTGTTGTAGCGTCTCAGCCGACGGCGGGCTCCGCGCGCTCTCTGACCAGGTCGCGTATTTGATGAAGCTCGAAGGGTTTCTCGAGACAGACCAGGTGTGTCTGCTTCAAGAACTCTCGCGCCTGCGGGGTGAAAGCGCCGCCAGTCATGAAAACGAAACGTGAAGCGATGTCGGGTCGGCAATCGGCAACCTTTCCAAAGACCTCCATGCCACTCACTTCTGGCATCATCAGGTCGCAAAAGACGACATCGCAAGGCTCGGCAGAGCAAAGGGCGTCGATCGCTTCCTTGCCGCTCGAAAACACCTGGACGTCGTGGTGGCGAAGCGCACGCCGGATCGATCGTCCCACGAGCGGCTCATCATCGACGACGACGACCCTGGCACGGGCCCCGGCGTGTACCATGGGCGGGGCTTGAGGCACGAGTGGTATGTAGGAGCGCTTCGACGGCGGAAGCTTGACCCTAAATGTGGTTCCACGATCGACCTCACTGTCGGCGTCGATCGAACCGCCTGCGCTTTGAATGATGTTGCGACAGATCGAAAGACCGAGCCCGGTGCCCTCCGCAACTCCTTTGGTGGTGAAGAATGGATCGAAAATGTGTCCTCGGGTCTCCGGTGCGATCCCAGTGCCGTTGTCGATTACCTCGACGACCGCCCATCCATCCAAGTTGGTATACGTGCGCACCACGATCACGTTGGTCTTGACGGACCGTTCCGGCATAGCTTGGGAAGCGTTGATCAGCAGGTTCAGGAACACCTGGCCGAGACGCGACTCGTTGACCTCGACCAGTGGCGTTGGCTCGAAGTCGCGCTTCAGGGTCGCGCGGTGGCGGATCTGATTCCAGCACATGTTGATCGACGACTCGAGCACTCCTCTAACGTCGACGTTGCCGCGTTGCTCGTCATCGACGCGCGAGAACGTCTTGAGATCTCGGACAACGTTCTGCATGCGGACCGCCCCGTGAATGGCCTCGTCGAGCTGCTGTTTGGCTCGGTCGAGCCAGGCCCCGTCGCTCGGGGCTTCGAGCTCCTCCCGGGTCAAATGGAGGTTCGACAGGACGTACATGAGCGGGTTGTTGAGCTCGTGGGCGACGCCCGCCGCCAAAGTGCCAACCGAGGCCATCCGGTCGGCGAACACCAAACGTGACTGCATGTCCTTGCGTTCGAGGGCACGTCGAGCGCTTTCGCGGATTGCCCGCTCGGCGATCAGCAGACGGGTGCCGAGGATTTCCGAGTCGATCGGCTTGGAGAGGTAGTCCGAGGCTCCCGCGTCTAGCGCGGTGTTGAGGTCCTCGGCTCGATTGCGGCCCGTGATGACGAGGATCACGACGTCCTCGCCGCCCTCGCGCGCCCGGACGGCGCGACAGAGGTCCAACCCCGACATCCCGGGGAGGGTCCAATCGACCAGCATGAGCTCGAACGGGATGGCTTGGTGGGCGGCCAAGCCTTCTTCGGCAGTCCTCACCGCGACCACATCGTAATTTCGCTCACGCAACTGCTCGCACAGGAGCTTCCTCATGGAGCTCGAGTCTTCGACGACCAGCGTTCGGAAGTTCCCACTCACTAGCCCTAAAGTCTAATGCAACTCGCCCAAAGGTTCATGGTTTCGCGTCCGGTTTGACTCCGGCCGGTTCGTGGCTAAGGTAATCGGCGGATAACGCAGCGCGTCATCCGAAGGGGAAAGGAAATCATGTCTCACACCGATCAACTCGTGCTGAGCGGCAGACGCCTCAAGCGGCAGAGCCTGCTCTTCATAGAACAAACCCAGCACTCCGGGGGTGCGTTCGTCTCCGAAGCCCGTGCGGCAACCGTTGCTTTCGGCGCTGAGATCAGCTCTGCGACCCAAAAGCTGGTCCGCACCACCGGGCGCTCTGCTGGCACCCTGCAGCGTGCGTTCCACAAGGAGGCCCTCAACTGGCGCAACCTGGTAATCAGGACCCGAGATGCGTACCTCCAAGCCCTGAAGGACCAGGTCAGCGGCGTCCAAGATCGTGCGAGCTCGGCAAAGCAAGCACTTCGACCGGCCGCTCTCGAGACGAGCGTCCTCCGTGCGACCCACGATCTGCTGGACGGCGCGCAGGGTGTCGTCGATCAACGACTCCGGCAGGCGACCGGGGCAAGGAAGCCGGCCTCCCGGACCACGATTCCGACGAAGAGAAGGCCGACGAAGCGCAAAGGCTCGGGCGCCCCGATTCGCGACTACGACCGGCTGACCGCGAAGGATGTCGTGGGACGTATTCAGCGGCTATCCCAGCCGCAGGCCACGGCATTGCTCGATTACGAGCAGGCGGGCAAGAACCGAGCAACGGTCATTCGGGCCGCCAAGCAACGGCTTGCCGCGAGCTAGTCTGTACAGCGGCACGGGCGGAGCTACACTCCGCCCGTGACCGAAACGAAGCAAGTCCTGGTCGCAGACGACGAGGACAACCTGCGCCGAGTGCTGAAGGCGCAGCTTCAGCACGACGGATATGAGGTCCATACCGTCGCGGACGGCGAATCGGTGCTTCGTGCGCTCGACGAACACCATATCGACGTTCTGATCACCGACTTGCGAATGCCGAAGCTCGATGGCATGCGTGTGCTCGAGACGGTCAGCTCACGGTTCCCGCGGTTACCCGTGATCATGATCACAGCTCACGGCACGGTGGATACGGCGGTCGAGGCCCTGAAGCTCGGTGCGTTCGACTACGTCACGAAGCCCTTCGACCAAACGGAATTTCGAAACGTCGTTCACAAGGCCGCGCGCACTCGAGAGCTCTCGCAGGCACACGTGAGTGGCGACCCCAACGAGCGTGGGCGGTATCGCATCATCGGCCAATCGCCGCCGATGAGGGAGGTTTACGACGTCATCGAGAAGGTGGCGGACACGCCAAGCACCGTCCTGATCACCGGTGAAAGCGGCACGGGCAAGGAGCTGATCGCGCGCGCGCTGCACGAGAACAGCGCGCGAAAAGACAAGCCTTTCGTCAGCGTCAACTGTGCAGCAATCCCGCCCGATCTATTGGAAAGCGAGCTTTTTGGTTATGAGAAGGGTGCATTCACGGGGGCGGTCACGAGCAAGCCCGGGCGCTTCGAGCTCGCCAACGGCGGCACGCTTTTCCTCGACGAGATCGCGGAGATCCCGGTCAGCATGCAGGTGAAGCTTCTCCGAGCGATCCAGGAGCAGGAGTTCGAGCGCGTCGGTGGCATCAAGACGATCACCGTCGATTCTCGCCTCATCGCGGCAACCAACCGAGACTTGAAGGAGCAGATCGCCGAAGGGAGCTTCCGAGAAGACCTCTACTATCGACTCAACGTCGTCCATGTGCACTTGCCTCCCCTCCGCGAGAGGCCGAGCGACATACCGCTGCTCCTCGATCATTTCGTACAGCAGTTCAATCGGAAGCTCGATCGGTCGGTGACCGGCTTTGACGACGGCGCGCTCCGAAGTCTTCTTCGCTACGATTGGCCGGGAAACATCAGGGAGCTCGAAAACGTCGTGGAGCGTTGCATGATCTTCGCCGAGGACGGCGAGGTAGGCGCACAGTACCTGACCCAAGAAGTGCGTGAGGCGGACGGCGATGCCACGACGTCTTTGGGGACGGGACTCGACGTCACACCAGGCGAGACCGGCCTCAAGGAAGCGGTCCGAGAGGCGACGCTCAAGCTCGAGCGCGAGTTCATCTCTCGGGCTCTCGAGCGCACAGGCGGCAACGTCACCCACACCGCTCGGCTGCTGAAAATCTCGCGAAAGAGCCTTCAGAACAAGATGAAGGAGCTCGGGCTACGCGACGGGTAAGTGCGGTCAGTCTTCCTTCGCTTCTTCCTGAATCGAGGCAAGCATGTATTCGAGGTGCTCTCGCGTCACCGGCTTTTCCATCACGGGGTTTGACACGGAGGCGGCGAACTTCCGAAGTCGAGGCGTGAAGGCGCCGCCGCTCATGAACACGACGCGGTCGACCAACTCGGGGTGCCTCTGCTGAATGGTGTCGTAGAAGGACTTTCCGTCGACCTCGGGCATCATGAGGTCGCAGATGACGGCGTCGAACTCCGAGTCTTCCGCAAGACGCGCCAGGGCTTCGACCCCTCCGAGAACCGTCACGGTGTCGTATCGCCTCCGAAGACGGCGCCGAAGCGCCGAGAGCACCATGGCATCGTCGTCGATGATCAGGATCCGCGAACGGGTGGCTGGCGCCTCGGAGATCGGCCGGCTCTCGCGCTTTCGTTCGATGGGCTGAAGTCCGGTCTCAGCCGGAATGATCAGCTCGAAGCGCATACCTTGGTCGAGTAAGCGATGAGCCTCTACCCGCCCGCCGTGTTCCTCGGCAACCCGCTTGCAGAGGGAGAGTCCGAGGCCCATTCCGCCGTTTTGCGCCTTGGTCGTGAATCCGGGTGTGAAGATACGTGCCTCATCTCCCTCGTCGATCCCGGTGCCGGTGTCGCTGACACCGATGATCACGTGGTCGTCTTCGAGACGCGTGGAGACCACGATCCGATGCTTTTCATAAGCGCCGCCGTCGATCGCCTCTACTGCATTGGTGAGCATGTTGACCAGGGCCTGGGCGATTCGGCCGGGATAGGCGGCGACCATGGGAATCGGTTCGAATCGCTTCACGAGCCGTGCACGGTAGCGAATCTGGTTGAACACCATCGCGCAGGCGTCATCGACGACACGCGCCAGGTCGATCAGCTCGGCCTGGTCGTCGTCTGCCCTCGAGAAGGTTCCCAAACTACGGGCAATGTCTTGAATGCGATGCATGCCCTTGTTGCAGTCGGTCAACATTTCAGTAGCGTCGTCGATGACTTCCTCGAGGTTGACCTCTTCGGTCAGTTGTTCGAACGCCTTCGGGCTGATCTCCCCATCGTGGGCCAAGTCGACCCGGAGCTTGCGCACGAACCGCCGAATGACCTGGTGGGATTCGCGAAGGCTTTCGAGGTTGGCGAGAACGAAGGTCAGCGGATTATTTACCTCGTGAGCAAGACCTGCGGCCAGTCGTCCGATCGCACGCAGGCGATCCTCGGGCACCCGAGGGCCGAGGGGAGGCGGCACACTCGGGTTGAGCGTCGGCTGTAGTTGGACGATCGTCGCCTCCTGGCCATCCCACATGGATGCAATCGCGGTGCCGGTCACCGAAGAGGTAGCACCGTTGGCGAGCTCCACCTCGTAGACGGCCGGCTTACCGTTTTCAGGCACCTTCGCTTCGAAGATCTGATGGAAGGCGGCGGCGCTTTCGACGCCGAGCAAACCGCGCGCCGCGGGGTTCGCAAAGACCACGGCCCCGGAGGCATCGATGACGACGATCCCGTCCGTGGCGCGTGCCAAGAGCAATCGGCTTTGCGTCTCGGAGCCATGTGCGTCGCGAAGCTGCACGAGCACTCGTCGGAGCTCGTACTCGCGGTTGATCGAGCGTTGAAGCCCGACGAGGTAGGCAGTCGGTAGCGCCATGTCGTGGGACGGCTCGGTCGGTAGCTGACAGGCCTCCTCGCCAAGCAGCAGCACGCAGACGCCGCGTGCGGCGGCCGGAGGCTCAGGCCCAAGCGCGGTATCCCAGCAAATGATGTGGGGCGCGTGGCTATCGATGTGGATGACGGTGTCTTCGACGTTGACCGCTACCCGGCAGACCACTGTTTCGGGCCATGCGTGGAGGCTTTCTCGGACCAGCATGATCCGTTCCGGATTACCCGAGGCGATGAGGACTCGAATGCGCCTCCTGCTCGAAACCAATGAGATTTCTGCCTTGCCCGCTAGCACGCCAACCCTTAGGGGCGGAATCACCCTTGACGCCCCTCATAAACCATAGCACTGTAATAGAGCGTTGGTAACGTATTTTTAGCGGGTGAACTGAATGCTGGGCGACCGGGAGGAGAAGCAGGCTGAGGTCCGGGAAGTCCTCCTCGTGGAGGATAACCTCATCGACGCCCAGCTCGTCCGAAGGCTGCTGCGCAGGATCACCGACGCGTACTACCGAATCACTCACGTGCGAACCCTCAACGACGCCGTGCTTTCGGCCGAGGAGCTCGCACCGGACGTGATTCTGGCCGACCTCAACTTGCCGGACTCGCGCGGCACTCAAACCGTGTCGAGCCTGCAGACATCCTACCCCGACGTTCCGCTGGTGATCGTCAGCGCCTGGGAAGACGAGGCGATATCCCTTCGTTCGGTGAAGGCGGGCGCTCAAGACTACCTCGTCAAGGGGCACATCGACGGGGCGAATCTTCACCGAGTCATTCGTTACGCGGTCGAGCGCAAACGCACCGAGCTCGAGCTCGTGCGGCTCGCACAGTACGACCAGCTCACATCCCTGCCAAACCGTACGCTGCTTCGGGAGCGGGTCGATCGTGCGTTGAGACGAGCGACGAGGAACGGCACCGGGGTAGCGACTCTGATTCTCGACATGGACCGCTTCAAAGAGATCAACGACATGCTCGGACACGAGGTCGGCGACAAGCTTCTCGTCGAAGCCGCGAGGCGTATCCGGGCCAGTGTGCGTGATCAAGATACGGTCGCTCGTCTCGGCGGTGACGAATTTGCGGTAATCCTCGAAGGGGTCAGCGAGGCGAAGGAGGTGTTGCCGGTGGTCGAGCGGATCATCGAAAATCTCCAGACGCTCAGAAGCATCGACGGCAACGAGGTTACCAGCTCGAGCAGCATAGGAATCGCGATGTACCCGGACAACGGAAACGACTTGTCCGAGCTCTTGCGGGCTGCAGACCTCGCGATGTATCGGGCCAAGTCGTCGGGGCGTGGGTGCTATCAGTTCTTTGCAAGTGCCATGCAAGAGGAAGCGCAATCACGGCATGCGCTCGCTTGGGCCTTGCGTCGCGCCGTGGACAAGCAGGAATTTCAGCTGGTCTATCAACCGCAGCTCTGCCTGAGAACGGGGCGAGTCATCGGCGTCGAAGCGTTGATCCGCTGGATGAGCCCCACACGTGGCCTCTTGACGCCCTATCACTTCATTTCGGGTCTCGAAGAGTTCGGGTTGATCACGCAAGTCGGGGAATGGGTCCTCATGACCGCTTGTGAGCAGCTACAGCGTTGGCACAGGATGGATTTCGAGCCGATGCGGGTCGGGGTGAACGTATCGGCGCAGCAGTTCGAAGACCCGATGTTCATTGACAAGATTCGCAACGCGCTCGGCGAAACGAAGCTCCCTCCGGAGTTTCTCGAGCTCGAGGTCACGGAGAGCTCACTGATGTCCGATGCGGCCATGGCAAGCAGTCTTCTCCGCGAAATCCGGGATGTGGGGGTTCGCATCGCGATCGACGACTTTGGGACCGGTTACTCGTCACTGATGTATCTCCACGAGTTTCCACTCAATGCCCTCAAGATCGATAAGAACTTCGTACAGAGTGTCGGATCGCACGGGCGGGGTGGCCCAATCTCCAACATGATCATCGGCCTCGCGCAAAATCTGGGCTTAGAGGTCATCGCCGAGGGCGTGGAAACCGAGGAACAGCTGGAATACATGCGCCACCATGGCTGCGACATCGCGCAGGGCTATCTCTACGCGCGTCCCGAATCGACCGAAACGCTGACACCATGGCTCGGAGCCCACCAACGCGTCTCGGAGACCAAGATTCGCTCAATGCCGGTCAAGAAGCAGGGCGGCGGGACAGGCTCCTGAGCCGACGCCGCGGTGTGCTAGCGTAGCCTTATGGCGGCCGCGACGATTCTCGTCGTCGACGACGAACAGAACATCCTGACGACGGTATCTCGCGCGCTGGGGCTCGAAGGCTACGCGGTGGAAGTCGCAGGGAGCGCCGAGATCGCGCTCGAAAAGCTCACAAAGGAGAGCTTCGATGCGATTCTGCTCGATGTCCAACTGCCGGGGATGGATGGGCTCACGTTGTTGGCCGAGCTCGGAAAGCGCGGCATCCGCACGCCGGTGATCATGATGAGCGGACACGCGACCATCGAAACCGCGATGGAGGCGACCCGACGCGGCGCGGACGATTTCATCGAAAAGCCGATCGGAAGCGACCGCCTGGTTCTATCACTCAAGCGAAGTCTCGAGATCCACGAGCTTCAGCGGGAGAATCGCGAGCTTCGGCGGCGGTACGACTTCGGGGCATCACTGCTCGGACAAAGCCAGGCCATGTCGAAGCTCAGAGAACAGATCGAGCTCGCCGGCAATTCCAATGCTTCGGTCCTGATCTTCGGGGAGCGCGGGACCGGCAAAGAGCTGGTTGCGTCGGCCATACACGCCGCGTCGTCGCGGGCTAGCCGGCCACTCGAGAAGCTCAATTGCGCCGCAGTTCCTGAAGGGCTGATCGAAAGTGAGCTGTTCGGCCACGAGGCCGGGGCGTTCACCGGGGCCACCACGCAGCGTCGTGGGAAGTTCGAGCGGGCCAGCGGAGGCACACTCTTCTTGGACGAGGTGGGAGACATGCCCGCTCAAATGCAGGCAAAGCTCCTTCGGGTCTTGGAGGAGGGCGAGATCGAGCGGGTGGGGGGTGGCGCGCCGATCGAGGTCGACGTGCGTGTCGTTGCGGCGACCAACAAGTCCCTTCGAGCGGAGATCGAAGCCGGGCGGTTTCGGCCGGACCTGTATGACCGGTTGAATGTCTTGCCTTTGCAGATCCCGGCGCTCAGGGAACGCATCGCGGACGTGCCGCTGCTGACCGAGCATTTCCTTGCCCTTGCGTGTGAGGTGCACGATAGGCCCGAAAAGAGGATCGCAGAGGACGCCATGCGGGTGCTGGAAGGCTACCCGTACCCGGGCAACGTCCGTGAGCTACGCAATCTCGTCGAGCGTCTCGTCATCCTCACCCCGGACGAGATGATCACTGCGGCCCACACGCGAGCCGTGCTTCCGATCCAAACAGGGGAGTCGGGTGGCTCCTATTTTCGGCCCGAAACGGCGCTCCGCGAAATGCTGGAAGCCGCGGAGCGGGATCTGATCGAGCGAGCACTGGAGTTTCGGGACGGGCACGTGACCAAGACCGCCGCCGATCTAGGCCTCGAGCGGAGCCATCTCTACAAGAAGATGCGTGCGCTCGGGATCCGCAGGTCCGGCAACGAGTGATTGCGTTCTGGGCGCTCTCCTCATAGAGATCGAGGCCCCGTCGGGGCTGAGGCGACTTTGCTGGACAATCTTCTACCCACCGATCCCGAAGTGGCCGCGCGTGTTGACGCACTCGACCTTTCGTTCAACAAGTTCGGGGTCGATCCGTACGGCATCGCGAAGAAGGACCTGGTTCGATCCATGTCGGTATTTGCGTGGTTCTATCGGCACTACTTCAAAGTGGATGTTTACGGATTGGAGAACGTGCCACCCCGCGGGAGAGCGATTCTGGTCGGCAATCACTCGGGCGGAGTTGCAATCGACGGTGCGATGGTCACGGGCTCGATGCTCCTGGATGCAGAGACACCGCGCCTCGCGCATGCGATGCTCGACAAATTCATTCACCACTTTCCCGGTGCCTCTCGGCTCATGAGCCGAACCGGCCAGTTCACCGGAAACCCAGAACAAGCCATGCGATTGCTCCGGGACGACCGACTCCTGCTCGTGTTTCCCGAGGGCGCTCGCGGGACGGCGAAGCTCGCGAAAGACGCCGACAGCCTCGTGACCTTTGGGACGGGGTTCATGCGACTGGCGCTCGAGACCAAAAGCCCGATCATTCCTTTCGGCTTCGTCGGCGGGGGAGAGGCGCTCCCAACGGTGGCCAACCTGAAGTCCCTAGGCCGGCTGCTCGGAGTCCCCTACATCCCGGTCACGAAATGGGGCTTGCTCGTGCCAAAGCCGACCCGGTTTCAGCTTCTTTACGGAAAGCCGATGATCTTCGAGGGCTCAGGACACGAGCGCGATGAGGTTTGTGGGGCGATGGTCGAGGAAGTCAGAACGAAGATCAGGGACTTGATTCGCCAGGGACGTCAGCTGAGAGAGAAGAACATCACCGAAGCGGACCTCGTATTGTGATGAGGGTTCTGGTCACAGGGGTTGCGGGGACTTTGGGGCGGATCGTGGCAATGCGACTCGTCGAGCGTGGTTATGACGTCATCGGCATCGACCGGCGCCCCTGGCCAGGAGCTCCCGAGTCGATCGAGATGTACGAGCACGACATTCGCAAGCGAACGGCCGAAGACGTATTTCGAGCACGCCGTCCTCAAGCCGCCATCCACATGGCAACGGTCACCCACCTCGTTCACAAGAGCCCGGACAGAATGCGGGTGAACCTCTATGGGACGCGCGCGTTCATTCAGCATTGCCAAAAGTACGACGTGAAGCAGGCGATCTTCGTCGGCCGACATACGTATTACGGCGCTGCCGCCGATTCCCCGCTTTATCACACCGAGGACGAGCCTCCGATGTCGGCACATACGTTCCCGGAGCTCGCCGATCTGGTAGCCGCCGACCTGTACGCATCGTCCGCGCTATGGCGCTATCCGGAGATCACCACCTGCGTGCTTCGGATCGTATACACCCTCGGCCCAAGCAAACACGGGACGCTCGCATCGTACCTCAAGGGCTCGACGGTCCCCGTCGTGATGGGCTTTGACCCGCTGATCCATTTCATCCACGAAGAGGACGCAGCGGAGGCCATCGTCACTGCCCTCAGCCGCAAGCTGCACGGGGTTTACAACGTTTCGGGTCCGTCACCGGTCCCGATTTCCACCATCGTACGTGCAGTTGGCGGGCGCCCAGTTCCAGTGCCGGCGACCCTGATCAGCCTGGGGCTCAGCCGACTGGCCCTTCCCAACTTGCCGCCGGCTGCGATCGATCATTTGAAGTACCCGATCGTGGTCGACAGCGATGCGTTCAAGCGCGCAACCGACTACCAGCATCGCTACGACGAGCGCGAAACGATCGATGCGTTTCGTGCTGCGCGGTAGAGCCGAATCTGGAGGGGCTGCCGTCGGATTCGCACGCGCTCACCGCAGAAAGATAAGAGGAGGCAGCCCCCAATCACGGGCGGGTGGGGACTGCCTCCTAGGAGGGGGCTGATCGTGCGGCGGGCTCGGATTTAGGCGCAACTGGGATGATCCTGTCAACGATGAATCGATTGGCGTTGCATACTTGTTGCTTCGGAATCCGTCGGATTCGAATGGTGAGGTAAATTACCAAACATGGCCGCGAACGGACCCGACAGGGACAACTTCCCCGGACTTGCGCTTTTTTTGACCCCTGATCGCCCCCGACAGAAGGTGGGGTCATGTCGGTGTTGCCGGAGCGGAGCGAGCTGCGCGGGCAGATTTTGGACGGCCGCTACCGCGTGGGCAACGCGATCGGGATTGGAGGCACGGGAATCGTCTTCGAGGCCGAACGCCTGGCCACCCTCGAACGGATCGTCGTGAAGATGCTGCGTCCCGCGTACGCCGGAAATCCTGATCTGATGGCCCGGGTCCGACGAGAGGTCGAAGTCTCGCGCCGAGTGTTTCATCCTGGCATCGTCCCCGTGATCGACCACGGATCGCTCGACGACGAGTCGCCGTACGTGGTGATGAAGTACATGCGCTCGGAGAGCCTCGCGACCTATCTTCGACGCTCAGGCCCTCTCAGCCCGCCGCAAGTCTCGGTGATCATGGCGCGCCTCGCGTCGATCCTGCATAGCGTGCACCGACACGGCTACGTCCACCGCGACATCAAGCCCGAGCACATCTTGATGAATCGCGGCGCATACGGTGAGCTCGACGTGCACCTGCTCGATTTCGGGATTTGCGCCGCCGAAACGGCACCCGCCGATGAACGATCCCGGGAGCGGGGGCGCGTGTATGGCACTCCGAGTTATGCATCGCCCGAACAGGCGAGCGGGAACCCCTACGTCGATGCGCGCGCCGACCTCTTCGGGGTGGGGATCACCATGTTCGAGGCGCTCACCGGTCGGCTCCCGTTCACCGGCAACGACGTGAACACCGTTCTTCGCCGCATCATTCGCGAAGATGCTCCGCGCGCATCGTTGTTGTCGCCGAACGTGTGTCACGAGATGGACGGTGTTCTGTCGAAGCTGATGAGCCGTAATCCCGCAGCGAGACACCCATCCGCTCGTGCGCTGATGCGAGCCCTCGAGCCTTGGCTTCAGGAGCGCGTGCACACCGAACGAGCGCTAGCCGAGACCTTGCACGTCGAAGCCGAAACCTCGAGCATCCGGCCAACGGCGCAGCACGAAATGGTCGCCGCCTAGGCGCTTGTCAGCTTGTCGACCAAGCCCTCGACATCGGCGGGGGTAGCCATCGCGTGGTAGCCCTTGTCGACGTAGAGGACCGTTCCCGTGATTCCACTCGCAAGCGGGCTGCAGAGGAAGGCCGCCGCGTTTCCCACCTCATCGCCGCGGAGCGCATCCCGGAGCGGTGCGTTGAGCTCGTAGTATTTGATCATCTTGTGAATGAAGCCGATCGCCGTAGCCGCACGAGAGGCGTAGGGACCCGCCGAAATCACGTTGACGCGGTGTCCCCAACGACGTCCGGCTTCGAACGCCAACATGCGGGCATCGCTCTCGAGCGCCGCCTTCGCCGACGCCATGCCGCCTCCGTACTCGGCGACCACCCCCTGACTCGCCAGGTACGAAAGCGCCAAGAAGGAACCTTCGTCGCGCATGAGCGGCTGGAGTCGCTGCACCAACGACACGAACGAATACGCACTGGCCCCGACCGCTGCGAGGTACCCCTTGCGGCTGGTCTCGAGAAGCGGCTTGGTGACTTCGGGCCCGTTCGCGAGGCTGTGCACCACGATGTCGAGGCACGGCTCTCCGAAGTCATCGCGCAGCCTCTGCGCCAGACCGTCGATGCTGAAGTCACCGCGATCCCGGTAACGCTTCTCGGCTCGCAGCTCCGCCGGCGCGTCTTCGAGCGAGTCGTATTCGGCATCGAGGGGGTAGATCGCCTCGAGCTCGAGCATTCCACCTCCAGGAAGCCTGCGCGATTCGTCGAGCTTCCCTCGCCTAAGAAGCGTTTCGAAGATGCCCAAAGCGGGCGGCCACGTTCCGACGCACACCGAAGCCCCAGCGCTCGCGAGTGCTTTGGCAATCGCAAAGCCAAACCCGGCGTCATCGGCGACTCCCGCGACGAAAGCCCGCTTCCCGGACAGATCGATCGACAACATGCGCGGAACCTTATCCCCAGCGGCGCCTAGCCGCTACACTCCGCGCCATGCCAAGGCGGGATCAGGGCGTCGAATACGATCGAGTCGGCGAGAAGTACTTTCGAGAGCGCGGTTTGCGCCGTTATGCGGGGGTGTGGTCGCTCTGGGCGCTCGGTGTGGGCGCGGTCATCTCGGGTGACTTTTTCGGCTGGAACTTCGGGCTCGCAGCCGGGGGTTTTGGGGGGCTGCTGATCGCCACCGTCATCATCACCGTCATGTATGCCGGCCTTTGCTTCAGCATCGCCGAGATGACCGCAGCGCTACCGCACACCGGAGGCGCGTACTCGTTTGCGCGCTCGGCGATGGGCCCGTGGGGGGCATACATCACGGGCCTTGCCGAGAACATGGAGTACATCCTCACGCCAGCCGTCATCGTGGTCGGCATCGGGGGTTATCTCGGTGCGATCTTCGGAACGCCGCCTGCTGCGGAGCCGCTTTGGTGGCTGGTCAGCTATGCCCTGTTCGTCGGGCTCAACATTAAAGGGGTCGAGATCACCTTTCGGTTTACCGTCTTGATCACGGGTTTGGCGCTCGGCGTGCTCTTGGTGTTCTGGGTTTCCGCCCTCCCGCACTTCGACATGGCGTGGGCGCTCAACATCGAGCCGGAACCCGGCGGCACGCGGTGGCTGCCCCGCGGCCCGGTCGGGATTTTGTCGGCGTTGCCCTTCGCGATCTGGTTCTTTCTGGCGATCGAACAACTCCCGCTGGCCGCTGAGGAAGCGGAGGCCCCTGGGCGCGACCTCCCGCGGGGTCTTCTACTCGGACTTCTGACGTTGGTCGTGGCTGCATTCCTGACGCTGTTTCTCAACGCGGGCATCGCCCCTGGCTCCTCGGTGCTGGGCTCATCCGCCGAGCCTCTGTTCGAGGGGTTCAAGACCACCTTCGGCGCGGGCCTCGGTGCCAAGTTGCTCGCGCTGGTGGCGGTGACCGGCTTGGTCGCCAGCTTTCACAGCATCATTTTTGCCTATGGGAGGCAGATCTTCTCGCTCTCGAGGGCCGGCTACTTCCCCCGCTGGTTGTCTCGCACACACCACACTCGCCAGACCCCGCATGCCGCCCTATTGGTCGGCGCTGCACTCGGTTATGCGGTCGCTTATGGAATTCACGCGCTTGGACCCGAGCATCCCGTCGGAGCGGTGCTGTTGAATATGGCCGTGTTCGGTGCGGTGATCGCGTACGCACTCCAGATGCTGTCGTACATTCTTCTCCGCGTGCGGCTGCCCAATATCGCACGGCCCTACCGTAGCCCGTTGGGGATCCCCGGTGCTGCGGTCGCCCTGATCGTGTCCCTCGTGACGCTCATCGCGCTCTTCGTCACAGACCCGATCTATCAAAAGGTCGTGGTAGGCGCTGCGGTGTGGTACGGGCTCGGGCTCTTGTGGTTTGCGCTCTACGCACGACACAAGCTGGTCCTTGCGCCGGAAGAATCTTTCGCGCGATCCGCTCACGCCCGGCGAGACGAACCGTGACCCGCGTGCAAGGCTCCAGCCCATGCAAGTTCTTCTCGTGAGGCATGGGGCGGCCGTAGATACGACGTCGGCGCCGACCGACCATCTGCGATGGCTGACCGACCGGGGACGCACATCGATCACCGAGGTCGGGAAAGCCCTCGCCAGATTGGACCTACAGTACGCCTGCATCTACACGAGCCCACTCGTTCGTGCGATCCAGACCGCGGAGATCCTCGCCGCTACCCAAACGGAGTTCGCGGGTCCGGTCGAAGTGCACACCCCCCTTTCGAGTGACGAGGGGACTACGGCACAAGCACTCGAGCCACTCGGGCATGCGGCCAACGACGATGTCATCGTGTTGGTGACCCATATGCCCAAGATCGAGATTCTCGCTGGGAACCTGTGCCAGTTGCGGGGGTTTGGTTCGTTCAGAACCGGCTCGGCATCCTTGATACGGGTCGAGGACGGGAAGGGCTCCTTCCAGTGGATGCTCGATCCCGAGACACTCGAGCTTCGGCGAGGTTGACGACACTATCGGCGGGACGCCACTAACGCCTATACGGTGCAGACCTGATTTCGGCCGCGACTTTTCGCCTCGTAGAGCGCCTTGTCGCCCTGGGCAAAGAGAGCTTCAGCCGTGGTTGCATCGTCTGGAAAGGTCGCGACCCCGAGCGAAGCCGTAACCTTCAGCGGTCCGAGCTCGGTGGCCACCTCGGTGTTTTGTAGCTCCTCGCGAACCCGCTCGGCGAGAAGCCTTGCACCGCGCGCATCGGTCTCCTCGCAAAGAACACAAAACTCTTCTCCACCGAAACGCGCCACCAGATCGGTCTCGCGTTTGACGCGCTTGAGGACGCGGCCGAGCTCTCGCAGCACCTGGTCACCGCTGGCATGACCATAAGTGTCATTTACGGTCTTGAAATGGTCCAGATCTGTCACAATTAGAGACAATTTACGCCGAAATCGCTGGGCCGCAAGGATCCTCTGCTCCATCTCGGCGAGGAACGCGCGTTTGTTGAGGCAACCGGTGAGCCCATCGGTCGTGGCCTTTTCCTCCAGCAGGCGAACGGCGCGAGCATTGGCGATCGCAACGGCGAGTTGGTTGGCCAAGGCCTGGAGAGTCTCCCGCGCCGATGCGCCAAAGGCTTGCGCGGACTTGGCAGCCACGATCAGGGTACCAATCGGCTCCTCTCGAACGACGAGCGGCAACACGAGCAATGAACCCATCCCTTTGAGCTTGGCTTTCTTGGTGAAGAGCGTTTGTTGTTTTGCGTCGAACTCGCCCCGGTAAGGAAGGTAGTGCTTGTTCTTCACCACCATCGCGGTGAGCGAGGCATTGTCGCGGAAACGAAGTCCTTGAAAATCGAGGTTGTGCTCACCGATCGCGCGACGCACGATGTGGCGCCGCCCCTCGGACTGGTACTCGGTGATCGCTGCAAAGTCGTGCGGTGCGATCTCGGCTGCGGTAGAGAGCCCTACCTCCATCACCTCGTCTTGGTTGAGAGCAGTGCTCAAAGCGGTCGAGCCCCGGTAGAGGATCTCTTGCTGCCGCTTGGAGCTCTCGAGCTGGACGAAGACTCGCTCGTTTTCGACGCACCGAAGGATGTGCGACGTGCTGCTTCGGAAGAGCTCTTCTTCTTTCGGCGTAAAAGGCCTATCGTCGAGTCGGTCGGCGCACAGCACCGCCCGAAAGTGACCGTTGTCGAGCACCGGAACCGCGAGAAACGAGCGAACCGCCGCGGGCCCGCGATAATAACAGAGCCCGCGATAGCCGGCGCGAATCTGCTGGAGGTTCGTGGTCAGCTTGCGTCGGACCGCAGCGCCAACCGCCCCTGACCCTAGGGTAAATGGTCCATCGGCGATGTCCTCGCTGGAGGTGACCAGCTCCACGATGTGAAGCCGCTCGCCGTCCTCACCGGGCATCAAGAGCATGCACGTGTGCAAGCCGAGCGTACGATGGAGGAGCTCGATGGTGTGATAGAGGGCTTGATGCACCTCTTGGACGCTGGTCTGGTAGAGGCGATCTTCGTCGCGAAGGCCCTCTGAAGCGGGGGCGACTAGTCGAAATAGGCGTGTCTCGTCGCGCACTCTGTCCTGTTGCGCTTGGAACGCGAGCTTGGACTTCCTACGCACGCGGCTGATCTCTGCACGGGTGAAGACGAGATTCAAAACCCCGAACGACATGACGAAGAATCCATGAGCCGCCAGGACCGAAGGGTCGCTGATGTGCTCAGCGAAAAACGAAATACCGAAGTCGAGGGCAGCAGCGAAGGCGACGATGCTCGCCCCAGCCCAACCTGTTGCGAACGATGCTCCTAACGCCACGGCCACGTAGGTCAAAGGGTAGAGCTCGCTGACAACGCCCCCGCGGAGCTGAACGAGCGCATGGACACCGACGAGCAGTAGCGCGCCGAGCTCGAACGACGACCGCGGCTCTGCGCCATGCTGAACGGCGGCCCGAGCCCTGGTGCCAAACACGGTTGCCCACGTGAGAGCCCAGGCGAGATGCTGCCATCCGAGTGACCGATCGGACGGAAGGAAGAAGCCAGCGAGCAAAGCCGCGCCCAACAGAAAGGCGACGGCAACTCCCCACATCGACCGCGCTGTTCGCCTCACGCGGAGCGCTGCCTGGACGAGGGCGGTCATACCCAAGAGGTGGTACGCCGCAGCTACCCGTTCAGCAAAAAATCCGCCCGATGTATGGCGGGCGCCCACCTATTGGGACGGGAACTGAAACACGAACTCTTCGGGACGCACCATCCCGAGCTCGTCGCGGGCGATGCGTTCGACGTAGTTGGTGTCGGAGCGAAGCGAGTCGATCTCGATCTTCAAACGGGCGATTTCCTGCACCAGCTCTTCATTGGAGCCGCGGAGGTTCTCGAGCTCGGCGCGGAGCAGTCGATAGCGGGGCAACCCCTGCTCATCGAGGACCAACGTCGGCACGGTCATGATCGCCATGACCATCAGAAGGAAGGGAAGGAGCGCCACGGTGGGTTTCATCTGCCCTGAGCCTGCCTCGGGGCGCTCGGCGGGGCCAATTTCCGGACCATGGTCGCGGGCTTGACAGGACGAGCCGGGATTCTACTTTGTCGAGGCGTGGCGGTGACATTGGACGAAAGACACCGGCGGATCCTGTTCGCGGTCGTAACTGAGTACATCGCGTCGGGAAAGCCCGTGAGCTCGCGACAGATCGCGAAGCGCTACACCGTGGGCTTGTCACCGGCGACGATTCGAAACGTGCTGGCTGACCTCGAGGAAAGCGAGTTGCTCCATCAGCCCCATACGAGCGCCGGTCGCGTGCCTACGGACGCGGGGTTTCGTTTCTTCGTCGATGCGATGGCGACGGCAGGAGAGATCTCCGACGCGCATCGGACCGCTCTGATCGATCGGCTACGAGCTCTCGCGCCTGGAGACGACGCGGTGCGTGCGACCGGGCAGCTTCTGAGCCATCTCACGGGCACGGCAACGATCATCGCTCGCCCATCGGTTGCCGACGCGCGGCTCGATCAGTTGAGATTCATCCGATTGGCCGGCGACCGCACGTTGGCGGTGTTGGTCATGCGCTCGGGCTCCGTCGAAAACCGCGTCGTGGTGACGGAGCTCACGGTCGACGACCACATCCTCGAGCGCGTGAACAACTATCTGGCCGAGCTCGTCGGTGGTCGAACTCTCCGCGCGGTGCGTGACTTGCTCGCCGTTCGCTTGGCCACCGAGCAGGGACAATACCAACACCTGCGCCAGCAGGCGCAACGGATGATCGAGGCGACGGTCGAGGGTCAGGCCGAAAGCGCGAGCGTCGTCATCGAAGGGCAGGGAGCTCTCTTCGACAGACCCGAGTTCGGAGATGCCGAGAAGATCCGCAGCTACCTCAATGCCTTCGAGGAGAAGCAGAAGCTTCTCGAGCTATTGGAGCGCACCCTCGAAACCGACGGCGTCCAGGTATTTATCGGGCACGAGGCGGCACTCTCGGAGGTTCAGGACATCAGCGTCATTTCGAGCCCCTACCGACGCGATGGTTCGAGTATAGGCTCGTTTGGAATCGTCGGGCCCACTAGAATGGATTACAGGCAATACGTACCCTTGGTGGGTTTCGCGGCCGATGTGCTGAGCGATCTCCTCGACGGGCGGCTGCCGGGGACATCCAAAGACTCTTAGGGGAAAGTCGAACAGATCATGAGCGAACACGCGGGGGAAAAATCCGACGACGACCAAAGCGCGGCGAGGGAAGATGAAGATACCATCTACCCGGACGAAGAGACCGCCACGGAGAGCGAGATGGCGGCGGGCACCGAAGAAGACGGAGCCGCCCAAGAAGCGGACGAGGTCGACGAAGAGCAGTCGGCGGTCGAAAGCGCTCGCGCCGAACGAAATCGTATGCGGGAACAGCTGCTGCGGATCGCGGCGGATTTCGACAACTTCCGCAAGCGGTCCCGCAAAGAGATCGAAGAAGTCCGCAGGCGCACGATCGAAGACACGGTGCGGGAGGTGCTTCCGGTCATCGACAACCTCGAACGGGCCACGGACGCCACTGCCGGCGCCACCGACCTGGCGGCTGTCGCCGAGGGCGTCCAGATGGTCCTTCGGGGCTTCGAGGAAGTTGCGAATCGGCTGGGGCTGACGCGCGTGGAGTCTCTTGGACAGATGTTCGACCCGACGATCCACGATGCCATGCAGCAAGAGGCCACCAACGAGCACCCACCCGGCACGATCGTCGCGGAAGTGGTGCCCGGGTACAAGCTCGGAGATCGGCTCCTCCGGCCGGCGATGGTCGTCGTGGCCGTACCCGCGACCGGGACAGGTGATCAGGGCAAAAGCGACGATGACGCCCCCAACGCAGACGGCGAAGACCCAACTCCGGAATAATCGGCCCCCAAATGCCACAAGATGCGACAATCGTCGACGGCGGGGTATAAAGAAGGCTAGGGCGAGATGGGGAAGATCATCGGGATCGATCTGGGTACGACCAACTCTTGCGTGGCATTTGTCGATAATGGCGAGCCGCGGGTGATTCCGAACCCCGAAGGCAGCCGTACGACCCCTTCAGTCGTATCGTTCGCCAAGGATGGTGAGCGCCGCGTCGGAAGCGTCGCCAAGCGTCAAGGCGTGACGCATCCCGAAAGCACGGTCTTCGCGATCAAGCGGCTGATGGGCTTGTCTTTCGACTCGGAGCAAGCACAAAAGCACGCTCGCTTGGCGCCCTACCGCGTCGTCGAAAGCGAACGGGGGGACGCCTGGGTTCAAATCGAGGACAAGCGCTACTCGCCGCCGGAAATCTCCGCGATGGTGCTCGAGAAGATGCGTGAGGTTGCGGAGTCGTTCCTCGGGGAGGACGTCACAGACGCCATCGTCACGGTGCCCGCTTACTTCAATGACGCGCAACGCTCCGCCACGATCGCTGCCGGCAAGATCGCCGGGCTCGAGGTGCGCCGGATCATCAACGAGCCGACGGCCGCCGCATTGGCCTACGGGTTCGAGGAAAAAGAAGGAAAGCGCGTTGCTGTCTACGACTTGGGGGGCGGCACGTTCGATATTTCGATCCTCGAGATCGCAAATGGCGTCTTTAGCGTGAAATCGACCGCTGGCGACACGCATCTCGGCGGCGAAGACATCGACAACGCGTTGGTCGAAGAGCTCGCGAGTCGATTCCAAAAGAGTAGTGGCATCGATTTGCGGGACGACCGTGTGGCTCTTCAGCGCTTGAAAGAACAAGCGGAAAAAGCAAAGCACGAGCTGTCCTCCTCGCTCGAAACCGAGATCAACCTGCCTTTCATCGCATCGGACGAGACTGGGCCCAAGCATCTGGAAACCAAGCTCAAGCGAAGTGAGCTCGAAATACTCGTCTCCGAGATCGTCGACCGAACACTCGGACCGTGCGGGCAAGCCCTGACCGATGCGGGTATCAAGAGGGAGGAGATCGACGAAATCCTCCTGGTCGGTGGTCAGACCCGGATGCCGATGGTCCAGTCCAAAGTGTCGGACTTTTTCGGAAAAGCTCCTTACAAGCGCGTCAATCCGGACGAAGTCGTCGCGATGGGCGCTGCGTTGCAAGGGGCGGCGCTCGCGGGCGAGGTGGAAGAAATGCTTCTTCTCGACGTGACTCCGCTCAGTCTGGGTGTCGAAACCGGCGGTGGTGTCTTTCACAAGCTCATCCCACGGAACACCACGGTTCCGACTCGCGCCCGCGAAATCTTCACGACAAGCGTCGACAATCAAAGCTTCGTACCGATTCACGTGCTCCAAGGGGAGCGTGAGATGAGCGAGGACAACAAGTCGTTGGCCAAGTTCGAGCTGGCGCCGATCCTCCCAGCGCCCCGCGGAGTGCCCGAGATCGAAGTGACCTTCGACATCGACGCTGATGGAGTGGTCAACGTTTCAGCCAAGGACCTTGGGACCAGTCGCGAACAGGCGATTCGAGTCGTCGCATCGAGCGGCCTGTCCGAAGAAGACATCAAGCGGATCATCGAAGAAGCTGACGCCTACAAGACGACAGACGAAAAGCGCCGTGAGCTCGCCGAGCTGCGAAACGCGGCGGAGGCCCTGCTTTACACGAGTGAGCGCGCAGTCGCCGAATGTCGTGAGATGGTCCCCGAAGACGTGGTCGCGCAGGTCGAAGCCGACATCGAGACGCTTCATCAATGCATAGAAAACGGCGACGCGATCGCGATCAGAGACTCTCTCGAGACTTTGGAGCTGAGCGCCTACAAGATCGCCGAGGCCATGTACGGAAGCGTCGATCTCGAAGCGCAGGCCGAAGGCGAAGCTCAATCAGACTCGTAACATGGCTCGGGTGACCAACGCCCAGTGGCTTGCTCGCATGCGTTGGGGTGCGCTCGCGATTGAAGCCGCGTCGATCCTGGTCGCGGAAAGATTGCTAGGGCTCGAGCTGCCTACGGCATGGATGTGGGGGCTGCTCACGGTCGGCGCGGTTTCGAACCTTTGGCTGTCGTTGGGGTCGGTCGAGGTTCTCGGCGGATTCTTCGTGCTGGACGTGGCTCTGTTGACGGGCGTGCTCTATCTCTCGGGGGGTCCGACCAACCCGTTCAGCATCATTTATGTCGTCTACGTCGCGATGTCGGCGGTGATGCTGTCGGGGGTGTGGACGTGGACGATCGCGGCGTTGTCGATGGTGTCGTTTGCGGGGCTGTTCTATGTTCACATCCCGGCCAGCGATCTCGGTGAGCATGGTCATGGCGAAAATTTCCAGACGCATCTCTACGGAATGTTCGTGGCGTTCGATCTTCGGCAACCTCGGGCTGCCCTTTGGCGGGAACCCGGCACCTGGTAGCCAATCGTTTTTCACGGCTCGATGGCCGGAAGCAATCCCTCTGCCTCGGGTTCCCGAGGACAACCCGATGAGGCGTTCCTAGCTCGTGTGCTGCACGATGGCTCGCTTGTGACCCTGGACGACGTGATCGATCACTATGCACGCGGCGGAACAGCGGGAAGACCTGAAAGCTTTCCTCAACGCCCTGACCGACGACGACTTCCTCAATAACCCCGCCTTCAGCGACCCATTCGCCGAATAACTAGACCAAGAGCCTGGGCTCGCGCTTCAGCTGAACGCCAAAGCGGTCTGCCACGCGCGCGCGAACTTCGTCTGCGAAGGCGAGTAGCTCAGCGGTAGTGCCTCCGCCGTGGTGCACCAACGCTAGGGCGTGATTGCTCGATATCCCGACCGCTCCGCGGCGCGTGCCTTTGGCGATGCCGGACTTCTCGATCAGCCAACCGGCCGCGAGCTTCACCTCACCGGTTGGCGTGGGATAACTGGGGACCGCAGCGATGCTAGGAACTAGCCCTTCAGCCACAGCAAGCGCCGCGACATGGTCGGCTTCCGTCCTCGTGACGACCGGATTCAGGAAGAACGATCCTGCGCTCCGGTGATTCGGATCGTCGGGATCGATCACCATCGACTTTTTGCGTCGGAGGTCGAGGACGGCGTTTCGAATTTCGCCGAGCGACGCGCTTGGTCGAACTTGCTTTTCGAGCTCGCCATAGCGAACGGTTCCTGCGCCACCGGGGCGAAGCGCAAAGTGCACGCCGACGACGACATACCGCTCGGGCTCTCGCTTGAACATGCTGTCGCGGTAGCCGAACTCACAGGTTCCGGGAGCGAGCTCCCCGAGCACGAGGCTTTCCCGGTCGACCACCAGGACGCGTTCGATCACCTCGGCGACCTCTTGGCCGTACGCGCCGACGTTCTGAATCGGTGTGGCCCCGGTCGAGCCGGGAATGCCGGTCAGGCACTCGAGGCCTGCCCAGTCGCGGGTCACTGCTCCGTCGACGACGACCTCCCACGGAACGCCCGCACCAACCTCGACCCTCCCACTGTCTTCAAAATCGATGTCACCAAGGGCCATGTGGATCACGAGACCCGAGTAGCCTTCGTCGGGTACGATCAAATTCGAGCCGCCGCCGAGAATGGCCGCCCCGTGACCCTCTTCGCGAGCCCAACGAAGCGCCGCAACGAGGGTCTCCGTGCCTCCGGCACGAACGAAGAACCGTGCCGGCCCCCCGAGCTCGAAAGTGGTGAGCGGAGCCAGGGGCACGTCTCGTTGAATCTCGAAGTCGGTCATCTATGCGGCGGTGATCCTCTCGAGGCCACCCATGTACGGCCGCAGAGCCTTTGGCACCGAGACGCTTCCATCGGCCTGCTGATTTTGTTCGAGAATCGCGACGAGCGTTCGGCCAATGGCGAGGCCCGATCCATTGAGCGTATGAAGGAGCCGAGGCTTGCCCTTTTGTTCGGGCCGGAAGCGCGCCTTCATGCGGCGAGCCTGAAAGTCACCAAACCAAGAACAGCTCGAAATCTCACGGTAGGTGTCTTGAGCAGGAAGCCACACCTCGAGGTCGTAGGATTTTTGCGCAGCAAAGCCCATGTCGCCGGCACAGAGTTGGACGACTCGATAGTGGAGCTCGAGCTTTTGCAGAATCGACTCGGCGTGCCCGGTGAGGATGTCGAGCTCGCGATCGCCGTGGTCTGGATGGCAGAATCGAACCAGCTCGACCTTGTCGAACTGGTGCACACGGATCATGCCCCGCGTGTCTTTGCCATAGCTGCCCGCCTCACTTCGAAAGCATGCCGTGTACCCGGTGTAGGCGACCGGCAGGTCCGCTTCCGCGAGAATTTCGTCGGCGTGCAGATTGGTGAGGGGTACCTCGGCGGTCGGTACGAGATAGAGATCGTGCCCCTGCGCCTCGGCCTGGGCCTCCCATTCCTCTTCTTTCGCCATCCGAAACGAGTCCTTTGCAAACTTCGGGAGTTGGCCCGTTCCGAGCATCGCGCTGTCTTTCACGAGTACCGGGGGCCACACCTCTCGGTAGCCGTGCTCGGTGGTGTGAACGTCGAGCATGAACTGCAACAGGGCGCGTTCGAGCCGAGCCCCGGCTCCCATCAAGACGACGAACCGCGATCCGCTTAGCTTTGCGGCGCGCTCGAAGTCGAGGATGCCGAGGCCGACGCCGACCTCGACATGATCGCGCATCTCGAAGTCGAATGACGGCTTCTGGCCCCAGACGCGCATCTCGACGTTGTCGTCCTCGCTCAGGCCGTTCGGGGTTTCGGGGTGTGGGAGATTTGGAAGGTTCAGGAGGATCCCCTCGAGCTCTTCGGCAACCTCGGCTTGGCGGGCCTCGCCTGCTTTGATCTCGTCGCCGAGCGCCCGTAGCTCGTCGCGCTTGGCCTGAAACTCCTCGGACTTTTTGTCAGCCACCTTCGCCATCGCTTCGCTGGCGGCGTTTCGCTCTTGGCGAAGCGCTTCGACTTGCGTGATGATTTCCCGGCGCTCTTCGGCAAGGGACCCGAGCCGGTCGAGAAGCGCAACATCGTCAAACCCGCGGCGCGCCAACGCAGCTTTGACATCGGCTAGGTTCTCGCTCGCGTAGCGCAGATCGAGCATGGAAGCGTGTCTACAACACGCGGGGTCAAAGCACCAGTCGCGTGCTTCTTGGCGGCGCTCCGAAAAGCTCTTAGATTCAGAGTAGTGAGCACTCTCCCAAGCTTGAGCTTTTGCGGCGTGATCGGAGACGTCCATTGCGAATCGGAAACCCTCGAGCGAGTGCTCGATGTGCTCGAATCAATGAACGTCGAGCCGGTGTTATGCGTGGGCGATCTCGTCGACGGTCACGGCGATGCCGACGCTACCCTGAAGCTGCTCGAATCGCGACACGTACAATGCGTCGCCGGAAACCACGAGCGTTGGCTCTTGACCGGTGAGCACCGAAATCTGGAAAACGCCACCCACGTGATCAACCAGGAGTCGCGAGCATTCATCGAGGCGCTTCCGAAGATGCGTCACTACCAAACTCCGCACGGCACAGCCCTTCTCTGTCACGGCGTAGGTGACGCCGACGAAGCCTGGCTACTTCCGGATACCAAAGGCTACGCGCTCCAAGACATTCCAACCTTGCGAGAGCTGATGCTCGACGACGACCTGCAGTTCATGATCGGCGGACACACCCACGAGCGAATGGTACGCGTGTTTCCCGGCCTCACCGTCATCAACGCAGGCACGATCTACCGGAACGACGAACAGACCTTCACGGTGATCGACTTCGACCAAATGCGCGTGAGATACTATTCGGCCGCCAGCGGCAGCACGGGAAAGCTCGTCGAAGAGCTACCGCTCCCGGTTCCACCCCCCGTCGAGTACCCCTGACACTGGCACCGACGCCGGCGTTGACACTGCCGCTGACACTGGCACGGACACTGGCGCTGACGCGCCCTAGTCGCTTCGCGGGGAGGAATCTCCGCCGGACCTTCGGAGGGCGACCAGACCGAGTGTAAAGAGCATCATCGCGATCGGGGTCCGGGAGGGGGTCGACGAAGATGGGTCGATCGCGCAGCGACCTCCTTTACGGTCAGCCGTTGGGACCTCGGTCTGCACCTTTTCGTCCTCCTCGCCCAACCATTCCTCTTCGACGCTTTCCCCTGAGACCTCGTTTCGCTCTTCCAAGGCCTTTTCTTCTTCCTTGGCATCGACTTGCGCCGATACCTGCGCGGTCGACATCCACCCCAATGCCACAACAGCTACTGCGATCCATACATGCTTCACGTCACACCTCCACGTGCTGCTTGTCTACCCCAAAAGAGCCTCCGAATCTATCCGCCGGGCCAGTGCGCAAACGAGAACCCGTCCACCGACATTAACGCTGACACTGGCGCTGACACTGGCACTGCCGCTGACACTGCCGCTGACACTGGCACGGACGCTGGCACTGCCGCTGGCACTGCCGCTGGCACTGTCGCTGGCACTGCCGCTGACACTGTCGCTGGCACTGGCACTGCCGCTGACACTGGCACTGTTCTCGAGGAGTAGGTGTAGCAAAGGGCGACCACGGCCCCAGCGCGAGCACGCCCGTCCCGCGCCGCAGTCCGAGTCACCGGTTGACGCAGTTCGAGTACGCTGACGCTATTACCGCGCCTGGCGCCAGAGCTCGGCTAGCGACGGGCGCGAGCCGGTGAGCAGAAACCCGACGCGAAATAGCCTGGCGCCGATGCGAATTGCGACCCAGGTCGACAGAACCAACATCAGCATCGAGCCGATCACCTCCCACCAGGCGATTCCCGCCGAGTCCACGGCCAGTCGAAGGATGACGGTGAGCGGGGAGGTGAATGGGATCCAGGTCATCAGCTGACCGAGAAAACCATTGGGTTCGTCGAGCAAGATCACCATCACCATCAACGGCAGCACCGCAAGCATCGCCCAGCCGACGGTGAGCTTTTGGCTCTCGGCAGCGTTGGCGCCGAGCGCCGCCGTAGCGAGCATCAGACTGCCCATGAAGAGGTAGCCAAGCACGAAGAGCACGGGTGCTACCCCGATGGCCTCCCACGGAATCGCGACCACCGAGGCAAGCGCGGCCGAAGCGCTCAGCGCCACGAAGACCACCATCGAAGACCAAACCGCGAATTGAATCAGACCTGCCGCACCGAGGCCGAAGAGCTTGCCGGCGATGATTTCTTCGGACGTGACCGACGCGAGAAGCACTTCGACGATCTTGCTTTCTTTGTCGGTCGACACGGTTTGAACCAGGTAACCCGATGCGCTGAGAAGCGCCGTGAGCAACAACACGCCCAAAAAGAGCGGGATGGTGGTGCGCACCAGAAGGTCGATGGTCTCGTCGATGCTGACCACGTCATCGCCGCCGGGCGTGAGGCGCGTCCGCACGAAATTGGCTGGCGCGAGCACACGCTCCTGCACTTCCTGGTCGAGATGGTCGACCATGAGCGAACGTCGAAGAAGCGATCGCAGAACCGGCTCGACGGTTGTACCTCGCATGCTCAAGAGCGGCGTCTTCTCGGATTGGACCGCGCGTACCTCTCCCGTTTTCAAATAATCGGGCTCGACCACGTAGAGCGCACGGATGTGACCCGCTTCGAGGTCGACTTTGGCTGCATCGAGCGACGCGTAAAGCTCGACTTCGATGGCGTTGACCCTCCAGACCCGGGCGCCCTCATCGTCTTCGAACACCGATTCGTCGACCACGTTCGCTTCGTCGATGAGGCCGAATGCGGAGCTCTCGGCGCCACGCAGGGTCAAGAAGTAGGTTTGTGCGCCGAGAACCGTACCGGAAATGAGCGCGAGGAAAACCGGGAGACCGAATGTAGTGATGAGATACGACCATCGTTTGACCACCGACAAGAGCTCGAACTTCGCAACGGCGGTGACCCGATCCGGCCGCATCACTCGACTCCTCCGCTCACCAAGTTCACGAAGATGTCGTCCATTCGCGCAACCAACGGCTCGTAGCGGTCGATCGGAACACCGCTGCGAATTAGCTCGTTCAAATAGCCGGCCGCAGTTTCGGCATGGGGCAGCGAGACGCGCCAGCTTCCGTTCGCATCGCGGATCGCGTCGACTCCGAGCTCGACGAGGTCGATCGAAGTCCAGACGATCACCTCATGTGGCGAATAACGACGGCGAATCTCTTCGAGGTCGCCATACACGACTACGCGTCCACGGTGGATGAGGGCCACGCGATCACAAAGCGCCTCGACTTGATGCATGAGATGGGTCGAGAGGACGGTGGTGAGCCCGCGCGCTCGACGCTCTTCGATCAGCTCCTTCACGAGGGCCACGTTGACGGGATCCAACCCGGAAAACGGCTCGTCCAACACACAGAGCTCCGGGTCGCTCATCAGGCATGCCGCGATCTGAACCTTCTGTGTCATCCCCTTCGAGAGGCTTTCGACCCGCTGCTCGGCGACGTGCGAAAGACCCACGCGCCCTAGCCAATGCGCTGCCGACTCTCGCGCGTTGGCTGGTTTGAGACCCTTGAGCCGCCCGAGATAGGTGAGCAGCTCCCGCACTTTCGCGCGGCGATAGACCCCGCGCTCTTCGGGGAGATACGCCGTGCGGTCGAGCGTTGAACGGTTGAGCGGCGCACCAAAGAGAGAGACCTCACCTTCGTCTGCGCGGAGGATGTCGAGGCCGATCCGAATGAGCGTGGTCTTCCCCGCCCCGTTGGGCCCCATGAGCCCAAACACTTCGCCCTGCGACACCTGGAGCGTCACGCCATCGAGCGCGACCTGCCCCCCAAACCGCTTGGACACTCCGCGAAAAGCGAGAATTCCCACAAGAGGCAGTCTATCCGGGGAACCGGCGAGGGACCAGTTCGCGATCGCGGATCCGGTCGCGGTCACGCGGCGCTGACGCTGGCGCCGTCACTGGCGCTGGCACTGGCACTCGCACTGGCGCTGGCACTGACACTGTCGCTGGCACTGTCGCTGACGCTGACGCTGGCACTGGCACTGGGACTTGATGCAGAGGGCGAGAACAACACGTCTACGTGTGGACCCACGCGCCCCACCCGGCCGCCCCCACGCTAGCGCCTAGGATCTTCCGGGTGAGCGTCGAGACGCCCACCCGTTGCAGCGACGCTGAGGTGAACAGCTGCCCGTTTTTCGATTCGATGCCCTTCGCGGCTGACGCCAAGAAGACGGCGATCCGCAGACGGCGATGCGTGAGCACATGGTCGACTTGCCCAATGGGCTCGGGTCGAAGGCGTGCCTCGAGACTTGCTTCGACGAGGGCTTTGCGTGGGCTCCCTTCGGCCATCGGCACGCCCCAAAGCCCGCCAAACAACGGTTGGTCGCCTTTGATCAGCCAAACCTTTCGGTCGGTGCCTCGGCCTCGCGTCGCCACCACAGCTGCGAGCTCTACCTGCTTCGGTGCTTTGCGAGCGCGCTTCACAGGAAGCCGATCGACTTCGTCATGCCCGAGCGCTTTGCAGTCGGCCGATACCGGGCACGACTGGCAGCGAGGGTTCTTGGGCGTGCAGATCCTCGCGCCGAGCTCCATCAGCGCTTGGTTGAGATCCCCTGGACGCTCGCCAAGGACGAGACGCGCGGCTTCGTCCCAAAAACGATTGGTCGTTTTGGTAGTCCCGAGTGGGGTGTCGATTCGAAACAAGCGAGAGAGCACGCGGCTCACGTTTCCGTCGACGACCGGCTCTTCCTTGTCGAACGCGATGCTTCCGATCGCCCCGGCCGTGTAACGACCGACGCCGGGCAGCCCGCGTCTCGCCTCGGCATCTTCGGGGACCGCGCTGCCATACTCCGCGACCACCTCTCGAACCCCGCGATGCAAGAGCCGCGCACGGCGATAGTAGCCGAGCCCACTCCAATGCGAGAGAACGGCGTCTTCGTCGGCTTCCGCAAGGGCTTCGATCGTCGGAAAGCTAGACAAGAAGCGCTCGTAGTACGGGATGACGGTATCGACGCGAGTTTGTTGGAGCATCACCTCCGACACCCAAATCGCGTAAGGGTCTCGCGTTCGTCGCCATGGAAGATCGCGCCCTTCGCGATCGAACCAGACGAGAAGCTTCTCCCGAACCGACGCCATCAGAGGAACTCGGTGAACAGGCGCTCGGGCTGTTCTAGGGTTTCGATGATGTCGTACGCAAATGCGGCACCGACGTGGCCATCTACGATTCGATGATCGAACGAAAGCGAAAGCAGCATGACCTTCCCGACCACGATCTCACCGTCGCGAACGACCGGTCGTTCTTTGATCCGGTGCACGCCCAAAATACCGACCTCGGGATGGTTGAGGATCGGCGTCGCCATCAGGCCGCTGTGCTTTCCAAGCGAGGTGATCGTGAAAGTCGAGTTCCGAAGGTCTTCGGGACCAAGGGAGCCGTCCTTGGCGGCCTGCGAAAGGCGCTCGATCTCGGTCGCGAGCTCGAAAAGCCGGAGGCGGTCCGCGTGGTGCACGACCGGCACCATCAGACCAGCATCCGTCGCCGTAGCCACTCCTATGTTGTAGTACTTCTTGTAGACCAACTCGTTGGTCGTCTCATCGACGGCACTATTGAGTACCGGGTGCCGGTGAAGCGCTTCGGTGACGGCCTTGACGATGAACGGCAGATAGGTGAGCCGAACCCCGCGCCGCGCTGCCTCGGGAAGCAACCGCTCTCGCATCTCCACCAATCGTGATGCATCGCACTCCTCCACGAACGTGAAATGTGCGGCGGTCGACTTCGCGTGGGCCATGCGCTCAGCGATCTTTCGACGCATTCCGACGATCGGTGTGCGCTCTTCGAGCAAGTCGTATGGCCGGTCTTCGGCCATGTGATCCCGAAGCGCTGCCCGCACGTCATCACGAGTCACACGGCCCTTGTCTCCGGTCGGACGGACGCGGCGGAGATCCACCCCCATCTCTTTGGCGAGCCGACGGGTCGCCGGAGTGGCGAGGGGCTTGGCCTCAAAGTACGCGATTCCGCCGATCGAGGCCTCGGAGGTTCTCACCGAACGCCGATGCGCGGCGGCGGCTGGTCGAACGGAGCTATGCCGCCGACCGTCGCCATTGCCATGTCCATTGCCGACACCGGACGCAGGCGGAGGCTCGACCTCGCCTCGTTGAAAGAGACTGGCGCCGGGAAGCGAGTCTTGAATGTCACCCACTGCGCTCGCCGGAGGTCGCGATGAGCGCTGTGAGCGACTCACATTCGTCACGCCATCCGGCTCGAGCGTCAGAATCACCTGACCCACACGCGCGATCGAGCCGATCTCGAACCTGAGCTCCTCGACATGACCATCGCAGGGCGCACCGATCGTGACGGTTGCCTTGTCGGTCATGATCTCGACCATCGGATCGTCTTCCTTCACGGCGTCGCCAGCCCGCACGAACCACTCGACAATCTCGCCTTCGGTGACGCCTTCGCCGATGTCTGGAAGCTTGAATTCGAGCCGTGCCATGGTCCTCAGTACCGCGCCGTTTCGATCACCGCAGGGATGATGCGGTGCGCGAGCGGCAAATACTCCTGTTCGTGAGTTTGTGGGAAGGGTGTATCCCAACCGGTGACGCGGCAGGGCGGAGCCTCGAGGTATAGGAACGCGCGCTCGGTCACGAGCGCCACGAGCTCGCCGCCAAAGCCACAGGTTTGCGGCGCCTCGTGAACGACCACCAAACGCCCCGTCTTCTTGACACTCGAGACGATGGTCTCGACATCGAGCGGCCAAAGAGTGCGAAGGTCGATCACCTCGACGTCAATCCCCTGCTTTGCCACTTCCTCTGCCGCCGAGAACGCTTCGTAGAGCATGGCTCCCCATGCCACACAGGTCACCTGCTCGCCGGCTCGGACGATTTTGGCCTCGCTGAGCGGAACGACGTAGGGCTCTTCCGGCACCTCCATTTTGACGGCGCGATAGACCCGTTTCGGCTCGAAGAAGATGACCGGATCATCGTCGCGAATCGCCTCGATCAGGAGTCCCTTGGCGTCGTAGGGATTGGACGGGCACACCACTTTGAGCCCCGAAGTGTGTATGAAAAGCGCTTCAGGCGACTGCGAGTGATACTGCCCGCCGCGGATGCCGCCGCCGTAGGGTGTTCGAACGACCAGGGGCACTTGAAACTCCCCAGCGGTTCGATAGCGATACTTCGCGGCCTCGCTGACGAGCTGATCGAACCCTGGATAGATGAAGTCCGCAAATTGGATCTCCGAAACCGGTCGCATCCCATGAAGGGCCATGCCGATAGCCGTGCCGATGATGCCGCTTTCCGAAAGAGGCGTGTCGATCACCCGGTCGGCGCCGAACTCCTCTTGAAGGCCTTGGGTGACCCGAAACACTCCGCCGAGCCGGCCGACATCTTCGCCTAAGACGAGGACGTCGTCGTTCTCCCGCATGGCTCCGCGGAGCCCGCTATTGATCGCCTGCACTAGGTTCATCTCAGGCATGGCTAATCTTGATCCTCCTCGGGTGCGCGCGGGCCTGCAAGGCAGCGCGACTCTTGCTCGGCGAGGTGCGGAGGCTGGTCTTTGTAGACGTCGGTGAACATCTCACGAAGCTCGGGGGCCGGCTTCTCCTCAGCCCGACGCACGCAGTCTTTGACCTCGGCTTCGCATGCGCTGCGCCAGTCCGCGTCGATGTCGTCGTCCCAGACGTCGCGCTGCTCGAGATGCTTGCGCACGCGAACGAGCGGGTCGGCGCGCCGCCAAGACTCGACTTCCTCTTTGCTGCGATAGATCCGCGGGTCGTCCGAGGTCGAGTGCCCACCGAGCCTGTAGGTCATCAGCTCGACGAAGGTCGGACCGCCTCCCTCACGAGCGCGCTGCAGGGCTTCTCGAACAGCTCGCCAGACCGCAAGAACGTCGTTGCCGTCGACTCGAAGCGCAGACATGTTGTAGGCGGTGGCCTTCTCGGCGAGGGTTCGGGTGGCGGTTTGACGATCGGTCGGCAAACTGATCGCGTAACCGTTGTTGCGGCACAGGAACAACGTCGGCGTTTGGTACACGGTGGCGAAATTCATCGCTGCGTGGAAGTCGTTCGAGCTCGTCGCCCCGTCCCCGAAGAACACACCGACACACTCGTCGAGGCCTCGCTTTTTCGCGGCCCACCCGAGGCCTACCGCGTGCGGAAGCTGAGTCCCGATCGGCGCGCTCACGCAAAGATAACGGTGCTCTCGACTGAATGTGTGGTCGGGCATCTGCCTGCCGACGACGGGATCGTCGGCGTTTCCGAACATGTGATCGACGTAGCGCTGAAGCGGGTAACCCCGCCACAAGAGAGCACCCACTTCGCGGTAGCAGGGGACGATCCAATCTCGATCTCGCAAGGCCGCGGCCGAACCGATGATGGCCGCCTCCTCACCGAGCGAACCGACGTGAAAGGCGATCCTTCCCTGACGCTGCAGGCGCTGCAATCGATCATCGATGACCCGCGTCCGTGTCATCGCCTTGTAGAGGGCGACCACCTGGTCGATCGACAGCCCCGGGTCGAGGCGTGGGTCTAAGCTTCCGTCCTCACGAATGATGTGCATGCACCCCCTTACGTGACTACGGAAAGCCGCTTCCTCTTTCCGTAACGATCCATCATGGGAGGTCGGTTCGAACGATCCTCTCGAACGAGCGCCTCCTGAAGAAAAGCCTCTGCCGCGCGATAGCTCGACCGGACGAGTGGCCCGGACGCGACGAACCGGAATCCCATCTCAAGACCGGCGGCCTCGTATTCCGAGAACTCCTCGGGTTCGACGTATCGCTCGACGTCGGCATGCTTCTGGGTGGGGCGGAGGTACTGCCCGACGGTGAGAACGTCGACGTCCGCGTCTCGCAGGAGTTGCATCGCTTCGAGCATCTCGTCATGGGTCTCGCCTAGCCCCACCATCAGCGACGACTTGGTGATCGCCGAGCCCATCTTCTTGGCGGCACGCAGAACGTCGATCGAGCGATCCCAAGAGCATCGCGCGTCTCGAATGGTTCGCTGCAAGCGCGGCACGACCTCGACGTTGTGCGCGAAGACATCGGGCTTGCCCTCTTGAACGACCGTGCGGACGTCATCGTGGCGACCTAGAAAGTCCCCCACCAGAGTCTCGACGCGAAGATCTGGGCTGTGATGCTGGATCCGTCGAACCGTTTGGGCGACATGCGCGGCGCCCCCGTCCGAAAGATCATCCCGATCGACCATCGTCAGCACCACGTAAGCGAGCCCCATCTCGGCGAGCGACAGAGCGGTGTTCTCGGGCTCCTGTGGGTCGACGACGCCGCCGGGCTTGCCGGTGTTCACCGAGCAGAACCGACAGCCGCGGGTACAGGTCTCCCCGAGGATCATGATCGTGGCGGTTCCCTTGCCCCAGCACTCGAAAATGTTGGGGCAGCGGGCCTCTTCGCAGACGGTATGGAGGCCGCGAGCCCGGAACTTGGCCTTGAGGCTCTGAAATTCTTCGTGTTCTGGCCCCGCTGGAAGCCGCACGCGAAGCCAATCGGGTTTGCGAGCTCGGAGATTCATCTTCCCTCGCTGGGTCCTAACCCAAGCTCTAGGTGGGCGCGCTCGAAGTGTCAATTGCGCCTAACACTACGAATTGTGATGGTTTCTGTGGCCCGCTGCAACGTTTAGATGGACTGGAGGGCAACGGCGCAGGATTTTCGCCGATCTGCCTTTACCTCGACCCGAGTGGCCCCATATTCTGCGCCCGGGAGCGCGAACCCGGTTCAGGAGCGACGCGATGGATGAGGAAAGACGACCGCGACGAGCCGGGCCTCTAGAGCGACCAGGCGCTCGGGGCGGAAAACGTGACCTCAACCGACGCAAACGGGTGCAGGACCTGGTCGCCGCCGGGCTAGAGTTATTCTTGAAGCACGGTATCGAGGGCGTCACCATCGACGAAGTTGCCCGCCAGGCTGGGATGGCCAAAGGCAATTTCTACCGATACTTCCGGGACAAAGCAGACCTCGTCGAAGCGGTCATCGAGCCGGTTGCCAACGCCGCACGGACCGCACTGCGTGAATGCGACAACAAGCTCCGCGGGGCTGACGGGCACGAAGACACCGTCGATGCCTATCGTCATCTCGGAACGAAGCTGGTCGCAACCCTCGCGATGTATCCGGAAGCCACATGCGTCTATCTTCAGGAACGCAGGGCGCCAGCCACCGCCGCGCGACGGGCCCTCTCGGAGCTCGCAGTAGAGCTCGACGACCGTGCGATTGCGCTGAGCGAGGTAGCCGTCGAGCGCGGCTTGCTCACAGTGGATGACCCGCGAGTCAGTGCGCTTGCGGTCAGCGGCGCAGTCGAGTCCTTGGCGCTCGCTGCGTTGAGAAAGCAGTTCCCGCTGGATCCCCTCGAGACCGCAAATGCGCTGATCGGTCTCGTTCTCGATGGAATTCGCAAATAGCGCCCGAATTCCGGCCTAAACGCCTGTCCAGCGAGGAACTACCACTCGGGCTGCTTCTTCTTCACAATTGGGCCGGCATGGCCGGGAAGGCAGAGGTGGGGCGGCGGCGTGGGGGCATCATCAGCGGCGGCGTGGGGGCACTGGGCGTTTTCGCCGGGCTACCGGACGTTGCGTCTGCTGCGAGCGGCGCCGAACAAGCTGGAGGCGCAGGCGAGCTCGGAACCGTAGTGTTGCTGGTTCTAGTCATCGGCGTTGCGTACGTGCTGGCCCACAGCGTCGTCGAGCGACTGCAACATCGATTCCTCGTCGTGAGTGGAGTGGAGTACCTGCTTCTCGGAGTGATGCTGGGTCCACTCTTCCCTGCGATCGGTGCGTTCGATGACCTGACGGGCCTATTGCCGATCATCGCCCTCGCTGCCGGCTGGGTGGGTCTCTTGCGAGGAACCGACTTCGAGTTTGCAAGCTTGCAGAAGCTCGACCCAGCGACTTGGCGAGTCGTGTTCTTGCACCACCTACTGCCGGGGCTCGCCGTTGGTTTTGGCGCGTACTACTTGTTCGAGAGTGGGCTATTGCTCGAAACCACGAGGCGGGAGTCCGCGCTGTGCGCCGCCGCCCTCGCGTGCTTCGCGGCCGCCGACTCTTCGGAGCCCTTCGACCTCCTCGCGCGTCGATACGAAATCAGCGGCCGCCTGGCTCCGCTCTTGCGCAATGGGACGAGGCTCGGTGACATCGCCGTCATCCTCGTGTTCGGCCTGATTTTTTGTGTCTTTCACGAGAATGCGCCCGAGGCGACCACCTATTCGGCGTCGACTTGGGCGTGGGTCACGGTCGGCCTGGGAGCAGCACTCGGGCTGCTGTTCTCGATCTTTTTGGCCGGCGACGAGTCCGACAACTCTCGATTTCTGGCGCTCCTCGGAATCATCGCCTTCGCATCGGGCGGTGCGTACGTCCTCGAGCTGTCACCGTTGGCAGTGAACCTCTGGATGGGTTTCGTGCTGGTCAACGTAGCGCGAGGCGGGCAGCTCTTGCACTCCACCCTCGAGTCTACCGAACGGCCGATGACGATCGTCCTCTTGATCTTCGCGGGTGCGCTTTGGACCCCGTCTCCGTTGATCCCGACCCTGATTGCGTTCGCGGCTTTCGTTGCGGCGCGCACCGGCGCTAAGTGGCTTGCCAGCGTCATCGCGGGTTGGGGGACGAGCCTACGCAAGGATCTCTTTCGCGGTCTTCTCGCACACGGCGACGTCACCCTTGCGATGGCGGTGTCGTTTCGTTTGGTGTACGAGGGATCTGCCGTCGAGATCGCCTACTCGGTCATTCTGTGCTCGATCATCTTGAACGACCTCTTGGCGCCCCGTCTATTGAGAGGTTTGCTGGTCGATCAGGGCGATCTGCAACGCGAGCTGAAGGACACGGATACGTCCCTTGGAGCAACATCGAGATGAACATCGTCGTGATAGGCCTAGGGGAAGTCGGGCGCCATTTGCTGAGCGTCCTCGACAAGGAGGGGCATGACATCGTTGCCGTGGACTCGAGCCGCAAGGCCGTCCGGTACGCCGAGGAGCACTACGATGTCGCTTCGATCGTGGGCTACGGCGCCAGCGAAAAGCTGCTGAAGGTTGCGGGGGTCGCCCGTGGGGACCTGGTCGTTGCAGTCACCGACCACGATGAAATGAACTTGATCGCTGCGCTCGCAGCGAAACAACTGGGCGCCAAACACGTGGTTGCGCGCGTGCAGGGCACGGCCTGGTCCGGATGGACCGAAGGTATTCGCTACGGACTACTCGGGGTCGATGTGGTGATCAATCCGCGCGTTCTCGTCGCCCAAGAGCTCAGCCGCATCGCGAGATCACACGGCGCGTCTGATGTCGTCGACCTCGCACAAGAGAGGGTCGAGCTCGTGCAGATCGACCTCGGTGATTCGCGCGTGCTCAACAAGCCGTTGTCAGCAGTCGAGCTGCCGCCTCATACACTGGTGAGCGCGGTCGTTCGCGACGGCGATCTGTTCGTGCCAGGTGGGGCGGACGTCTTGGTAAAGGGCGACCGCGTATATCTGATCGGCCGGCCCGAAGGCGTGCTCGCGGCCGAGCGTCTGTTCAGCAAAGAGCGCGAGGCTAGGCGCGTTTGTATCGTGGGAGGCGGTGTCGTCGGCAAAGCGTTGGCCCGCGAGCTCCTTCAGCAAGAAGCCACCGTCATGATGATCGAGAGCGATCTCGCCGTTGCTGAGGAGATCAGCGGCGAGTTCCAAGGCGTACAGGTGGTGCACGGTGACGGGACCGATGGCGCACTCCTCGAGGAAGAAGAGGTCGGAACCTACGATCTCTTTGCCGCCGTCACCCGCGCCGACGAAATCAACCTGATGGCGGCGCTGCTCGCGCAACGTGCGGGATGCAAGAGGACGGCAACGATCGTCCAACGTGCCGACTACACGTCGATCTATCGACAACTCGGGATCGACATCGTCCTGTCGCCGCGAACCGTCGCATCGGACCAGATTTTGAGATTCTCGCGGGGCGGCGGCATCCATAGTTTGACAGTCCTAGAAAACGGTCAGGCCGAGGTGGTCGAGCTGACGGCAAGCCCCAAATGCCGCGCGGTCAACAAGCCGCTGCATCGGATGAACCTGCCGCGCGGCTCTCTGCTGGCCGCGATCGTCCATGGGGACGACGTGATCATCCCACGTGGCAAGGACATCGTGCACCCTGGCGACCGCGTGATCCTGATGACCACGAAAGATGCACGGGCAACCGTGGAACGACTGTTTCGACCGAGGGGCGAGTGAGCACCCAAGCGAGAGACTTTCGAGGCGTCGCGCGCCCGGTCGGAACCGTCCTGATGGGATTGGCCCTCGCTATCGCGCTTTGTGCCGGTCTCGGCTTTGCATGGGACGAGCTCGCTCCTGACCCGCGACGGCCTCAAGGCGGGGTCGCAGAGCTTCTGCAATCCGCGGCAGTCGTGCTGCTCATCGGTCTCCTTCTATTTCGCTACGGCTCCCGCTTCGTTACGGAACGTCTCTCTCGTCGCGAAGCGCTCCTGACTGTAAGTGCTATCTGGGCATCGTCGGGGCTGTGCGGCACGTTGCCGTTCATGTTGGGGGCGGACCTTCCCCCAGCAGACGCGCTGTTCGAATCGGTCAGTGGGCTCACCAGCACGGGCTCGACCGTAATCGCCGACATCGAAGTCCGACTCTCGCGTCCGATGTTGCTATGGCGGTCATTGATCCAGTGGCTCGGAGGCATGGGCATCGTCGTTTTGTTTGTCGCTGTGTTTCCGAACCTCGGAGTTGGAGCCAAACAACTTTTTCGAAGCGAAGTAGCAGGCACGCGATCCGAGGGACTCACTCCACGCATTGCGGAAACTTCATTCACTCTGTGGAAGCTCTACACAGCATTCACCCTCCTGGAAATCATCGTACTCTTCGCACTCGGTATCGACCTCTTCGACGCGGTTTGTCACGCCTTCACCACGATTGCGACCGCGGGCTTCTCAACGCTCGATTCCTCCATCGGTGGGTTCAACAGACCCGTTGTCGAGTACGTGATCGCGTGCTTCATGCTCATCGGAACCGTTGACTACGGTCTCTACTACGCTGCTATCAAGAGCCGCAGTGGCCGCGGGATCTTGCGTTCCACACAGTTTCGGGCGTTCGTCGGCATCGTCGTCACCGCGATCGTTCTTCTGACGATGCTCAATGTCTCGCTACATGGATCGCTCGCTGATTCCTTCCGCTATTCGTTCTTCATGGTCGCCACCCTTATTTCGTCGACGGGCTACGGCACACATGACTACAGCAACTACGGTTCAACCGCGATGGCGATCATGGTGATGCTCATGTTCATCGGTGGCTGCTCGGGGTCCACCGCCGGCGGTGTCAAAGTCGAACGAGTCGTCTTGATGGCCAAGTACGCCGCGGCCGAGATTCGCAAGAGTTTTCAACCTTCCGTTGTTCAACTAGTGCGCATGGGTCGCAGAGTGATCGATAACCAGGTCCTTCTCGGTGTCGCTGCCTTTCTTGCCATCTACTTCGCATGCATGGCTTTCGGCCTGTTCTTCGTGACATGGCACGAACAAGTCCCGCTCTCTACGGCTTTCGGAGCCATGTTGACAACGCTTTGCAACATGGGACCAGCGCCGTTTCATTCAGGCGCTGATAACTTTGCAAGCTACTCGCCGCTGGCCAAAGTTTTTTTCTCCGTGGCGATGCTCCTCGGACGACTCGAGTTCTTCACCTTGTTCGCGTTGATCTTACCGGGTTTCTGGAGGCGGTGACGATGAGCACCTACAGCATGCCGCCGCCGGGCGAAGAATCCCACGCACGCCGGCAGATTACAGTCATCGTGCTGCTGTTGTTCGGAATGGTCGCGCTCTATCAGTTCGAGCAACTCGCGAAACGTCCGTTTGACCCAACCGCCATGCTCGCGCTCGGGTTCGTCGTTCTTGCGAGCTACACCATCGGCGGCCTCGTGGGCCAGATTCGGCTGCCTCACATCACGGGGTACCTGATCGCCGGTTTGCTGTTCGGTCCATCCCTCGCCAAGTCGTTATCCGGACTCGCGCTTCCTCCACCGTTCGACAAAGGCGTCCTGAACGACGAGGTCATCGAGCAGCTGAGCTTGTTCGACACTCTCGCCGTCGCGTTGATCGCCATGACCGCGGGTGGAGAGCTGAAGCTAGAGAGCCTGAAGAAGGGTCTTGGCGCGATCACCGGAGTTCTAGCCGCACAACTGATTTCTGTCCTCGTGTTGGTCACGGCGTTTTTCTGGCTGATCTCGGGGGTCGTGCCGGTCGTCGCTCTGCCTGGCGTCGAGGGGCTTCCCATGACGGCAGCTCTCGCGGTCGGGGCGATGGTGGCCTCCGTGTCTCTCGCCACCTCCCCAGCGGCGACCATCGCCGTGATCATGGAAACGAGGGCCAAGGGTGCGATGACCCAAAACGTTCTATCCGTCGTCGTCCTCAAGGACGTCCTCGTGGTGGTCGCATTTGCGATTGCCGTAGTGATCGTCGGTCAGCAGCTCGGGGTCACCGCGATCGAAGGCGGTATCGGCGAATACCTGGTCAAGCACATCGGGTTTTCGATCCTATTTGGCGGAGTGGTCGTCGGCGGCTTGATGGCTCTGTACATCCGCTACGTCAATCAAGAGCTCCTGATTTTCGTGGTAGGCGTCGTCTATCTAGTCGCATACATCGCCGGGGTTCTCGAATGGGATCTGGTCCTGGTGTTCCTAGCGGCCGGCTTTGGCGTCGCCAACTTTTCGAAGACAGGCCATCGATTGATCGAGACGGTCGAACGGTTGTCACTGCCCGTCTACGTCGTCTTCTTCACGCTCGCCGGGGCCAAGCTCCATCTGGAGGAGCTTCGGGAGGTCGCTTTGTTCGCGATCGCCCTCGTCACCGTTCGTGGCTTCGCCATTTACTCGGGCACCAAGGCTGGCGCTCGGCTCGGTAAGGCAGATGAAGCGACTCGGCAGTTTGGCTGGATGGGCTTCGTATCCCAGGCAGGGGTCTCGATCCTATTGGCGGCGATCATTGGAAAGACCTTCGGCGAGCTTGGCACATCGCTCGAGACCCTGATCATCGGAGGGGTGGCGATCAACGAGCTGGTGGGCCCGGTCATGTTCAAGATGGGGCTCGGTCTAGCGGGCGAAACGATCACCGGTGGCTCTTCGATTGCGCCCACCCGACACCTGTCGGTCAGGCCGCCTTCGCTTCGACCGGAGAGTGAAGAGCCCGGCGCACCGAGACGGCTCGAGCCGTGGCCGCAACACATCGGCGAAAAGGATCTGTGGGGTCCGACCCTCGAGACTCAAAGCGACGAGCTCAACACGCGCATGCAGGATCTCGCCGGCGATTTGCAGAGCATCGTCCGAGAGGTGTCGACCGGTCCCCTTCGCGAGTTTCAAACCGATTCCGCGCAGTATCTGCGTGACCTTCGTCGCGAATTCCTACGGCATCATCGAAGATTGACGGTGCAAGCCCGAGCTGAAAACGATGCCGATCGCGAGGAGCTGGTCACGATGTTGCGATCCGCGCAGTCCGACTTGGCAGCCCATTGGCGCGGGATCGTGCTTGGCCGGTCGGTCACGTTGGCAAAGCAAACCTGGACACCAGAGAGCATGATTCAAGACCTGGACAGCATAGTCGACGCTCTGCCCGAGGTCGTGGTCGCGCCCTTCGAGCCGCAGTCGTACGGGCCAAACAAGGATGATTCGCCTTGGCGGCGGCTTCGACGTCAGATGTTACGCCTCAGGCGTGGGTGGCGGAAGGCACTCGGGCAAGGTCCACCCACGCGCGACCTCAAATTTCGTGCACTCGCTCGCTTCCGTCTTTCCTACGACGCTCCTGCTCGCCTCGAGGCTCTGGCCGCGCTCTTCGTGGAGGCGAACCGACATCTTGCAGCCCGTACCCGGAGTCTCTTTGACGGCGTGATGGCGGGTTACGACGACATCGTCGAAATCGGGCCGGATCCAGACGTCGATCTGGAAAAGCAGCTGGTGCGCTTGCGCCATGATGTCGAGGAAGAGCTTTCCCTGGCCCTCGACGAAGTGGTGCGAATCACGAACGAAGGCACACACAGAGCTGCAAGCGCCCTAAGCGGCGGGTTCGTCAAGATGAAAGAAGACCTACCGACGTTTGGCACGCTGGACCTGCCGAGAAGTGAGCGTCGCACCAGTCGCCGTTTTGCGACCCGGATGCGCGCGATGGAAACGCTGACAAAAGACGTTGCGAATCTCCGTAAGGCGAGCTCCGCCGAATACTCGTCGCTGGCTATGGAGCTCGAGCTCCTCGGTCTCGAGGCGCGTATCAAAGACAACGTGGCGGAGTACGTGTCACGACTCGCCAACACGGTGAAGCGCCGCGCAATCACGCAGGTGGAGCGGGTGAGCGAGACCCTCGAGGGTACGCTCAAAGAGCTGGAGCAGGAGCTCGAAAAGGACTATTCGGGCGAAGAGCTCGCCGCGGCGCTGAGGCAGACGACCGAGGCGACCAGCAAGGTCACCGGCGAAGCGGTGCGCATCACGACCGAGCTCTATCAAGACCTGAGCGACGATTCGAAAATCGCTTCTCTGCTCGATACGTTGGTTGATGCCTGTCGCGGCCTCACGCCTCGCTATCGCGTCACCGTCGGACAGCGCCAGACTGGTGAATGGCGACTACCGACGGCCCTGCCCGAGGTCGAGGTGCCGTTCCGCGAGGTGGTGCTCACCTACATCGACAGTCAGGTAGCGCCAAAGCTGCTCGCAAGTCGCCGCGAGCTCGCCGAGAAGGCCCAGCCTCTCGCGAACCTCCTTCAGGAGCTCGAGCGGGCGGTGGCCTTCAACGTCGAGCTCGCGACCGCTGAGCTCGAGGTCGTCCATGACGAAGTGATCCCCGAAGAGATGTACACTCTTCTTCGCGACATGGTCTATGGGCAACTCGAGCGCAGCTACAACTCGCTCGAAGAGATGCTTGCCGAAGCAAGAGGGTGGCCTTCACTGATAGAGAGCGAGATGCGTGACGCATCGCTCGGAACGCTCGCGAACCTCCGTAGCGAGCTTGCAGAGGGCACATTCAGCAAATCGCGGCTCGAGGCGATGCGTCGGGCGGCGAGTGGCCTCCGGATGATCGAGCAAGCTGAGCGTGCGCCTCCGCTCGAGCGGCTCAAGCGCCAGGTGCGGGGCGGCATGCGCGCCGTGTTTGGGGAGGACCGGCTCGAGCGCTGGGCGGAGACACTCGGGATCACGGCCGCGATACCGACCGAAGCTCTTTCTGCCGGCGCGTTTGCCGCGCCTGAAGTCTCGGTCGACTTGCCCCTGGTGTACCGACGCCTGTTCGCGGCCGACACGATGGAGGCTGGCGATGTGTTGACTGGTCGCGAAGAGGAAATCCGTCGCGCGGAGGCTGTCCTTTCTAGCGAGGTCAAGGGGCGACTGCGGTCGGTGGCGCTCATCGGCGTCGACGGGGTTGGCAAGGCCGCAGTGTCGAGCGCGATCGTCAGAAGCCGACGCTGGAGGAACGTGAAGCGCGTGGTCTTCACCGCGCCGGTGACGGTCGAAGACGTCGACGCGATCTTCCAAGACAAGCCTGAAGGTCAGCTGGTCGTCGTGGACGGGCTTCACTGGATGTTGTCGATGGCGCCCGGGGGATTTGATCCCCTGCGGCGTTTCGTCTCTGGGATCATCGAAGAAGGGGGAAGACGCCGCTGGTTGGCGCACGGCGCAGTGTTGTTCTGGAACTTTGCTTCCACGGTCGCGCCGCTGAGAGATGCATTCCCCGAAGTGATCAAGCTCGAGCCATTGAACGAGCACGAGCTGCAAGCGGCAGTCATGGCGCGACACCGTTTGAGCGGCTACGAGCATTCGTTCGACCGGAGCGACGGTTCGCCAATCGAGGGCATGTTCGCACGAGGTGCTAGCCGGATTCGACGCCCCTACGATCAGTACTTTCACGAGCTACAGAGGGCCACGGGGGGGCTGGTGCGCGACGCGCTCCGATTGTGGTTGGCTTCGATCCGTGGGATCGTAGACGACGTCGTGCACGTCGGGCCCATCCCGGCGTCGCCATACGCTCGTGTCAAGCGACTGCCAGACGACATTCTGGTGAACCTGTATCAAATTGCGCGCGAGGGTTGGATGGATGATGCCGGCCAAGCGCGCCTCTTTCGCCTGGAACGAAATGCCGCGCAGGCGCAGCTCAGTCGATTGGCTCATCTCGGCCTGCTCGAAGAACGAGACGGTTCGTTCGTCATCGCAGTCCACCTGCGCGGTGCGCTCGGCAGGGTATTCGCCGAACGAGGATGGGTGCTGTGATGGCCTTTGTTCATCGCAATATGCCGCTTGGGCTTCTTCTCGCCTTGCTCTTGGTCTCGCCTGGGACTGCACAAGAACCGCTTGAGCACGAGTCCTCGGAGCGGCCGCGGGCTGAAGAACGACTCGACACCGACCTCGGATTCGAGGGGTCTGAGCCATTCACAGACGAGATCGAAGAGGAATCGCCGTCCAAGCGTCGGCCGCTTTTGATTCTATTCTTGTCGCTCCTCGGAGTGGGCCTCGCGCTCTTCGTCTCCGAGCGAACGCGTGCGTGGATAACGGTCAACGTACCCCTGCGTCGCGTCATGGGCGCGCTGGTCATGCTCTTGCGTCTCACCGGGTTTGGGCTTGTGATCGCGATCGCTCTCGAGCTCTTGCCCTCGGGCCGCGATTGGATTCTTTGGGGGGTCGTGATTATCGCCATCGTCACGGGATGGTCGGTTCGCGATCTCTTCGCAGACGTCGTCGCAGGCGCAATTCTCGCCAGCGAGCGCCGCGTGAAAAAAGGCATGTGGGTGTCTGGAGATGGCTTCCAAGGCACCGTCGAGGGCCGTTCCCTACGGGCAACTTGGTTACGCGACGGACAGGGCCACCGGCTGACCGTTCCGAACCGGGCCATGGTCGGCGCGCCGATGGTCTACGATGCTGGCGCCGAAGCAGAGCACGAGGTCGTCGTCAGGCTCGAGGGGTATCATGACGCATCGCAGGTACGATTGGCGCTGAACGACGCGATCCTCAGTTCCCCTTGGGTGCTCGCAGGCGCCGCGCCAGTCGTTCTCAGGGATCCGGCCGACCCAGTGGTTTGGCGGGTGCGAAGCAAGCTCCTCGAACCTCGGTTCTCGGTGCACTTCGAAGGCGAACTGCTCGAACGAGTCGAGGACCTGTTGCGGTACCAACCAAGCACCCGTGAGCGGGAAACCTCGCCGACCAATCCCGAAGACACAACCAGCGAGTAGTCAGTCGATCCAGTCTTTTAGCTCGCCAGTGATGACGTGAGGGGCGCGTTGGAGTTCTTCGATCGTGCGCGCGCCACAAAGCAGCATGATCGAGCGAAGCTCGCGTTCGACGCCGGAGAGAAACGCGCGTGCGCCCTCGCTTCCACCCTCGAGAAACGCTTGATACACGTTGCGCGCGATTCCCGCGCAACCCGCCCCTAGAGCGATCGCACGGGCGACGTCCATCCCGGAGCGAATGCCACCGGTCGCGATGGTCGTCATGCCGGCACCGACACAGTAGTGAACCGAAGCTGCGGTTGGAATGCCCCAATCCCAAAGAGCCTCGCCGATGGCCTTGCCTCGACCTTCGGCGCGAAGGGTCTCCACGCCCACCCAAGAAGTGCCCCCGGCGCCAGAAGTATCGACGTGCCGAATTCCAATCGCGTGAAGCTTGTCTGCCACTTGACGGCTCACCCCGCTGCCGGTCTCCTTGGCGATGATTGGCCGATCGAGCTCTTCCCAGAGTCGCCGAAACGTGTCGAGCCCTCCACGAAAGTCGCGATCGCCTTCGGGCTGCACGAGCTCCATGGCTGGGTTCATGTGAAGGCAGAGCGCATCCGCGCCGACTTCAGCGAGCATCTTGGCGATCGCTTTGCTCGAAAGATCGCGCGCCTGCACGACGCCAACATTGCCGAGAAGCAGCACGTCCGGAGCCTGCTCCCGAACTTGGTACGTCCATGCAGTGTCGGGCCTCTTTTGCATGGCCCGTTGGCTCCCCAAGCCGAATGCGTATCCTCGCTCATCCGCGATCGACGCAAGCGCCTGATTGATCTCGGCGGCCCGTTCGTGACCACCGGTCATCGCGGCGATCAGAAGAGGCGCACGAAGCTCCTTGCCCAACAGCCGAACCCGTGTATCGACAGAATCGAAGTCTGCTTCAGGGAGGGATTGGTGCACCAGGCGAACGCACTCGAGCAGCGTGGTGCGCTGCCGGAACGAAACCTCGTCGGTTGCACAGAGATCGAGGTGATCAGCCTTTCGCTGTTTGATGTCGGAGCTCATTTGGATTGCTTGCTCGGCAGGGTTACCCCGTGTACGAAGCTCGGGATAGGGACACTCTGACCGTGGTGCAAGGGCAATTGGATCTCGAATCGTGGATGAGCGACATTCGGCAGAAGGTCGACATCATTCTCAGTCGCTTTTTCGAGCTGAAGCAAGAGGAGTCTGTCGCGCTTTCGCCCCGTGCGATCGACCTCGTTACGGAGGTGCGCGACCTCACGATGAGGGGTGGGAAGCGGCTCCGACCGATCGTCACTGCGGCGGCCTACAGGGCAGCGAGCGGCGACCCGGATCCCAGCCCGACACTCGAGGTCGGAGCATCGCTCGAGCTTCTTCAAAGCTACTTGCTGATACACGACGACTGGATGGATGAAGACGACGAGCGACGCGGGGGCCCCGCGGTGCATTTTGCGTTCGCCAAGAAGCATGGCGATGCCCACCTCGGTGCGAGCCTGGGTGTGCTGGCCGGTGACTTGGCATCCACCTTCAGTTGGGAGCTCTTTCTGGAGAGCTCGCTGCCGAAAGGCCGTCGTGACGAAGCGCTCGACCTCTTCGTCGACATTCAAAAAGAGGTCTTCGCAGGGCAACAGCTCGACTTGATGGCTGACCAAGACGTCGAGCGCATGCACCGCTTGAAGACAGGGAGTTACACGACTCGAGGCCCTGCAGAGCTGGGTGGCCTACTTGCGGACGCGTCGAAGAACGCAATGGAGTCACTGCGAAGCTGGGCGGTGCCGGTCGGGATCGCATTTCAGCTTCGTGACGATCTTCTGAGCACCTTCAGCACGACCCGAGAGACGGGCAAGCCGGGAGACGACTTGCGTCACGGCAAGCACAACGCGGTCGTCGCAGCGTTCCACGAGCTTTCGCCGAGCGAGCTCGACAGAGCTGCTCTCGCGCGAGTCTGGGGACATCCCGATGCCTCAAACGCCGAGGTCGAGGAAGCCGCGCGCGCTTTGAGCGGCGCCAGAGTGCGCGTCGAAGAGCGCCTGATCTGCTTGGGCGACGAAGCACGGAGTGCCTTGGCGGCAAGTCCTTTCGACGACGAAGGAAAACAAGTGCTTGCCAACGTGACCACGCTGCTCACGGAACGAGGAAGCTGAATGGGCTTTGGCCGGGGAAAGGTCATCCTCCTCGGGGAGCACGCAGTGGTGCACGGATACCCTGCGATCGCGGTGGGCATTGACCGAGGCGTCGTCGCCGAAGCGTCGCCCGGGGATGAAGACCTGTTGATCCTGTCCCCTTGGGACCTGGACGTGCGGCCTGATCCGGCAGGCGAGCCGCTTGAAAGAGCATTCGCCATAGCGCTGTCGGGACATTCGAAGCGGCCGCCGCTCGAGGTACGCGCAGAGATTGGGCTTCCCGGGGGCGCGGGTCTCGGCTGCTCGGCGGCGATCGGGGTCGCTGTGTTGCAGGCGATCGACGAGGCGCTCGGGCTGGAGAGGTCGCGGGAAAAGCTCGCCGAGGCGGCGTATGAGTGGGAGAAGATCTTCCATGGCAACCCATCGGGAATCGACAATACGATGTCGGCAGTTGGAGGCGTAGCGCTCTTTCGGAAAGGAGAGCCGCTTCAGCCACTTCGCTCGAACAAGCCGCTGCACTTGGTGGTCGGTTACAGTGGACAAAGCCCGAGCACCAAAGAGATGGTCTCGTCTGTTGCCCGCCAGCTGGAATCCGACCCGGTCCGGGTCAACAAGGCCTTCGAGGCGATCGACGTCCTGGTCCGGAACGCGAAGCTTGCGATAGAGGCTGGGGATCACGTCGCGCTCGGCCAACTGCTGGACCTCAACCACACCATCTTGAGCTCGCTCATGCTCTGTACGACCAAGCTGGATGAGATGTGTCAGACAGCCCGTAAGACAGGAGCGCTGGGTGCGAAGATGACCGGTGGCGGGGGCGGTGGGTGCATGATCGCGCTGGCCCCGAAGCGCGACGAGGCACTGAGGATCCGAGAGATCCTGGGCGAAAACGCGTTCGTGACGGAGGTCGGCGCATGAAGCGGGCTTTTGGAGACGTGACCGCTCGTGCGTGCGCAAACATCGCGCTGGCCAAGTACTGGGGCAAGGCCGACGTCAAGAAGAACATTCCTGCAGTTCCGAGCGTTTCCCTCACGCTGGACCAACTCGTCACCGAAACCCGCGTTCGCTTCGACAGCAAGCTCGCCGAAGACGTGGTCAGGCTCGACGGGAGGCGCGCCACTGCCGACGAGAAAGACCGTGTCGTCAAGATGCTCAACACCATTCGTCGACAAGCGGGGCTCAGAGCGCGAGCGCACGTCGCGAGCCACAATCATTTTCCCACTGCGGCTGGGCTTGCCTCGAGCGCGTCGGGTTTCGCGGCATTGGCGGCCTCGGCTTCGGCTGCCGCCGGCTTACGATCGAGCCCACGCAAGCTGAGCGCATTGGCCCGAGCATCGAGCGCTTCGGCGGCGCGATCGATTTTCGGCGGCTTCGCGGAGCTTCCGGCAGGAGTGAGAGGACAGGACGATCTTTACGCGCGTCCGATCGCGACACCGGACCATTGGAATGTTCGCCTGGTGATCGCGGTCACCGAGCGTGGTACGAAGAAAGTGGGGTCGACCGAGGGCATGGAGCGCTCGAGAAAGACGTCTCCGTTTTACGACGCCTGGGTGACCGATGCGCCGAAGTGGGCGCGGCAGATCAAGCGCGCGATCAAAACGCGCGACCTCGACACGCTTGGAGCCGCGATGGAGCGAAGCACCCTCGCGTTTCATTGCTGCGCCATGACCTCGGATCCACCGATCATCTATTGGGCGCCCGCGACCTTGGCCGCGATGGCGACGGTGCGCGGACTTCGGGAGCGCGGGACGTCGGCCTGGGCAACCATGGATGCCGGCCCGCACGTGAAGGCGCTCTGTGGGGTCGGTGATGCGATGCGTGTCCGGCAAGCTCTCGACCGAACGCCAGGGGTCACCCGCACTTGGGTCGCCAAACCGGGGCCAGCCGTCGAGGTCGAGGTTCGGCCGTGACGGCTGGGGGCGCTACCGCGCCGGGCAAGGCCCTGCTGTGCGGAGAGTACGCCGTGCTCGAAGGCGCCCCGGCAGTGGTCGCCGCGGTCGACCGTCGGGTCAAAGTCTCTTGGACGGCCGAGCCGACCGCTCTGCCCCCGGAGGTCGAAGCGACCCTTAGATTGGCACGCGAGCGCCTCGGCCCATTGCCGCGCTCGATGGTGCTCGACGTCAGCGACCTTCAGACCGAGGGCGTCAAGCTGGGGCTCGGCTCTTCGGCCGCGGCGGCCGCGGCAGCTGCAGGGGCTGCATTCGATCATTACGGCCACGAGCTCGGCGAGCTTGAAGTATTGGAAGAGGTCTTCGATTGCGCCTTTGCTGGACACGCTTCGGTGGCTCCGAAGGGCAGCGGAGTCGACGTCGCGGCGGCGACCTTTGGCGGGTTTCTCTGCTTCACGCGCAACGAAGAACAGACCTCGCATCGAGGTCTGGAGGCGCCAACCGGTCTCGTCCTGCGGCTCGTGTGGACGGGGCAGCCAGCTCGGACGAGCGACCTGGTCGAACGCGTCGATCGCTTTCGCCAGCTGGATCCGAGTGGCTATCGGACCGCCATGGCACGCTTGCATGCCGTTGCCGAGCGGTTTGTGCAGGCTTTCGAGGCAAGCTCAGCGCGAGCGGTCGTCGAAGAAGCGGCGGCCTATGCCGGAGCCATGGAGGCGCTCGGAAACGCAGCCGGGGCTCCGATCATCGAAGAAAAGCTGAAAAAGACTCAGAACCTCGCCGAGGGGTTGTCGGGGAGCGCGAAGCCCTGCGGCGCTGGCGGTGGCGACGTTGCGGTGGCGTTCTTCCTCGACGAGACGTCTGCCAGCCGATTCGAAAACGCTTGCAGAGACTCGGGCCTTCATCCTATCGAGGTGTCATGGGGTGCGCGGGGAGTGAGTCCTTGCGTGCCTTGAACCCACTCGTCGAGGGAGGCGACCCGTGCTGATTCAGCTCTACATCTTCGCGCTCGTGTTGAGCGCCATTCTCCTGGTGGCATCGCTGTTGGTAGGGGATACCTCATCCGACGTCGCGGCAGACCAGGAGGCCGGTCCCGGCTCGGCCCGGCCGAGCGACATAGGTCAGCTCGACGGAGTCCAACCCTCTCCGAAGCGGTTCTTCCTCGGCACCCTCAAGTCGGTTCGGTTCTGGACTTTTTTCGTGGCGTTCTTCGGAATGACCGGGCTCGTGCTCGACGGCTTGGACGTCATGACCCCCGCGGTGGCACTGCTCGTCGCAATCGGCACCGGGGTCATCGTAGGGGCTGGAACCAACGCCGCGGTGCGGATCTTCTCGGCCTGAGCTGGTCGGTTACGAGGGGTAGGTGCGGACTTTTTCTTCTAGGCGCTCGATCACGGGAGTGGCTAGATTCTCACCGATCAACCGCGACATCTGCTGAAGGAGAGTTGGGCTGGTGACGTTGACCTCGATCAGCTTGCCGCCGATCACGTCGAGCCCTACGAAAAACAATCGATCGGCCAACAAGCGCTCTCGCATCGTGTCGATGATCGTCCGGTCCGCCTTGCTGAGCTGCGCAGGTATCGCTGACCCTCCCACGTGAATGTTGCTCCGAAGGTCGCCTTTGCTGGGCATCCGAGCGACGACGCCCAAGAGATCGCCGTCGACGAGCAAAATCCGCTTGTCCCCTTCGTCGTAGATCTCCGGGATCAGGGCCTGCACGATCGCGTTGCGGGCGCCTTTGTGCGTGACCGCCTCGATGAGCCCGTTGAGATTGCTGTCACCGTTGGCGAGAAGAAACACGCCTTCGCCGCCGTGACCGTCGATTGGCTTGATCACGGCCTTCCCACCGATGTCGCTCAAGAACCGTAGTACCTCGTCTCGATGGCTAGTCATGATCGTGGGCGGCACGATTTCCGGGAAGTGATGGGCGTAGAGCTTTTCGTTTGCCTCGCGGAGCCCCCGGGGATCGTTGACGACGAGCGTGCTTCCATCGAGGTGATCGAGGACGAGAGTCAGCCACAAGTACTCGTCGGTGAACGGCGGGTCCTTTCGAATGAACACCGCATCGACATCGACCAAGTCGATGTCTTCGGGCTCCGCAAGCTGGATTGGCTCGGCAGCGTCGCGCCGCATGGTCGCCTTGCGAACCCGCGCCAGGACCTTCTTGCCTCGAAGCCCGACGTCTCGAGGTAGGCAATGATCGACGTGATGCCCGCGCGCCTGGGCCTCGAGCATCAGGGCGAAGCTAGTGTCCTCGTCGACGATGACCGTGGACACCGGGTCCATCACAAACACCAAGCGCATGACATTCCCCGGTAGCACCGGGGATGGTTTGGAGGCAAGGTGTGGCGCCATGACGAGATGGTTTTCGATCGCTTTGTGGTGTGTTTCGGCGCTTTTGATGGTTGGCGCAACCACGGGGGCCTCGGTCGGGCACACGAAAGTGTTCCGCGAGTATGCGGTCTCGGCCGACCACCCCGAAGCTTCCAAGGCGGGTGCGGAGGTCCTAGCTGCCGGGGGCAACGCCGCCGACGCCGCGGCTGCCACTATGCTTGCACTCGGGGTGGTCAATCCCGCGAGCAGCGGACTCGGTGGCGGGGGCTTCGCGCTTTACTACTCGGCCAAAGACGACGAGCTGACTTTTCTCGACTTCCGAGAGCGGGCGCCTGCCGCTGCGACGCCAGACATGTTCGCAGGTGCCGAAGGCGAAGCACCATCTGGGCCTTCGGCCGCCCCTTCCCAGGTCGGTGGCCTCGCCGCAGGAGTTCCGGGTGAGCCCGCGGGAATCGCCACCCTGGTCGAACGCTTCGGATCGATGTCGCTGAGCGACGTGATCGCGCCCGCGCTCCGGCTCGCTGAAGAGGGGCTCGTGGTGAGCTCGGCGCTTGCCTCGATGGGTGCCTCCTTCGCAGCCCAACTCGACCAGGACCCGGTGATGTCCAAGTGGAACCTGATGCCGGGGGCGGTGCTGCGGCGGCCGAGCCTCGCTCACGTCCTCCGCCTCTTTGCGAACGCGGGCGTGGAGGCACTCTACAATGGCCCTCTCGGCCGAGAGATGGCGGCTGTCGTTCAACAGCACGGCGGCATCATGACTTTTCAAGACCTGCGCGACTACCGCGTCGTGACCCGGAGGCCGCTAGACGCGGAGTTGTTTGGATACCGTTGGGTCACCGCGCCGCCGCCGAGCGCTGGCGGCTTCACGATGCTTCAAAGCCTGACCATCCTCGAGCGCGTTTCCGGCGCGACCCCGGTCTACGGTGCTCCTCTGCTTCACACGATGGCCGAATCCTGGAAGGGCCCGTTCATCGACCGACAACGTTACTTCGGCGATCCAGCCCAGATCATCCAGCCGCTCGATCGGATGATGAGCCCCAGCCGCATCGAAAAGCGGGCCGCTTTGGCGGCGGGCGAGAAGGCGAACCCGACCGAGGCGTACGATCTGCCTATCGTGTGGACGAGCCCTCCTCGCACAAGCTCTGACAACGCCGGGACTTCGCACCTGTGCGTCGTCGATCGAGAGGGGAACGTCGCGGCGGTGACTACCACGGTGAACCTTCCCTTCGGCGCGCGATTCACCGCAGCGGGCATCGTGATGAACGACGAGATGGACGACTTCGCGCGTGGTGTCGGGGAGCCCAACGCGTTTGGGTTGATCGGCGGCGCTTCGAACCTCCCCGGCCCCCGAAAGAGGCCCGTTTCGACGATGTCCCCGACGATAGTCTTCAAAGATGGGAAACCCGTGCTGTGCGTGGGGGCCTCCGGCGGCAGTCGCATCGTCACGGCAACCCAACAGGTGGCCATGAACGTTCTTTTCTTCGGCATGGACGCCGGCCGCGCCGTCGACGCCCCGCGGATTCACCATCAGGGTTTCCCCAACAAGCTCCGGGTCGAAACCAAGGCACCACTCGATGAGGCCCTTCAAGAAGCCCTGCGGGAGAGGGGCCACGCGATCGCGTCGATTCGAAACATCGCAAACGTCCAAGCGATCCAGATCGTCACCAAGCCCGAGCGGAGACTCCACGCGGCGAGCGATCCCCGCAAAGGCGGGAGCCCGGCAGGACGTTGACCGCCGTTTCCCGTTCACTCGGTGATGCGGACCAGGACGACAGTGATATTGTCTTCGCCACCCTTGTCGTTGGCCTCGGAGATCAAGGTTTTCGCAGCGGACTCGATGTCGGTATCCGCATCACGAACGATTCCGAGGATCCTCTCGTCGCTCACCATCCCGCTCAGGCCATCGGAGCAGAGCACGTATGTATCCCCAGGTTCGACCCGCTCGAAGTAGAGGTCGACCGCAACGCCGTCCTGCATCCCCAGGGCGCGCGTGATCACGTTGGTCGGAAGGCGACCCTTTTGCGAGTCGGTCAGGTTGGGCATCACGAGCAGATAGTCGTTGAGGAGCGAGTGGTCGCGCGTGAGCTGAATGATATCGCCGCCGCGAATCCTGTAGGCGCGACTGTCGCCCACGTGAGCGATGTGGATCTTGCGATCTTCTCGGGCGAATAGGGCTCCGACGACCGTGGTGCCCATGCCCTGCACCGCTTGATTGCGAATCGAGGCTTGAAAGATCCGTTGGTTGGCAACTTTCACGGCGGAAACCAGACGATTCTGCTCGGTCGTGAGCCGAGAATCGAGCTCGAGAGGCCAGTCCGAAGGCTCACCGTCGCGCGTTTCGGTCGCATCGAAGAACAGCGAGATCTCGGCGGTCGCCATGCGGCTTGCGACATCGCCAGCGCGGTGGCCGCCCATCCCGTCGGCCACTACGAAGAGTCGGTGCCTCGAGAGGATGCAAAAGCTGTCCTCGTTGTGCTCTCTCTGACGCCCGACATCCGAGATCCCTGCTGCGACAAAGTTCATAGAGGTCCCCACACCCGTCGAATCGCCTAGGCCTTCTTTGGCCTTCGACGCGAACGCGAGCAACCCAACCGTGTCGAAAGATCGATTGAGGGACCTCCCAGCTGCAAATCAGGGGTTAACGAAACGAGGGAGCTTCGGCCAACCGGATTCGGGATTATCGAGGTATGTGTATCGGGCGTAGTGCGTGGTGACGCGTCGCACGTAGTTGCGAGTCTCGTTGAACGGAATCCGCTCGACGAAGCGGTCGAGCTCCATGCGTCGGCTTTCACGGAGCCAACGGTTCACGCGCTTCTTTCCAGCGTTGTATGCGGCGATACTCAGCGGGTGAACATCGTCGAAGTCGGCAGCGAGCGCGGCCATCTCAGCGACGCCCAGAGGGATGTTGTGCTCGGGTGATTCGAGCATGCGTCTCGTGACCGGTTGTCCCGCGATCCGCGTCGCTACCTCCGGCATGACCTGCATCAATCCGACCGCCCCGGCATGACTCACGACCTCGGGGCGATAACCACTTTCCTGTCGCATCGTCGCGTAGATCAGAGCTCTTGGAAGCTCGCCTCGATGCTCGTCGACGATCGAAAGCCATGGCATCGGATATGCAGCGTTCCACCACCACCGCTGCTCTTCGGGATCGGTGTGCAAATAGGCCATGCGACGACGAGCGACACGAAGCGCCTCGCGATACGCGCCGACGTCGTGGTACATCGCCGCGAGAAGGGGTATCCGCTGGGCGCGCGGATAGCCCGAAACCAGCTCGTTTTCGTGCTCGATGAGCCAACGTATGCCGTCGCGGTCAAGCCCGAGCGCACGATATGCTTCAAAGGTTGGGGGGAGCGGGAACGACTGCTCGACGTCGATCGGCCCGTTGCTGGAGCTAGCACTCTCGAAGGGCCGGGGGGGCTTCACTTTGAGTCGCGCGAGCCGGGCTGCAGCCAAAACCGCGTACCAATGGAGCGGTTCGACGTCTATCGTCTCAAGGTATGCCTCGAGCGCCTTGGGCCCTCGTCGATAAGACCGACCAAGCCAGTAGAGTCCGCGTGCCTCATCCATCGAGGTGGTCGCGAGCTTCGTGTATTGCGAGAGGTAACGAACGGCCCGGGAGTATCTCTTCTTTTCGAAGGCGCGAAAGCCGAGCTCCCATAGAGCGGCGCGTCGCCACCTCCCTCGGAGTTGATGCTTCCCCTCGAGCAGCCGCTTCATGTGTTGCTCGCCGCTCGCGCGGCCCATCCGTATCTCGAGCCAAGCCGCAAGAAACCTCGCTTCGGGTGCCCGGTTGGTTCTCGGATGGCGCTGCGCGAAGTGTCGATATGCCCGAATGGCGCGCGCGTCTTGATCGGCACGAGAGAGAGCGCGGGCGGCATGGAAAGCGTCTTCGACCGCCTGCTCCCCTCCGAGCGCCGCGGATTTTCGAAGCACCCGAGCCGCGTCTGCGTAGCGAGATCGCATTCGAAAGAGGGCCATACCGTACGTGTGGTGCCAACGCTGATCGAGAGCGTTGTCATCCTTCACCTCGATCGCCTCGAGCTCTGCTACTGCTTTCGAAAACCGGCGCGCGCTGATCAAGGCTTCGGCACGCTCCACGCGATCGCCTACCGCTGGTGCGGCAAGCTCCTCGAGCTTCCGTGCAGCATCCTGCTGATGCGGCTGCACGGCAGCGATCCATGCGCGCCGGGCCGCATCACGAGCGTCGTCGGGGCGGTCGAGCCGGAGGTAGACGTTCGACAGCATGGCTAGGAGCGTGACGCGGTCCTCTCCGTTCCGGTTGCGCTGCGTCAAGCGCTCGAGCTCTCGAGCAGCGGTGTCGAGCTCGCCCAGCTGAACGGCACAGTCAGCAGCGATGACGCGATCGTGGCGTGTCACCGCGGTGTCGCCCGAAGCCAGACCGAGCAAGACCGGCCGGGCTTCGGCGCAGTGGCCGCATCGGGAGGCTGCCGTCGCCCACCGCCGAAGAGAGTCCGTGCGCATCGACGTTGGAAGGGAGGCGGGGGTCTGGGCGAGCTTGTCCATCGCATCGCAGGGGCGACCGACACCCAACAGGAGGCGACCCTGGAGATAGCGAACTGAGTCGGCATCCCGGTCTGGCTGCGGGAGCTGATCGATCTCGTGAAGCGCGGCCTGACCGTCGCCTGCACGCACCAACGAGGCGACGCGATCGAGATCGCCCGCGGCAAGCGCCACGGCGCAAGCCAGCCATGCGAACCCAGCCCCCAGCCAAAAAACCCGCAATACCAGGCGAATCTACCACTCATTGACGAGGACGCAGTGCGATTGGCAGGTGAGCGAGTCGTCCCGTATGCTCGGGCGGCTGAGAATGAGCCGTTCGTTTGTCTTATCGCTCCTGGCGCTGGTGGGATTCGTCGTAGGGGGCTGCCAACCCGGCATCGGCGACAGCTGCGGAAGCTCCACCGATTGCTCAGCCACCGGCGAGCGCCAATGTGACCGGGCGCAGCCTGGGGGCTATTGCACGGTTCTCGGCTGCAATGCCGATACCTGTCCCGGTGGGTCGGTCTGCGTCGAATGGCGTTTCATCCCGAGCCGAACGGCTGAAACCTGGTGCATGAAGCCGTGCTCGAACGATGGCGATTGCCGGACGGCCTATCTCTGCGCGCTGCCGAGCCAGATCACCCCCGAGGGCACGCGCTCGGAAGTGGAGCTGCCTGAAGACCAGCGTATTGCACGCATCATCGACCTCGAAGACAAGAAAGCGTCTGCGCTGATCTGCGCGGCGCTCGTGGATCCGCGCGGCTTGCCTGTGCAGGACGCCAGCGTAGAACCCGACAGCGGCTCGCAATAGGCGTAGTATGGTCCGGGTATGTCCCCGGGCCTGGTACGGTACCTGGCGGGCCGCCTTCTGCGCGCGCTCCTGACCGTCGTCGGACTGGTGACGATTGTTTTCCTCTTGGTTCGTTTGATACCTGGCGATCCGGTCGAAGCGATCCTCGGAGATCAGGCCGGGCCCGAAGAAAAGGCGGAGCTTCGTCGCTCGCTCAACCTCGATCGGCCCATCGCCGAGCAATACGTGTCGTTCTTCGGCGAGATGCTCGACGGGACCATGGGAACTTCCTTTCGAAAGCCCGATCGGTCGGTCTGGTCGTTGGTGCGCGAGGTGTTCCCTTACACAATCGTCCTCGCGCTTGCGGCATTGTTAGTGGCCTGGTTCGTCGCCATTCCTTTGGGGACGATCGCTGCCGCGCAGGCCAGCAGAGCCTGGGACAAGGTCGCATCGACGGTGGCGGTCGCGGGGCTCGCGATTCCGAATATCTGGCTCGGTCCTCTGTTGATCCTGGGGTTTGGAGTGAAGCTTCGTTGGCTACCGTTGCCAGGGGACGATCTCGCTGGGCCGGAGGCTCTCATTCTGCCAGCGATCACGATAGGGACGGCGCTCGCAGCCGTGCTGACGCGCCAAACGCGGGCGGCGATGATCGACGTGCTCCAGCAGCAGTACATCACGGCGGCGCGGGCGCGTGGGGTGCCATCGTTTGCGCTTCTGCTTCGGCACGCTCTTCGAAACGCCCTCTTGCCGGTGATGACGATCGGCGCAGCTCAATTGGGCGCCCTTCTTTCCGGAACCGTCGTCACCGAAAAGATCTTCGAGCGCCCCGGCTTGGGCACGTTGTTCCTCGAGTCTTTCTTCGCGCGCGACATTCCCGTCGTCCAGGGATGCGTGCTGATCATCGCCGTGATCTACGTAGGGGTGAACCTCATCGTCGACTTGGCCTATGGCCTGGTCGATCCCCGAGTGAGGTTGTCATGAGTCGGTTGCGCCACCGGTTGAAGAAGACGCCGTTCGGCCTGATGATCGTGATCGCATTCTTCGTGCTCGGAGTGATCGGACCTTGGATTGCGCCATATGACCCGCTTATGATCGATCTCGCGCACGAGTACGAGTCCCCGTCTTGGACTCATCTCTTGGGGACCGGCGACAATGGCATCGACATCTTGAGCGCGCTCTTGTACGGAGCAAGGCTGGCCGCCATCGTCGGAATCGTCGTGGTGGGCATCTCGGTCGTCATCGGCACGATACTCGGCGCTTGGGCAGGCTACTTCGGCCGCCTAACGGACCACGTGATTACGGGCATCGCGGATTTGGTTCAGGCGTTCCCAGCGATCGTGCTCAACATTGCGGTCCTCGCGTTGGTCGCGAGGCCGGGGCTGATACATCTGATAGTGGCCCTCGCAGTGAATGGATGGGTCCTCTATGCGCGCTTGGCACGAGCCGAAACACTGAGCCTCCGAGAGCGCGAGTTCGTCGAAGCGGCGAGGGCGCTGGGGATTCCGACGAACCAAGTGTTGCGGCGGCACGTGATTCCGAACCTCCTCGGGCCGCTCGTGATTCAAGCGACGACTGGCCTCGGGGTGGTCATTCTCGCCGAGTCGACGCTCTCTTTCCTCGGTCTAGGCCCCGGAAAAGCGGTCTCCTGGGGAGCGCTTCTCGACCAGGGCACGAGCGTTCTCTTGCGCTTTCCTCATGTTGCGCTCTTTTCCGGAGGAGCGATCGCGTTGACCGTTCTCGGATTCAACCTGACCGGCGACTGGTTGCGAGATCGACTCGACCCGCGCCTACGATAGCCATGCCCGAGCTTCCCGACATCGAGCTCTACCTCTCCGCTCTGCGGCCGCGGGTAGTTGGCCAGGTTCTGAAGGAGGTTCGACTAGCTTCTCCTTTCTTGTTGCGGAGTGTGGACCCGCCACTCGAGGAGGTTGTCGGCAAGCGGGTCATCGACCTCAATCGACTCGGAAAGCGGCTCGTCTTCGTGCTCGAAGAAGACCTGTTCATCGTGCTGCACTTGATGATCGCCGGAAGGCTGCGTTGGAAAGCGGTTCAGGCGAAGATCCCGGGACGGGTGGGACTCGCCGCGTTCGATTTCAGCGGAGGTACCCTTATCGTCACCGAAGCCAGCAAGAAGAAGCGCGCCGCGTTGTATTTCTGTCGAGGTGCGGAGGCTTTGGACGCGCACGATTCAGGAGGCATCGAGCCGCTCGAGATCGACTTCAAAGCCTTTTGCAACGCGCTGACGGAACATAACCATACCGTCAAGCGCGGGCTAACCGACCCGCGAATCTTCAGTGGGATCGGGAACGCTTACTCGGATGAAATCCTCCATCGGGCAAAGCTCTCTCCCTTGATTTGGACGCAGCGCCTCGGTGAAGAGCAGTTACGTCGGCTCTATGACGCAACACGCGAGGTCCTCCAACAATGGGTGACCCGCCTTCAAGAACAGAACGGAGAGGAGTTTCCGGAGAAGGTAACCGCGTTCCGGCCAGAAATGGCAGCACATGGAAAATACGGCGAGCCATGTCCGGTCTGCGGCGACCCCATTCAGCGGATCGTATTCGCCGACCGGGAGACCAATTACTGCGCGACCTGCCAAACCGGCGGCAAGCTGCTCGCAGACCGTTCGCTTTCTCGACTGCTCAAGGGTGACTGGCCGCGATCCCTCGAGGAGCTCGAATCACAGGGCCCCAAGCCCTTGTAATCACTCAACTCCTCGTCTCTCTTGTAACTGATCTTTTGTTCAGTATACTGGGTGGTCCCATGACTTCTGGGACTGTCGAAGCAGAGGTGATCGAGCTCGAGGCGACTCTCATCTCCTCGTCCTCCCGCTCAGCCGGTCTACCCCTATCTAAGCTCTTGCCCCGGGCGCGGTTGGTCGAGGTTTCGGGTCAGCATGCGTGTGCACGGACGACCACTGCGGTGTCGTGCGTGATCCATGTGCAGGCACGCAACGAGCTCGTGGCTTGGGTGCAACCCAAAGACGGCGCGCTCTTTCCTCCTGACCTCGCTTCAGCCGGTGTAGACCTCGATACCTTCATCGCGATTCACGTGCCCCATGATCGAGGTCCGTTTGCGCTGGTGCGCGCAGCCGAATGGCTTGCCCGATCGGGCGCCTTTGGATTGACGGTGATCGACCTCACCGATGCGCTACCCCCAAGGTCTTCGGTCAACTGGCAAGGTCGTCTTCAGGGCGTGTTGCGGCAGTACGACGGACGGATCCTCTTACTCACCTCGAACGCCTATGAAGAACCATCATCAGGTCCTTTGGTAGGTTTGCGGATCGAGCCACGACGCGGTCCTCTACGTGCGGATCGCTTCGAAGTTCGTTCCCGAATTCTCAAAGATAAAGTCGGCCTCGCCACTGGTCTCGCATCGACGAAACCGATTGCACCGACAGGTCTGCGAGGTTTCCGATGAGGCGAATGACCTGCGTTCTTTTGCCGATGTTTCCGATGCAGATCCTGCTTCGGCAAAAACCCCATTGGCAAAATGCTTCTGTCGCCGTCGTCGATGACGAGGGGCCCCACGGCCGCATCACTCACCTCAATGGGCTCGCGCGCAAGCATCGACTTCGCATCGGCATGCGCCAAATCGTAGCGCGCGACCTGGTTCCCAATCTGCACACCGCCGTCGTGTCACCCGACGAGGCTACGGTGATCACAAAAGAGCTGATCACCTCTCTTCAAACCTTTTCGCCCAAAGTCGAAGCGATCGACCAAAAGGGTGCATTCCACGTTGATCCACAGGGACTTCGTCGCCTCTATGGTGGTTATCGCAATTGGGCTACCTGCATCCATCGTTACTTACGGGCGCGACATTGGCAGAGCTCGGTGACAGTCGGTTTTAATCGCTATCGAACGCTCGCGGTCGCCATGTCGAATGTTGGGGTCACGATCCTCGAAAGTCCCGATCAAGAACGAGAACAATCCGACAAAACTCCACTTGGCGAGTTCGATTTGCCTGGCGATGTCTGCGAAAACCTGGCGGCGTTGGGCATCGAAACTCTGGGCGACTTTTTGGGGTTGCCTGCTGGCGAGCTTCACAGTCGGTTTGGTGCGGAGGCAAGCGCGCTTCACGATCTCTTTGCCGAGGGCTTACAGCTTCCAATTCAACCTTCTGCCTTCGATGAGCCATCGCGAATCTCGTTTCAAGTCGATCCGCCCGATGACGATCAACATCGGCTGTTGTTCGCGATCAAAGGCGCTCTTCATTCGCTTCTTCATCAGGTTCGAGCACGTGGCGAGGCCGTCGAGTCGCTCGAGCTCTCGCTTCATTTAGAGCGGGCCCCGCTTCACCAGGAACACATCGAACCCGCTTCGCCAACGTTGGATTTGATGACGTTGCTCGAGCTCATTCGGCTTCGCCTCGGTGAGGTGAAGCTCGAAGGTGCCGTCGAAGAGGTGGAGATTTTGACCAGTAACGTCCGTGCACGGGCCGAGCAAGCTCGTCTGCCAGGGCACCAATCCGCGCTCGACATGGGTGCTGCACACCGGGCGCTTGCACGGATTCGTGCGGCCTATGGCGAGAAGTCGGTCACCAAAGCAACCCTGCACAATGCTCATCTGCCCGAGGCATCATTTCGTTGGGAGCCGATTCAATGTGCCGAAGGGTCCGCGAATACTTCCTCCGAAAAGCCAGCAATGATTCGCCGCGTCTTCGCCCGACCGAAGCCCCTGCCTCCTCGCGAGCCCAAAGAGCCCGAAGCGGGGCCATCACTGTCGCAAAACCAAGCTATCGAGCATTTGTACGGGCCCTACCGCGTGAGCGGCGGTTGGTGGAAGCGTTTGGTCGAGCGCGATTACTACTACGCCGAAACCAACCACGGAGACTTGCTTTGGCTCTTTTACGATCGGCCCCGCAAGCGTTGGTTCCTGCATGGAGTGCTCGATTGAGCGGGTCATGGACACGTACGTTCCGTTGTGGGTCAAGACGAACCACAGCTTTTTGGAAGGCGCGTCTTTCCCCGAAGAGCTGGTCGAGCGCGCCCATGCGCTCGGGCTTTCCGCCATCACCATCACCGATCGAGACGGCGTCTATGGCCTGGTTCGTGCGCACATGCGCGCCAAAGACCTCGGCGTACGCATCATCACCGGCGCACAGCTAACCCTCGGCATCGACGGGCATGAGCATCACGTCGTCGCTCTTGCCAAGACACGACGAGGTTATGCCGATTTGTGTAGAGGGTTGTCCCGTGGGCATGCTCGATGCGAAAAGGGGCAGTCCCTCGTTCACATCTCCGACATCGAAGAAGCGCGCGATTTGCTTTTTCTTTGCACGACGCCCGAATCCTTACGTGCATTGCGTCCGAGCCAGCAGCCTTCCTCTTTGTTTGCCCTTTGCGCCCGTCACCTCCAAGACCACGAAAGGCCGCTCGAGCGGGCCCTTCGTGATGTCGCTCGAGAGCTCGAAACGCGGGTGCTTGGCGCCAACGAGGTGCTCTATCACGAGAAGGTTCGACGCCCTCTTCAAGACGTGTTGGCCTGCATTCGCGGGGGGAAAGTGCTGTCGGAGGCAGGGCACACGATCCGCGGAAACGCCGAGCACGACCTCAAAACAGCCGAGCAGATGGCCCATGTCTTTGGCGATGATCCCGATTGTTTGCAGCTCACCCTCGACATCGCCGAGCAATGCAGCTTCAGCCTCGATGACATTCGTTATCGATACCCCGAAGAGAGCCTTCCGAACGGTCAAACCGAGCAGAGCTGGCTTCGTGAGCTCACATTTCAAGGTGCACGCAACCGCTACGGAGGCGATGTTCCTTCCGATGTTCGCGCACAGATCGAACGCGAGCTCACGATCATCCGACGTCTCGATTACGGTGGCTACTTTCTCACGATGCACGAGATCGTGCAGTACTGCCGCGAGAGCAACATCCTCTGCCAAGGGCGTGGAAGCGCGGCCAACAGCGCGGTGTGCTTCTGCCTCGGGATCACCGCAATCGACCCGGTTCGAATGGACCTTTTGTTCGAGCGGTTTCTGAGCGTCGAACGTGCGGAGCCTCCCGACATCGACCTCGACATCGAGCACGATCGGCGAGAAGAAGTCATTCAACACGTCTACGAAAAGTATGGGCGTCGCCATGCGGCCATGGTGGCCAATGTCATACGATACCGGATCCGTTCGGCGGTGCGTGATGTCGGCAAGGTGCTCGGCCTTCCGCGGACCGATCTCGAAACCGCCACACGCCTGCTCCGCCATCGCGACGATGTCCTCAACCCCCAGCTTCTCCGCGAAGCCGGGCTCGAAAAGGATGCGCCTGCGACTCATCACCTATGGTCTTTGGCGTCTCAAATCCTCGATTTTCCGAGGCACTTGTCGATTCATCCCGGCGGGTTCCTGCTCGGGCACCGGCCGGTCGACGAGATCGTTCCGATCGAGCCCGCCACGATGGAGGCACGCACGGTGATTCAATGGGACAAGTACGACGTCGAGAACCTCGCCCTCTTCAAAGTCGATCTTCTAGGCCTCGGTGCGCTGACCTGCATTCATCATGCCTTTGATCTTTTGCATGCACACAGGGGCGAGTCGATTGAAATCGCCACCGTGCCTGCCGAAGACCGGGAGACCTATGACATGGTCTCCGCAGGCGACACCGTCGGTGTGTTCCAAATCGAAAGTCGTGCGCAGATGGCGATGCTTCCGCGGCTTCGGCCGAGCACCTTCTACGACTTGGTCATCGAGGTCGCGATCGTTCGCCCGGGGCCGATTCAGGGCGACATGGTGCACCCTTATCTACGGCGTCGAAAAGGCGAGGAAGAAATCTTCTATCCTCATCCGAAGCTCGAGCGAATCCTGAAGAAAACGCTTGGAGTACCGATCTTTCAGGAGCAGGTGATGAAGCTGGCCGTCGAAGCGGCCGGCTATACGCCCGGTGAAGCCGACCAGCTTCGCCGCGACATGGCCGCCTGGCGCAGGTCTGGTCGAATCGAAAAGCACCGAACCCGAATGATCCCTCGCATGCTTGCCGAGGGCATCCCAGAAGAGTTTGCTGAGCGCGTATTCTCGCAGATTCGGGGCTTCGGCGAATATGGCTTTCCCGAAAGTCACGCCGCATCGTTTGCGCTGTTGGCTTACGTGACGGCATGGCTCAAGTGCCACCATCACGAGGCCTTCACATGCGCCATCTTAAACGCCCAACCCATGGGGTTTTACACCCCTGCCACGTTGATCGAAGACGCCAAACGCCACGGCGTCGAAGTCCTCCCCATCGACATCAACAAAAGTAGCTGGGACTGCATCCTCGAAGCCATCACTGACGCTGGCACTGACACTGTTACTGCAGTCCGAATGGGGCTTCGGTATGTGAAGGGGCTCGGGGTGGTGGAGCGGGAGCGCATCGAGAATACGACTGCGCCTTATCCAAATCTCGCGACGTTCGTACGTGACACGGGGCTCAACAAGAAGGCGCTGCATGCTCTTGCGGAGTCGGGTGCATTCGAATGTTTTGGCCTCAACCGACGTGATGCGATCTGGCAAGTCCGAAGCCTCTCTCGTTTCACCAAAGATTCACTGCCCCTCGAGCCAGCATCGAGTCAAATCTCGTTTGCGTCACTCATGAACGAAGATCAGGTCCTCTGGGACTATCGAGCGAGCCACCACAGCACACGCGGGCATCCCATGCAGGGCCTACGCGATATTTTACGATCGCGCGGCTTTCCGAAGGCCGAAAACATTCGCGCCTGCGCTCACGGTGAAAACCTGAGCTACGTCGGAATGGTGATATGCCGTCAACGCCCCGGAACCGCCTCAGGGGTCACCTTCTTCACACTCGAAGACGAGACGGGCTTCGTCAACGTCGTGGTCTGGAAGAGGGTCTTCGATCGCTACGCAGCTCTCGCAAAAACCGCTTCGCTCCTGGGGGTCACCGGCGAGATTCAAAAGGCCGATGGTGTCATTCATCTCATCGCAAAGGCGCTATGGGCCCCGGACGTCGCCATTGCCTCTGAGACCCATCGATCTCGCGACTTCCACTAGTGTACGGATCTTTTCGCACACGTAGCTCTCAGGCCCTGAGGGCGATCCGCGCGAGCTGGACCACCCACCACGCCTCGATCGCCAACTGCACCGAGAAAAACGTCACCCGAATGGTAACCGCGAGGTTGCTGGTGGATATGAGGTGAGTGACGGACTGCGCGAGCCGAGCCGCGAGCACCCACAACGCCAATGAGTCTGTAACCTCTGAGTGCCCCATGGCGATCGCCACGAGAATGATCGCCGCAAAAATCGGAAGGTTCTCGACGCAGTTCGCATGCGCTCGACAGAGCCGCACCGAGGCCTCAGACACGTCCGAGCCGTCGGGCTTGAAGCTGTAGCTCTCACGCTTCTCCACCAGCGAGATCCACGTCCGCACCGTGATGATCGTGATCACCAGGAGCAACGTCCACGCGACATAACCGATCAAAGCGAGGGCTGAAGCGGACACATGCACCTCCCCGAGGCTTACTCGAGCTGCATCTCCGGCTCGTCCCGTCGCGGATGAAGATCCTCTCGCATGATGGTCCGGGCACAAGCATTCCATCGCAAAATCGCATCGTCGACGCCCGGGGGTTTCAAGGCATCCGCTCGCTCATAGTGCAACATCGCTTCGTGGAGACCCTCATAGGCAAAGGTCCGCGCCATGCCGCCCTGTACGAGGTGGGCGCGTCCTTGACGTTCGGCAACCACCCCGGCGTAGTACTCGCGCTCATATTCGCCGCGAAGCTTCTTCACATGGTCGGTCGCTCGCCGCGCCGCGTGCGAGCCACCCCCGCCGCTGAACTGATCGGTGAGCGACAAGATCAACGTGATACGCGCGCGCGGATTGTCCTCATCTACGGCGAGAATGTCGAGACAGATGCTCTCGGCTTGCTCGGGATCGTTTAGCAAACGATAGTGCTCCGCCCGCTCTACCGCGTGTTCAACGCCATCTTTGGAAATCTTTTTCAGGGCGAAGCGTTCTGTCATCTTCTCCTCCGCTATGTCCCCAAGTGCTCCTCCTCGCGGGACTCCTTGCTAGAGCTGCCAAAGGACAAACCCTGCGAAGATGCTGCCAACGATGGCACCACCATAACAAAATACGACGATGAGAGATTCGAGATGCTTGAGCTGGAGGCCATCGTAAAGCGTGAATCGGAAGCGATGGCCCCAGTGAAGTAGTGAAAGGGAAATCAAGGCGAACAGAAACAAGCGTGCCAGCGGATGATGCACGAGACCGCTCGCGGCTTCAAAGCTAGGCGTCTCGATCCACCCTAACGGCATCGCCAAGGCGAGCAGGAATAGGAGCGCCGGAAGGCAGAGCGCCGAAAGGGCGCCGCCGGCACCAAAAAAGGCCCACCAAAGTGGTTCGTTGGATTTTTTCATGGGTCCCAGAAGCGTCTCCTCAGGCCGAAAGAATGAGCCAGGCTAGTGCCGCGGAAAAAACGGCCCAACCCGCGTAATTCATCCCCGCAATGGCAACGGGCGGAATGCGCAGCTCGCCCACGCGGATCACCAGTGCCTTCGGTGCCAGGTTGAACCACGTGATGCTGTGGAAAGCGATCATCAGGAACGCAATTGTGTTCAGAGCGAGCGCGAGAGGCGTTTGAAGCCAGGCAAGGAAGGCATCATATGCTTCCTGTCCGCGCGTCAGCGTCCGAAGTAAGAAGAGGAGCTCGATTGCGTAGAAGGCAACGAACACACTCGTCAATTCGCGCGTGATGAAGTGTATGTGCGTCCACTTGCGCACCCACCAGAAGATCGGCATGCGAGTGCGATAGAGCTTAGGATGATACTTTCTGTAGCGTGTCGGGTGTGACATGGCATGCCTGCCTTGCTCCGAGTTGACTCATTTCCCCCAGGGCATGAGCTTCGATCTCCACCAGTCGTTGGTGCTAGCGACTTTGTAGCGCTGAATTGCCCCTGCCGGATCAACCCCCTTGGGGCATACCGCGGAGCACTCGCCCACGAGCGTGCACTGCCAGATGCCATCGTCTTGTGAGAGGATCTCCATCCGCTGAGCACTACCCTCGTCGCGGCTGTCGAGATTATACCGCTGTGCCAAGGCGATCGCAGCCGGGCCAATGAAATCCGGCTCTAAACCGGATACGGGGCACGCCGAATAACACAGCATGCAATTGATGCACATGCTGTATTGTTTGAAGTCGGCAAGCTGGGTTGGCGTCTGGAGGTACTCGCCTTCCGCAACTGGTTTCTCTTTCTCGGTAATGATCCAGGGCTTGACGCGACCTAGTTTCTCCATGAAATCGCTCATCAGAATGACGAGATCGCGAACGACTGGGAAGTTGGCTAGTGGTTCGATGCGGACGGGGCCGGGCTGATACGTTTCGAGGAAGGCGGCGCAGGTGAGCACCGGTGTGCCATTGATCATCATCCCGCAACTTCCACATACGCCCATGCGGCAAGACCAGCGAAACGTAAGCGTTCCGTCGATCTCGTCCTTGATGTAATTCAGTGCATCGAGGACGACCCACTCCTTCTTGAGCGGTACCTCATACGTCTGAAATGTCGGCTCATGCTCCTCTTCGGGCCGGTAACGGAACACTTCGAGGGCGATGGTCTGTTGCGTCATTGGTTACCCGTGTTGTTCATGCCTACCGTCCGTAGACGCGCTCGCCGGGTGGCCAGCGCGTGATAGCCACGTCTTTATAGTCGATTCGGGGAGGTCCGTCCGAATGGTATGCCAGGGAGTGTTTGAGAAACTTCGCATCATCGCGTTCGGGGTGGTCGGTCCGCTGATGCGACCCCCGGCTTTCCGTTCGGGCAAGCGCGCTATGGACAACCGCCTCGGCCACGTCGAGCATGAAGTCGAGCTCGAGGGCCGCTGTAAGCTCCGTGTTGAACGTCAGGCTGCGGTCATCCAGCTGAATGTCAGAGAATCGACCGCGTAGCGTCGCAAGCTTGTCGCAGGTTGCCCGTAGGCTCGCGGCGTCTCGGTAAATGCCTGCACCGGCTTCCATGGTGTCACGCATTTCCTTGCGTAGCGCGGCGACCCGCTCGGAACCGTCGGTCTTCCCGATGAAGTCCCGGGCGATGCGTGCCTGCTCATCGACACCCTGTTTTTCGAGAGCGACCACGGCGAGGCTGCGACTCTCCTTGGCAAAGCGAGCGGCCGCTTCTCCCGCCAGCGCACCGAACACCAGCAACTCAGTCAACGAATTGGAACCTAATCGGTTGGCTCCATTGATCGAGACGCAGGCACATTCGCCGGCGGCGAACAAGCCCGGCAACGAGGTGGCGCCCTTAATGTCGGTGTCGATGCCGCCCATCATGTAATGCAGCACCGGCCGGACCGGAATCGGTTGATGAACAGGGTCGATCCCGACGTATTTTCGGGCCAGCTCGCGCACGAAGGGGATCTTCGCGTCTATTTTCTTCTCGCCCAGATGACGCACGTCGAGGTAGACCACGTCACCTTCGGGGCCGGGGATCGTACGTCCGCGCTCCCTCTCCTTCATGAAGGCTTGGCTCAGTCGGTCGCGAGGCCCGAGCTCCATGCTCTTCTTGATAGGATGTCGCGGGTCGGTGATCTCGACCGGGGTGCCGAGGTCGTAGTCCTGTAGGTAGCGATAGCCGTCCTTGTTGACCAGGATGCCACCTTCGCCGCGAGCCGCCTCGGTGATCAGTATTCCAGTTCCAGGCAGCCCGGTCGGGTGGTATTGCACGAACTCCATGTCCTTCAGCGCGACACCAGCCCGGTAGGCCATCGCCATGCCGTCGCCCGTCTTGATGGCCCCATTCGTCGTGAACGGAAAGACGCGTCCGGCTCCCCCTGTGCAAAGGATGACTGCCCGGGCGGCAAGCACCACGACGCGTCCGGTCTGCAACTCGATGGCAGTCACGCCTTGGCAACGTCCGTCTTCAATCAGCAGGCGTGTTGCAAACCACTCATCGTAGGGCGTGACATTGTCGTACTTCAGCGACGTTTGAAAGAGGGTGTGGAGCATGTGGAATCCCGTTTTGTCCGCGGCAAACCACGTACGTTCGATCTTCATCCCACCAAAGGGCCGCACGGCTACTTTGCCGCTCGGCTCCCGGCTCCACGGGCACCCCCAATGCTCTAATCGCGTCATCTCCCGAGGAGCCTCCTTCACGAAAAGCTCCACGGCATCTTGGTCGACGAGCCAATCCCCTCCGGCGATGGTATCAAGGGCATGATTGTCCAGGCTATCGCTCTCCTGGAGCACAGCGGCGGCTCCACCTTCGGCGGCGACGGTGTGGCTGCGCATGGGATAGACCTTGCTTACGAGGGCTACATCGAGCGACGGATCGACTTCCGCAACCGCAATGGCAGCGCGCAATCCTGCGCCGCCGCCCCCTACAATCACGACATCATGCTCTGGCATGGCGCCTGAGGTGCGAGGTAGTGTCGATTACCTTCAACTGTATGGTCGGCATGAGTTCGGCGGACTATACCGAAAGAGCCAGACCAAACAAAGTGTTCCTGCTCCGACCGCCGGGGTAAGGTGAAATCATGAAGACTCTCGTCCTGACGCGAGTGGATGTTGAGCACGTAGTGACCATGAAGCTGGCAGTGGCGGCCGTAGAGAGCGCTTTCGCCGCATTCGGACGCGGTGAAGCCTCGATGCCGCCCAAGGTGTACCTGCCGATCGAAGACCATCACGGTGACTTTCGCGCAATGCCGTCCCGGCTCGGCGACTCGGCTGGGATCAAATGGGTCAACGTTCACGCAAGAAATCGCCGGGACTATGGCCTCCCGACGGTGATGGGGGTGTTCGTGCTGAACGATCCTGCAAACGCGTTTCCGCTCGCGGTCATGGATGGCACCCTGCTGACTTCACTCCGCACGGGCGCCGCCGGTGCCGTCGCCTCGAAGTATCTCGTATCGGGCCGGCCAGCCACAATCAGCTTCATCGGTGCAGGGGTACAAGCTCGGACGCTCCACGGTGCACATCGCGTAGTCTACCCTTCCTTCGAGCCGCTCGTGCACGATCGAAACGAGACCGCTGCTCGTAAGCTTGCCAATGAAATCGACGGGCGGGTCGTGAGCTTGGAAGCAGCCGCCGCCGCGGACATCGCTTGCACGGCAACCCCGTCGCGAGCTCCCTTCGTGAGAGCCGAGTGGATACGGCCGGGGGCACACATCAACGCAATGGGCGCCGACGCCCCAGGCAAGCAAGAGCTCGCTTCAGAGGTCTTAAAGCACGCCGCCGTTTACATCGACGACATTCACCAGGCGACTGGAAGTGGCGAGATCAACGTGCCGTTGAGCAAAGGGGATTTCGCGGTCGAAGAGATCGTCGGCACGCTAGGAGAAGTCGTAGCGGGTAAGCTTCCGCGGCCGTCGGCCGAAACGACGACCGTGTTTGACTCGACAGGCCTCGCCATTCAAGACGTCGCCCTCGCCCGCGCGATCTATGATCTCGCCAAAGAGAGTGGGCTGGGGCTCGAGATCGATCTCTTGGGCCTCGAATCGCAATCGTTGAGAGCTGACAATGGGTCATCGCAATAGGGGAGGTCGATCTCGGGGCCGCCGCGGCTATCACCATGGGAACCTACGTGAAGCGCTGATCGACGCGGCTCTCGATCTCATCTCCGAAAAAGGGCCCGGCGGATTCACCTTTGCCGACGCAGCCCGTGGTGCGGGGGTGAGCCCTGCTGCGCCCTACCGACACTTCCGCGACCGCGATGCTCTCATGGCCGACGTGTCCAAGCGGGGTTTCGAATTGCTTGCCGAGGACCTGACACGAGCTTCGGGGGCGGGAGACACGAACCCAGTCCGGCGCCTCGAACGGATCGGCCAGGCATACATCGAGTTCGCACGCAAAGAGCCGGCTCTTTTTTCGGCGATGTTCGAGTCGGGCCAGTCCTACGAAGCCCCCGAAGTCAGGGCGGCTGAGGAGCGCGCGTTTGCCGTGCTGCTCGAGGCAAGCCAAGCCCTCACCGACACCATGATGGAGGACGAGCGCCCACCCGCTACCATGATCGCGCTTCACCTGTTGTCGCTCGCGCACGGAATCGCAGCGCTTTACACGCGAGGGGACTCGTCTCGCCGAAAGATTCCGATGGCTCCCGCCGAGCTCTTGGAGGCGGCCGTGTTGGTTTACCTGGCCGGTCTCGGAATTTCCCCTTGACGGAACGCGGACCTCGTCCCATATGTGAATGTGAAGAACATTTACATTCGAGCAAGGAGTACCAGAAATGACGCAAATGGTCGCAAAACTGGATGATTTGGGCACACCGATTTGGATCGCGCTTCTGGTCCTCAGCTTCGTCATGTTCTGGCCCGTAGGCCTCGCCTTGCTGGCGTTTTTGGTGATGAGTGGCCGTCTCGGCTCGGGGCGGGGCAGGCATTGGGGTTGTGTTGGAAGGCGACATTCGCACCGAGGCATCTCTTCTCATCGCAACTACGCCACGACCGGCAACGCCGCGTTCGACGAGTACCGCGAGCAAACGCTGGAGCGCCTCGAGGAGGAGGAGCGTGAGTTCCAGGAATTCCTGACGAAGCTTCGAATGGCCAAGGACCGCACCGAGTTTGATCGCTTCATGGCGACGCGGCGCGCGAGTCTCGAAGAAGGGCCGGGCGGCGATGACCCGCCGACTGAAACCGATTCACTCGCACCGGGCCCCGCCTAGGTTAGACGCGGAAGTGGACCACTGAGCGAGATGGTCGTCGAGCCGAACTGCACCTGATTCAACCCAAAGAACTGGCGCTCCGTCATCCCCATGGCGTGCATCAGGTTCACGAACAATCGCTCTTGCGCGAAGCCGATATCGTGGGTGTGTCCCCTCGCTGCGTCCACTCGATGGGTTTCCGCAAAGTGCACGTACCGACCTGGACGGAAATAGCCCGAGCCACCTCCCGCAATGACGACCGGCGTACGATGCAGATCATGACCTCCGGTCGCGAGCTCGGTAAGCCAAACGACGGCGGTATTGTCGAGCAACGATCCAGGGCCTTCTTGAACGGAATCGAGCTGGTCGAGGAGGTACGCGAAGTGCTCTGCGTATACACGGTTGTAGTTGACCATTCCCTCGATGCCGGCCGTGGACCCGTCGCTCTCGTCCGACTCGTGGGCGATGTCCTGGTGCATGTCGATGCCGGGATCGACGCCAAACTCTTGCGACGGGATGTTCTGCGTCACGAGCGTGACGACCCGTGTCAGGTCGCAGGCAAGTGCCATCGTCGAGATCCGCGAGAACTGATCGATGATATGGCCCTGCTCAGTAAACGTCGGTTCGCAGCCGATGATATCCGCTGGCGATGAGCTCAAGCCGAGCTCGAGGTCGCGAACCAAAGCCCGATGGCGCTCGAGCTTCTCTCGATCGGTCGAGCTGAGCCTCGGAAGCACCGTCGCGAACTCCTCGCTGGCCATGTCGAGCGCGCTCGACCGAGCCGCGCGAACGAGGTCGTCTCGGGTCGGTGGAGCGTTCGGATCGGTCGGCTCTGGAGCCAAGCCGAGGATGTCGTCGAACGCGTTCTGCGCTTTTTGCTCGCGTGGGGCCGGTTCGTTGGAACCCACGTAGTTGTAGGCGTGCTGATGATTGAACCCGTAGACGCGGCTATTCCAGCGACCGGGCTGCCCGACCACATTGCCGATCTCCTGGTCGATCGAAAGCGCACCCCCTCGGGCCGAGGAAGCCCCCTGGTAGGCCCAATTGCTGGTCAGCAAGTGTGCTTGAGCCATATGATGACGGTTGATGTCGCCGTCGTAGCCCTCTTCGGAAACCCGGTATTCCTCAGCGTAGGTGACGGCGCGCGCAAGGCCGTCGACGATCAACAGGTTGTCCCGGTGCCGGTGAAGGGGCCGGAGAATTTCGCTGAACTGACCTTCGCTCAACCCTGCAAGCGGGAAGTCGTACTCCTCCCGATCGCGCCCTGACTCTCGCATGTGCCATCGCCCCGGAACGGTGCCATGCGGGGTGATGAAGAGGAGGAGGCGCGCCGGAGCGCTGGTTTGTGCACGCGCGCCGCTGAGGCGCAGTGACGGCAGGAAGAGCGACCCGGCGCCGAGGCCGAGGCCAGCGAGAAAGCGACGCCGATCCAAAATGTAGCGGCCTCGACTCATGCGATCACTCCCCCCCCTGAATTCGAAGCCTGAACTCTGGCCGCGTGACCAGATCCACCAAGAGCTCGCTGATGTTGCCCCCGTTTTCGAGGAAAGCCGCCTGAATGGCTTCGACTTGGCAGGTGTCGGCAGGCTCCATCGTGCGCCCATAGGCATAGGTGAACCACTGTTTGACCACGCAGTTGTGAACGAGATCGCTTTGCGCGAGCAAGCCCTGAAGCTCTACCGCCCCTTCGTAGTCGGCGTCGTTGCCAATGCCGGCGGCGTATCCACTGGCATCGACCGGAAGGCCATTGTCCATGGTGCGGAAAATACCCGCGGCATCATAGTCTTCGAAGCCGTACCCAAATCCGTCGATGCGGACATGACAGCCCTGGCAGGTCGACGGGGCCACCCGCTGCTCGAAAAGGTCGCGATTGGTCATCGGGCCCTGGTTGGGATCGGCCTCGGGTACCGACACATCGGCGTCCGCTGGCGGCGACAATCGTGGCTCGCAAAGGATTCGGTCCATCACGAACACGCCGCGGAGCGGGGGTGAGCCGTTGGCCTCGTGTGCGTTGCCCGCGAGAAATGCGATGCGGCTCAGGATTCCAGCGCGCTCGGTAGGGTCGAGCTCGACGGCACCCCACGGTACGCTTGGCGCGTTGACCCCGTAAAGCTCGGCGGTCACGTCGTCTAGATAGGCCACGGTGCTGGTGAGCAAGTCCTCGAGGGTCCCGCCTTCGGTCACGGTGTTCTCTATGAACTTGAGGGACTCCTCGCGGGCGGATTGCTGCGCCTGGGTTCCCCACATCGGGTACTGCTCAGGAAGCTTGTCCTCGCCGAGAACGCGGTCGAGGTAGAGCCATTGACGGTGAAAATTGCGGATCGTTTCGCGGGCGCGGCCGTCGGTGAGCATGCGCCGCGCCTGCGCCTCGATCTGCTCGTCGGTTTGAAGCTCGTCGTTGTCGGCGGCTGCGAAGAGCTGATCGTCGGGCATGCTTTCCCAAAGGAAGTACGAGAGCCGGCTCGCAAGCTCGTGCGGGGTGAGCTCCATCTGCCCAGGCGCTCCGGCTGAGGCTTGATCTTCAAGTCGGTAGAGGAACTGCGGTGACTGAAGCATCCCTGCCACCGTCAGTTGCACGGCCGCGTCGAAGTCGATCGCAGTGCGTTGCTCTTCGAAATACGCAGCCCAGCGATCGGTCTCCTCCGCGCTGAGCGGTCGGCGAAATGCACGCCGTCCGAAGCTCTCGACGAAATCGCGGCCGCAGGCGCTCGCGTTGCCCGACGGATCACAAGGCATGATCCGCGCAAGGACCTCGCTGCTGGCGGCCGCGTGCGCTCCAAGGTCGACTGCCGCCGTTTCGTATCGCGCGATTCGGACATCCGAAGGTCCAAGCGAAATTGCGTCGTTCTCGAAGCTGCCTTCGAGCACGGCGTCACTTGGCTGCTCTGGAAGCGGGGGCATTTGCCCACCGAGGAGGTCACGCACGGTGTTTTCGTATTCGACGTTGGTGAGCCGCCGAACCGGCGATGTACCGAGGAAGATCCCCGACGGGTCGAGGCAGATGAACTCCTGTTGTGCTTGGCCGGGGCCCCCCACCCCGGCCCCGCCGATGACGCCCTCGCAACCGCATATGAAGAAAAGCGCGCACAAACACGACGCTTTTGCCCACTTCGCACGCAACCCCCAGTGCATTGGATCAGTATTGCGACAGATCCTCGGATTTCGCCAAGCCGGAAGGGTTAAGGAAGCAACCTGGATTCCGCGTAAACACCTCTGCTTTCACCCCCTTAGGCCAAAGGTAAAAAGATGTCGCAGATGGTCATGCTTTCCTTCCTGAACGAGTGTGGTCCGAAAGAGGCGGGCGACGGGCCCGACGGACTACTCTGTGCCGCGTGCCGCGCGTCGTCTTGCCCATGCTCCTGATGGTCTTGATGTGGCCCCTTCTCGGTGCCGACGCCGTCAGCTTGCCTGGGTTCTTAGGGGAGGCCGACGGTCCGAGAATCGATGCGCTGCGATCCGAGAAGATCCTGTCGACGAGAAAGGGCAAGGGGGGCCGGAGCCTGGCGTTCAAGATCACGCTCGCGGACGGCACCAAGGGCTACTTCAAACCCAAACAAAGCTTCTCGGCGGCACACTGGTACTCCGAGGTCGCCGCTTATTACCTGGATCGGGAGCTAGGTCTCGGCCGCGTTCCCCCGACGACAGGAAGAGGGTTCGCTTGGGCGGATCTCGAAAAAGCGGCCGGCGATGACAAGCGGGTCGGAGAGCTCGAGTTCGAAAAAGACGGAACCATTCAAGGTGCCTTCGTTTGGTGGATTCCCGAACCGTTGGTGCGATTGAAGCTGGGCCGCAAATGGGAGCGATGGATACGAGTCCAAGAGTCACTCCCGATCACCCCCTATCAGCGGCCCGTGGACTACCGGGCCGACCTCAATCGGAGGCCCGGCGCTCGCGAGGCGACCGATCCCAGCCGACCGCTTGCGATAGCGCCGGACACCGAGGAGCGTGCCGCAGAGCTCTCCGACATGATCGTGTTCGACTATCTCACTCAGAATGTCGATCGCTGGGGAGGTAACTTCACTAACGTTCGGACTCGTGGAAAAGGGGGTCCCCTGATCTACCTCGACAACGGTGCGGGCTTTTGGCTTGGTGACCAGCGTCTCGGTTTGATGGAAGCGCGACTCAGAGCCGTCCAGCGTTTTCGCCGTTCTACGGTCGAAGCGGTTCGAAAGCTCGACCTCGAACGCTTCGCGAAGCGCCTTGCCTCTGATCCGTTGGCGCCCGTTCTCAACGATCGGCAACTCGAAGGGCTGAAGAAGCGCCAACGAGCGTTCCTCTCTCACGTCGCTACGATGATCGATCGATTCGGTGAGCAGGAAGCTCTTGCGTGGTAAGTTTCGTCGGTGAAAGAGCGGCTGCGAATTCCGGCCGAGTGGGAGCGTCACGACTGCTGCTGGCTCGCGTTTCCTTACCTGGCAGCGGAGTGGCCCTTCAATCTCGAAGGGGCGCAACGCACGATCGCCGCCCTTTGCCGAGCGATCGCAACCGCGGGGAACGAACAGGTTCGGCTGCTCGTAAGAGACCGGGACATCGAAGCGGTGGCTCGAAATCTGATCGGAGCTTCGAACAAGATCGACTACGTTGCTGCCGACTACGGTGACTGTTGGGTTCGAGATACCCTTCCACTTCTCGGGCACACTCCGAGTGGGGCGCTCGGCGCTGTCGGTTTTCGGTTCAATGGTTGGGGCCGAAAGTTCGAAGATGCGCTCGACGTCGAGATTGGGCGATGGTTTACCGACCACCTCGGCGCGGCACGTCTCGAGCACGACCTCGTCCTCGAAGGCGGTGCGTTGGAGTTCGACGGGCGCGGAACATTCATCACTACGAAATCCTGCGTCCTCAACGACAATCGAAACCCAGGCTTTGGCCCGACCGACGTCGAGAACGCGCTTCGTTCGCTCCTCTTCGTAGAACGCGTGATCTGGCTCGAACGCGGTTTGAATCACGACCATACCGATGGGCACGTGGACATGATCGCGCGCTTCGTCGCGGCCGACACCGTGATGTGCATCCGGGCCAATACCAATGACCCCAACGCGGAAGTGATCCGCTCGATCGAGACCGTACTTCGGGACGCCGGGTTGACCGTGCGCACCGTGCCTTCGCCTGGCTTAGTGTTCGCACCTGACGGCGCTCCCATCCCCGCGAACTATTGTAACTTCTACGTCGCCAACGAAGCGGTGATGGTGCCGTTCTTCGGCGTGCCCGAGGACGGCGAAGCACATGACGAAATCGCTGCCGCGTTTCCGAGCCGGGCCGTCATCGGCCTTTCGGCGCGGGACCTGCTATGGGGTGGCGGGGCATTTCACTGCGCCACCCAACCCCAACCTACGCTACCATGACCGACGCACGACTCGAGATCGCAGTCGTCCAATGCGAGCTTCAAGCATCGCGGGACGTCAACGTTTCGAGGATCGAGGCGCTGGTCCGGGAGGCTGCCGGCCGAGGCGCCCGCGTCGTGCTCACGCCGGAGCTTTTCGAGGGCCGGTACTTCCCGCAGGCGAAAGACCAGAACGCCTTCGACCTCGCCGCGCCCGCCGAAGGCCACCCGACGATCCAACGGATGCAGCGACTCGCGAAAGAGCTCGCCGTCGTCCTTCCCGTGTCGTTCTTCGAGGAAGCGGACGGCGTTTACTACAACAGCCTCGCGGTGGTCGACGCCGATGGAGCCGCGCTCGGAGTCTACCGAAAGAGCCACATCCCCGACGGCCCAGGCTACGAAGAGAAATTCTACTTCCGGCCGGGGAATACGGGTTTTCGGGTCTGGAGCACGAGGCATGGTGAGCTCGGGATCGGCGTCTGCTGGGACCAGTGGTTTCCCGAGACGGCGCGCGCAATGGCGCTGCTAGGTGCCGAGGTTCTTCTTTATCCGACCGCGATCGGAACCGAGCCCACCACGCCCGGAGAAGACAGCAAAGACCCGTGGAGGCGCGTGATGGTCGGCCATGCGGTGGCCAACGCAGTGCCTGTAGCAGCTGCCAACCGAATCGGCACCGAAGCTGGCCTCGCCTTCTACGGGAGCTCGTTCATCTGCGATCACCGCGGGGAAATGCTCGCCGAGCTCGGTCGCAACGAGGAGGGCGTTGCCGTTGCGACCCTCGATCGAGACGCGCTCCGCAAGTATCGTTCGAACTGGGACTTTTTCCGTGACCGCCGTCCGGAGCTATACGGCGTGTTGAGCCGCAATGAACCGTTGGAGTGATCGGCTCTACGCGATCGTCGACGCGGAGACATCGAGCGATCCCGAAGAGCTCGCCCGACGAGCTCTGAGCGTCGGATGCGCGGCGTTGCAGCTGAGAGCCAAAACGCTCGATGACCAGCACTTGCTCGCCCTGGCCGAGCAGCTCAACGCCGCCTGCAAGCAGGCAAGAGTACCCTTCGTCGTGAATGATCGACCCGACATCGCCACGCTGATCGGGGCCGACGGACTGCACCTCGGTCAAGACGACATGCGAATCGCAGAGGCACGCGAGATCGTAGGCGAGATCGACATCGGAGTGTCCACTCACAACTTGCGGCAGGCACTCGAGGCCGATCGGGACGGCGCCGACCGGATCGCCTTTGGTCCCGTTTTCGAGACCACCACGAAGGAGAACCCAGACCCAGTGGTTGGCCTGAAGAACCTCGAGGAAGTGTGTCGCTCAGTGTCCTGCCCGGTCGTCGCGATCGGCGGTATTACACCAGAAAACGGGGCTCGAGTGCTCGACCATGGCGCCACTCAGCTCGCGGTCATCTCCGCGCTGCCACGGTTCTTGGTAGAGAGATAAGGGGACAGTCCCCTTTTCTTGCTACTGGTGCTCCTCGAAGTACTGAATCGCAGTTTCGATCGCGGCACCGAGCGCCTGATTGATGAGCGCAGCGGTCGCGTCTTCGCCACTTCGAAGTGCCTCGTAATAACGCTGTCGCTCCGTTGCGTGAATTACCACCGGCGGGAAGCCGGCACGCATCAAAATGAGGTTCATCACCAACCGCGCCACCTTGCCGCTGTGTCGCGGAAACGGATAGATCTGTAGCAACTGGTGATGCACCCTGCTTGCCATGCGCACCGGGTGCATCGTCTTCTTGGTCTCAGGATCTGAGAGCCACTGTACGAGTTGGCGCATACGATAGCTGATCTTGTCAGGCTGCGCGATCTCGTGGAAGTACAGTCGGTGAAGTGGCATGTCCTTACGGTATTTGGGCGGCCCTTTTCCTTCGATCTCCTCCGGCGCGAGCTGCGCGAACAACTTCTTGATCACGTCGAGGTTGATCGAAAACCGACGACGGCTGGCCATCTCGCGAATCATCTCGATCGCGCCCATGTGATTTCGAATCTCGTCGTACACGGGGATCAGGGATGCTTCGGCGACCACGTCGTCGTAGATCGCGGACTTGAGCTCGTCCATCGAATAGACGACACCTTCGAGGGCGCTATCGTGATAGATCCACGCGATGTCGAAGCGGTCTTGGTACTCTTGGCGGACCCCTTCGCCCGCCGAGTCCAGCAGCTCCTGCAGCTGGCTGACGCGCTCTTCCAAGCTCAGACCCTGAAGCGTTTGGACCAATGAATTTCCTCCCACCCGGACAAGCCGCCGGCATCGGCCTCGCGCGGCCGGCGAAACTAACAGCGTGGCCTGGAGACGTCAACCATGCGCAATTCCAGCTAGTTTACGGCCCCGGAAATCGCGCTCCGAAGGTCGGATCTGCTGGGTACCCCACTGGCGGCCCACTTCACCATCCCGTCTCGGCCAACCACGACGACAGTCGGGAGCGTACGGACGGCGTATCTCCTTTGGGCTGTCCCGGCCCGGTCGTGAAGTGTCGGAAAGTCTGTCCCAAACGAAATATGGGCGGCCTGTACTCGCTGCCTGTCGATCGGCTCGACATTGATTGCGTAGAACGCGACGTCCTCGGCTCCGAATTCGCCTTTCAGTGCGTTCAGGATCGGCGATGTGCGACGGCACGCGGTACACCAGCTGGCCCAGAAATCGAGAACGACGACCTGACCTTCGAGGGCCGACAATCTGACTTCGAGTGGACCATCGCTCGGACCCCCAGCGGCGACCGGAAGCGTGACATCCGGCGCAGCCTCACCGACCAACGGAAGCTGGCGCGCGCTCGTTGCCAAGGTGTAGACGACGAAGAATACCGCCGCACCGGCGACCCATTGGAGCCACTTCCGCGCGCCTGACCTTCCGATGCCCGTCATGAAGAGCCCATCAGCGGCAGCCTGATCCGAAAGCGCGCGCCTCCCTCGGGCGCATCATCTAGGCTGACCTCACCCCCATGCTCGAGCACGACCTTCTTCACAATGGCCAGGCCTAGACCGGTGCCTTCGACCTTGGTGGTGTAGTAAGGATCGAAGACCCTGTCCCAATCCTCTCGAGCGATGCCCGGGCCATTGTCTAGCACCTCGATGAACGCAGAGTTTTCGACCGAGTGCGCCCGAAGTAAGACCCGCCCACCGCCGGTCGGCTTCGCCCGGTAAACGGCCTGGATCGCATTGCGCAAGATGTTGTCGACTCCACGGCGGAGCATCATGGGATCCATACGCACATGCATGGGTCTCGTTGCACAGCTTACCCGAACCTCGACCGGCGCAGGCCCGTCCGCACCGATATCTTCGAGAATTGCCGGGACGGAGTCTTGGATCGATTGTATCAACTCACAGAGGTCGGCTGGCGATAGATCGGCTCGCGGAAGCTTGGCAAACGCGCTGAACTCGCCGACGAGTCTGCGTAGAGTTGCGACCTCCTCTTCGATGATGGCTCGCGCGTGCTCGAGCTTTTCACGATAGCCGTCGTCATCACCAGTATATGTCTCGTCCATTTCCTGCGCGGCGAGCTGGATGGGTGTGAGTGGGTTTTTGATCTCGTGCGCGAGTCGCCGAGCGAAGTCCTGCCAAGCGCCAATTCTTTGGAGGTACTCGATCCTGGTTCTCGAGTCGCGTAGGTCACGGACCATGTCGTTGAAGGCCTGGGTGAGCTCGGTCACTTCGTCGGTGGCACCCGTCGGCAGGCTCACCGTGAGATCGCCGGCGCCCACCCGCCGGCTCGCTTCGGCGAGCACCGTCACGCGACGGGTGACGCGACGAGAGGCGATGGCGCCGATTAAGAATGCAACGACTATCACGAGGAACACCAGCACCCCAAAAACCCAAACATACACATCCGAAACCGAAGCGCTTTCTCGCTGCAGCCGAGAGTAGACGTCCGCGACCTCGCCTGCTTCTTGGAGTCGCTGGAAGTATATTTCGGGGACGACCACCTCGACCTCGACGCGAAGGTTCTTTCCGCGCGCACTGATGTCCCGGCTCCTGACGGTTGCACGCAACGGGTCACCCTTCGGTTCGGGCTTGCGGCTCGCACCGGCGTAGAGGCGATCTCCGTCGACGACGCGTACGCCTCGCACGTCTGGGTAGCGCTCCAGGAGCTTTACGAGAAGCGCCTCCAAGGCCCGTGGCCGTAGGCTCGCCTTTTCGCTGACCTCAGCCTCAACGGCCCACCCGATCGCATCGGCGACTTGTTCGGAGCTCTCGCGAAGGGCGACCAGCTGCCCGCGGCGCGCCTCCACGCCGTGCACCAGCTCTTGCCCAAAGCGCTCGTTCACCCCAACTCGGTAGACCTCTCGAAGGGCGCCCTGGGCAAAGAAAATACTGCCCCCGAGCGTCAAGAAGACCGTGAGCCCAATCGCGAACAGGATCTTGCGCTCGAACCGGCTCATTCCGGCACCCGCGCATTCTTCCCTCGGAAACGAACTGTACGCTCCGCCTGACAAATTCGACGCCGAACGATGCTCACCGTAATCGGACCAACCGGATCATCGCTGCCAGTGGGGCGGATCAGCTCGCGGCATTGTTTCTCCGAAATCGGATTGAACTCGGCTTCGATGGAGAAGAAGATCTCTCGTCCTTTGTAGGACTCGTATCGTTTGGGTTCGCCGACGAAGAGCCCTTGCACCACGAGGCATCGGTCGAGCACCTTCTCGAGCGAAGGCAAGCGTTCCGTCTGATTCGCAATGCGAACGAGGTATCCGTCCTCCCAAAGGTCGCGCGTCACGTCGCAACCGAACTGGCGACGAACGATGGCTCGCCCTGACCCGCGCGGGTGCGCGGCCACAGTCACCACCAACCTCTTGCGAAGCGCGCTTTGTAGCTCATTCCGGACTCGCTCATCAGCGAGGTCCTTCACCGAAAAACTCACCTTCGGGGCGCCGCGTGACCACTGCACCTGTACGTCGCGCAGCGGCAAATTGGTCTGTGCGCTCGCACTTGCGCCCATCAGCCACACGCATGCAGCGAGCCAGTACCTCACAGCCGTATGAACCCCAGCAGCGTCGAAAAACCGACTTGAAAGACGCCTATTCGAGTATCGAACCGGAATCCGAAGTCGAAGGTGAGGTCCATCGGATACCTGGAAAAACCCGAGTAGCCGTCGGTTCCGAGCCGCGAATCACGAATATCAGCCAACGAGTAGAGCCCGAGCAGCATGTAGAGGTCGATCTCTCGAAGACCGCGATCTCGTACGCGCTCATAGACAGGAATGTCGTATCCGACGTCTAGGCGCCACGCGAGCTCACCGAGATAGTTGTTCTCGATCGAGGTTCCGAGAAGGTTTGGCGCCTGTCGGCGGTCGAGCTGCATCTCGAGAAAACGAGATGGAACCAGGTCGGTGAGGTCCGACACGTGGAAGAGATAGAAGAAGGGGGTGTTTCCGAACGCGACGCCCCCGAACGCGCCGAACCGAATCGTGTGGTTCCACGGGAGCCGCCACCACTTTCGGATCCACACTTCGAGCTGGAGGAAGTCGTAGTCGCTTCCGAGAAACCGGGTGCTTGCCGTGACGACGCCCCGCAGGAGCACGCCCTCTTTCGTGATGCCTGGATCGTCGCGTCTGTCCAAGATCAGGGCGAACCGAAGTGAAGATACGAAGCTGTGTCCATCTTCGATGGCGAACTCGATCGGACTGATCTCGTTTCCTCGCGTCTCGCTCGCTGCCTCGGGACGTTCGAGGACGCTCACGATGTCGCCGATCCAATCGAGCTGGTACCGAAGCGTCGACGTGATGTCCTTCTCGGTACCGAGCATGAACCCGCCGCGTCGGTACCGGACCACGGCGCTGTCGACGAGCGAGGTGCCGGGACAAGTGGGGTTGCCGCATGGGACGCTCACCAATGGTTGGTTTCCGTAGAACTCTCGACCATTGAGAAAGAACGTGCCGAAGCGAAGACCCCACTGGTCTCTGATCATTTTTGGATATCGAAGATCGAGCCGGCCGCCTTGGTTGAACCCGCTTACCAACGCCGTCGCTGACAATCGAATCCCGAGGCCTGCCAGATTGGTCTCGGTAAGCTTGAAGCCGAGCCAAGGTCGTAAATTGCGCGAGTCGGTCGTGGTCGTCACGCCTTCCGTGAGCCCGGCCACCAGCTGCTCGATGATGATCGTGTTGCGTTCCCGAACGTGGACGATCAGGACGACATAGCCAGGCTTTTCGCCGCGCTCGAGTCGAATGTCGACCCAATCGAACCACCCGGTGCCCATAAGCCGCCATTCGGTAGCAACCAAGTCCGGTGACTCAGGATCGAGAAACTGCCCAGGCGCGAGGGGGATAAACTTCCGGATTGCTCGTGATTTGGTTCGCGTGTTTCCGATGAACTCGATGCGCTCGAGGATGTACCGAACCTGTGACGAGATTTGGTCCGTTGGGCGCCCCTCGCTGGCGACACCATACGGGTCCCTAAACTCCTCATCGGAGTCCTTGGCTCGTTCGTCTTCGAGCTGCGGTGCGGGAACGACCTCGCCCGGCGTGTACGGTTCAGGCGCTCCCTCCTGCGCACTTGCCATACCGGGCCATGCGATGGACGAAACGACCAGCGCAGCGGCGATCAGGCTTTGACGCCAGCGTCTTGATCGCGAGCGCGGGCCCACGGCGCTGACACTACTCCAGCGGTGGGAGAGCTGCGAGCACCCAAAGACAGCCGAGCACCACCACGAAGACAGCGCCCACCCAGCCGAGCGTCCGCCAGAACCCAATCGATCGTCCGTCGTCTTTCGACTTCACGGGGGTAGTTGTAGCAGATTCTCTGGGAAAAGAGGGAGAATACTCGAGAGTGCTCCAGAGCTCGGGCGGCTCGTCCAAATCCTCGGTTTCCGGTCGCCGAATGATGCGGATGGTCGCATCTTCATCCCGTTCGATACGTGGGCGGAGGCCCGAGACAGGAGTGCCGTCGGGGCGGTCCGCCTCCTGACGCGGGAGCTGTGTCGGACTGCTCAAGTGTGCCGGAGTCTTGTCCTGAAGAGAGGGTGGCAGCGTTTCACGCGGAGGCGGAACCGCATCGACTCGAAACGTGCCCTCGGTCCATTCGAGCGCTTTGACGAAGTCCGCCGCCGTGCCGCCGTCGATGCTCACGTCTTCGAGCTGGCCTTTTTCGTAGTAGCCAATGGCCAGCTGACCGCGATGCTCGAGCAGCAGCCGACCCGTCAACCCGGCGTTCTCGCAGTAACGCATCAGCTCGGAGGGCGGGTGCACTGCGAGCGAGCCCCGTCGAGTGGTGTCGGTGCCGCGGGAAACCGGAAGGTGTGGAAGCTTCGGGTAGACGGCGAACTCGCCGTCCCGAAGCGCAAGGAGAGTTTCGAGAGCTCGCTCTTCGTCACCGTTCAACTCCGGCTCGGCGATCTGCCCGTGAACTAGACGGATCGCACCAGACCCGGACGTGCTGTGAAACGCGAGCACTCCCGTGGTGCCGATCTGTTCGAGACCACCAAGCAAGTCCCCGACGCCTTCGGCCGGGATCTCTCCTTCAAACACCGCTTCTGCGACCATGGCCTATGCAGGTGATTCTACGTGTGGATGTTGTCAAGGCGCCCGTTGGTCGGACGCCATACCCAAAAGATCTGCCCTAAAAACTCAGGGGAAAATTCCGCGTTCCTCATACGAGGTCGCCAGGCTTTCGAGTGCCAGGGCGTAGGCGGCGATCCGAGGATCGACCTTCTTCTCGGCCGCGTAAAACATCGTCCGCTGGTAGGCGCGCCGGATCATGTGGAGCAAACGACGCTGCACTTCTTCGAGATCCCAATGTTCGCTGTTTCGATTCTGGACCCATTCGTAGTAGCTGACCGTCACGCCGCCGGAGTTCGCGAGTACGTCGGGAATGATCGGGATCCCTCGATCCTTGAGCACTGCTTCGCCAGCGGGGTTGGTCGGACCATTCGCGCCTTCGGCGACGAGACGCACCCGAAGCGCGGTGGCCTCTTTTTCGCCAACTTGATTTTCGAGCGCAGCCGGAATGAAGAGGTCGGCAGGGGTTTCGAAGAACTCGTCTCGCGTGATCCTCTCGCCTCGCGGATAGCCTTCGATCGACCCGTTGGCCTGCACGTAGTCCTGCAGTTTGTGCGCGTTTAAGCCCTCATCGTTGCGAAGATACCCTGTGTGATCCCCCGTCGCGATCGTAGATACGCCGAGCTTCGAGAGCAACAGCGCAGCGTTCGAGCCCACGTTGCCGAAACCCTGCACGATCGCGGTCGCCCCCTCGAGGTCGAACCGCCGTTCCCGCGCCCATTCCTTGATGCAGTGAACGACGCCTTGACCCGTGGCCTTCTCACGTCCCTCCGAACCGCCGGCGTTGACGGTCTTTCCCGTGACGACGGCCCGCTGATCGTTTTTTTCGTAGGTGGGGCCCGTGTTCATGTACGTATCCATCATCCACACCATGGTCTTGGCATTCGTGCCTACGTCGGGTGCGGGGATGTCATAAGCCGGTCCTATGTTGGTGCCGAGGGCGTGCGTGAAGCGACGGGTGATCCGTCGGAGCTCGTCTTCCGAGTGGTCGCGCGGATTGAACTTGATGCCACCCTTGCCGCCGCCAAAAGGAATGCCGAGTAGCGCGCACTTCCATGTCATCTGCATCGAAAGGGCTTTCAGCTCGTCGAGAGTGACGCCCTGGTGGTATCGCATGCCGCCCTTGTAGGGACCCATCACGTTGTTGTGCTGAATCCGGTACCCTTTGAAAACGCGGTTGCGTCCGTCGTCCATGCGAACCGGGAAGTGCACGATGAGCTCGTTCTTCGGCTCTGCGAGAATCTCCCGCACATGGTCCGGCAAACCCATGACCTTGGACGCCTGCTCGAGATAGCCCTGTACGACTTCGAAGAAACCAAATTTCTCGAGCGAGGCCGACATCCTGCCAATGCTACACCGTGTCTTCGGGAGTCACCAAATGCGCGCAGAAACTGCGTTCGGGAGATTGCTCGCGAAAGAAATACGCGACGGGGTCGACAACGCTTTCAACTCACAAGGGGACCTTGTTTCCGTGAATTTCGCAACGTTACGGTCGTTGCGACCGGGTGCCCGACGGACGGCGCGACCTTTGCTTACCCACAGCGAGGAGGCAGCGATGAACGGACCGACGAGTGATCTGTGCCGCGAGTTGGAGGCGCGCGGAGTATCGCGCCGGGAGTTCCTGGGCTTCTGCTCCGCGATGGCCGTAATGATCGGTTTGCCGAAGAGCGCAGCCGCCGCG